>ERZ1026868.403-NODE-403-length-28992-cov-7.174517_pt1 | contig 28992 bp, 33 predicted proteins | sample MGYA00380164_ERZ1026868 | MGnify/ENA primary metagenome ERZ1026868 (study PRJEB33269, sample SAMEA4719800) | human gut metagenome | biome: human-associated habitat; feature: organic feature; material: feces | place: Cameroon | collected 2013-10 ...
TTAATAGTGCTTTCGGGTAAATCTTTTTCATTTGCCCTGTATTTTCTTTGCGCTTTTTTGCCCTGTGACTATATTATACTCTATCCGCTTAGAGCAGTCAAGGGAAATTGCTCTAAATTTATGCACAAAATTAGAGGTGAAAAACAATGACATTTTGTGAAAGACTATTATCGCTTATGCAAGAACATAATAATATGTCAAAGTATCGCCTCGCCAAAGAACTTGGAGTGCATCAAACTACAATAAAAAATTGGATAGATGGAATAACTACACCATCCGCTTCGGACGTAAACAAAATTGCCGATTATTTCGCTGTGCCTGTTGATTATCTTCTCGGAAAAACAAACATAAAAGAAAAGCCCTCCCTTTCGGAAGAGCTTACGGATGAAGAATATGAAATGCTTAGGCTTTGGCGTGCCGCTCCTTCGGACAAACGCCGCAAACTTGCTTTGGAAATTCTGAAAGAAGATTAAGTGCTTCAATAAACTCCGCTTTCCGCTTCGATTTGCGGAACGCTTCAAGCACGGCTTTTTCTTCCTTTGTAATAGTTGTTTTAATCATAATATCCTCCTGTCTGCCCTCTCCGGGCGTCCGTGCCGTAAATCGCCGCCCCGGCTGCGAAAGATATTTTTGGCGGCTTGTCCGGTGTTCCGGCTTGCAATTAAAGCCTATAACAAACCGCGATGCAATGCAATCGGTAAATCTGGGATTTTGTCATTTTTTATGTAATTTTTGTAAGTAAAAATTGAAATATTGGAATAGGGGGTATTTTTATGTTATCGGAAGAATTATCAACCTTAAAAACAGCCACAAATCTCACAGCAAAAGAGATTGCACAGCGTGCCGATGTGTCTGAAAGCACTTTCAGCCGTATTTTGACAGGCGAAACAACCGACCCGTCTTTTGCCACCGTTTCAAGGCTTGTTTCTGTAATGGGCGGCTCTCTCGATGTAATCGCCGGAATTTCTCACGAAATAAACTACCGTGACGAGCTAATCGACCAGTGCCGTGAGGACATAGCCCACGAACGCCGGCAGTTTAAGCGTGTTTTAATTTTTACCTGTGCAATAGTGGCGTTCCTGCTTATTTTTGTAGCACTTGATATTGTTCTTCCCGGTTCGGGTTGGGTCAAATATTAAGCGTTATTTTTCTAAAAAAACATTTGTTCGTTATCACAAGGAGGACTAAATCAAATGAAAGTAGAAACTTTGCCGTCCGGCAGTAAAAGAGTGCGGGTGTATGTGCCCGCAGAGGGTAAGCGCAAAAGCTTCACGGGCAAAACCGTGCGTGAAGCAAAGGACAAGGCGAACGAATACCTCGCCACGCACCGCCGCCCGGCAGGAGAGGCAATAACCGTCGCCGAAGCACTTGAAAGATACTGCGAAGCAAAAAGTGCCGTTCTTTCGCCATCGACCGTTAGGGAGTATCAAAGCCAGCAAAAACAATTCGGGGAAATAGCTGATTATCCGTTAAAAACTCTTACTGCGGAAAAAATCCAGAGCTTTATTAACGACCTCACAAAAAGTCATTCTCCGAAAACGGTAAAAAATGTTTATGGCTTGTTCTCGGCAGCACGGTCGATGTTTGAAGTACAACTCGGCTTGCAGCCGTTAAAGGTATCATTACCGCCTCCTAAAAAGTTTCAGCCCTATGTGCTTACGGATGCCGATGTAAAACACCTGCTCGATGCTACAAAAGGTACAGACCTCGGTATGGCAATCAGTCTTGCAATATTCATCCCTGCCCGCAGAAGCGAAATATGCGCTCTTGACCCTGTAACAGATGTTATTGACGAACGCTTTATAAGCATAAGTAAGGCTATTGTACTTGATAATAGTAGGCAATGGGTGATAAACAGAACCAAAACTTATGAAAGCTCGCGTATTGTAGAAATGCCCACAGAGATATTAAAACGGTTTGACCACAAATTACCTTTCAATCCCAACACTTTATCTCAGCAATTCTCAAAGGTCTCAAAAGTGCTCGGTATTCACTGCCGCTTCCACGACCTCCGGCATTACGGAGCAACCTTTCTCCACGCTCAGGGCGTACCGGATAAATATATAATGCAGCGTGGCGGTTGGTCGTCCGTTGCCACACTGCAAAAAATCTACACACACACACTGCCGGAAGTCACCGACGAAGCGACAAACAAAGTCAGCGAAAAATACGCCGCCTTGATTGAATAATTTCGTGTCCATTTTGTGTCCACTTTTTTATTTTTTTAACTTTAATTGAAGCATATTTTTTTATTTTTCAAAGCAAAGAAATTATACTGTTTTTCCCGATGCTCAAGCGGGTTCACGCCGTTTTTTTGCATAACTAAGCCATTCGTCAAAAATCCGTGTAATTAGGTTCGAGTACTGTCACTTCGACCATAACTAAGCCACTTTTTGAACTTCGTGTCCAGTTTCGTGACCAAAAAGTTTTTGTGGCATAAAAAAAGCCGAAGGTAAAAACCTCCGGCTCTTTTTATTTTTCTGCTATGCTGTGATAATATGCTGCAAGCTTTTCTTTGGGTGACGGCGCATCTTTATCAAACAAAAACGCTTTAGCCATATATGCGTAAAAGTCGGACATTCCCGAACCGTATTTGTTCGCCACACGGCAATAGTCGGAATACATCATATTCATCGTAACATTCCATTCCTTGGGTGTTATGTGCTCAAAGCGCACTCCGATATTGTCCGCATAGGTGTTTGTCTGCATAAGGCTCCAATGCCCGCCCACACTGCCGTCCTCGTTCTCCATTCTTTCGTTCCAGCGGTTAATTTCCCAGTCTGAAAGCTTTTCACCGGGTTCTTCGTCAAGAATTTCCGCAAGGCACTCTGCGTGCTGTCTTGCGTCCTTTTCCATATCCTCGATTATTCGGTGACAGCCTTCGCCCTGCATATTTTCCGCAAGGTGTCTGTATCTCTCGGCACTCTTTTTTGCACACTCAATGCTTTCTTTTATCAACCTTTTATCCACAATCAGCCCTCCTTTATATATTTATAAAGCTTATCAATGTCTCCGCCGTCAAAGGTAAGCTCTCCGACAAACGGTATCTCGATTGTCTGCTTGTGCTCAAACTGCGGCTTCGCCACACTGTAAAGCTTGTCAATATCTATCTCATCGCCTTGAAAAATCCCTGTTATCTCAAAAGCGGGATTGTCTTTAAGTTTTGCGACAGCCGCCGAAGCGTTATCCGTTACAAGTGCAATGTAAATGCTCACGCCTATTTGTTTCGCCGTGGGCAAATGAGGAAGCACATCGTTCTTAACATATTCCGCTACTCCGCATTTTATCTGCTCTATGTTCGCCATACTTTATACCTCCGAATAAGCTTTCGGGGCGGCGGTTGCCGCCCCTTTTCTATCAAGCGGTGGTTGTACCGGGGGTTACGGTTACGGTTGCATTACCCCAGCCGGGACAAACGGAGCTGTTCGGGATAACAAGCTTTGTCATACCCATAAGAGCGTTGACCTGATTTTGGATACAGCCGATAGTTGCGGTGTTTACTCCGTTGTAAACAAGCTGTTCTTTCTCAAAAGCGTTGAAGCTTTCCCGAATGGAATTCGCCTTGTCGTTGATAGAGTTGTAAACCTCAACGAGCTTTTTGTCAACATCCGCCTGCGCCTTGAGAACGGCGTTCTCCTGCGTGAGCTGAAGCTCATAACGGCTCACAAGGTGTTCACCGTCTGCCGCTCCCGCTGCCATTCTTCCGCCAAGAATGTTGTTGCCGCCCAAAGCCAAAAGACCGGAAAGGGCAGTGCCGATAATACCTGTGGTAAGTCCTGCGTTTGCAATGCCTTTGCTTGCGTACTCCATATAAAGTACCTCCTTAAATTATTGCAGTAAAAAAGCGCCCTCTTGTCTGCGGTTTAATCGTACCACATTTCAAGAGGGCGTTTTTCAGGTCTTTTTCAGGTAATTATAATGTGTTTATCAGGTTCGCAAGCCGCCTTGCGGCGCAACTGTGGCGGGCAACGGTCCAGCCGTAGGAAAGCCCCATTACATCCGCAACATAACCAAAATCTTTGTTTTTTAGATATATCAAGTTTAGGATTTCCGCATCGTGCTCATTGTCAAAGCTGCACTCGCTTATGTATTCCCGCAGCTTTGCTTTCGAGCACACACTTTTTATTATATCTTTGTTTCTTTTGTTCTCCGATAACATTTTGTGCGCTCCATTCTGCAAGCCGGAAGCACCCAAAAAAACTTTTATTTTGCTGTTATGTGGATAACTTCGCCCGAATAGATGTTATCTTTCTCAGGCTCCGTTTTCGTTTTTTCTGCTATAGTCTTTACTTTCGGTATTCTGTCAAAGTCCGCTTTTTCGTACCATTCGGAAAACCTTGTAATTATCTTTTGGTTGTAATCGCACCAAAGATAATTTACAGGGTTCACGGTGCTGTCAACATTTCCGCCCTTGGCGAACTTAAAAATGCCGTAATTTCTCTTTTTAAGCCCGGCGCAATACTGCCAAAAGCGGGTGTCCTTGTCCATTTGAATATGCAGGTGCTTTCCGGTGGTATTTGCTCCGGTGTTCCCCATATAGCCAATAACCGTGTCTTTGGTCACAGCCTGTCCCGCTTTTACTTTAGGCATTTCACGCAGGTGCATATATGTTACGGTAAGGTCGGAGGCTTTCCCGGTCTTGTTGTTCTCGCAGTCTTTATACACTACAATCGCCACATAACCGCATCCGCTTGTTGCTCCGGTGGTTTTGCCGTTTTTTCCGTCGCATCCGGCAGCCATTACAACACCGTTTCCGAGGGCGTAGACGGTATCGCTTCCTACGCAGTCAATACCGAAGTGGTTGAATTTCCAATATCTTAGATATTTTTTGTTCTTATATCCTGCCGTGGGCTTGAAGGTGTTTATAGGCAAAACAAGGTGCTGCATTGTCAAGCCCCCTTTTTAAGCTCAAGAACGGCACTTTCAATAAGGTTGTTTATGGTTTCGGTGTCCACCGTATATCCCTTGGATTTAAGAAATTCAAGAACATATTCCTTTTTCTTTGCGCCCATTCCGCTTTCCTTAAAAATCATTTCCGCCGCCTGAACTCCGATTTTCACCCATTTTTGAAGCACCGCAAACTTCTCGTCCCCAAGGTTCGCTTTAAGCTGCGGAATGATAAAAACGGAGCAAACCGCAAAAATCAAAAGAATAGCGTATTTAAGAATTTCGGTAATATCAATCGTCATTGTCATTGTCTCCTTTTATGCCGTATTTTTGTTCAATCTTTATTTTGTTTTCCGCCTTTGCCTTGTTGTAGTAAAAAGCCGTTCCCGTGGCAACCTCCGCCGCCGTGGACGGAATAAGGTATATAAGCGGCTCGAGGTTTTCGGTTCTCAAGACCATAAAACAGGTAAAAATAATGACGGCGATATTTACTATCGCCGCCACATACAAAATCTTTTTGGAAAACTCCGTTTTTCCCGGAGTAATTTTTATATTCATCCCAGTTTTGCTCTCACCTCGTTTATCCCGCCTTCGAGTAACTCAAGCTTTGCTTCAATTCTCGGGAATTTTTCCGCATACCCGTTATGAAGCTCAAGCTTTTTGTTTACCGTATCGAATTTATCCTCAATATTTTTGAACTTTTCTTCGGTTACGGCGTTGAAAACCGCCTGCCCTTTTTTAACCTCCGCACGAGTAGTCAGGCTTACGATAATCTGCACAATGATTGTTGCCGCAGCAGTGATAAGTGCCACCGTGATAGCTTCGTTCATTTCTTTTTACCTCTCTTTGTCGCAAGCTTCTTTTCCTCTTTTTCGGAAGGTTTTTTAAGCACCTCTTTCTGCTCGTCCTCAAAGGTTATTTTGCTGATGTCAACGGTGGGGAATGAGAACCTCCGTCCGTCCGTTGCCTCATAATATTCCCTGCCGTTTTCCGTTCCGAGGTGATACCCTTTAAGGTTGCCTATTCTCATCGGCTCAGAATTATAATTTGGTGCGTGCAGCATATTATCTCTCCTTTACGCATAATATTTGTAAAACTCTTTTGCTTCACTCTCGGTGAAATCGACAGCCATAAGCATAGCAATATAGGATTTCAGCGTTTTCTTTGTGCCGTAGTCCCCTATTGATGTGACGGCACTTGCCGCAAGGGCGATTTTCTCCTCGTTCCACTCGTTTGCCGTCTTGCCTTTATTTGCGGCGTCAAGCAGCTTGTCCGCTTTCTTCTTTTGCGTGGTGCCGAGTGAATCGTATGTAGCCTTTGAGCCTTTTGCGACATTGTATCTCGCAAGAGCCTGTTCGGCATTGTAGCCGTATTCAAGCATATAGCTTTGCAGGTCTTCTTCCTTGTCCGCTTGGTCTCTGAAAGCAACATAAAGAGAAAGCATTTCCTTGTCCGAAGTGTTCGGCACTTTGCGGATATTTTCAAACGGCGATTTATATTCGCCTTTGTCCTTTTTGCGCTCGATAAGCTCGATAATCTTTATATCTTCCTCAACGGTGGTGCTTGTGTCGTTCATAAGATAATCCGCAAACTGATAAGACCTTGATATTTTTACGCCGTCTTTTTCGTACTCGGACATATTGTCATACGCCTGTTTTGCGCGAAGATACTTCGGAATAGAGAGCTTTTCCTCTTTAGCGTCCTTAACATCCTGCGTAATCTTGCTTATGGAATAGTCATCGTCAAAGCCGTACTTTGCCATTTCGTTCGCAATGTTGTAACAGTCCTGTATAAGCTCGGCTTTCTTATCGGGGGAAAGCTTCTGAAACTCTCTGTCCTTTCGCAATTCGGCAAGCAGCTTGTATCTCTCCTTGCCGATATTCCTTGCCACTTCCTCATATTCCTTGCCGGAAAGGTTCACCTTTTCGCCGTTTACCGTAATGAATTTCGGATAATTCGGAGGGAACACATTCTTATCGGTTTTGGCGTCAAGCTGGTCAAGCATTTCCTGAACCTTATCGTCGTTTGCACGGTATGTTTTTGCGGGAACGATAAGTGCCTCCGCAGCACGCTTGAATACATTCTTTTCGCCGAGAGAATTTCCCCATTCGTCGAGCCTTGCCGGGAGCTTTTCTCTGTTTCCATAAGCGGCTATGTATTGGTTTCTTGCAGACTGCGGAACAACAGATGTTATCCATTGAATCCATTTCGGGTATTCGGAATCTTTCCCGGTTTTGTCTTTGTAATATGTGTTGCGCTTTTCGCTGTCAAAAGCTTGCCTAATGTCGGTAACGATTCGGGGAATAAACTGTGTTTCAAGGTTTGTTATTTGGTTAGTGACTATATCCGCAACGCTTCTTGCTCCGGATTTGTTCAGCAGCAAGTTCGAGAACGAAGACATCATTCCTATGTCCATAAAGCTGTCAACGCTTCTTGTTGCAAGTGCAACAGCAGTTCCCCAGAAATCAGCGATTTCTTCTTCACTTTCTTCTCCGCTCTTGCCCTTTAGCTTGTTGTCGAATATATCTTTAATTTCAAGCCCTGTGCGAAGCTGCATCGAAATAGAATCTACCCAGTCAATAGCAATATACAAATCGCCGTTTTTTTTGTCCGGGATTTTAAGGTACATCGTAGTATCTTCTTTTTCATCAATGGGTTTATCTTCGTCACTACCCCTGCCGAGGGTAAGCATACCAAGCATAGCGAGCAAAGTACCGCCGAGCGAAACCGTCGTTCCCGTCATTCCCTTTGATATATTTTCAAGGGCAACTCTCGCGTCAAGGTTTCCGTTTTTTACTTTTTTGAGGTCTAAAACACCTCCGATAAGTCCGAAAGGACTGTATCTAAAGGCAGAGCCTGCGATGTTAAAGGGAACGTTTTTGAACGGGAACATCGTTTCAACGAATGTCGCCACCGCCACTTTTCCGGCGGCAAATGTGGTATCTGAGTTTTGAGTGTCAATGTTTTTCCATTGAGTAAGAAGCGATACCATTGCATTTTTATCGTTGAAAGTTCCCTTTAGTGCTTCTTCCATTGCAATACTCGTCGCTTTTTCATAAGCCTTTATCGCTTCGGGATTTGATTTGTCGCTCAAGAACTCAACCGTCCAGTGGTTTGCTTTCATAATTTGAACAAAGCGGTTTACAAACAAAGCTTTCTTTGCAGCTGTATCCTCTGCGGAAAGCAGTCCTGTTGTGGTATTCGACAGACGGTCAAGTATCCATCCGGGGGCATTTATCTTGCTAAGTTTTCCATTGCCTTGCAATGTGTTCGTGCGGTATTCTCTGACCCAGTTTTCTTTGTCCTCGTACTTACTGCCGCCTGTGTTTTCTTTTGCGAACACTTCGCCTGCAAATTTTGCCTCATTTATGCCCGTCTTAAAGCCGGAAGAGGTAAGCGTGTAGCTGGAATGCCCTGCTTTGTACATCCTTTCAAACAGAGAAAGCCAAAGGTTTTTCTGTACAACCATTGTAAACTGTACGGCGTTTGAAATGATGTTTTTCGCATGCGTTCTGCCGGAAGAAAGCATACAGAAATAGCGGAAAGCGTTGACCTTTTCAAGAACCGTTGCAGGGATTTGGTTTGCAATGCTGGCATTAAGCCTATCCGCCCACTTCGTCCCTTCCTTAGTCCCCGCCGTTTCGGCGACCTTACGGAGCAGGTCGGCATCAAGAGTGATTTCCTTGCCTTTAAGCCGCTTTTTGTATTTTTCCTGCAAGCTTTCAACAAGGTGCTCATAATACATCTCGCTGTTTTCGTTGATAAGCTGGCGGTCGATTTTCATACTCTCAGTAACCTGTCCGGCGTTGGTTTGGTTTGCCGCAATCCACGCTTGTATCTCAGTGGCAAGGTTAAGAGTGTCTTTATTTTTGCCCTTGCTGTCCATATACGCTTCGGAAGCGATGTTTTTAAGCATTATACCGAGGGTGTTTATTTCGGAAGTGTATTTGTGGTCGCCAAGTGCCATTTCGTTGAAATATTCAACTGCGCCGTCAAACCCTTTGTCTACAATGGTGTCCTGTGCATACCTTATAACTTCATTATGGCTTTTCCTGTCGTAAACATATCCCGTTTCGCCTTTTTCAATCTTCGCCGCAATCGCCTTTACAACGGCATCTGTGCCGCCTCTTGAAGCGATAAAGGTAGTTACGGATTTAGAAACATATCTGCCGTTTATCTTCTTCGGCACTTCTGCGTTTTGGTTCAGGGTGTAATGTACGCCGTTGTCGTTAAGCCACTTGCCGTAGTTATATGCGGATTTGGAAACCCTTACGGAGCTTCCGTCCTTGTTCTGTGCGTAATATTTGCCGTCCTGCTCAATGAACTTTGCGCCGTCCTTTGCAAGGTTCGCTATGTTCTGCGCAACGGTGATTTCACCGAGCATAGGGTCGTTTATCTTCCTTGCAAGTGCGGCTCTTTCACCGCTTGGAATATCGTTATCCGCCTTGTATCTGTTGAAGTCGGAAAAAGGCTTTTTCTTCTGCGGAAGTGCTCCGTTCTCGTTAATGGCTCTCGTAATGTTCTGCCTGTCGCTCTCCATTGCGCCAACCGTCTCCGGGTGTTCCGTTCCGTTTTGATATTCGGGGGAATATTCGTCCTGCTGCACTTTTGCAGCGTTTTCCGTTTCCTGCTGCATTTTCGCAGCGGAATTTTGGGCATTAAAAGAGCCGGTGCTTTCCGCATCGGCTTTTTGATTTATTGTTTTAGATTGAACATCTCCTGCCAAGTTTCCGCTGTCACTATTTCCTCCCTGTCGTATGGGTCGTTCAGGTTGTATTTTTCCTTTGTTTCCGGGTCTATATAAGTCCCGTCCGGTTGGGCTTTCGACCAAAGTCGGTTCAGTACCGTAAGGTACGGCGTTACTTTTGTGCTCATAATAGTCCGCAACTCCTTCCTTCAATAATTCGTAATAGGTCACAGTGGGGTTTTGCTTAGGGTCTTTGTATATTCCTGCCACATAGTCAAGCGGCAAGAATCGCCCGTCTTGAACAAATCTCGCAAAAGCTCTGTTCATTGCAATTTCCGATGAAACCTCATTGTAGTATAGGTTCACCGTATATCCTTTTTCACGAAGACCTTTTATCAGGTTTCTTATTTTTTTTGTTTTGCCTCCCACAAGTGGGAATACAACATTTTCACCTTTTTCAAGCGCACGGGAGGTTAAATCAACACTTGCCACACGAGCACTTTCGTCATGAATAAAGTTTGCACCATATCCTCTGTCAAATTCCGGCAAACGCTCTTTAACCATGTCGCTGTCAATAATTTTCGCTTTATGCTTTTGAGAAAGCGGGTCTGCAAAAACGGTGCTTTTCCCAGACGCAGGAGGTCCGATGACAATATCAGCGTGCTTGCCTTGTTCTACATCACCATTATACTTAACTTTACCATTGCTGTCAATTACCGCAGAGCCAAGGTTTGTAAGCTCGTTGATGATTCTATCATGGGTTGCCTTTCTTTCGGGAAGCCATTCGCCAGTATCTTTGTCCGTAAATCTTTGAGTGGATGTTTCTGCGCTATCAAGATTTGCTCTTTTTTCAGCTTCTTTTATTGTTGAAAGGTCTTTCAATTCTTTAAGAGTGTAGTTCTTGCCCGAAAAAATATTATCGCGCATTTCTCCAAGCTCGGGATGAGCAAGCTTTTTGTATTTGCTTTTTTGAGCACCGACATTCTCTGCTTGAGCACGGGTGTTTTTACTTTGAGCACCGACATTTTCCGCTTGAGCACCGTTTTGAGCACGCACCAGTTCCAGTTTTTCCTTGTATTTATCAATGAGCACGGAAACCTCGTCTGCATCGCCGAAGTAGTCGCTGCCGTTCTCATCGGCGGTTATTTGCTCAAGCTTATACATCATTTCGTTGTATCTGTCGGGGTTTTTCTGCTCAAGTTTCGCCATATCGCCGTTTTCAAGGTGCTTTTTATAGTTTTCAAGGGTCTGTATGGTCTTTTCAAGCTTTCCCTCTGTGCTCACGGGCTTTTTCTCGGATTTTTCCTGCTTCGGGACTTGCTTTTCGGTTTTCTGCTCTGTTTTCTGAGAAAAGTTCTCATCACGGTACGCTTCAAGCTTCTTTACAGCCTCCCTGCGTGCCGCAATTTCGCTTTCATCAAGCCGAAGCTGCACGGCATCGCCGTTGTCCGCTTCATCCCAGTACATACCGCTGTCGGCTTCCTCTTTGTACCTTGCAATAAGCGAATCGACATTATTACGGCTGTTAAGCAAAAAAGCGTCGTCCTCGTTCATAATCATCCCATTATCAGAGAATGCCTTGGCGTTTGCTCCGTTTCTTGCTCTCTGCCCGTTTTCAAAGGCTTTCTGCATAGCACCTTTCAGCTTTTCGCCGAAGGTCGGGTGCTTCTTTGTAAAGGCTTCAAAGCTCTCTGCGTTGTACGCTTCGTTGTACAAAGCTTCAAACCTCGATTGCTTCATACTGGTATTGCTGAAATCCTTGTATGCGCGTTTTACCGTGTCCCTGTCCGCCTTGAGCTGTGCGCCGCTCTGTGCCGCCTTTTTGGGCGTTTCAGCTTTGGGCACATTATTTCCCTCTGCGGGCTTTTGAATTTGCTGTGGTGCTTCCTGCTGTGCCTGTGCGGTGGTTTCTGTTTCCTGCCGTGCGGCGGCTTCCTGTGCAGCCTTTTTCTCGTTAAACAGCTCGATATATGCCTGCTTGTACGCTTCTTTTTCTGCACCCTCACTGCCGTTATACAGGTTTTTAAGGCGTTGGAGCTTCTGCTCCACCGTAAGATTGCTGTTCTTGACCGTGTCAATGGTTTTCTGCGCAGAAGTCTGTTTCTTCGCGGTTTCTGTTTTTTCTTTTGCTTTAACATCGAGCTGGTCAACCATTTCTGCCCGATTTTTGGGAAGCTTCTTTTCCGGTGTCTTCTGCTCCGTCGCAGGGGCTTTCTGCTCCGTCTGCGCAGCAGGCTTAACTTCTTCCTGTGCCTTCTGCTGCGCTTTTTTCTCATTAAACAGCTCGGTGTACGCCTGCTTGTATTCTTCCCTCGCTTTGCCTTCGCTTCCATTGTACAGATTTTTAATGCGCTGAAGCTTTCGCTCTATGGTAAGGTCGCTGTTTTTAACCGTTTCGATGGTTTTCTGTGCGGAGCTTGTTCTTTTTTCAGGGGCTTTCTTCTCCGCCGCTCTCACATCAAGCTGGTCAAGCATTTCCTCGTGCTTTGCTTCCTTTTTGGAGGGCTTCTTTTTCGGGGCTTTCTGCTGTGCCTGTGCGGGGGCTTCCTGCTGTGTTTGAGCTTCCGCCTGCACATTTCCCGCCTCGGAAGAAACGCTCTCTGCGGGGCTTGTGGGGGCTTGCTGAATAGTGTCGGGAATCGTTGCATCAAGCTGCGATTCAACCTTTGCCTCAACAGCAGGGTCTTGCGACGCCTGATAACCGGTTTTTAAGGTGTCAAGCAGTTCGGTTTTTGAACGGTCGAGCTTTGCGTCAACTTCTGCGTTACCGGTATAGGTGTTGTTGCCGAGCCTGTTTACAATTTGTTGCCCTCCGGAAAGTGCCACATTTCCTAATCCGAATATACCGCCGCTCCAAAATCCGGTTTTGGCGTTGTCTAACGCTACATTTATGTCGTAAACCTGATTCCATTTTCCCTGTGCTGCAAGGTCGATAACGCCTTGAGCAAGATAGTTAAGCGAGTATTCGACAAGTTCCTCTCCGCCCTCTTCAAAAGCGTTGTAAAGGAGATTTGTAATCCATCTTTGCTTTGCTGCGCTTTCAAGCTTGTTCAGCGGGCTTTTCGCTCCGCCGATACCGCCCATAGCTTCTGTGATATACGATATTGCACCTGCCGCGGTTGCTCTTATTGTGCTCTCAAGCTTTCCCTGCCCTTCGGCTCTGCTCTGGTTATATGTATCGCCGAATGTTCCGAACGCCATTCCGCCGCTGAATATGCTGTTTGCTGCGTGTGAACCTTTTTCGACCGCTACTTTCGCAGCTTCTTCCGCCGCCTTATCAAGTGATAAACCGTTATTAACCCCTGCCGCAAGTCCTTTTTCGAATGCCGCCTCACTTACGATAGAACCCGCAAACAGCGAAATCGGACCGGTGGCTATTTTGTACGAAAGCATATTTGCTATGCTGTCGCTTACCTGAACAGCAGTCTGGTACGATTTTGTGGGGTTTGTCGCCATTTCGTTCGCAAACTGCCCGCTTGCAATTTCTCCGATTTTTCTTGCTTCGCCCTTTTCGTAAACCTCTTTGCCGGGCTCATAACCGAAGCTGTCGTAAAGCCATTTTCCGATATTTTCTGTCGCTTCGCCTGCGGCACTGCGCACTCTGTTTACAAAGGCGTATTCTCCGCCTTTGGTCGGGTCGCTCAGCTCGTCTTCAAGCTCGTAATACCTTTTGGCGATATTCTCGCCGATTTGGTTTCTTGTTTCCTGTGCGGAGGTGGGCTTGCCGCCCTGCCCGGGTTTTATTATTTTGTTTGCTCCCCCTCTGTCAAGGGCACTGCTGTAAGTCCGGCGGTAACGCTCCCGCTTTTCCTCGTCGGAAAGAGCGTCGTATCTTCTGCCCGCTTCCTCCCACTGATACTCACGCTTGAGCTTGTTTATCTGCGCCATCAGTTTCAAGTCTGCGTTGGTCTTTCCGTCTCCGGAGGCGATTTTCGCCATATTCTCGCCGATTTGGTTTCTTGTTTCCTGTGCGGAGGTGGGCTTGCCGCCCTGCCCGGGTTTTATTATTTTGTTTGCTCCCCCTCTGCTGAGTGCGCTTCCTGTGGCTGCGCTCTGTCTTTTTGTGGGGGTCTTGTTCTTGTTTGCTTTCTCTCTTTCTATTTCGGCAAGTTTTTTGTTGTACTCGTCGTAATATCCGGCTATCTTGGAGGTATAGTCGCTTTTGGACTTGTCTTCCGCTTTGCTTTCGGGCTTGCTCTTCGGCTTCTCGGAAACCGCAGGCTTCTGTTCCTGCCCGAAATCGTGAGGCTTGCCGAAGTTTTCGCCGGAGCGAACTCTCTTTTGGAAGTCCGACTTCTCGTCAAAAGTGCTTCTTCCGGCGGCTTTAGCTTTGAGGTATTGGCGAATTAAATCTTCTCCGTTTTCGGGTTTCTTTTTATTTGCCACAAAATCACCTCTCAATAGCAGTCAATTATATCGGTTATCGTGTATTTCGCCGCCTCATTCAGCGCAATAATAAACTTGCTTCTTGCCTTGTTGCTTCGGTAGTCGTTATCGTCGTCCACAAAGGCGTGCTCCGCAACTCCGTATGCAAGAGAGGTTTGCGTTACGGAATCGTGATAAGGGATTGTTTCGGAAAGGCTTTTAAGCCTCGGGGCTGTCAAAAGCTCCTCCTCGCCGTAAAATCTTCTTATGCTGTTCTCCGTTTCAAGTGCTTCCGCTATGGCAAGGTTTACCCAGCCCACCTTGTAATCGTCAAGGTCGGGAACCTCGCTTTGAAGCTCCGGAACGAACGAAAGCGCAAGGTTATATACCTCTTGTCCTGTCATAGCTGTTCGCCTATCCTTTCCTGTGCCTGCTGTATGGTATTCAGCGGGTCGTACTGTTGGTTTTCAACACCTTGTCCCATTGTCTGCTGCATCTGCGCCGCCTGTGCTTGCTTCATCTTCGCCATAACTGCGTGCTTGTTGAATATGTATTTGTCGGGTATCGCATCAAGGTACGCTATCGGGTCGGTGATAATTCCGTTTTGCAGCAGCTTGTCCATAGTGGAAACCTGCGTAATCTCGTTAAAGTAGCTTCCGCCGCCGATGTCGATGTTAAGCTGCATACGGTCATACTGAATAGAAGCAAAATCGTAAGCCATCGTATAATCCATTCCGTTGTCGTCGGTGAACGAAACCTCGCGTGTGCCATAGTTTACCCTCATCATTTCGATAAGCACCCGCACAATATCTTCTACAAACTGATAGAATGCCTGTCTTTGCAGCTCAAGGGGAGCTGTCGCCGCTTTCTGCACGGCGATAATGGCGGAGGTGTTTTCCGGGTTAACATTACCAAGGGCAGCATCGTTTGCGCCCATAAAGTCTTTGGTGTATTCCACAACCTGATTAACAAGCGTAGTTACGCCAACACTTACATCCGCCGCCTTGGAAACATCCATAACTGCACTGTTTACATCGCCCACAACGCCGATTGCCTGTCCGATTTTGTTCGTCCAATTCCGTATCTTTGTCATGTCGTAAAACAGCTTCGGGAAAGCAAGCTTCTTTTCGTGCTCAAGGCTCATTGCAAGCAGCTTGTTCACATATACTTGGTTCGGGATAAGCCCTGTAATGGGGCTTTGTCCGTGGTAACTGTTCTTTATGGTGTCCCAGTTCATCCACGCAACGGGATAATGCCTGTATTTAGTGTCGGTGTCCTCTTTAAGCACAACGTCCTTTGTGGTGCGCATAAAGTGCACTGTGCCTTTCTCTTTCCACATATACACAAGCTCGGTTACAATGTCGCCTGTTGCTTCGTTGTCCTCGCCGTAATATTCTGTTTCGCCGTCGCTGTGTATCTGGTCAAGCTTCGCTTTTTCAATGCCCTCCGCTTCAAGCTGTTCCTTGAAAATGTCCAGCTTGTGCCGCTTTACAAGGATAATGTACGGCTGTTCCTCCGCTTCTCTTTCAAACGGATTGCCGAAAAGCATCTTCGTGTTGTCCACAACCTCAAGCTTCGGGTCGTCGTTTGCAAAATCCCAAAACGCATACAAACAGCCGTCGCCGTCCACGGCGCAGTTGCGAAGAACCTCACGCAGGCGTGTTTTTGTCTTTGTCTTTTCAAATATGCGCTCAATCTCTGTTTTTATTATTTTACACTGAATTTGCGAATTTTCGGTTCGCACAAAGGGAGTGAGCTGAACTGCAATATCGTCTGCGATAATCATAGCGATAAGGTAGTTTACAACACGCTTGATTACATTGAATGTGGTCTTGTCAATGTCCGGTGCGGTTACGCCCTCCCATTGCCTACCGATATAGAAATTTTCGTTCTGCTTTACGGTTTCCCGCAATCCGATTCCCTCGTTTATGCTGTCGTTATAGTCGTTGCATCTGCCGTATGCTTTCCATATGGTTTCCGCATTTTTTTCTTTCAACCCTTATTTCCCCCTTCCGTCGTATGAAAGGAAATTGCTCCACTGCTCGTCCATGGGGATTTTGTCCCCCCGTTCCTCGGCTTTGGGCTGCTTTTCAAGCAAAAGTTTTATTTTCTTTATTTCGCGCCCGAAATAGAAAAAAAGTATTAAATCAGCGGCAAAAAGAACCGCCATTAACGCTATTGCCATATTATGTCACCTCATTTTGGGCATAAAAAAAGTGCCCTCAGGCACTTAAAATAACTTTATATAGCAAAAAGACCCCGTCTTTCGACAGAGCCTTCTCGCCTCGTTAAAATCACAGAGCGGACTAAACCCTGCAGCTTTATATTACATCTTCGGTGCTGATTTGTCAATACCGATAAGCAAAAAGCCCTATCTTTCGATAAGGCTTTTTACTTCGCAGCTTTCGCCGCATTATTGTTTCAATCCACAACCGCATGCACTTTTGCTCTGATTGAGCCACCCCCGCTTACGCGGGGAAAAAATCAGTGCCTATGCGGCGACAAAAGGGATTAACCCTTGTCTGTATTATAGCACTATGTAATGCCTTTGTCAAGAATTTTAAGGAACAAATCCATAAATTCAAGTGCTTTCTTCCCAACCGTAAACTCCCGGTTGACTTTTAATTTTTTTCTCAATATAATACTATCAAAAGGAAGTGAACGTATGAAGAAGTTTACCGTTTATTGTCACATTTCGCCATCGAACAAAAAATATGTTGGCATAACCTCAACCAATCCCCAAAAAAGATGGGACGATGGTATGGGTTATAAAAAAAATTATCATTTTTTTAGAGCCATTCAAAAATACGGTTGGGATAATTTCAAGCATATAATTCTTTATTCCGACATCTCCGAAGAACGCGCAAAAGAGATTGAACGCAGTCTTGTAAAGGAGTGGAAATTAACGGAACGAGAATTCGGATATAATTTGCGTGATGGTGGCGATGGTTCATTTTCTGAAGAAAGTATTCAAAAAATGAGCATATCGAGAAAAGGCAACAAGAATAGTGTAGGGCGTGTCCATTCCAATGCCACTAAAAAAAGAATATCGAATTCATTAAAAAAATTTCATGTTACACATAAAAACGCTTTCTTTGGAAAACATCACACCGAAGAAACAAAAGAAAAATTAAAACAGCGTATTGTGAGTGAAGAAACAAGAGAGAAAATGAGACAAAACCACCATGATGTTTCAGGTAAAAAAAACCCAAGTGCTCGCGCTGTTATTGCGATTTCTCCCTCCGGAAACATATATAAAAAATACGATTATGCAACATTAGCCGCTAAAGAATTAAATGCTGATTTATCCTCAATAATAAAATGCTGCAAAGGTCGTCAAAAGACTTGCGCGGGCTTTTATTGGAAATATGACGACCATTGCAAATAATTTTATTTAACTTCCGTCCACAGGCTTTCCGTTCCGGTTGCTCCAGGCTCCCAAACATTGTTGTCTATGGTCGATACCCACACTTTTCCGCCGTGCTTAACCTTGTCCCCTTTCATATAGGGGTTTGTGCTTTCCGGCTGCTCCCACTCGCCTATATCAGTTCCGCCCTGCCCGGGCAGAATTTCCGCATAAAGCGAAGGCGTGTTTTTCGGCTTCCAGTCCGTCTGTGAAGTGTGCGCCGTCAAAACCTTGTACAGTTTCCCTTCGTCTTTTACTCTCTCGCCCACGGCATAGCTTTTTCCAGCAGCCCACGCCGGAAATGCCACAACATTCCTCGCCGCCGTTTGGTCGTCTGCGCCGTTTCGCAGTGCTACCACCGCATTAATAAGATTTGTTGCATCGCTTCTTAACATATTTTGTCCTCCTTAAAAGCTGTGCAAAAGCACAAGCCTTGCGTTTGCAAATGCCTTTGTCAAGAAGTTATCGGAAAATGCTTCTTAAGCTATCCCTGCCACATTAACCGTCAAGTCTCCCTCAACCATAACGGAAGAATAGCTTATACCATCTATATCGAACGGCTGCGGCGTTCCGCCCATCGCCGAAACAAGGTAATTTTCCGTAACTCCATTCACAATTGTTGCAAACTGCTGTCCCGCAAAAAATACTATGGTAGACTTTTTTACCGTGATTGTAGCGTCTGCGGTATAGGTTGCAGTTTGTAGGTTCCCACTACCGTTTATATACCATACCTTAATGCCTTGAGCCAAAGCATTTCCTGTCAGAGAAAGAGCCGCCGTCTCTATAACCGTCTCCTCGTGCGTGCCTGTTCGCTTAAAGCCGCTTACGCTTGTATATGTCTTGCCCTTTGCAACATCTGCGTCGATTGCGTCTCCAAGCTCGTCTAAGCCCAAAGAAAGCATTATGGTTTTCCCTGCGTCTATCGCCGCATTTTGTTTGACCTTGCCGGAAAGCCTTGCAAAGCCGTTTAGTATCATTTTGCTCGTTACGCTCCCGGTAAGCTGCGTTACCTTTTTCCGGCTTCCGGTCACCTTTTCGCCGTTCACATATGCGGTTTTGCCCTGTACTATGTCCTCTGCCGCCGCCGTGGCATCGGAAGTGTCAAGCTGTGCGGGCAGGGCGTTCACCTTTGCAAGCACGCTTGCTATTTTGCTTGTGTTGTCGTTAAGGCTCATTGCGCTGCCTCCTTTGTAAGCCCATATATATACCAGCTCACATCGGCGGTCAAAGCCGCCCAGTTTTTTATTGTAAAAGTATTTTCATCGCTAAAATTATTTTTATTATTGATTCGAATATCTATATATCCCTCCGCGATGTCGCAATTCGTCGTAGTGTTGATTGAGGGCGTCCACAGTGTCCCCGTAAGCTCTTGTATCTTCGTAGTCGGCACCGCATATGGTGCTGTACTTGTAGCGTGGCACCAGTATTTCCACAGATACCCGTCGATATGTTCCAGCGTAACCGAAAGATTGGCGAGACTATTTCTAAATCCCGCATCATTGTTGAGACCATATCCGTTAGAAAAGTTGCCTTGCTCGGAAGCACACCGCCTTAAAAAAATCACTCTGTGCCACTGCTTAAAAGCTCCATAGGTAACCCCTGTATCAGTAATCGTATTCGCCGCTGTGCCGCTCGCTATTGTGCCGCTTGCCAAAAGCTGCATTCCGTCAAAGGTTTCAAGCTTTCCGCTTCCGCCCGTGCCGCTTCCCGCCGCCTTTCCGTTAAGTGCCGAAAGCACCGCATCAAGGCTTTCCCCCTGCTGCGCAATTTCCGTATTTTTTGCCGCAATGGCTGCTGCTATATTTTCGCTCATAGTTTCACCTCTCACATTGCGTCTATCTGCGCCGTCACATTTCCCACAAGGTCATAAAGGCATTTTGCGCTCGGCACTTGCTCATCCGTGCTGCTTGCGGAAACGGAGGTCACAATATCAACGCTGCTTCCGCCTCCGCCCGTTCCGGGCTCGCCCTTGTCGCCCTTTGCTCCTTTCGGTATCCCAAGGTTCAAAACCGGGCTTTCCGCCGTGCCGGTTATGCTCGCCGTGGCGTTCTGTCCCGCCTCAAGGGTTGTAACAGTGCCTATGGAAAGGTTAGGCGTTGCGCCGGGGTCTCCTTTGTCTCCTTTGTCGCCTTTTGCTCCCGGGCTTCCCGGTTCTCCTTTATCGCCTTTCGCTCCTTTAAGTGCCGCAAGCTGCTCCGCCGTAAAGTCGGAATAGGTAAACGCTTCTCCCTTGTCGCCTTTCGCTCCCGGGCTTCCCGGCTCACCCTTGTCGCCCTTTGCGCCTGTATCGCCCTTGTCGCCCTTTGCGCCTCGGCTGGGCTTTCCGGTGTCGTTTGTTCCTATGTACCAGTTTCCGTTATCCCCAACATAGGGCGTTTCTCCGTCCTTGCCGTCCTTGCCGTTTGCGCCCGCTGCGCCTGTTGCGCCTTTCAGGGACGCGAGCCATTCCGTTTCCGTGCCGTCAAAGCCGTTTTCCTTTGCGATTTCGTATGCGCTCTTTCCTCGGGGCAAATCCTCGCCCACGCTTGCCGCAGCACTGCCGTCCTCGCTTACGCTCACTTCGTCCGCAGATATAACCGCACCCTCCGTGCTCCCAAGGCTCGGCAGTCCGCTCTTTACCGCAATGCTCATCCTGTCACCTCCGGTCTGTTGTAGTTGTGCCCGCAGCAGATGTTTATTCTCCTGCGGGGTATTTTTTTATATCCGCCGCTCGTCCATTCAAGCCAAATGTACGCCTTTTCATCGTCATGAAAGCCATAGGTTTTCGCCGAAGGCACAAACACCCAAAGCGTATATCCGTTACTGTCCAGCGTGAATATGTTGTCCGTGTTAATGTCGGAATAACTAACAACCGTGCTTTTGTCTGCATGCTGAAACTTTACCGTAATCGCCGTAACAGTGCTTATCTTGTCCGGAAGCGTTATGGAAAAAAGCTTATCCTCTCCCGGCATAATGTAAATTGCCAAAGCGTTTACACCCCCAATGCTTTCTGAAATTCAAAAAGAAACTCATCGCCGCTGATTTCGTCCCCGGCTGGTGCTTCCGGCTCTTTCTCGTAAAGATAAATTACGCCGTCTTTCTCCTCCGGCTCTCCGCTGCCCTCGGTGCGGATAACCGGAAGATAGCCGAAAAACGCATATTCTCCGGGGTCGTTCGTCAGTATATTAAATCCGCCCTCTTTTTGTAGCTCCCTCGGGGCGTATTCAAAAGCTCCGTTTTCAATTTTTCCGAAATCAAAATTTTTTATTTTTATCATCCCCTGTTGTTTTTTATCAGTCCCACCGGAGCGAAGCTTTTTCGGTCAAGATTTTTTTATTTCTCTAACCAAATTTTTGTAATTTCTCCTGTACTCCATGTATTATCTGATGTAGTTTGCATTGCCTTAAACTGAAAACTTTTTGCTGTTGGGGAAATATCAAGAATATATTCTCTTTCTGTTTTTCCACTTACTATGATGTAAGGCGTGCCAAGCATGGGAGAGTGAACCAACTGTGTCTGATTATCAACTCGCATTTGTCCGTCTTTTAATCCCTGATAAGTTTGTACAGTAGCTTTTGCGAGAATATGTATCGTCTTATACTCGCTAAATTTAGGTGTTATGGTGCCTTTTATAAGCAATGTGGGTATACCGCTGTCACTTCCGCCGCCTACGGTTATTTTATCTGCCGCAACCGTATATTCACCCTGACCACTTATATATTGGGAATTTAAGGTAACTTTGTTAGCTTGAAAAATCACAAAAAAAGGCTTTCCGCTTAACATTCGTCGTCTATCGGTTATGCTCATCAAGTTTCACTCCAATTTTTCCAAAGGATATATCCGGAAAGGCAGTCAAACTCCCAAGTTTCCCCGCCTGCCGCTTTTGTCACATCGTCGCCCCCGGTTTTGGTGTACCCCTTTATTGTCACTGTAGGCGTTCCCGATGCAAAGGTCACAAAGCCGTGGCAGTCGGTTGTCGCCGCAACCGTAAGGGATAAGCTCGTAACCGCCGTAAATTTGTATTCCTTGTTGTTTTCCGCCGTCACCGTAACAGCTCCCGTGGCGGTCTTTTTTTCCGGCTTCGCTTCAAAATTCTTTTGAAGATATGCAAGGTTAACTGCGTCCGTGCCCTTTGCCGGGTCTTTAACCGCCGCATTCCCTCCGGAAAGGTCAATGTCCCCCGTCACTTTAAGGCTTCCCTCAACCGTGTATGTGGTCTTTCCGCCGTTCACGGTCTTTGTTCCCGGCACTGCTCCTATGTCCTCGGGAGTTAAAGGGTCTGCGCCGCCTTTTTTGTGCCTTGCACCGTGTATTTTTGCGGCTGCGCCCACCTGCTCCGGAGTATAATCCCCGGTCTGTGCAACAATAGCTCCCGCTCTTCCGAATACGCTCGAAACACTGCCGGAAGTTAAAATCACTTCGTCAAGCTTTTCCGCCGCAACATATTTGTCAATAATTTCGTTGATTTTGGGGATTGCCACGCTCCGAACGATTTCCTCAATCTTCGCCTGCATCTCTGCGGCGGTCAGCCCCGGCACATCGGGCTGCCCCTGCACGCCCTTTCCTGCAAGGTCTGCTTCCGTAATCTTATTTACTGCCATATCTCCACCTCACTTTTTGTATCTGCCGTTTTCAACATACTCAAGGCTAAAAGCATACAGCCCAAACGCCTTGTCGATTTCGTCGCATACAATGCGAAATCCCGCTTTGTCCACCTTTTTTATCTTTATTTTCGCTGTAACGGTTTTGTTTTCTGCGTTAGCGTACCAAGTGAAATTGCTCCAACTGAGGGCAGACCACTGAAAGAACCCAAGCTTTGAACTCCATTCCTTCAATGTAGTCCACACGCCATTCTTTTTGTATTCCAAGCGAAGCTTGTTCTGCGGAAAAGGAGCCGCCTGAATTGCCGCCGTCCTTATGGTTTTGTTCCGCCAAAAAAGGTTTCCGTCCATATCCGGAATTGTCCAGTATGCCACTATTGCTTTGTTTCCGTCCTCGGAATAATCGTGATATACTCCGGGTATAAACTTGCATATATTGCCCTTTTCGTCGCCGAAACAAAGGTTCCCGTTGCCGTCCTCCCACAAAATCCGTGCGTTTATTCCTGTCCAAAGATAACATTCATACTGATATGAGGAATACGGCTCGCCTCTTGAATAGCTTTTTTGGCTTGTATCAAGTAAATACAGCCTGTCTCCCTGGGCAATTACATAGTATTTCTGCCATCTTGCCGCTTCGCATTTTGCAATGCCGCCTTTTTCTTTCAGTGCTTCGTTTATGTAATAGCTTCGGTTCTGCGTATACATTGCGCCGTCCACCGTTGCCGCTGTAACGGCGTATACGCCTCGTTCCGTCAGAAATAAAGGCTCTGTTTCCATATACACAAAGCTTCTCGGAGAAACGGCTTCTTCGCCTTGCAGAACATCCGTAACCGGAAATGTTTCTCGTTTATCTTCCGTCAGAGAATACTTGCGCATTATAATGCTTCTTCCGTCGTCCGCAGGCGCAATGTGCGTTGCCAAAAGCCCTTTTACAACGCTGTAACCGATAATGCGGTTGTTTTCGTTGCCTATGGCGGAATAGTTAAGGTCAGGAAAATATTCCGGTTTGTCCGCCATAGAAAAATAGTCGGTGTTTTTGCCGCTTCCGGAAACAAAAAGCCTGTTTTGTGTTCCTGCGGAGTTGTACGCAATTGCTTTATTGCAAAGGTTTATTCTGTACGGGTAATCTCCCCAGTCTCGGGAAGCGGTTATATATACATTATCTTCACCTGTAAGCGGGGTTTTCCCCGGAGCTGTGGTGAATGTTATAATCCCTTTTTCACGGTCAACGGAAAAATCCGTGCCCTCTTTCTTTTCGTCAAAGCCGCCGTTTTGGTTCAGCACAAGCACCGTAACCGGGTTATTGTCAAGGTTTGCAAACGAAAGCTGAAACTGCGTTGCCGTCGCAAGTGCTTCCGTAACGGTAAATCTTTCCGTCCACTTTCGCCCGATAAGGTTTACATCTTCAAACGCCGTTCCGCCCGCCATTATGTTTTCCGCAATCGGATTGCGTGAAATCGTCACCGTGGGCACATATGCATCGTAGCTTATGGGGTAAATATCGTTTCCGTCGCATTTCAGGGCGCACAAACCGTCAAAAATGTAAAGGTTTGTTCCTATTATCTGCCCGACGGACTTTTCATCGTTCCCGCCTGCCCAATACTGCGTGCCGTCTATATAAAATTTCGTCCCCGCGTGAATAATTTCGTGTCCGTCAAGTTCCCACCGTCCGTTTATTCTCCCGGGGTATTTAGTCACAAGCCCGAAACCGTTTCGCTTTATCGGCTTGCCCAGCAAATCCGCAATCATATTCGGTGCGTTTGGGCTTCGGGAATTGTCGATGCTTGAGGGGGCGGACGAAAGGTCAACCCCCCTGAAAGAATCAACAAGAAAAACATTCTTTTTTATGGTCGGGGCGTCCCCGAAATCTATCTGTTTCATTAAAACAGCCCCTTTAATTCTTTAATCTTGCAAGCTCCTTATCGTACTTCGCCTGCGCTTCCATAATAGCAAGCTGCATTCTAAGGTCTGCCATTTGCTGCGCAAGGTTCTGTTCGTTGCTGTTTACGCTGGTGTTGTAGGTCTTCAAAAGGTCCGCAAGCTTTGCGTTAGCATCCTGATACAGCGTGTTTCTGTTGGTCTGATATTGGTTTCTGTTTCCTGCAAGGGTGCTTTCCATAGCACCGCCGTTTATGCCCTGCGCCGCCATTTGCACAGGTAAAGCCTTATCCGCCATCATTCGGGCTATGTAAAGCTCCCGAAGCTGATTTTCAATGTTGGCGTCAAGTTCGGATTTGCCGGAATTGTAAATGTCAAGTGCGCCTTGGTTTGCAAGGTCGGTTGCCGCTCTCAGCTTTTCCTGCACCGCATCCACCCCGGAGGGCTGCACGGCGGTGTTTGTGTTTCCGGGCAGTGTTCCTGTTCCTCCGGCACTTCCGCCGCTTCCCCAAACGACGGAAGGCGAACCGCTGGCGGAAACGCCGGGCGCAATATCTGTAAAGCCTCCACCACCACCGCCGGAACCTCCGCCCGAACCTCCCGAACCGCCATCGTAGGGCGGATTTTTTGCAGGAGGAACAGCAGGCGGATTATAGCCCGGGTTTTTATCTGGGATTGTTTTATCTTTATTTCGAAGATTTTTTCGAAGAATGAAGTCACCGAATTTTTCCAAGAAAGGATTGTAGTATGGGTTGTTAAGGTAAGGGTTATTGTGCTCGCTTTTCTTTCCATAGGACGAATCCTGCATATTAACTCTGTTGTTTATCGCCAATGCGCTCCCTCCTTATGCAAAATAAAGGGGGCATAAAGCCCCCTATTATCAAGAAACAGTTCTCTCACTGTCGGTTACAACCTCGGATGTAAACAGAGTGCCGGAAAACGCAACCGCTTTAGCGGTGGTCTTGCCGCTCGGAAGAGTAACGGTGCCGCCGGAGGTGGTTTCCTTTGCGCTAAGGCTGAATCTGGGGTCGCTGCCGTCAAGGGTATAGCGAATGGCGGAAGCGGAAGCGGAGGTAATGGTCAGCACGCCGGAACTAAATGCAAAGGTCGGATTTGCCTGCTTGGTGGAAGCTGCTACCGCCGCATAAACACCGTCGCACTTTTTGCCGATAATAAATGCGTCGTAAAGGAATCTGCCCTCGATTACAGCACCGTTATAGCCCTGTACATCCTTATAGACCTTCATATCGTTAATCTTTTTGGGGAATACAGGTGCGGTCTTGCTGGTAATGAGGAAGTAACACTGAGAATCGCCCTTTTTCAGATATCCATCGGGGAGCGGGACTACCTGTGCGCCCATAAAGGTGCCCAAAGAGCCTTTGGTAAGGGCTTTTGCGCCGAGTGCGTCAATTCCGATGAACTGCTTGGAAATACGAAGCATACCGAAATAGGTCCAACCGATAAAGATGGTTCTGTCGTCGGGAACATTCTTGTTGCTCATATGCACCATACCGTCGGAAAGCTTTTCGACAATGGTTTCGGTAGTGGGAGCTGCGGTAAGTGCGTCGATTTTGCCCGCATAGTCAATGAATCTTCCAAGGGCGTATTTCTCCATTTCGGGGATTGCCTTGTATCTCATTTCGCCGCGGAGGATTCTGCCCGCCTCCTTGGTTTCCATCTGCTCTTTGTTGTTGCCCTTGTCAATGGTCATAGAGAAAGAACGGTCTCGGGTTATCTCCATACGGTTTACGGTGTCCTGAAGCTCTTTAGGCTCGCCGTAACGGTTGGAACCTGTTCTCTTGTAGTCCTGCAAATCCTGATATTCGGGAGAGTAAACCATAATGGCTCTTACGCCGTCCCAGTTGTACTCGCTGTTGCACGCTGCGGAAACAACGGATTCCTGTGCAAAGCCCTCCGCTATCTTCTTTTCATATTTTTCTGCAAGGTTAATTGCCATAATTTATTTTCCTTTCTTTATTCACCGAAAAAGCCTGAAAGGAAGTCGTCATAATCTTCACCCGCTGCGGAAGCTTTACTGCTGCCCATAGATGAATAATAATTCGTCTGCTTCTGTTTCAGCTCGGTGTTTTCGTTTGTCAGATTTTTAATTTGTTCTTGGTTTTTGGTGTAAAGCTCGTATGCAAAGGTCGGGTCGGTTCCGGCGTTAATCATTGCCGCCACCTCCTGCGGAAATTCCTTTACATCCGGGTATTTGGCACAAAATGCTCTGTAAGGCGCAAGCTCGTTTTCTCTGTCCTTTTCCTGCTTTTCTTCGGTTTCCTTCGCCCTTTTGTATTCGGAAAGTTTTCCGTTTTCAACATTTTTCTGAGCGATAATTTCAACCGCTTCGTCAGAAAGCTCGGGGTACTGCTTTCTTACATTGTCTATTTCGTGCCGCAGACCGATTTCATTTGCGGCATTGTCAAGAAAATCCGAATATTCCTCCGGAGTTTTGCCGTTCAGCTCTGCAAGCCTTGCTATTCTCTTGTGCAGGGGAGTGTTTGCCACGGCGTGGTCGTAGTTAAGCCCTTTTTGAATGGTGGCTATAACCTCGTCCTCGTTTATGTTCAAACGCTCTGCAAGGCTCTTGATTTCGCTTTGAGGGATAGGATATTCCTTGCCGAGAAATTTAACGGGCAGAGTGGTTTCCTCCGCCTGCGGCTCTTCCTCTTTCTGCTCGGATGGGGTCTGATTGGGTTCTTCGTTCCCCTGTTCCTGTCCGTTTTCGGTCTGAAAGTCTTCGTCCTCAAAAATATCAAAGCTGGTGTCGCTTTCGGTATTGGTCATGGTTTCTGACATATTGAGAAGTCTCCTTTTTTATAATATTTTTATTAAAAAAAGCGGCTGCGCTGTTGCGTAGTCGCTTTTTTATTCGGTTTCAACCGGCAAAGGGTGAACAATTTCTTTTGTTTCACCGTGCTTTGCGCATTTTTTGTTGTGGCAGCTTGTTTTCTGAATAAGAACAAGCTTGCCTTTTCGGTAGGTGTAAAACGAACCGTCAATCATCATTTCGGTTCCGCATTCCTCACATCGCATATTGACCTCCATAGCTTAAAAAGCTGTCAATTTCTTTGTCGTAGTCGTCTTCTTCGTGAATTTCGGAGGAAAGCATCGGAATTTGCCGCCCTGTGCAAAAATATCTAATTGCGTCAAGGCTGTGGGTTATTTCGTGCGGGTCTTTTGACATATCGTCCGGGTCTGTTTCATCAAACTGCGCTAAAGGAATGTCGTGAATCAGGTTCTTGCAGTTCGCAAATATTCTCAGTCCCGCTACTTTGTTACCCATTTCGTCAAATCCCGGATGCAGGTGCTCCTTCACATCAATCCACCCGGTGTGCCTGTCCGCTTTTGCCCTCGAAAGATATATTCCGAAGTCGGTGAATATCTCCGCAACGCTGCGTCCGGTGTCGTTTCTTCTGCTCCACATATCAGGCGGTGCAAAATAAATCAGCGTTTCCGGGTCGTCAACGCTTTTAAGGTATTTAGCCGCTTCCGAAACTACCATATTCGGCTTATGTATTTCTTTATATACATATTCTCTGCCGTTTGGGTCTACGGCAATCCAATATGCCGCAAACATATCAAGTCCGTAGTCCATTGTGCAATATCTCTGCCACTCCGGCGGAATGACAAACGGCTTAATAACATGTATATTGCGGTCAAATTCGGTGAAGAACTGCCCGGCGTAAACATCCCAGTCGCCGTCAAGCCACGCTCTGCGCAAATCCTCCGGCAAAGAACGAAGCTGGTCGATGTAATCCGGCTGTGCTTCCATAAGCGCATAGTTGTCCTGCGCCTTTGCAGGAATAAAGGTGTAATCCTCCGGGTGCTCGTTCGGGTGAAAAAGCCTGTCGATAAATAGTCTCTTTACCCAGTTGTGACCGGGACCTCCCGGGTTCGCCGTAAGATAGGTTCTTTTCGGAAAATCATTTACGCCTCGAACAACGGCTTTCAGAGTGTTGAACTGATATTCGGAAAGCTGCGTCGCCTCGTCTATGAACAAAACATCGTATTCCTGCCCTTGGTACTGCAAAACATCACTGTCCGTTGCACAATATCCCGCAACGATAATGCTCTGTTTTCCTTGGTTTTCGTTGAAATAGAATGTTTTATTTCTTTCCTTGTACTTGGCTATGCCGTTAAGTTCCTCTTTAAGCGGCGTTATGTGGTTCGTCTCAAGCTCCGGAAAGGTTCGCCGGATTATAAGCATCTTTATCCCCGGATAGTTAATACCCAAAAGCATGGCTTTCTTTCTTACCGCCCAGCTCTTTCCGCCGCCTCTCGCTCCGCCGTAAAGAACATACCGACAATCAGATAAAAAAAAGAGCTTCTGACGGTCGTTCGGCTTAATCGAAATGTTAATCATTTCGAATAGTCATCTCCGTCATTGCTCTCAATCATAATGTGAATGCCGCTGTTCTCGTCTCCAATCGGCTGATTGGGTTTCCCTATCGCTCGGTCAAGAATGTTTATAATCGCATCGTAGTTGTTCTTGTTGCCGTCCTGCTGCATCACTCGCACCAGCTTCTCCGCAGCTTCTACGGCGGCACTCTTGATTATTTTCTTTGCGTCCTTGCGCTCCTGCTTCTGCTCTTCAGTCAGCGGAGGTCTGCCTTTCGGGTTTCCACTCTGTCCCGGCTTAAACCAGTAAGGATTAAGCCATTCCTTTGCTCCCTCGCTTCTCCTGTCGTGAAGCTCCTGCTTCTCCGCCGCTGTCATTTTCTTTCTGGTCAATGCTCATTTCTCCTTTCTTTTTATTTCTTGTGGAGCGGGCGGGATTTGCACCCGCCTCACATCTTCTTCGCTCCGTTTGGGACGCTCCGGGAGTTGAACCCTCGCTCCTTCCGCTTATCATTCGGCTGTGCTTCCGTTACACCATAACGCCCGTATTCACTTGTTCGGAACTCCCGAATAACTGCCTAAAATCACCGCTTTGCAAGCTCTTTTCATTAAATCTTGCAATCTTTTTTATATATCCCCGAGTTTTTTAACACTCACTCCCTCAATTATGCATAATCCTTTATTCTTATCTTGCATTTTACTACTGTTATTGTATTTTTACTTTAGCGTACTAAAGCGTTCAAAACCTTGATTTTTGTCAGAGTAGATATATAGATACCTTTTGGAGCCGCCGCCCCTTTCGGAGGGGTACCCTGCCACCCCCCCACCCCCCATATACGCCTTGTATC
>ERZ1026868.407-NODE-407-length-28726-cov-9.536047_pt1 | contig 28726 bp, 23 predicted proteins | sample MGYA00380164_ERZ1026868 | MGnify/ENA primary metagenome ERZ1026868 (study PRJEB33269, sample SAMEA4719800) | human gut metagenome | biome: human-associated habitat; feature: organic feature; material: feces | place: Cameroon | collected 2013-10 ...
AGCAAAGTCGGAATATCTCTCGCAACTACATACTGACTATCACAATGAGGTTGGCTGCAAGTATGGTCTTGCACGCGGCATCCATTACAATGATTTGTCCGAGGAGGAAAAACGAGGACGAAGGCATAAGAACAAAGTCGTTCTTGAAGCTGAGCGACAGGCGAAAGTTGCTCTTGACAAGGTGGAGAAATACGCTGTTCTTGCCACTATTGACAAGCAAGAGCTCACCTTCCCTCTTCTCAATATCAAGACACCTGTTCAAAAGGCAATGGATGCCGTTAAGAAAGAACTTGCCATTCCTATTCCAGCACTTATCGGACAAAAGACTTGGCGAGAGGAGCGGACAACAAACATCAATGATGCTATCAAGGCTCTTGTAACCGCCATCAATGTTGAACGTGACAAGCAAAATAATGGTATACGAGCATCTGTCAACAAAACTTACACTTACTATATGCAGCAACTCAACAAACTGATTATTGAGAATAAGGCATTACAGAATGAGAATGATACACTAAAGGCCGAAAATACGGAGGTGAAACAACGCATATCGCAACTTGACGAGAACGCAGTCAGACGAGTAACCGCTCAAAAGGATGCAGTTATTGAAAGTCTCAATACCCAATTAGCCTCTAAAAACGAGGACATTGCAAGACTCAAGACCGATTACAATACTCTATGGGAGAAATACAAAATTTTGGTTCTTCAATGGAACGACTTGACAAAGCAGCCTGAAATAATTGAAGCTGTTAAACGTGTGGAAGAACGCAAGGAACAAGAAGCGGAGGCAAAACGTGAAGAACAGGCAAGACAAGACAGATACCAAGGTGTACTTGACCGATTCATTAGTGAAGGTAATGAACAGCTCAAAACCTTTTCGCAATCAAGCAGAATAGATTTCGACGAGAAAGAAACCAAAGCAATCTATTATGGTATTATGGCTACTGCCACAAAATCCAACATTGCGCTTCGCTCTCCACAAGGAGCAAAAATTGCCGTTGAAAGATTTCTCGCGAGCATGGATTGGAATGGTTGTGGCAACTATCGGAGAGAATGTGTCGCACATTGGACGAAACTATTTGCTACCGATGAAGTTGTTTATACCGAACCCATCATTCAGAACTTCCTTTCGTTCATTGATTACATGTCGTGCTGCGCAGATACATACATATCACTCGGTGGATCCAATGGTTGTGCTGACCAACTTACGAATTGGGACGGAACAAAAAAAATTGGATTGGGGACTATGTCTTCGAAGAAAGGACTTGGTTTTGTGAGATAACAATATATTTTTCAATTCAACTCAGACAACAATATAGGCGGTTCGGCAATCATATTTTCCGTTTCGTGTTAGGTGATGTTGTTGTAAAGCCTCCAAAACTATACCTTTGCAATAAAAAATCAAGATTTTGGCACTAAACGAACAAACATAAAAATAGAAAACGTATGAAAGGAACAAATTTGTTATTCGCATTTGTATTCGCATTTGCAGTATCTTCTTGCCAGCAAGAGGATACTTTGGGTAATTATAGTTCTAAAGAGGACGCTGCTCGCGAAATTGGCTTCATCAAAATTAACGATATGCAAATGGTGCATTCTCGTTCTCCAATTAACTCGGATATGACCGAAATAAATCCAAGTTTGGGAATAAAAGCGAGGATAGCGCGAAAAAAGACAGGGTGTAAGAGTGGCTTCGGATTATGTGACATTCGAGCTATGAATAGACAGGACACTTTTGTAAAGTATCAAACAAGAGGGGTTTCTTCTGACGTTGAAAAATACGAATGTACAACAACTTGTACTATTGATAATAATGGCACAGGGTTTATGTATTTCCTATTAGCAAATTCACCGAAAAGCCAAGGACTAACGGCAGAAACAATGCCCCCATTTTGCATAGATGAAGAAATAGAGCAACCAATAGAAGAAACTCCAGAAAGTTCACTCATTGTGGTTCCAGGAGCATACATTTATCAAAAAGAACTTGGACAACATGGAGGCTATGCTGTAAAGGTTACATACATCAATAATAGAAAACATTCTAATTCAAATAAATAAAAATGGTACAAATTAAGAAAATTCAAGCAATTGCGACAGGATGTTTAATCTTGTTGTTAACAATGTTTGCTTCTTGTACAAACGAGGAGGAAACAAGTGTAAGCGAACAGGCATCTATAAGGGTGTCTACTATGGGACATTTTTTGTCTCAAACTCGTAGTATGTCTGGAATTTCAGACAACATGCCTGTACTTCAGTTTAAGGACGAAGCCACTTATAACAATACGGTCAATAAACTGAAAACAATGTCAGAGAAAGAACGCAAAGTTTACATGAAAACTTTAGGTTTTACATCTGCTGAACAAGTACTCAATACTGCAGATGAAGAATTGGATGACATTTTTGAGATTGAAGACGAAAACATTTTCAAGAGTTCTTTGTCAAAATTTCAAGAGAAATATCGTGGCTTGTTAGCGTTTGATGAAACTGACACATATGATGTTACTCCATATTTGTCGTTTAACGACTCCATTATGAGTTTTGTAGGTAACGCAAAAGGCTATGTGGTTATCGGAAATCATCTTGTAGGACCTCAAAATGACACTCCAAATTTTACTGGGACATACACCATTACAACTAACTCCAATACAAGAGCATCTGTTCCTGGACCAATTCAACCTGGATTCCGTAGCTTCAATGGAGCTTCTCTAACTATTAAGAATGGGAAATACAAAAGCACTATGACTTTAGGCAGAATTGTTAATGGAAATTCTTTTGCCATAGAATTTGTAACAAAAAAGAAACAATTTTTGTGGAAGAAAAAAGTAAAAGCATCTTACTCTCTCAACTTAGAAATGTCAAGTAGCAAGTTCCATCATAGCAATATTGTAACATGTCCTTCTGGACGTACGATTTGTATACTGAATTTACCTATTGATTTCGTTGGCACTGTTTTTGATGCTTCTGTAACAAACTTCAAATCAAGTAGAGGCAATACCATTGGATCTGCAACTTTTAAAAATGTTCAAGTAAGATGAGAAAAATTTTATTATCCCTATTTGCTTTATGCTGTTTCTATTCAGCAAATGCACAAACATTTCGCTTCGGTCCTACAGTCGCAGGAAACCTTAACATCTCAAATGGGACAAAAACGAAACTCGGTTTCGCTGTGGGTGCTAAAGCAGAGATGGATTTCAACAATGTGGAACATGGTTGGTTCATGGATGCGTCTGTATTGTTCAACAACAGAAACAGACAGAGCGAAAACTATTTCAACAACGAAACAAAGTTGACTCAGTACTGGAAGTACTCAACCTATTCTCTTCTCGTTCCAGTCAATGTAGGCTACAAATTCCGCCTTTCAGACAATTTGAATATCCTCGCTGCTGTAGGTCCTTATGCAGATTTTGGCTTGACAGGTACAGACAAAGTCACAACGACTGACGCAAAAGGACATAGCAAAGAGGAGAAAGTGTCCTCAAATGTGTATGGAGACAAACTCTTCAATCGTGTAAGCTATGGCTTTGATGCTAAGGTTGGCGTTGAGATTGCCAAGCATTACCAACTGAACTTGTCATATAGTCGTAGTTTTAACAACTTATTTAAGGGTAGTGGCATCAATGCTAAAGCACAGGACATACAGTTGGGACTCTCATATATATTCTAACAAACTCATATGGAAATACAATGGAATTGAATAAAATCATTCGTTCGGTTCTATTTTTGACAGCCGGAGTCGTTTTAACCTCATGTGTTGAGGTGAATGGCTCTGGCTATTCAGATTTATCAGAATCGGAAAAGTTGCATGTAAAAAAATGCGATTCTTCCATGGACTCTATCAAGAATGACGGAAACCTTTATAAGGTTACGGTAAAGCAAGTGAAAGATTGCATAAATGGATATAAGGAAACTGTCGTATATGAATATCTGCCTTTTTGCTCTGGTGACAACGGTAGACCACCTACTGAAATAAAGAGAACGTGCAACAAGCGTAATATACATCTCATTGTCATTTCTTCCGTATATGATGGTATCTTCCCCATACCTTTAGACAATACATTCCCTTTGTTCGTTATTGACAATAGCGTTTATCATACTGACAATTATCAAACTTATGGTGAGCAATTTTACAAAAGTCTGACAGGTAGTGACAGCGAAGATAGAAAAACAAACTCGTTTCATTATTTTCGTAATGGAAAGTATATTTGCAGTTATGATTCAATATAGTTAGATTTATGAAGAGAAGATTTCTTGTCCCTGGCGCAATGCTCTTTGCGGCAATCGGCATAATGGCACAAAAGACTGTGTAAAGCATTTCTATGGAGTCGCTTGGCACTCAAAATACGGTTAGCATAAACTATACCAGCCGACTTTAAGGCAACTTTGGATTGGAGTATCGTGTAAGCATCGGATTTTGATATGGCGACAGTTCCAGTTTGTTTTACCAAAGCATTAAGTGTGTATGTGTACCGATAGTACTAAATTATTTGTTGGAAAAGAAGAATTCCAAACAGGAGGTAGGTTTTGGAGTGAGCCTTGGCATATATCATGTTAAGGAAATTATGAAACTATTATCAACCTGGTTCCTCCCGAAGTCGAGGTACATGATGAACAATGCACTTCAACAAGTAACCGCTTTGGTTGTTTCATGTTTAGCGACATCGCCTATCGTTATCAGCACGACAACGGCTTTATGTTCCGTGTAGGAGTCTCGCCTTCATTCAAATTCTGCGACAAGTACAGACTGAAGTAATCGACATTTTATCCGTATGTAGGTCTCGGCTGATCGTTTTAGGGAATTATATATCCTAAGAGGAATGCAAAAAATATGCATATATCTGTAGGAGGACATACCTCCTACAGATACATGTTTTTCATCTATCTAGCCATTTCTTGAATTGTACGGTTTTTTTCTTTACTTATTACAATGTTGTCATCATTGCATCCTTTCAATTTTACTATAAGTTTAGAATTGAAGAATAGACTGATTTTCTTGATACCTTTTATATTCGTTATGTATTGTCTGTTGATACGGAAGAATCTGTCGGGGGATAATGCCATTTCCAAATCAGCCATGCTCATCGCCAAAGAATATGAAGTGCCGTCTTGTGTGAAAGCCAAAACACGATTGTCCGTCTTGCTTATATAGCTTATGTCGTCTGTGTATAGCATAATAAGTTCATCCCCCTTGCCTACCAAGAAACGCTCTCTATATTGGCGTGTATCATTAAATAACACATCCAACTTGTCATGGATTTCCTCTTTTACAGGACTCGACATATTCAACTTATCCATTGCAGCACTGAGTTCCTTGGAATCGATGGGCTTCATCAGATAGTCAAGTCCGTTGTTCTTGATGGCTTGCATGGCATATTCATCATACGCAGTCGTGAATATTACAAACGACTTTGGCTTGACCTTACGAAAAGACTCAAACACATCGCCGTCAGCCAAGCGAATGTCAGAGAAAATCAAATCGTAGTCGTTGTTAATGGACAGCTCATCGACAACCTCGTCAACGCTTTTCAGCGGACCATGAACGTCAACCATATCATCTATATCCATTATGAGCTTTTTCAGTCGCTTTGCGCTGAAAAAGTCATCTTCAATTATCAATACCTTTCTCATTGTTCTATTACAGTTTCTTTATGATGGGCAGACGTATTTCGAAAGAGTCATGAGTGACACTATAATCGATTTCCTTTCCGCACTCCAATTCATAACGTTGCTTTAGGTTCTTCAGTCCAATGCCATACGACTCTACAATTTGGTCGTTATGCCTATGGAAATATATTCTGTTATTCTTAACGGTAAGCATGTTTTCTTGCACACTTATCTGAATATGTAGAGGTTGATTTTCCTGTGGCGAGTTGTGCTTGACAGCATTCTCAATAAGTAATTGTATACTTAGAGCCAATATTCTGTCTTCTTCTTTCACTTTTTCTTCATCCAACTCAAGTATGATTTTGTCGTTATATTTCAAATTAAGCAGACTGACGTACGTTCTGGTAAAGTCCATAGCCTCACTAATGGTCATGTAGTCTTGGTCTATATGAAACAGCATGTATCTATAAACTTGCGACAACCTTACCACATATTCTTCAGCTCGTTGTGGGTCATATTCTATCATTCCAGCCAGCGAACTTAGACTATTGAACACAAAATGTGGATTCAACTGAAGCTTCAAATATTTCTTTTGCAGACACAAATTCTCTTTGTTCTTAAGTATTATTATATCAGAATAATGCAACAGCATATGTATCAGGGCCAGTAAACTTGCTATTATCCCGAGCAGAAAGAATGTCCCCCAAACGTCTACTTCTATGATTTCTGACTCTATGACATTCATTAATAATTCGCAAACACCTGCAATAAGTATATTTATTGCGATTATAACGACTACACTACGAAGAAATAGGCAACGTTCTTTTTCTGCCAGTTTGATGAATCTTTGTCTAAGCAATAGTTTAGTGACTAACAAGCTGATACAAGAAAAAATGCCACAATATACCAAGTCCACAAACAGACAAATGTAATAACCATCGATGCTTTGCTTGAAATCCTCAAAGTCAGCGACAGCCCAAATTATATCGTATAGGAAGAAGAATATAAATGTGAAAACAATCCACTCCGTTAGTTTTCCTTTGTACTTCTTTAACATCTTCATTATTGTTTTTTTATTTGTAAAATTAGCAAACATGTTTCACATTGCAGCATATTATTTGACGAAACGGAATAACAAGCCTTTGAGGCGGAAATATTAACTTCTTAATTGTTTTTTACAACCCACTTTCCATCGCTTTTTCTTCCCTTATGTTCTAATACACCAATTTCTTTAAGGCTTTTGACAATTTTGTAAACAGAAGTACGTCCAATGCCTATTGCCTTTCCAATCTGTTCCATTGTTAACGATGGATTCGTCTTGACCGTTTGTATAACTTCGGATTGAAGGTCTGTCAATTCTACAGTTTTATAATTGGAAGGACGGCGGAAAGTCACAGTAAACATGCCGTCTGTGTCATAGACAGGCTCTGACAATCCAGCATCGAGCATTTCCTTACGCATTCTTGGTATGCCAGAGCCAATATGTTCCACAAGGTGCATTCTCGTAAAGAGTCCGAAAATCAGAGGGTTTCGTGACAAACTTTTTCGCCCGAAATTCTTAGCTACCACAGGCAGGAGTGTTCCAGGATTAGTAATCTCTACACGGTCGTCAAACATTTCTATGGTTATACTTGCGCCCTGTTCACTGTAGTCGCGATGGGCAAGCGCATTGATGATGGCTTCCTTGAATACCTCCAATGGGATTTCCCAAACTTCTTTTCTCGGTCCTGTACCTTCAATCTTGTATGCAACTTGCAGTTTGCCTTTCAACCATTCTATAGCTTTATTGTATTGTTGAAAGAGAGGGCCACCAAAAGTTTTGTCGTCAATAATGTACACTTTGTCGGTTCCCTTAAACAGTACACAGCGCACAACTGCATGGAAAAACACAGACTCTGGATGCTTGGCAAAAAACAATACCCCACCACTTTTGGCAACATTATTGTCATCAAAGACCATCATACTGTCAAGCACTTGGAAATCGTCCACAACGGAAACTATATGGGCTTCTTTCTTGAACTCCAAGAAATTGTCTTTGTCCAATTGCTCTAAGAGATTGATTTTCGGCAGAGGGATGGCATCAAAGTATATACGCTCATGACGTTGGAATACTTCTCTTATTTCTTCCACATTCGTCAGCTTTTGGCTGTTTGCCCCTTCGCGCAAATACGTACATCCTGAAAAGAAATAAGGCTTATTCTTGCCAGAAGGCACTTCTATCACCCAAACTTTCTTTCCGTCAACATCTACATCATACATGTTGTAGTGACACATTGGCGATATTTCACCTATCGAGCCTTGTATTGCAGATCGTTTACTGTTGTCTATCTCAGCACCGACAATCTCATTGTTGTCATTCACTCCAATGAGCAAGTAACCACCAGCTGCATTCAAGAAACTACAAACTTCCTCTGTAAGTTCGCGAACTTTCGATGGTACGCTCCGTTTAAAGTCCACATTATACCCCTCACCTCCATTGACTAAATCTTTTATGTCTTCTGTACTTAACATCTTGATTCTTAATTATAATTACATTGTTCTGTGCAAAGGTAATACTTTAATTTGAAAGTTCGTTATAAGTTCGCAGAAAGTTCGTTGTTAAGTTCACATTGTGGCTTCTGCATGATTTTTATAAGTACATTTTGATTTGAAAGAATCGTTTGTACAAAATTAATAACGTATAATATTGGCATGAAATTCAAGTTAACAGAAGTTAAGCATAAATTATGACCAATCAATAACAAAGTCATAATAATAAAGCAAAATAATAATCTTACAGACAATGGGAACTTTATGGTATCATTTATGCTTAATGTTGTAAAATTTCTTTTGGTTTACAGACACTTACAAAATATATACTGGTTCAAGCGTGTAACCATTCTTTTCGCTTGCCTTTCGATTGGGTTACCGCCAAGTGACCTGCATACTAACAAGCATAGAATAGTTCACGACCTATCAGCGTGAACTTTCAGTCTGCTTGTTCTCAGTATGCGAATATTGGCGGTATTCAATCGAAAGAGAACATGAGCTAAAAGCTCAATATGTCATTTTCAAGTTTTGTGAATGGAAACGCTTTCTCTGTTTGTTATTGTACCACATATCTCAATGCGGCGGATTTTGTTTATAACCTGCGGAATGCAGCCTTCCGGCTGTCGGTTTTCCATAATGTCGGCTTCGCTCGGCATAGCATGAGCAAGCTCGCTCAGCCCTCGCTTGCACGATATTTTCTCTTGCGTTCCTTTCGTTTTTCTGTCTGTTTTTGACCTCCTTTTTTAAGCGTTGTACTATCCATTAATTCCGCAACACTATTATAACTTAAACTTTTTAAGAACCTGAGCAACAAAAAGTTCTTGGACAAGCCGAGCGGCCCAGGATTTTGCCATGTCGAAGAATTCACTTATCTTAGTGTTGCAAAACAAACAAGAGAATTCAACGTTAGATATGGCAAAAATACATATTAAATCTGAGAAACTCACTCCTTTTGGAGGAATATTTTCGGGTCATGGAGCAATTTGACTCCACATAGTCTTCTGTAATCGACTCAACCCTCGGTCTAAGGTGTAGATCGTTCTATTTCATGGCACGTTTTCTCGCCATGGCAGAGTTAAACAAGTTTTCCTCTGCTCATCTGGCTTAACGAAAACCTTTGGTTATCGGTACAGCGAAATCATCCGTTATCTCATGAATATCTACTTCTGTGGTGGCTCATTCCGAATGAGTATTTCTTGAAATTGGCAAGGGTGAGATGGATGGTAACATCATACGATTGGCTGCACACCGACATCACAGTACTTCCCTATTCCCCACTACGCAGTAGATCAGGCTGCTGATATGAGATATACTTTAACGCAATACTTCACGAGACCCGATTACGACGGGCCTCAAAGATAAAGCAGGATAAAGTCCGATAGGTCAGTGGTAAAGATTGTTTTATGGGAAAGGGGCTGTCCGGCAAATGGACAGCCCCTTTTATAGTTCTATACCGGACATGTACGGCTATTTTTCTGATACAAAAATCCGAATCTTAAAACTGCCTCCTGTTGTATCCATCTTGCCGACAAGTTTGCCGGTAATCAATGAAGATAACAGTCTACTGTCTGTAACAATGGTAGGTCTGGTGTATCCTTTGGGAGTGTCGCTTGTCACTTCATTGTTTATATAAATGCGGCAGCTGTCTTTATTTTGATCAATACCTTTCAGCATGTAGCGTGCAGAGAGATGGGTACTTCCATCGGGCAGGACAGTCTGCGTATCCACAGCTCCCGGCAGGATGTTTCCTTTAAAATATTCACCTTCTGCATAACCAGAGAAACTGACCATATTGACAAGAACAGAATCATTCTCGACCTGAAAGATATTACTTATGAAAATGATCAGTGTCAATATCTCTTTCATAGCAAATGCTTTATAAGAAAATTCGAGGCTAAATCGGCAATCTCTTCGATATGTCGGGAGAATCCATGGTCGTATCCTTCCATGAGACGCAACTCGCTGTTCTTCCAGATGTTTTTGTAACGCTCACTATAAGAATAGGGAGCCACACGGTCTCCTGTGCCGTGAATTAGCAAGGCTGCTCCTTGGTAGCGAATGGCTGTTTCATAAATGGGCAGACGGAAAGCAGTCAGAATATACTCCCTACCTAATTTGCGGCCTCCGGGAAGCTCGACATATTCGGGCGGATTAATGGGGTTGTATAACACCCCGAATGTATTTCCTCGTATGGCATCTTCACGCAACACAGCTGCAGGTGCCAAAAGAGTGACCGCCGAAATGGTGTCGTTCATTTCACCTGCTGTCATACTTACGACTACGCCTCCTTGCGAATGGCCGAGCAGTCCTATCTTGCCGTTGCACTCATCTAATTGCAGAGCATAACGTACGACACGTTTAAGATCTTCTATCTCGTTGGGAACTGTCATATCCTTAAAGTCGCCTTCACTCTCCCCATGCCCGTTAAAGTCGAACCGGATGGAGGCAATGCCGTGCATCTGAAGAGAGTCTGATACCAATTTCATTAATTGCCAGTTTTTGTCTCCTCCGAACCCGTGGGCAAGAATGGCTATAGGGCATTTTCCTGTTCCCTTATTTTCGGGCATTTGAACTTCTGCAGCAAGCAGACCTCTCGCACCGGGTATCAAGACTTTTGTCACTCTGTTTTGTGCAACAGCACAAAGGCTCATTGAAGCGCACAATAATCCAAGAAGTATTCGTTTCATCATAATAACCTTAATTCCGCAACACTATTATAAATTAAACTTTTTAAGTACCTGAGCAACAAAAAGCTCTTGCTTTGGCAAGCGGCAGAGCCGAGCGGCCCAGGATTTTTGTCATGTCAGAGGATTCACTTAATTTAGTGTTGCTGTAATAATCAAACAAAACCTCATCAGGCATGGCAAAAATACAAATAAAATCTGAGAAACTTACTCCTTTTGGAGCCATATTTTCGGGTCATACTGCGTATTGCCTCAAGTCGCATTGTGGGTCAATGAGATATTGTAGGCCGCAAGCAGGTGTTTCTGTTCAAATCATCTTCAAATTCAGTAACTCAAGTTTCGCAAGCTGTTCAAGAACGGGCTAGGAGCTTCTGCCCTTTCAGGGCGTGTAGAACTTACATGCGAAACTTGAGTTCAGTAATGAGAGGATGTGTACACGCAAGAAGGACGTTGAAAGGCTTAGTTGCGGATTTGAGGGTATTAAGCTTTTCCTTATAGTTTTTTACCTTTTTATATTAAACTAACGGTAAAATTACTTCTACTTCATCACTTTCTTTCCCCCATACACATACATTCCATGCTGTGTAGGCTCATTGATGCGCTGCCCACTAAGGGTATACCAATTGTTGTTGGCTTGCAGAGGTGAGGAAGTGATGGCATTGACAGCAGTGTTGCTGCCAACGAAATCCTTCATTATGTCCATAGCCTTAGTGGCTTTGCCTGTGCGACTATCGAATAGCGGAGCATTATACCATCCGCTGAGCGATGTGTTCTTGGCATTATATTCCATCCACCACCAGAAAAGACCAGTTACCTTTTGATGCCTGTTGAGCATCTTTATCATATCCTTTGTAAAGGCAGCCTGACCATCGTCGCTATAAGAATAAGTCTTGGAATAGTCGATAGTTGAACCAGGAACTGCCCAAGCATATGGGTAGCCAGTCTCTACTATCATAATATCTTTGTCAGCGAATGTTGTTTCAGCCTTAGTGATAGCTGTTTCGAGAACAGAAAGATATCCGTGAAAATAAGGATAATAGCTCAAGCCAATGATATCGTAGTCTACCTTAGCCTTCTGCATCTCGTTGTAGAAGTTTGTCATTACATCAGGCTGAGCTACACGCTCTGTATGCAAGATAATCTTAGCCTCAGGACAAACCTCGCGACATGCTTTGATAGCCTTAGAAAGTAGGGTGGTGAAGCGTGCCCAGTTGGCATTGTTCCCCATATAACATCTTTTCAGCCATGCACTTGCCTGGTCCTGTTTCCCCCATAGCATACCATAGCTAATCTCGTTGCCTGTCTGTATGAAGTCGGGAGTAGCACCTGCAGCAGCCAACTGCTGTAGTGCATCTTTGGTATAGTCGTAAATCTTCTGGTATAGTTGCTCGTCGGTCAACGAAGCCCAGTCAGCAGGAGTCCATTGCTTTGCAGGGTCTGCCCATGTGTCAGAATAATGGAAGTCGAGCATCAACTTAAATCCCGCATCCTTTATTCTCTTAGCCAAAGGCTTGATATATTCTATATCTTGGCAAGTGTTGGCATCCTTGTCTTTGCCTGTATATTTACTTGGATCTACAAATAGGCGTAGGCGCATAGCGTTCATACCCTCTTGCTTGAAATATTCAAGAGGCGACGAAATACTATTACCCTTAGTATCAAAATACGAAGCCTTAGCTTTTTCGTATTCAGGCAATAGTGATATGTCGCCACCAACGAATTTCTGTGCCGAAGCACTTGTTGCTACCAAAGATAAAGCAATAAGTAGATGTCTTAGTTTCATGGTTTTTTATTGTTAGGAGATTTATGTGAAATTATACGTTGCAAAAATACGTATTTTCTCTTACACCCCCAAGCTTTTCTCCACTTTTTACCCTTTCACCTTTTACCTTTTTACCCTTTTACCTTTTTACTTTTTTACCTTTTCTACAGCCATGCCACTACCGTAGGTGTGAGCAATGCAGTGAGGATACCATTGAGCGTAAGACCCAAGCTGGCATAAGCACCAACAAACTCGTCGCGCTCCATAGCCACAGATGTACCTACAGCATGCGAAGCTGCACCCATGGACAAGCCTTTAGCCATAGGATTGTTGATATGACCTACCGACATTATCTTGAATCCTGCCACACCACCTATCAGACCTGTTATTACCACGATGGCAGCAGTAAGCGATGGAATACCACCAAGCGCCTGCGTCACCTCCATAGCAATAGGAGTAGTCACCGATTTACTTGCCAATGATACCACTACAGCATGCGATGCTCCAAGCAGTCGCGCTGTTATCACTACGCTAACTATTCCTACTATACATCCCATCATCTGCGATGCCAAGATTGGCAAAAGCTGTTTCTTTATCTGCGACAACTGCAAATACAAAGGCACACCCAATGCCACTACTGCCGGCTTAAGCCAAAAGTCAATCATCTTTCCGCTCTCATAATAAGTCTCGTATGGTATATCAAAAGTGGTGAGAAACAATATTATCAATCCTATAGCTATCAATATAGGATTAAGAAGTATAGAGCCCGTTTTACGTTGCAACATCTTTGCCCCTTGGTAAATGCCAAAGGTCAATGCAAGCAGAAAATATTGGTTTGTTATTATATCCTTAATCATGGTTCTTGTGCCTTTCCTCTATTTTATCCTTAATCTTGTTTGTTATCTTCTTTTCGCCCTTCGCCACCACCTGGTGAGTGTGACCAGTAACGAGCAACACCAATGCTGTGCTCACTAATGTAGCTCCAACTATAGGAACCAATTCAGCCTTGATAAGGTTGAAATGCAACATCAGTGCAACGCCTGGTGGCACGAAGAAGAATCCGAGGTTGGCTATCAGAAAGTCAGTAAGTCCTCTTACCCATTCCAATTTTATTACCTTTACCTTCAGTAGCAGTGTAAGCAATAGCATACCAATGATACTCGAAGGCAGTTTCACTCCCGTGAGCGTTGTCACCAGCTCACCCAAAGCCATGCATCCAAAGAGGATGAAACATTGTCTAACCATATTTTTCCTATTGTGTTGTTATCCCACAAATTATCGTATTATTCTTATTCGGGTGCAAAGGTAATAATATTATCTAATAAAAAAACTTCCTCACCCCATTTTTTCTGAGGTGAGGAAGATTATTTATTACATTGTTATAGCCAACAATTCTGCTACAGCCTTGTGCCAAGAGCGTGTGGCATCAAGATGCTGTGCCTTTAGCTCATAGTAGGTGCGAATATCTGTAATATAAGCTGTGACGCTTATTGCACCTTCGTTGAGCGCTTTTTTCAGCAGTGGCATATTGTTAGATGTGTTTACGGTCTGATTGTAGGCTTCTGCCACTTCGTGCAGACCAGCTTGGCGCTGATATAGCGACTGCAAGTTGTAATAGAACTGCAGTTTAGCATCTGCCACCTTAGCTTTTGCTGCCACCGCCTCTGCTTTAGCTTGTTTCACCTTATTTTTATTGCTCCATAGCGGTATTGTAATTCCTACAGAGAAGCCACTGAGATTTTCGTCGTTGATATATTCGCCTGTGAAACCAACGGTGAGCTTAGGCATACCATCGGCACGAGTTATGGCAACTTGACGGTTTGCCACTTCTGCTTCCTGTCTTGCGTATGCCAATGCAGGACTCTTTGTTTCAGCCTCTGCATACCACGACTTGAAGTCGGAAGGGATAGAGACTGCAGGAAAGTCGGCTGTGGTGATAGATATTGCGTTGCCACCATTGAGACTTTGTAATGATAGCAAGGCTGCGTCGCGGTCTGTATCATTATTCTTTAGCGCCACTTTAGCAGCAGCAAGTTCCAACATGGTGGTGTTATATTCCACTTGTGTACCTTCGCCCTTGTCGAGTCGTTGTTTCTGCAATTTAGCATTCTGTTCAGCATACTCCAGTCGTGTGGCAAGGTTGTTGTGCATGGCATTATAATATATAATGTCTATACACAGCTGTCGCGCATAGAGCAATATCTCTTGGCGGTCTACTTTGTATTGGCAGTCGGCCATAGCGTCTTGCTCTTTAGCCATGCGTCGCTTAGCGCCTGTTAGGGTTGCCATATCGAAGCTCTGCGATACTTCAATGTTTTTTCTGTTGCCAACAGAGCGTGGTGAGCCCCATAGATATGCGAAGTCTACTTCTGGGTCTTCAAGTGCGAGACCAGTATGGTTACCTATCTTTGTTGCCTCAGTAGCCTTGCGCAAGGCAGATAGAGTGGGGTTGTTGTCTTCTATCTGCTGCAGTATGCTGTCGATGCAACCTTGAGCGCGCAACTCTAAGGTTGCGCATAGGGCTGATAATATGATTAATATTCGATACATATTTTTTCTGATTTATGGATTTATGGAGGAAGTGGGGAAGGGGGAAGGGAAGTCGTAAAAACGACTTCCAACAAGGACGAAGGGGAATGATAGCTTTGCTTTGCTTAATGCTTCGCTTTGCTTGATGCTTTGCTTTGCTCTTCATTTTGATTCTTCACTCTTCACTCTTCACTTAGATTCTTCACTCTTCGTTCTTCACTTAATAAGTGCATTATTGGCACAACGAATGCATTGAGCAAGGTAGAGGTGAAGAGACCTCCGAGGATAACCTTTGCCATTGGACTTTGTATCTCGTTGCCTGGAAGGTCGCCACCAATGGCGAGAGGAATTAAGGCAAGAGCTGAGGTCAGAGCCGTCATGAGGATAGGGTTAAGACGATCGGTAGAACCATGCATCACGCAGTCTATGGTGCTGATGCCATGTGCCTTCAGGTCGTTGTATCTGCTCACCAGGAGCATACCATTACGTGTGGCGATACCGAAGAGAGATATGAAGCCGATGATGGCAGGAATGCTCAGCATGCCATTAGATAGCCATACCGCAAATACTCCTCCGATAAGTGCCAACGGCAAATTTAGTAATATAACCAACGACTCGCGAAGGTTGCGGAATTGATTAAACAGCAACAAGAATATTATGATGATAGATATTATCGAGGTGATAAGCAAGGTCTGCGATGCCGACTTCTCGCTCTCAAACTGTCCACCATATTCTATATGATAGCCCTCTGGTAGCTGTATGCTGCTATCTATCTTCTTCTGTATGTCATCAACTACGCCTACCAAATCGCGACCAGATACGTTTGCCGAGACAACAAGCTTGCGAGCTACATTCTCGCGGTTGATGGTGTTAGGACCAGTAGCCGATTTCACTTCGGCAACATAGCATAATGGTATCATCTGTCCGTCGGCATTTATCAGCATATTGCGAATCTCGTCGATAGAAGCATGCTGGTTGTCGTCGACTTTTAGCATGAGGTCGAACGATTTGTTACCCTCGTAGACTGTAGATACAGCTTCGCCTGCTAACAATGTGCTTACCATTTCGCCAAAATCAGCCATGGTGATGCCATATCGTGCCAGCATATCTCGTTTCGGAATTATCTGTAGCTGCGGACGCTCCACCTGCTGTTCTACGTTGAGGTCGGCAATGCCTTCGATGCCAGAAATCTCTTCCTTTATCTTGTTGCCGATATCATACATGCTGTTGAGGTTGTCGCCAAACACCTTGATAGCGATATTGGCGCGAGTACCCGATAGCATAGCATCGATACGATGGGTGATAGGAGCGCCAACCTCTACATTTATGCCTGGTATGGCTTCGAGCTTATGGCGCACATCTGCCAATACCTCATCCTTGCTGCGGTCTGTAAGGGTGAATGGAGCTTCAATTTCAGTGTCGTTAACTCCCAAGGCATGCTCATCGAGCTCGGCACGTCCTGTTTTTCTGCCCACGGTATTTATTTCTGGTATCGATAGCAACTGCTTTTCCACCTTGTTGCCTATGCGGTCTGACTCTGCGAGAGATATGCCAGGCAATGTGCTTACATTGATGGTAAACGAACCCTCGTTGAATGGAGGAAGGAAGTTGCGACCCAAAGATGCAAACACCACCAATGCCACAACAAACAATGTGGCAGCAGAACCAAGTACCATTCTGTGGTGGTTGATAGCCCATTCCAAAGCCTTGGCATAATGACCCTTTAGCCATTCAGCCACCTTAGGTTCACGCATCTGTCCCTTGCCGCTACCGAGAAGATAGCTACACAATACAGGGGTGAGGGTAAGGGCTACGAGTGTGGAAGCACAAAGAGCTGTGATGAAAGCGATGCCTAATGGCACGAGCAATCTGCCCTCCATGCCTGTGAGGAAGAAAAGAGGGATGAAGCTAACGATGATAATCAATGTAGAGTTGAGAATAGGTAAGCGTACCTCTTTAGAAGCTTCGAAAACAATGTTTATCAATGGCTGTCGTTTGCCTTCGGGCTTCATTCGATTTTCACGTAGTCGCTTATATACATTCTCAACATCCACAATGGCATCGTCGACAAGCGAACCTATCGCTATTGCCATACCGCCAAGGCTCATGGTGTTGATGGTGAGTCCCATAAAATGAAGCACCAATATCGACATCACCAACGACAGAGGTATGGTGACGAGAGAGATCAATGTGGTGCGCACATTCATAAGGAAGATAAACAACACTATCACTACAAAGAAGCCACCTTCGTAGAGCGACTCCTTGACATTGTCGATACTGCTATTGATGAAACGCTCCTGACGATATACGTCGGTGCTGAGTTTCACGTCAGCAGGTAGCGACTTCTGTACATCGTTGAGTGCAAGGTCTATTTTTTCAGATAGGTCTATGGTGCTGGTGCTTGGCTGTTTTGTCACCGTCATCATCACGCATTGTTTGCCATTGAGCGATGCTGTACCCATGTTAGGAGCATGGTTGCCAACCTTTACTGTCGCTATATCGCCAATGGTGATAGCGGTGTTGCCCGAACCTTTCACCAATGCTTTCTTTAGTGCCTCTATATTATTTGTGGCGCTTACACCACGCACAATATATTCGTTGCCATATTCATATAGCACACCACCCGAAGTGTTGCGGTTCATATCTTGCATGGCTGCATTAACATCGTTGAGGCCTACTCCGTAATGCTTCATGCGCAATGGGTCGAGCAATATCTGGTATTCCTTCACATCGCCACCCAATACCGACACCTGAGCCACACCACCTGTGGCAAGCAAGCGTGGACGAATGGTCCAGTCGGCAAGTGTACGTAGGTCGCGGAGAGAAGTGGTATCAGAGGTTACAGCCACAAACATCAGCTCGCCAAGTATCGACGACTGTGGACCGAGAGTTGGTGCACCTACAGCCTTTGGCAATTGGTCTTTTATGGCAGTGATCTTTTCAGATACTATCTGGCGTGCACGATAAATATCTGTACCCCAATTGAATTCCACCCAAACGATAGAAAAACCTGTTGTCGACGATGAACGCACACGACGCACATCGGTAGCTCCATTTACAGCCGTTTCTACAGGAAAGGTGACGAGTTGTTCAACCTCTTCGGGTGCCATGCCATTAGCCTCGGTCATCACTACCACCGTAGGGGCATTGAGATCGGGGAATACATCTACATCCATGTGTTTGGCAGTGTAGATGCCAACCATCATAAGCAATACTGCAGATATGAGTATAACCAGACGGTTGTGGAGCGAAAAACTAATTATCTTGTTCAACATATCGCCCTATGTTTAGTGGTTGTGAGTATGTCCAGGAATAGCTTTCGAAGCAGAAGCCAACTTCACGGTATATGCACCATGGCTCACCACCTTTTCGCCTGCTTTAAGTCCGCTCAATATCTCTATACGCTTTCCGTTAGATGCTCCTGTAGACACTTCGCGCTTCATATATGCGTCGTGTTCTATCTGCACATACACAAACTTTGCTCCCTGCTCTTCGGTCAGAGCCTCTACAGGTACAGAGATGATGTTGGCTTGCTCCTTAGAGAGCAACCACACCTCAGCATAGGCACCAGATATGATGTCGCCAATGTTGTCGAATTCGAAGTTTACAGGTACAAACGAAGAACCAGCAGCAACGCTTCTGCCATAAGAGAGCAAGCGGCCATGCATATTGTCGAGACTATATACTCTGTCGCTACCTGCCATGCGGAAGTTGGCGCTACCGATGGTTGCCAATGATTGAGCTTGATGGCAAGGAACATCGGCACGCAACTGCAGCTTGCGGCTATTGGTGACAACGGCTATAGGCTGACCTACGGCAACATATTCGCCTTGAGCTACCAAGAGAGTCTTGATATATCCACTCATAGGTGACGATACTGATATGCCTGCTGCTGTAGAGTTCCTTGCTTGCGCCTCGTATGCCACACGAGCAGTCTCGTATTGCATCTTTATCTGTCCAAACTCCTTTTGCGATATTATCTTGTCTCCAACGAGAGCTTTAGCACGCTCATATTCGCTTTTTGCAACTTCGTATGCAGCCTTGGCTTTAGCCATAGGGTCGCCATCCTGTATGTTCTTAGCAGATACAGACGCAATGGTCTGACCAGCCTTTACGGCAGTACCTTCAGTTATCGAAGCATTAGCATACTTCACTATACCGTTAGATGTGGCAGCGATAGTTTGCTCATCACCTTGGCTTGCAACAATCTGTCCGCTTACCAATATAGCAGCTCTGAATGGTGCTGCAGCCACAGTTTCAATGGTTATGCCAGCCTCTTTAGCTTGCTTTTCGTTAATTACTATTTCTCCTTCATGCTCGTGGCCATGTTCGCCTTCAGCATGTTCTTCACCTTCTTTGTGGTCGTCATGATTATGACTGCCGCAGCTTGCAAATGCAAACGCAGCAATCATCATGAGCAACATATAAAGTTTGTTCATGATTAAAAAAATAAATGATTTTACTGTTTTTACTTTTAAGGCTATTACCTTTCAAAGGTCTTTTTACTTTTTTACCTTTTTACCTTTAAGGCTTTTACTTTTTTACTCTTTTACCTTTTAAAAGCTGGAGGCGCACGGAGACTTCTATAGTTATATAAACCAATAGATTTATAAACTGAAGTCTTCTTAGTTTCGGCTTTACAAGTGCTGATAGCCATGTCGCCGAAGACAAGGCTACCTACGATATTCACAAATAAAAGTACGTGCTTAACAGCAGTATTACTGTCTGTAGAATGATGTTGGGATATGAAGAAATCGCTCTCTGCAACACAGGTGGTATTGTCGCCATGGTGAGAATGAGCATCGTTAGCGCAATGGTCGTGGTTGCAATATTCTATAGTGGTGCATATCTCCCCATCGTGATGATGGTGAGGTATCGCTGGCAACAATAGTAATAGTATTACTACTGGCAGCACAAGCATCGCTATTAGGTTTCTGTTCTTCATATTAAAATTATGCTGCAAAATTACTAATAATAAGCGACATATAGAAGTTGTGTTATATATTGTTAACTCTTTCCTATACCGCTGTTTATAGTAAATCGTATACCTTTGCGTATGATTTTAGTTTTTTGATTATGGAGCAAAACAAATACGAGCAACTGCTACTTCTGCACGACATAAAACCAACGGCAAACCGCATCATCATTGTCCGAGCTTTAGATAGTATGGGCAAGCCAGTGTCTATGAAAGAGCTGGAATACAGCATATTGTCGTTGGATAAGTCGTCGATATTTCGCACTCTTGTAGTCTTCAAACAGCATCACTTGGTGCATGTGATAGAAGACGGAGAGGGTGGAGTGAAATACGAACTATGCCATAGTCATGACGAGGATGTCGATGAAGACGAACACATGCATTTCTATTGCGAGCACTGTCATTCTATGATTTGTCTTCACGATATGCCATTGCCATGTGTGGAGCTGCCCTCCGACTTCGAACTCCATAGCGTGAACTTCATTATTCGTGGCATCTGTCCTGAATGCAGAAAGAAAAGAGGCTGATTCTGTCTTGCCTTCAAAGTTCTTGTCGTATATTCTATCTAACTTTCAATGCTCTCATCGCATTCAGTACTGCCAATACCGTTATGCCTACATCGGCAAACACAGCCATCCACATGGTGCCAAGTCCTACTGTGGCAAGGAGTAAGATAGCTACCTTTACGCCTATAGCAAACCATACATTCTGATGAGCTATGCCGATAGTGCGACGAGCTATGCTTATGGCTGTTGCAACCTTGCTTGGTTTATCATCCATCAACACCACGTCGGCAGCTTCTATTGCAGCATCGCTACCAAAAGCGCCCATAGCAATACCTACGTCTGCACGCTTCAATACTGGTGCATCGTTGATACCGTCGCCAACAAAGGCGAGAGTGCTACCTGCGGGTTTCTCGTTTATTAAACGCTCCATGTGAGAAACCTTATCTGTTGGCAACAGCTCTGTATGATATTCATCGATATGTAGCTGTTGGGCTACATGTTCTCCCACTTCCTTTCTGTCGCCAGTTAACATCACTGTTTTGCCAACTCCAAGAGCCTTTAGTTGTAAGATAGCCTCTTTACTGTCTTCTTTTATCTTGTCGTTGATGATGATATGACCAGCGTAGATGCCGTCGATAGCGATATGGATAATTGTTCCCACCTTGTGGCAGTTGTGCCATTTTGCTCCTATGCTATCCATCATCTTTGTGTTGCCCACACAAACTGTGTGGTTGCCCACCTTTGCTCGTATGCCTTGTCCGGCAATCTCTTCAACCTCTGTTATCGTGCAACCATCGGTAGCCTCATTAGGAAATGCATCTCGTAGTGCAGCACCGATAGGGTGGGTGGTGAAATGCTCCACGTGGGCAGCCATGTGTAGCAATTCTTGGGCATCATAGTTTTCTGGATGTATTGCTTCTACCTCGAATTGTCCATGAGTAAGGGTGCCTGTCTTATCGAATACAACTGTAGAGAGATTGGCAAGGGCATCCATATAGTTGCTACCTTTTATTAATATACCATTGCGTGATGCTCCGCCTATACCACCAAAGAATGTCAATGGCACGCTGATGACAAGTGCGCAAGGACAAGAAACTACGAGGAATATCAATGCGCGGTTAAGCCAAAGAGGAAAGCTCTCGGCATAGCCTGCAGCCGAGAATATAGGAGGCACGAATGCCAATGCTATAGCCAAGAATACTACAATAGGTGTATATACATGGGCGAAGCGTGAGATAAAAGATTCGCTCTTCGACTTGTTCTCATTAGCATTCTCTACGAGGTTTATAATCTTAGATACTGTGCTCTCACCGAAAGTCTTGGTGGTCTGCACCTTGATAACTCCCGATATATTGATACATCCCGATATCACCTCGTTGCCCTCGGTAATCTGTCGTGGCATACTCTCGCCTGTTATCGCAATGGTGTTTAGAGCCGATTGACCCTCAATCACCTTACCGTCCAAAGGTACTTTCTCGCCTGGTCTGATAACGATAGTTTCGCCTATCGCTACCTCCTCTGGAGATACCTGCATAGTATTACCATTGCGCTCTACGTTGGCTACATCTGGCTTTATCTCCATCAAATGCGATATGCTGTCTCTGCTTCTTCCTTCGGCATAGCCTTCGAATAGTTCACCTATCTGGAAGAACAACATCACGAAGACAGCCTCCATAAACTCATTGTCGCTACCAGGCAGAAAGCCTATGGCAAGAGCACCGATAGTGGCTACCGACATCAAGAAGTCTTCGTTAAACATGTCGCCTTTCATTATTCCTTCTGCAGCCTCCTTCAGTGTGTTGTGACCAATAAGCAGATATGGAACAAGGTAAATAAGCAACAACTGCCATGTTGCAAGATTCATGAAATGCTCTATCAGCGCTGCGCCGATAAGCAATAATATTGTAGTGCCAATAAGCACTACTTTACTTTTTAATCCATCGTGCGCATGGCTATGACTATGCTCATGACTATGACCATGATTGTGGTCATGCTTATGGTTGCATCCGCAACCACTATGTGTATTACAACAATTTCCCATATCTTTGCTTTATTATTATTTTCTGTGTGCAAAGGTATGGGAAAAGTTATGCAACTTGGTTGCAAAGTCTATTTGCTATATCGAAACAATCATTTCTTATAGCCTTTCAGTCTTAGTATAGTCTGAACATTCTATCCATCAACTGCCATTTCTCATCTGATGTAGCATCTTTGGCGCAGCCTTGGAATTCAGAAACAAAAGCTTCCCATTCAGCTTGGCGAGGTAGGGTGGCGAGTTTTGCCATAGCAGTATTCCAGTCAAAGTCTATAGCTGTATCTACTATCATCACAAGGTGGGTGGCTGCGATATAGATTTCCATTTCGAGGATTCCTACTTGGCGTATACCCTCGATGACTTCTTTCCACACATGCTCTTCGTCGTGAACTTCACGATATTTTGCTATTAGCTCCTTGTTGTCTCTAAGTTCAAGACATTGGCAGTAGCGTTTTGTTGGAATACCATATTCTTTGCTACGATATCCCGTATTCTTCGTTTCTTGTGTCATAATGATATATTGTTTGTTAGTATGACTTAAACCTTCTCCCCCTTACCACTGCTGATAGTCTACAATCTTGTTGTCATTCCATTTATTGCTATCGCCATTTTGAGTTTGAATGGCTGTTGCTTCTTCTGCTGCTTGCTTACTCCTATTATAATAGGTAGCAACGATAATGCCTGCCATGATTAGGCAGTAGATGGCGAGGATGATTGTTGCTATTATATAGCGTGACGAACTAAAGGAATGGTTGCGCAGATCGTTGATGCTTTGTGGACGAAGGTTTGTGTCGCGTGTGGTGCATATTGCAGCCATCTTTTTCAGTTTGTTGCTATTGGTAACGTTAGCAATATCATTGATTACGCAGCCCAAGGAATAGATGTCGGCTCTTGCTTCCGACTTTGCTCCTGGCAATAGCTGTTCGGGAGCTATGTAGCCAGAAGTTCCTGCTGGAGTTTTGAGAACATAGAAAGAGTCGCTATCGGAGAGTCCAAAGTCGATAATCTTCACATTCTGCCCATTGTGTGTCACCATTATGTTTGATGGTTTCAGGTCGCGGTGAATAATCTGCTTGTTGTGCATATATTCCAATGCATCCATAAGCTGACCAACGATCTTTTCTGCCAACGATGGTGTTATTTGCTGTCTGTCGATAAGTGTCTGCAGGTTGTCGCCATCTACATATTCCATTACGATAGTAGTACCAAGGTCGTCTACCTGTTCCAACTCTATAGTGTGACAGATGTTGGGATGCTCGAGTTGCAATCCTATTTCAAACTCCTTGCTCAGCGCCTGCTGGTATACAGGAGTATACAGAAAATCCTTCTTCAGGCATTTCAGCATGAAGCGCTTTCCATATTTTGTGGCTGTGAAAAGTCTAGCATGACCAGATTCCGAGACATAGAACTCCTTAAGATTCTTATACTCGTTGTTTCCATGCATAGGGTCGGCATCTGTCATCTCTTTGATGTTTATTGTAAATCCAGATGTCGGACGCGCATTTGTTGTTTCTGTTGCCGAGTCGTTGTTATTCATTTTTACTACTATAAATCGCCGTTTGATTCAACTTTGATAATGGTGAGTCCTCCGTTTCTTCCTGCTACGAATGGTGATGTACGTTCACCATTGCGCTCTATGTATGGCAAATATAGTGGCTGTTCTTTGATAAAACATCCTGTGGAGAAGCGGTCGCCAGCTATGAGTTTGCTGTTTTCGGCTTCTTCTATTTCGTAGATGCTATCACCAAGATACCTTAGCTTAAGCAAGCGGTTAGGGCTCCAACCAATAGAAATCTTTGCTCCTTCGTGTAGCTCGTTGCTCACAAGCTGAGGCGATTTGAAATACGATGAGTTGTATTTCACACTTGTCTTCAGCCATTTCACATATTCCATATAGTTTTTATGGCCAAGATATTCAGACAGTACATCTAGGGTGTTGATACGTGGCTTATGGCTATCGCCAACATAGCCATATAGTCGTTTTAGTGTTGATGCCGACACTGTTTTACCTGTCGCCTTCTCAAGATGCAAAGTAAATCCTTCAAAGTCGGTTGTGGTTGCCAATAGCTTACCATATTTCTGTTCTACGAGTGATTTTAACTCTTCTATTTCTGGATTTGTCATAGTATTTTGTTTTTTATTGTTCTACGATATGTTGAAATTGTCCCCAGTTGCTGTTGTATCTATACATAGTTTTTCTGCCTTTCGGAACATGTAGCGTACATGTCTTAAAGAAGTCCTCACCACTTGTAGCAAAAGCTTTCGAATTGCATACTGGTGGGGTAGGAGCATCTATGTATATATCTGTTAGTGGACAGTTGTCGAAGACGTAGTCTGAAATCAGTTCTGTCTTTGTTCCCATCCTTACTATTTTCAGCTGTTTGCATCCTTGGAATGTTCCTGTAGGTATGCTCTTCAACTTATCTGGCAAGCTAACTTCCTTTATCTTGCTATTCATGAAAGCTCCTTGTCCAATCTTTGTTAGTGCATCGGGAAGGATGAAATTCTCTATGTTGCATTCCTTGAAAGCATAGTCGCCAATGCTGTTTACTGTTGCAGGCAAAGTATAGTCACCCTTCTTTCCTAACGGGAACCAGACTATGCTTGTTGCATCAGCATTTAGTAACACACCATCAATGCTCGAATAGTGGACGTTAGCTTTCGATACATCAATCTCTTCCAGCCTGCTACATCCACTCGATGGCAATATCTCATTTACGTTTGCCGGAATCTCTATGCTGCTTAGAGCAGTGCAACCCTCAAAGGCATCCTTCTCTATGCTTGTTGCGTCGGTAGGAAGAATTATCTTGCTCAGGCGTGGACAATATGCAAACATACCTTGACTAACAGCGTTGGGTTTAGTAAATCTATTATATGGTCCGAATGGTGCGCCTCCTTCCACAAAGTGGGCTTCAGCCAAGTTCAGTTCGCTTAGTTTGCCTTGGGTAGCAGTATTGTCTGTATCTATACCTGCCATTTTGCGTAGCAATACTATATCGTCACCATTTAAACATCCTGCTATAGTCAACTTCGTGTAGTCGTTGATGCCATCGCCAATGATAGAGCTCAACACTCCTGCCTCCAGTAGCTTTGTAGCATCTGTCGTGGTGAAATATATTGGTTCACTCACAGTTTCGCCAGGTCTGTTTGTTGCGTATGTCCAAAACTGATAGTTTGTATATGGCTTCAGTGCGTTTATACAAATCTGCAGATTTTGGCTTCCTGGGGTATATTCTTCCAGTATTATCTTTCGCTTTTCGTCATCGTTATCATCGGCTTTAGCATAATAGCATCCTGTTTCTATTACATCCTCGCCACCGTCTGATGTTATATCATAGCCTAAGATTACGCTCGTTGGTCCGTAGCTCAACACCTCAGGGTTTGATATCGATGGTTTCTCGTTTGGCATGGTGGTGAATGATAGTGGCTCACTATTCAGCGTCACTCTGCCATTGTTGGCTTGTAACATATAATAATAGGTGGTGCCTGCAGTCAGTCCATCTATGCTATATGCCGCCTCGTTGCCTGTTGCTTTTACCACGGGAGTCTCATTTGTCATATCCGCAGATGTGCCATAGCGAAACGATAGCGAAGGCATAGCTGTATTTCCCTCCAAGCTGATAGCTCCATGGAGAGTAGCAGAATTGCGCATAATGTCTGTTGCAGGTTGTGTGAGTAGATGAGGCTCAAAGCTACTTGGCTTATCCTCATTGCTACATGCTGTAAGCAGGCATATCGCACAGAATAAAAATATGATGAGATTTGAGGTATATAATTTCATATCAGCAGTCTCCTTTCTTATATTTTAATGCCTACTCCGATACAGGCTTGCCATTGTTTAGCAGCAATGGTGATGGCAGAAGCTGAAAAACTTATTTTGCCTACCGAAGCAAGTACACCAATTTCGCCTGCCACACCATCTTTGTTTAATCCTTCGTTGCGTAGATATCCGCCACCTTCGCTTGCGCTAAGTTGCCAGGCTGTAGCATATTTGCCATAGCCAATACCTTCGAATAGGCAGATGTCACGATAGATGTTGTGTATAGCTCCTGCTGTAATAGAGTAGTTGGTGTGGCGGGTGTTGCCCGAATAGTATGGGCGAATAGTTTCACCTTCTTTATCTCCCTCTTTGTTGCAAGAGCCTATGGTGTTGCACAAACTTTTCATATTGCTACTATAATGGAGAAAGAAACCATTTCGGCGCATCATAGCAAAGAATAAACCATACGAAGGACCCTCCTTGTGCATAGCAACGGTAGCAAGGGTGTGGAACGTCAATGGCACCTTCGGACGCATACGCTCTATGGTTATAGTGTCGGTCTTTATGGTCTCTATAGTATCGTGAAACTCTGTTATCTGAGGCATCGGCAGGTTGAGGCGCAATTCATAGCTCATGTGGCTCTCCAATGGTTTATCAAACCTATAGTCGCGTAGCACACCCCATTCTGGATGCTTCAATGTCAGCATCCTACTGCCTTTAGGTATATATAGCCATATCTCGCCAACTTCATCCTTGCGTTTCACTATTCCCAATGGAGTAGAGAATGCAAAGTCGGATGGTGCTACTACCTTTACCAATGCACAGGCATCATCATTCAAGTCGTAGACCACATTGATGAAAGCGCTAACATCATTAGGTAGCTGGCGGAAGCTTTCTACAGAAAACTCCTGAGCCATAAGCTTAGCTGGAAATATAAATCCTATTAGCAGTATGAGGTGTATCAGATGTTTCATATTTATTCAAGATTAAAATCCTGTATGTTTATAATCTCGTTGGTGTCGTGTATGGCTTCTGCTGGTTGCCATGTGCGAACATGGATTAGAGGCATAGTCTTATCCCTAAAGTCCCAAAGCAAAAACAGATAGCCGTCGTCGCTATATCTGTCGCTCTTATATTGTTGGCGTAGCGTAACGCCATATATGCCGTCCATAGTAGGGTGGCGCATTATACGGAAGTCGGAAAACTTCACGTCGATATTCTTGTTTGCGTCAAACACCTTCGTCAGTCGCAACAGGTAATTGCGCTTTGAGTGTATGGCATAGGTCACTCTGCTGCCTCCAGCTTGACATTTTCCGTTGTCGGCAGCAGGCTTCACCATGTTGCCAACTATGATGAGTGCTTTGTCGCTAAACACTTGGCGCAGAAAATCGATATCCTTTGTGGTGTAGGCGGTACGGAAGTGTTCGCAATAGTTTAGTATCATTCTGCGATTCTTGGCGTCGTCAACGCTCATCTTTCCTTTCAGCACCTTTGCAGCCTCTTTGTAGAAAGGGTTGTCTTTAGCAATCTTCTGTAGCGAAACTGTAGGTATTGATTGCGCCCCCTTGCCAATAGATGCAGACGCTTTCTGATAGGTATTGATTCCGCTATTTGCTTCATTGCTTGCTTGAGCTATTGTTGCTGCAGTCTGCATATCCTTAGGCAATATGCTGTCGGCAGCAGTAGTGGTAAAGGTAACAATACCGTCACGATCTATGAATCCTTCGCGACGAGTGGCGAGCTCACGGAAGCGTAGTTGGCCATTGCGATAGCGAGTATCTAACATGCAGTTGCGCAATGGAATAGTGAAGAGCTCGTTGCCGTTGGCATCATCAACGACATAACGTTTGCCAGTAGCGCCATTGTTTAGCTCTACCAGTTCGAGTCCCTCGTTTAGTCCGTATCTTGTCTTATTAGTATTCGTTGTGTCGGCAGCAGAAGGCAGAAGCCATAGTAGTGCTGCCCATATTGTGAGTAGGAGCGAGAGAAATGTTAATATCGTAATTGTTTTCTTCATCTATTATTATCTGTTTTCCATTTATAACTGAAAGCGTTGGTATAGATGTATTCGTCAGCCAACTTACGTCTGTTTCATACGTTAGCTCGTTATAGTTAATTGTATTTTTAAGCCCCCGCTTTGGCATACGTACTTTTATTTTATGTAAGAGAATTTATATTCTGTTTGCAAAGATATGAAAAATATAATTACCATACAAGTTCATTTTAGTTCATTTAAATGAAATATTACAGTCAAAGTCTTGTAAAGTCGAATATCTTGTTTTATAGCTGTCCGCTAAAACTCCAAAGAGCATAAATACCCTGCCCAAAGTCCTTTAAAACTGGAC
>ERZ1026868.409-NODE-409-length-28622-cov-4.348444_pt1 | contig 28622 bp, 36 predicted proteins | sample MGYA00380164_ERZ1026868 | MGnify/ENA primary metagenome ERZ1026868 (study PRJEB33269, sample SAMEA4719800) | human gut metagenome | biome: human-associated habitat; feature: organic feature; material: feces | place: Cameroon | collected 2013-10 ...
ATACTGCATAGTTACATTTCCACGTCGGGTCGCCTGGACCTTCGCCCTCTTTCAGATTCTCATACTCAAATGTCATCGTACACTTACCGGTGTATGCGTTTAGATTTGTTATCGGAAATGCGATTCTGCCGGCCTTTCCCCACTTGATCCAAGCTCCATCATGAAGCAGCTTTCTGCAGGGCTCGAGCATATATTCATTACGAGACCAGCCGTTCCAATTATCCTCACTGCAATTGGAATGGAGATACTGGTTCACCATGAACATGTTGAGCATATTCGTATTGTGGATCGGATAGTTCGGATCGCGAAGGTTCTCTTTTCGGATGTGGTCTTTAAGAGTATCTGCCATCGCTAGCGCAGTCTCATACTCAACCGGTTCCTTACTGCAGAACAAATACCCACAGCCAAACTCTGCCTGGAGCGGGCCCACCCAGGTTGTTCTCTGAAAGTCATACTGTACATCGCATGTATTGAAAGCTCGATTTACTTCATAGTTAAGAATCGGTACGATTACCTTATCAAAAGCCTCATGTTCTTCTGGTGTTACAATGCAAAATTCTGCATCGCGGTTAAATTCTCTGTACATTCCTATTCCTCCTATTTAGACCATATAGTCATCATCGTGCGTAACTACATACAACTGGAATACTAAGCGGTTCTTCTCCGGAACCCTCTTACCAAATGTGTATGTAAACTTAGGCCCTTCCATTGTAGGACGCGTCTTCATAATGGTTGGCATCGGAGAAGTCAGCCAGCATCCATCTAACAGCTTTTCGTAGTCTGCGATTTTCGATTTGAATGAAGAGTGAGCATCCATCTGTTTCTGTAACAGTGCTTGATAGATGAGCATCGGGATAGCATCATACATCGTAGAACGATTCAACCCAGTAGCATACCATACAATCGGAACACCGCTTTGTTCACGCATCTTATAAGCTTTATCATGAAACTCTTTGTACATTGTCATTGCAGTTTCATAATCGACTTTGTAATCTTCCTTGGTTGCGATATACATAATGCTAATATCACCACGAGATGTTCCAGTGGGAAAATCAGCACTCTTTACAGCGTTTTCTGGAACAGGAACTTCAGAAGGAAGTGTTACAAACATCGGTTCTTCGAAATGATTGTATAACTCTTTTCCGAAGAAGTCCTTCAGAGCAAGAATACGATTATGGTCTTGATACAACTGCTTAGACGAGTACCACTTATACGTCATCACTATAGTCACCAACCTCTCGTGCACTCTTATGAGATAGTAGAAACGATCTGTAAGCTTCATAGGAACTGAACGTTCTACGGGTTCCAGTTCTCACATTGATATTGTTCTCACCAAGCATTGCATACTGGTTAATTGCTGCAACCAGGTACATTCTATCTCCATTACGTGCCGCATCACGACACATGAAGTCAATGAACCTCTTCAGCTCTTCAGCAGCATCAATCGATAATCCGGAGTCAATGCCATCTATGGCAACCAGTATTATATCCTTAGGACCAGCCTCACGAAGTGCTCTGCCAATCGTTCCGGAAAAATATCCGAAGTTATCGATTACGTTCTGGCCCTCGGATGCAATGATAGACCGAACAAGGCGGTCAGTATCACCGCGGAACCCATAACGGTTTGATGCAACACCGCGACCGTCGTGTAAGTCAGAATATTCAACGAAAACAATGTGCTTCTTGTTCTGTGCCCAGTCTCTGATCTGTCCGAGCAGCGTTGTTTTACCCGAACCATTTGGTCCGATTAAAGTGGTATACCCCGGAGTAAGTTCCAGGGTATATCTCTTATACAAGCCGTACATGCAATGCACGGGAATTTTAATAGTGTTATCCATCTTATCACACCTTCTCCATCATATCAAAGCGATCTACAACCGCCTTCGGGATATCAACCGTATACTTCAGGATAATTGCATGGTCCGGTATATTGATCTCAATATCCGTAGTGCCGCTAACCGGATCATCAATAACCGGGAGCATGATCTGGGTGTTTGCATTATACCAGCATGCGGTCGTCTTAACCGGGTAGATACCTCTACGAAGCAGAGCGCTGATTGCACGAGAAGTAATACCACACGATACTCGTTCAATCGGAACGTCTTTCGTATTGGTAATGCTTGCAAGGAACGACTTGAACTTGTTCCGATGCTCAGCAAGCTTATCGTTCAACATCGATACATAGCGATCAATTTGCGTCTTGTCGCTGTAATTAACCGGTTCAGTTTTGAACTCGATTACTTCGCCATACACCGGGATTTTGATAGAAAACTTCGCGTACAACTGATCAAGCATCTCATTTGTAAGGAATGTCCCATCTGCCAGCTCAAGTGCGCCGATCGTGTCATCATCCAGCAGGAACTGCGCACGATAGCAATCGTTTTCATGCATGTACCACAGCTCATTGCAAATAAGTGGATGAACAAACTCGGGGGTGTTTTTCTTTTTCTTCAGGATATCATCGATACACATCTGAATCTTGTCATAGGTTTTGTATTCCGTAACCGGAATTGCATCGATTTTCTTTACTTCGTTCATAATCTTTATCGTCCTTTCACGAATTAAAAATAAAGGTCCCCAGGGTTAATTCCCTGGGGACTCTTATATGGTTTACATATTAAAGCTAGCCGGAAGCTCCAGAGCTTCCGAACTGGAAGTTTCCGTCTGATTCTGATTTGCCGGAGCGCTACCACCATAGGAAGTCTTTACCGGCTCCTCCTTACGACGCTGACGTGCGACATCAACAACCGACTTGATATTCGGAGCTACAACGTTCATCAGATCGTCGTTGTCATCGATAGCCTTCTTCAGGACCTCGATCTCCTTGGACTTCATGCGCTTATTAGCCATCATGAAGTTTGTCGCGCCGTCGATGGTCAGGAATGCCTTCTTTACAGCATCAGCATTAACGACGGAGTCGTCAACCAGTACCGTGAAGCAGCCGCTGCAAACCGATACATGATCTTCACCAAAATACTTGGTATATGCGTTCAGGTACGGAGCCAGATACAGCTGGTTCTCATATACCATACGGAACTGCGCCGGAGTCATAACATTCTGCGAATGGTTGCAGGAAGCCTTTGCCTTTACGATCTCCTTCGGCAGCTTTACCGGAGCATCTGCAGCCTTATGAACTGCAGCTACTTCCTTGTCAGACAAAGTCGGCTTTACAGCCTTCAGCTTTGTGGTTACCTCACCGCTCAGGTTGCGGTTCTTGTCCTTCTTGTTTTTCTTCTTGGATTCTGCCTTCTCACGCTCACGGCGCTCAGCGTTCCAATAATACTCGAGCTTAGTGCTCTTTTTGGATTTCTTGCTCATTGTTCTGATCTCCTTTTAATTTATTTATGTGTGAATTTATCCGGAACGAGCAATCCGGATAAGAGGACGAGTTGCTGAATCAACTCATCTTCTTCACGAGTATAATATATATCTCATTCAAAATTAAGATAAATTATGCTCCGTGTATTATTGTGTTGTCTGCTGTGTATTTTTCTATGATGGTAAATATGATTCTGATAATGGTTAATGCCGCAGAAATATATTATAGTAGTAGAGAGAACAGAACGGGTTCTCTTAAATCCAGCGGGTTGTGGTAAATTATGAAGCCCGTTACAAACAAAGAAGGAGAATGTAAAATGAACAAACATCCAGATAGTCGGCTCTGCGATGAGCCGCATGACGAAAACACATCAAAGATGTATGATTTTATATATCATACAATCGAACAGGCTGAGGCATATGTTGCCGAATCTGCTAACTGCAGTATCGACGACGTAATAAGGGCACTAGGAAATGTGCCTGCCGACGAATGGCTACGAATTTTATACCCTGAGCTGCATAGAAACATTGTTACTATGGTAACGTTGTTGGGATCGGGGGTATTGGCATGACACTAGATGATATTATCATGAACGCCCGCTACCAAATGGCAGACGACGGCATTCTGGATCAGAATGAGACGTGCGATCGTGTTTTCGCATCGGCTGGGCCTAATTATATTTATAATCAAGATTCAAAGCTGTCAGATACCTTATACGGGAGTGCTGCGAAACTTCCTGAGAAGACCACCTGGGATGACATTAGAAATGCAATAAATGCCATCCGGGCGGAAATTGGACGACAGAGACTCGGGAGTAATGTATTTAGCAGCGGCACGATTGATGTCAGTTGGCTTAACTGCACATCAGCTACCGCAGACGCAAAACAGTTATTTCCGTTTCTGTACGACATGTACCGCGTGTGCATGTCTGCGCAAAGATACGCGTATGTTGAAGGGCACGCATTAGAGTATGTGATTCGCACAGCAATAAGCGGGAACCTTCCAGACGAAAAACTGGCCCGTGATTTAAGACGCATCATATCTGTGATGCGCAACAGTGACAACATGCTGCGCAAAGATAATATGCGACGTGTGGCTAGTGGCTTGGCTGCAATGTACCAGGATGTTACAGGTAAATATCCTTTGTACTACTGCGTGACAACTAATCCGGTCAACACTGGAGTGCGTGGAATTTATCAGAATGAAATCGCTATGACAGTGGTTATCGAAACCGATAGCGGCAATTTTCGATACCATAGTTACGCTCTTTGGGGTGTTGATTATGCGTATACGTCTATATGGGATATTAATACTCGCAAAGATTTGATGAAGTATAAATGTAAAACATCAAAACTAGTTAAAGACTATCTCGATAAAACTTGGAAGTAAAGTAAGAAAGAGTCCCGGGTTAAATTCCCGGGACTTCTTTTTTATCTATATATTATAGCACTGAAAGGAGGACACTAGAAGTTAGTTCTAGAATAAGAAATACAGAAAGGAGATTATCCAAATGGATAAAATTATGAATGACATCAGAACATTCACTAATATTGATTTTGGCGATATTAGATGTTTAATGACAACGAGAAGAGAGTCTATCAATCCAGAAGTGCAGCTCATGGTACGCTAATCTGTTCTTCGAAGAAAACACTGTTCAACACAGGGCGGATTATAAAGGAGGAAATATGAATATTCCTGTTATTCAAGGAGACATTCTGCGATCTGATGCAGATATTATCGTCCAGCAGGTTAATTGTCAGGGTGTTATGGGTGCAGGGTTGGCAAAGCAGATTGCGTCGCAGTACCCGGAAGTTTTGAGTCCATATAAGAAAATGTGCAATACACGAGATACGCAGGATCTTTTGGGGAAAGTCCTGATATGTCCAACTCGCACAGGTGTTAGAATTGCAAACGTTTTCGGTCAAGATCGATATGGAAGAGATGGTTGTTATACGGACTATGCCGCTCTTGAAAATGGCCTCGCTGCTGTTGTTCGATACGCTTCTCAAAAGAATTTATCCATAGCTATTCCGTACGGGATTGGATGCGGTCTGGCTGGCGGTGATTGGACAATCGTAAGCGAAATCATCAGTCAGGTATTCGAAAATTGTCTGAATGTGATGGTGTATCATATTTGAGTCCTACCTGTGGGTCAGGAGCAATCTTGATCAATAAGTAGGACGCAGTAAAATGGTACCCGGACGCCACCGGGTACCATCTTTTATTGTAATCTAAGAAAGGAGGTGATCCACATGATTTCGTTGTATATCGATGAATACGCCCGCATACATGGGCGTACATTCAAGTGGTTAGAAGCCACAATGAGACATGCTGGTTACATCAAGTAATTAAGCATGCGAAAGCCCAAGGCACCAACTTGGGCTTTCTTTTTTCCTCTCCGAGATTAATTAGATGTTACTTAATGTCAGCAATTCCAGTGAGTTCTACCATAGCCTTTGCAAACTTCTCCTGGTTATCATAGAACGCTTTCCATGCATCGATCTTTACCGCAGAAGCAAACTTAGTGGAAGTAATACCCTTCGGATAATCCGGGTAATCCCAGAACGGTTTCATGGTAGTCTTGTAGTTGTGACGGTCATCCGGAATACCGGTGAACTGATCATCGCTATACATATTGATTACCGATACCGGTTCTCTCTTACCATCCATACCGACGTTAGAGTTATAGCGATCCTTAAAACCATACAGCATGTCGGTTCCCGGATAAAGACCAGTTGCCTCGTCCTTCTTCAGAGACATAATGAACTCCTTAGTCGGAATCTTCGGAATGGGTACCTGATCCTGACCCATCCAATAGAAGTCAAATCGACCATAAGCTGCATAGTCAAAGTGCTGCAGGCAATCAAGGTCTTCTGCAACAAAGGTGGTGATCATGCCATAGCTGGTCGGATCCTGATGTACAAAACCATTCAGGATATTATTCGAGTCTGCAGTATCCTGGTTAGACTGCCAGAACATCAGGTTCTCCGATTCCGAGAAAGCTACATAGCCACCACTATTCATAATATTTACGACAACACTGTTATCAAAGCATACGCTGGAAATGGCAAGCCAACCCTTTTCATTGACCGTCTTTACCAGCTGCTTAGTAAGATTCGTCATTTTGATTGTACCCCTTTCGAGTTATTCAATAAGCCCGAAATGCCGGGCATTTAATGTATTTCGTTTAGCTTATTGAAATGTTCCGGTGTATTAGTCAACCTCAGTATCAACCCAAGATGCTTTTACATCGATTACACGTCTACGATCAATTTCGTCATTATCACGAATGATAACCCGCGTAATACCGGCGTTGATGATAGCTCTTTTACACATCATACAGGAATCTGCATGAACAATAATCTCGCCAGTGTCGACTTCTCTGCCGCACAGATACAGGGTTGCGCCAATACAGTTCTCTCTACCAGCTGCGATGATTGCATTCTCTTCTGAATGTACAGCACGGCACAGATTGTAGTTCGTACCATGCGGGATGTTATGTGCAGCTCTCCAGCATTCTCCTACATCACAGCAATTCTGGCGTCCACGAGGAGAACCGTTATATCCAGTGCTTACAATCTGATCATTCTTTACAATGACAGAACCATATCTTCTACGGACACAGGTTCCTCTTCTGGAAACTGCATCTGCAATATCCAAATAGTAATCTACTTTATCCGGGCGTTCCATCATAATCTATATATCATCCTTTCTTTAATCTGCCCAAGCTTGAATATATACAAGCCATTGTGTTGCTCGAGTTACTGCAGTATAACGAAGTCTAGCCATATACTCCTGATCTCTGCGATATCCATCCATAAAGGTTACACCAGGCGCAGAACTACCTTGTGACAGATGCACGGTAATCGCATGGCCAAACTCAACCATATGACCCTCATCAATACGGGTCATAATCTTATCTCCAAACGGAAGATCGAGGAACTTGAAGTTACAAACCAGATTATCAAAGTAATCGTTATTAATGAAGTTTGGCTGGAAGTCCATTACATAAGTACCACGCTTACGATCTATATTAGAACGAGACACGTCACTCATACAGATGCCAGTGGTTCCATTCGTCAACGGAAAATCACCAACCGTTAAGTTCCAATCGTTACGACGACAGATCATTCGTTCTCCAGCAACAGGATACGGGCTATCTGTTTTTACGATGTACTCACGATATAGATCTGTTATGATTTGCCTCTGCTTATTCGTAGCACAGATATTCATTCCAGCATGTCGGAAACAAGCTCTGTAAGTCAGAAACGTATCTTCAATCGTCTTCATCGGGTTAGCAAAAAAGACTTCTCTGTTGTACTTATATGGATCGATCTTATCATGCTCTCTGATACGGGTAGCAAGATCTACAATCTCACTATCCTTATGCTGTCGCATGATCTCTGTAAGTACATAATCAAGGTCTTCCATCTCAAAGCACTGTTTACCAGTTACCGGCGGGAGCTGGAACGGGTCTCCTAATGCAAGAATCGGTACACCATGCTTTGCCATCAGTTTTTCAAGATCTTCCGGAACGAATGAATACTCGTCACAGATAATGAGCTTTACCTTCTTAGAGATCTTCTTTAATGGGACGAACTTGGTTGTAACAAGCGGAATACCATCACGAGTAATCGGTCTACCATACTCATCATACAACGGAACTTCCTTTGCAGCCATGAAAGACGAATGAATCGTCTTTGCCTGAATACCGCGCTGTCGAAGAACGTTTACCGCCTGTCCGGTATAAGCGACAACCCAGCAGGATCTGATATCAAACTTATACAAGTCCATAATGTACTGGATCAGTACGCCTTTACCAACACCAGCAGCTCCGCCAATTCGAAGGATCTGCTGTTTCTTATACTGCTTCTTTTCATACCATGTACGAAAAATGCTCAGTGCTTCTAACTGGCCTTTAGTAGGAGTCGGGAGCATTGGGCTAAGTTGTGTTTTACTTGACAACGTCCTCACCCGTTCTAGATAAAGTCTTCTTATATTCAGACGGAATTTCATACTCAGATACTTGCTTCAGGAGATCTGCAATAACCGGAAGCGGAAGTTTTGCTTCATCGATAGCGATGCACAGCTCCTTCTTTGCTTCCTTAATCTGATTGTAATATTCATCCGAGATCTTATGCAGTTTCGTTTCCATTATCTATTCCTCCTATAATATAACTCCTGGACATTTTAATAACAAATCTACTATCGAAAGGAGATCTGTTGTATGGATACATCCAGCATTGTGATGAAAGTGTTTGCTGCTAGAGCCTATACTTTCTTAAACCCCCGCGAAACAAACTATGTCGACGTTAATATCCCAGAGGTACTACCAACTGTACCGCAGGATAATCAATCTAGTGTTATCGCTATTGCAAATGGTTACACTGCTAATTCCAACTATCCGGTTGGACGCACTACAGTAACCGTAAGCCATTCTCTTTCTTTGCCGCTTCTTAGAGGTACAACCTGCCCAGTTATCTTTAGAAAGAGTACCCCCTTCTTATTATTTAGCCCTACTGGCAAATACGAAGAAGGTTATCTACTATATATTTGAGGTGATCGAACTTGCCTACTCTAAACGGTATCAAAACCTTACAAGAAGTTATTGATTATACCGATGTGTATGATATCAATAATGTAACCTACTTCACTAAAGTGGACCACTTAGTGGTTAAGTCTACTACAGCATTCCAACGTTTCTATCCGTACATTAAACAGTACCTGCAGACTTATGCAGTTACGAAAGAACAGCGAGAACACTATCGTTATCGTCCGGATCTGCTCAGTTCGGATATCTATGGAACACCGACTCTTGGTTGGTTTATCATGTGGATGAATGGACAAGAGTGTCCCTCCAAGTTTAGATTAAAGCAGTATATCGTACTGGTTCCGCCAACGGATATCCAGACGCTATTCATTACGATCAAGACGAAGAATCAGGATAAGCTGGAGAATAACTGGACAGATTATCTTTCTAATATATAAAGGAGCATGAGGGTAATTCCTCATGCTCTCTTCTCTCTATATTAGTTATCGCAATCCTCCGGTGCGCAGTCCGGCTCTCCATCATCACAATGGTAGCAGGAGCACTTGTCGCAATCACAGCCATCTTCCTCCGGATGCTCTGCTTCAGCGCACTTGGTTTCATAATCAAGATTGTTCATGAAACCCATGCCAATGATCTTGGTTACTGCATCCAGATCTCCGTTGATCTTGATGTCTCCACAGTTGGTGCAATGACGAATGACGCATACAAGATCTTTGTACTCATTGCCATGGCTATGTACAATCGCAGTATAGTCGAACAGATCGGGGCGATCGTTAATCTCCTCGACAGTAGCTGCAGTGATGTTGTCGATCGGCTCAAGAACCATCTCACCAATTGCTACATCCTCAATGGCCTTATCGGTGATCTCACCCTTGTGATCCATTACAGATACAGTACCCGTCGGGTTAAACTTCTTGTGCGACTTAGCTCTGCCAAGGCAGCACGGGCACTGCCAGTCGTTCATCATCTCGATCTTCGGAACAATAACCTCGTTCTCAAACTTGGTATTGAGCTCGACAGTCTCCTGAGACATATCCGAGCATTCATCCAGATCGTCAACCTCAAATACACCGTAGTCGATATCCTTGTTCATTAGTGATCTCCTCTCATTTTCTTAAGTTTGTCCTTAAACATGTATGCTGTCGGAAGACAAGTAAGAATGATCATGCCATCCTCATTGTAATCGACCGTATCATCCAATCCAGCACGCTGAAGCTTTGCGGTACTTCTCTGATTATCTGCAAACATCGAATCGAAGAATCTCTGATTGTCATCATCGACCTCCGTATCAAGTTCCAGTTCAGAATTATACAGAGCTTTCTTACGTCTGGTTTGAATTTCAAGATTGTCAGCTTCCTCATACATCTCAGCCTTGAGTTCATCGCCCAGAGACAGTCGATATACAGGAGTCTCTTCACCATAATCAACCATAAGCTGAATCTTAGACTTACGGCCAATAAACGGCTGCAGGAAATAGTCAATTGCCATATCATCTGCGCCACGCATCTTTAACTTACGGAACGACAGATAATATCTTTCATCAGCAGAGTCATACTCAATAACGATACCGATATTAACGTCGAAGTTCTTCAGCATACCAAACGACTCCGAGATATCACTCGACTTAACGTTTCTACCGATATCAAACTTATTCGACTGCTGCATCTGCTCAATCGTTGCAACACCCTGGCTATTAAACTGAGAACCAGTAATGATCGGAATATCCAGTTCGATCGCCAAGTCATGCAGTTCGTTCGATACATCAAACAGCTGAATACGCTTCTCAACGTTTCTCTGAGGCGGACGAAGTCTCTCAATGTAGTCCTGGATAATGCAGATAACTTCTCTACCGCCATTATCCATTTCTTCAACGATACCCTTTACATCCTGAACACCGATATCCATATTGCCGTAATATCTAAACTCAATATCAATATCGTCATCATCCTGAACCAGCGTAAAACCGCCACTCGCAAGCATATTCACAATTTGTTCCGGTGTAAACTGTTTAATCGGCTGAGTCGATGCATAGATACCAAAGATACGAAGAAGGGTCTCCCAGATGTTATTCTCCTGAGACAGAAACAGAATTGTAGGTCTCTTCGTCGGATCCTTGTGTTCCTTACCCTTATTACACAGCTGGAACTGCTTCATCAGGTTCAACATCAAACCGGATTTAAAACCGCCAGTTGCACCAATAAAGTTATAGACTCGAGCATTCTCGAATCCACCATTCAGCATCTTATTCAGGCCCTGCATTCCGCATTCCAGGAACTGAGAGTCAGATAACAATCTCTCACAGCCTTCCTGAAGCATTGCTTTAAACAGTGCCGGATCAGACAGATTAAAACGGTTCTCCTGCTTTGCTCTACGCTGAACCTTTGTAAGTTCGCTCAGAAGCTTCTGGAAGAACTGAATTGCGTTATCCATATACTCCGGTTTAGAACCGAATGTATTAGTCTCTACGTCCTCGATCATCTTTGTCAACGGTCTCTTATAATTGTGCATAAAGACCATATTCAACTGATGATACACCGAAGAGTTGATGTACTCGATATCTTTCTTCTGAAGACAACCTTCTTCAAAGCTGTCCAGAATATGAGTCTTAATCAATCTCTGGAACTTGGGATCAACCTGGTTGTTGATATACTCCAAGATCAAAGCTTTGGAAGTGATACCCTGATCGATCTTAGCTTCCAAGAAGTTCTGCACGAACTGATACCGTGCATATTTCGAATCATTCTGCATGAACACTTTCGGATCCATTACTGCAATGTAATCGCGAAGATTCAGTAAGTTCGAGAACGAGATACATTTGTTTCCATCAGAACTCAGCAGATACTCACAATACATATCCAATGTATCTGTGTCCAAATACACCGGATAATGAGTAATCTTTTCGCTAAGCATTTCTATGTAATTTGTGCCCATTAACACACATCCTATCGTTTGTTGCTATTGTTCTGTTACTGCAACCTTAGAAAAGAAAAGCCGGGAAATTAATCCCGGCCTTTTTGTTACTGGATAATCATCTGATTCACGTATCCAGTTGCAGTTTCAATTGGCTCATCATGAACCATGGTTCGAGAAGTAATTGCAAGGTTTGGATGCTTCAGCAGATACTGATCAGCACGCAGGTTTAAAATGCGCATTGCAATAGCAGCTTCTCCATAAACCTCTACGCTAGGGAGTTTGCGGATCTCTTTTTTAGATACTTTGAGTGTAATCACAGTCTTCACTTCTTATCACCAGTCTTTACCAGAATAAGAGCGGACACTCTACCCTTGTACTTCATAACAAGATGCTCAGTGTGATCCCAGAACGTCTCAGTAGAACGAACCGGAACGGTTGTCAGGTCCAAAGTTGTAGCGCTGACGAGTTCCAGATTAGAAACCCGGCTCATCTCATTCAGTGCATCACCAAGTAATCTGGCACCTGCTTCATATGCTTCCGAGGTGTGATCGTACGTTTCTTCAGTAGTGAGGGTTACATACTTAGAACGATACATGTGCATTCTCCTTCTTTATGTCTTGAATACATCGATGAATTCATCTATTGGAATGTTCGCCTCTTCACACATCGGATCCTTGAACTTCGGTTTTACATCTTCAACGTAATATCGATACATAATCTCTGCCATGCCCTCATTTGGATCAGAGATATAAGAATATCGCGCAATCTTATCTGCATCGCGTTTCTCTCGTTCTTCATCCTTCTTGGTTTTGATCTTCTTAATGATACTAAACCGCTTATCAGAACGATAACGAGACTCTAGCATCAGAACCTTCTCAGAAGACTCTAATTGATCGTCTCTGGTAATACGAAGTGTAATCAGGTCATTCTCTTTTGCATCTTCAATGATCTCATCAATCACTTCCATGATCTCCTGAGCCGACGCATCTGTGATAATATCCTTCGTCACATCGATATTGTAATACCTTGCTGAATCCGGATTGACATAATGCTCTACTCGAAACTTCGTATGATCCTTATTATCGATTCCCACGATAGCAAATCCAGCATCATATCCGCCTCGCTCTAATAACGTAAACGGTCCTACATAATAGAACTTATGACGAATATGCTGATACTGATGAATATGACCAAACAGTACCGGACCGCGTGAACAATCCATCAGCTTATCAGAATCAAATACATAAGCCTTTGCCGGACTGGTTTCCGATTCCTGAACAAAAAATCGCATTGCATCAATAAGTCCATGACCAATGATCATATCATACTTCTTATCCAGGAACTTCTCAATATCCTTTGCTTCCTTGATTCTGACATCAGGTAACACCAATACATTGAAATCTTTAAAGAGCTCGATCTCCTGTACTTCATCATAAACTCGGAAATCTACTCCGTCATCATTGTACTGGTAGTGTTTGATATTGTTGAGCTGATCGTTATCATGAGAAATCGTTCCCTTAATGATAACGATAGGACACTTACGCTTCTGTCCCAATCTATACAACTTCGAAATGAACCAGTTGAACAATTCAGAATAGTCAGTATTCAAACTGATGATTGTATGTAATACATCACCAAGAATCACTACCGCATCTAACTGATAGATCTTGTTTAATGGCTCGAAGAAATGATGCTTCAATTGGTCTTTTAATGAATCGGCTGGGATTCTTCTAAGACCGATATGTAAGTCTGCCATAGCAGCAATTATCTTAAAATCTTTACTCATATGTGCTATCACCTCATTGACAAGTCGACAAAAAAGTGAAAAAATAAGGGAGCCCGAAAGCTCCCTTATTTCTTCTTCATTTTAAACTTATGTGGTTAATTGTTTTCCACGGTTCATTTTCCGCTAGTGATGTTAGTTTAACCTGTCGGTTCATTTTGTATTCATAGGTGTTTTAATTTTCCACGGTTCATTTAATCCTAATGGTGTTATTTGTCTGTTTCGATTCATTTACCAGTGACGATATTGATCGAATTTCCTGGTTCTTTTACTCAATATGTTGTTCATTGCTCTCAACGAATAATTACTTTTTGACAGTGTTTATACTGCGACTTTTATTCTTTATTCATCTAAGAGTTTAGTTTGCCACTGCGAATCAATTTCTCAATATGGGGTTATTCCGTCCGTTGGTTCTTTTCACATTGGCGTTGTTAGTCCATTCTTGTGAATCATTTGACCTGCTTGGCGTTTTTTGGTAGATGCAGTTCATTTATAAACTTCGATATTAGTTAACATTGACGATTCTTTTTTTCCCAAATGGTGTTTATTCCGGTTCATGAATCATTTTTTCACTTACGGGTGTTATTTAGATTATCAGTTCTTTTGGTAACTTTGGATTTTGTTTCCTATTTCGAATCAATTTACACACGTGGTGTTTATTGGTCCTCATGGTTCATTATGTTGGGGTGATGTTTGTAATTTAATACGGTTCATTTCGCAACTACGCTGTTAATTGTAATATGCGGTTCTTTTGCCGGTATTGTGATTAATTGCTCCGTATGAATCATTTTGCAATAACGGTATCACTTGTCTCGGCCCTGGTTCTTTTAGTGTATATGATGTTGTACACCTCATTGGATCATTATAACCTTATGGATTGTATATTAATCCACGATTCTTTTATGATTTATGGGCTTATTGCTCTTTCTGAATCATTTTGATGACCTGGTGTTTAGCGTTTAATACGGTTCATTTCTTCAAAATGTTATTAATCGAGGCACACGATTCTTTAAACCTTCTTTGAGATTAATTTCTTGATACGAATCATTTTATTCCATTGATTTTATTGCTTGTATTAGGTTCTTTGTTCGTCCATGGGATGGGATTTGCCATTGCGAATCATTCTTAATTCTGCGGTTTCATACCATTTTCGATTCTTTTGTTTGCATTGTGTTTTGTATTTTGCCACGAATCATTTTGTGTATACGTTTTTGAATACAGCACTATGGTTCTTTTGACTTTAACGGTTTTGTTCTTTTTATTGAATCATTTAAAGCCTATGGGTTTGATGCTGTGCTCCGGTTCATTTAAATCTTTATGCTGTTAATTGTAGTCGCCGGTTCTTTATATCCCTTTGTCGTTATTATCTGTAATGGATCATTTCAAATTACTGGGGTTTATTCAGCATCTCGGTTAAAGGGGTTAACCCCAACCTTAGCGGTTGGGGTAACGACCTACACGGTTTAATACTGCACCATACTGCAGCTTGAAATTGCTGCCGGAATAATGCTTCTTAACGATTTCTTCCGGAATCGTGAGAAGTACATCCAGAGCTTTATTGTTGATATAGCGCATCGTCTTATCGGTGAGGAAATACTTCACCGTCGAAAGTGCTTCATCATAGGAAGACTCGTCCTTGGTTACTACCTCGGGCTTAGTCTCGGGTTTAACAGATTCCGTTTTAGCAGGAACTACAACCGCAGGTTTAACTTCCGGTTTCGTCTCCTTTGCGGAATCGTCTGTCGGCCATACAAACTTATAGCCATTCTCCTTGAAGTTTGCAGCCAGAAGCTTTACAGCTCCAGCAGCGGACGGAGAGATCGTATACTTCTCCTGAATCTGCTTACCATACAGACTGAGAATGATCTCTACATCAGAGAGTGGTACAGTTTCAATCATTGCAACCGTACCAGGGTTGAGAGTTGTGCTGCCACAATAGCTCTTGCAAACCTTGCGGATAGCACTCATCGTTTTCGGTATAGTAAAGTGGCCTGGGATATTAAGTTTCTCTGGTACTTTCACTACCACTTCTTCCGGTGCGGAATCCTCTTCCACTTCCGGTGTTGCAGGTTCCTCAACAATTGGTTGAAGCCCCTTTCTTACTTCGTTTGGAACAATCACGTTATTTTTGTAACGCGTCCATTCCACTACAGTGTCTTCGTCGCAGAAATCTGCGATTGCGCCTCCGCCGAGATATGCATCTACAGCATCGGAGAGTTTCTTGATTTCATGATCTTCCAGTCTGCCACAATACTTAATCAAGTGCGAGGTGGCAATGGAACGAACCTCGTACGGTTTAATTGCCATACGAGTCATTTTTTGACCATGCGATACAGTAGTCTCGCACTGGTCAAATTTGATTGCCGGTACAGATCTTGTTGTACCCGGACATACCAGTACATTTTTGTACGGATTGTCATCGTCCGAAGCTCGGATGATAACTACAGGTCGCCTTGACATTGCGTCAAGTGCATAGAGTTCGTCTTTCGACATTCGAAATCTGTTGTCGGGATCTGGATCATAAGTCCATACGTCGCCTTTGTTGTACTTTTTCATTTTCGGTTTCTCCTTTGTATAAGTAGTAACGGGAGAGCTTAAATTAGCTCTCCCATTCACTTGTATAATATATAGATGATTTTAAGTCTTGCCAGAAGCGGTTTCTTCCAATCGCTTCAAAATGAGATCCATTCGTTCTGCAAGCTGTTTTGCTAATGGATCATCATAGTCATGCATTCCTCGATAGGTCTCGAGAATACCATATGTCTCAAAATACGCAGCAAGAAGCTGTCTATCCAGCAAACTGCTAATAGATGGAATATCTTCAAACTGCGATTTAGTGAGTTTAATCTCAGGCTGTTTGCTTTCACCTTCCGGCATAAGATATTCTGGATGAAGTCTACGCTCTTCCTCTACAATCTCATCCAGAATAGGATTGAAAGGAGCTCTATCTTCTCTGGGAATCTGGAGCAGAGTACCGATATAACCTCTGGTATCAACCGTTAAGTAATTACCAGAGGAAGTCGGAGCAATCAACTGAAGCTTTTTGCTCCCAATCTCTTCTGCAGCGCCGGACCAAGCTTGATCGGCGTAGATAAGAAAGCATCGTAACGCTTCGATCCCTGGTACAAATCCCTGAGCCGCAGTTCGATCTGAAGCGACATCGGTGCATACATCGAACAAATCGTGCAGAAGGTCGTCCAAGAGCGTTGCCGTAGCATCGTCTCGTGGATCAATTGGCGTTTTAATCTTGAAATAGAATACTCGTAGTAATTCTTCAATACGCTCATCCATGATTCACCTCATTACATCAAGCTGGCTGCGATCAGTACTAACACCATAGCAATTAGACCGATAATCGCATCAACGTTAGTGGAAAGCACTCCTGTTATTTTACCAATGAGAGCGACAGCAGTAAAGAAACCGGATGCACAAATGAATCTGATAAACAACTGATGCCGTTTCTCTGGCGGTATGTTACTCCACCGTTTCATCTGGTACATACACCTTCTTAATCTTCATAATGTGATGCATCTTACCATCCGTGCAATAATCATTACGAATCAGCTTGCCAAGGTCGCAAGGAAGAGCTTCTTCGATCTGGTCAGCCAGCATTTCGATACCCTCCTTCAGCTCCGGATTAGCATGCGTGTATTCATTACGGCGCATATAGATGTGACGCATGTCATGCAGGTTTACCTTGAAGATACAGTCGGAAGCCATACCAAGCGGATACAGACCCCGGAGAGCGTCCTTATCTTCCAGAAGATCTTCGCGAACATAGCCAGACGCAGTCTTAACAAAGACACGGCCATTCTGCGTAATATGCTCAGCAGCGGTAAACCCGTTATCATCAATAGAATCGAACGGAATGATCTTATCCTTATACCACTCAGACAGTTCCGTAGAACCCTTAGTGGTAAGACGGGAAGAGGAGCGAACAATACGGCTGTTCATGCGCATTGCATGACTGTCAAGGTCGGCGATGCCTGCATAATGCAAACCAGTTACATGGACGTCAAAATCGATAAATCTCAGAAGCGTCTCATGACCAGCATCGATGTCAGCAGACAGACCTACACCCGCGCCCCACTTAGCAAGAGTATCGAGAGCTTTGATAAACTCATCATAGTCTTCTCTCTGACCAGCCGGAACTTGATTTCTCTGTACTACGAAACCCGACTCAGAGTGAGTAAACATCCTGTTCCACAGGCGGAGCTTCTTCTCATGCTCCTCGGTGTAAGTACGCTTGCTCATCTTAAGCGTAAGCAGTGCTGTTACTAAACCACGTACTTCCATTAATCGAAAATTCATTTCATATTCCTCCTTAGAACTTAAAAAGTTTGGCCAGTGTATTATCTACAACTTCAAACACAGTATGCACGGAATCTGCAAACCGGATGAGAATAGATTTCTTTTTAACCGGAACAGTTTTGATCAAATTCTCGGTAGGCTTTGGTCTAACCGATTGAATTGTTCTTCTTACATTCCAACCGGCATCGTTTGTAGGAATTGCAAAACCGATCTTAAGATACTTATCATCGGTCTTCCTACTAACAACACAAGGCTGTTGCTTTGCTGACTCGTCGATACTGCTATCGTATCTATATTTACCGGAGATCGTATAGATCTTACCAGTAGATTTCACGATATAATAAATATCGATATTATTCGTGGTGTTGTTTACGTCAGTATTCTTGCGAAGAATAGAAATCTGATCCGGATGATCACCGAGCCAGATGTTCTCAAGAACTACGAACGAAGTCAGAACCGTATTACCATTGATATTCGGCATTCTGCAAATGATTGGCTGATAGTTTCCAAACTCGGTGTAGTCTTTCAGGTAGATTTTGATTCTACCATCATCGCTTCTGTGAATTAACGTCTCCGTTAATTTCTTATTGTCTTTCAGTCCTACTCGTTTCCATGTTTTCATTTTTATCCCCTGTTCTTAAATATTCATCCCACAAATCGTATTTGTCTAACAGATAAAACTCGAGATTGATATAATCCTTATCAGGATGCACATCTCGAATGAGATTTCTAACGCGGTATTTATCATCTTTGATATCGTCCAGATTCACACCATGGATTACTTTAACCATTAGCCTGGTAAAGCATAGTGCCCAACACATAAACGGCAGATGAAACTCTACCTGCTCTTTCGTAGAATATTTAGTCAAATTCGCACTAAACTGATTAATTCGCTCAAATTCGTCCAACGTGCTGCTCATGTTTCAGCACCTCCTGCCGGATTATACAGCTTTTCAGGAGTGTCGGCAAACTCATCCCGGCCAAGGATCTTGTTGACTCGCATATTGAGTTTCTCATCTGCGATGTCAAATCCATCTTCCTTACCAATGCGATCATAGTCGTCTGCGTTCTCCTTGATGGAATCAATTACTTCCAGTAACGTATCTACATCGATATCGATCTTGTCGTTATCAGCTAATGCCAATACCATGAACCAGATCATTCTGGCTCTGTCTTTCTGATGATCCCGGAATCCGGCTTTAATTGCTCTTGCTGCAAGCATCTGCTCCTTTGCGGGATTCGGCTTTCTCTTCTTGTGCATCACTTTCGATTTTGCCATTGGTACAACTTCCTTTCATGATTACGGGTTAAAGACTAATTCTTTTAGCGGACTGAATTCTCTGCTGAATTCTGACTTCTTCGTTTTGTTCTATATCGGCAAATGGATGAACAAATGTTTCAGACGGTTCAAACTGCTCGCAAGTTGAACCAAACGTATGATACACTTTATCCTCTGTGTCATATGCACATTTACATACCACTTTCGAGAAGTTGCATCCAGTGATGTTTCTCTTAAACTGATAAGAAGATATTCTGCTATTCTTGATCTCACGATCTTTGAATCCTTCCACCAGCTGCTCTTCAATAGTATGATATGTACAATGTGCGCAGTTTACGCATCGGTTTTTAGACTCTTCATCTTCCGGTTCATGGATCAGCACCTTGACTTCTGCGTCAACCGGTTCCAACCACTTCTCGTCCGGACTAATAAACTGATACTGCTGAGACATTTTGGATCACTATCCTTTAAAATAAATTCTTTATTGTAAATAACTCTTCATCATCGTTTAGATCATGCTCGAGTTTCTTTACCGATTTTGCTACAACAAGAAGCGCTTCAAATGCATCTATATATTTCTGCATTGCTTTCCTCTTGATGAATTTCGGCTTTGCACGCGTTCCGTGATGCTTGTCAAGTTGAAAAATAACAGCACCATCACACGTCTTTGCGCCGTTGAGCTCTTCATATAGTTTAATATAACCGGCAGCTTGTAAATACATGGATAGATACACCGCTTTAGCCGTTTTATAGTCACCAATGATTACTCGGTCCTTATGCCATGGAGACTGAAGAATAACATCGGTAGTACCGCCGACTTCTTCTCCTACCATAACAACTTCTGTTGCTACTACCTTATATAAGTCTTCGTTCTTCTTTTGCCAGAGAAGAAACGAATTGACCGCATTCATTGCTTCAAGCCGATCACTATAAGAATAAATACCGAACTCTCCAAATCGGTCGAGTTCAGTAACAGTAGTTTCATCAGCAAGATCTTCTAATATACCATGTACCATAGTACCAATATTAGCGGTTCTATCTAATTCATCTTTATAGCGAATCTTCTTGAATCCTAAAATATTTGCCCATACAGCAAGCTGATCTTTTCCGAGCGTTCTTATTACTTCGGAGATTCTCATAACCGGCTTACCATGAGCATTTATATACACTTTACCGTGGTTATCGGTAGACAAAATTCATCACCTCGTTTATATTGCTTGTTACCCATGATGTATTATTTTACGAGCGAACAATATATTAAGAAGTCTTCGCATATATTGGGCGACATATGTGAACAACTTCTTACTGTATCCATATTTATCCATACCAACATGTTTTGATGCTAAACATGCTTCTTGAACTTCTCAGGGTTGAGCCATTGTGTGAATGGTCATAGGGTTCATGGATTTCCTCCTTTCATTTTTTGATTCTCCTTTCGGTAGAGTGGGCTCCTGGTGCGGGGAGCCCATTTCTACTGCCCGGACATTTTAATAAGCTATAAATAGAATGGAGGATTGTCCATTGAATATAAATGACACTAGTATAGTTTTAGACGAACTTGCCGGATATAGTAAGAACGGTGGTTACAAACCGCTTCAGGACCGTCTGATGAAAAAGGTCAATAGTGCTAAATCAGTAGAGCGAATTGACTACCTTAGAAAAGACTCCGAGATCGGCGTTTCTAGTTTAAACGGACTGATCAAAAACATGAGACTGGTTCAGTCCGGAACTCCTAGTAGATATCTCAGCGATAAGTCTGTCGAACTTATCAAAAAAGATATCGCAATGGGAAATACGCCCGAAGAGGTTGAGAAATACATCAATTGGATTAAAACCGTATACCGCCCTGCAATGACAGAAAAACGTAAGCAGCTTGTTGCTGAAGGAAAGGCCGGAAAGCATCAGCTTAGTGCTAAAGCTAGCAGAACGTTCTGGGATGGCATGGACGCATATGCAAAGATGCTTACTGGCGGTAAAGGTGGCTGGAAAAAGACTAAGAATGAAGGATGTGAAATTGGAATGAATAATCCTATGGGATTTGTTCCTGTTATGGAAGACACTATTACAGAATCTGTTGCACCTCGCAACATCTTCTATCGTATGACCGAGTCGGAGATGTTCATGACTGCAAACCGCATGGCTAAGATCAATGGCCAGGAAGTAGTTGATATTCTTCCTCGTGTTGCTGTTGAAGGTCAGGGCTTTGCTCATGTAGGAATGAACGATCTTGATTCTACTGTAGTATATGAGCTCTTTGAGTCTAATCGTTTCAAGCTCTCTTGTAAGCAACAGATGAAGAAGCTCCTTGCAGGCGGTGACGTCGTTCTCGTCTATGGCGATGAGTATCGTATCCCTACCTGTATTCCGTTTGTTATCCAGTCTAAGGGTCGCAACGCTGCAACCGTGTTTGTAAACATTACTCCGTTTACTTCTATCAATAAGAACGGCAAGATCGTTGTTACTCAGATTCGTAACTACTCCGGTCTGATGGCTGTCGTTTTTGCTGGCTGCGTGGCTTATGAGACCATCCGCGGTGGCGGTTCTCTTCCGGCAGATCTCGCAGATGCGCTGGTTCTGTTCTATGCTGGTATGATGACCAAGGTTATCAATGGTCTGGTTCATGCTGATTCTATTCAGAAGGAGACCTGCAAGTATCTGTGTGCTGAGTTTGCGCTTGTTCAGATGTATGGTACTGAGAAGGGTACTACGATCTTCCAGAGATTCAAGAACAAGTATTTCCCGAAGCTTGGTAACCTGGTAGTAAACTCCATTGACGATACGTTCCATATCGATAGCTTTGATAATATGACTTTGTTCGTAGAGGAGCTTAAGAAGAACTATCCGATCATGAAGGGCCTCAGTGTTCCGGCTATCTCGGAACGTTGGATGAGAAGCTTTGGCTCTGCTACTGCACTGAGCTTGGATTATCTTGGTTTCCATCTGTATACTCTGTGTATGCTGCTCTTCGAGTCTCCGCTCGTATCCAGAATGGCACTGGAGCCGCTGATTGACCAGAAGCTTGGTTCTAACGCATTTAAGAGAATGCAGATTATGATCGAAGGCTAAAAAAATAAAGACCCCTCCCAATTACGGGAGGGGTTATTTACTTTATAAATATGAATCTTGTGTAGGAAGCTTTACCGCAATAGATGGAATAACCAAAGCAGTTCCGCTTAAGTCGTAATCAAATGCTGCTGGAACCATGCATTTGGTTCTTATATCATCTTCGATTTCTCTCGGATAGATTCTAATAGGTTTTTCATCTCTTCCATATGCGCCCCAGTATACTTGATTGCTAGGTAGTACACTACGGCCGCATTGATATGGAAAGTAGTTACACATGCTGACCTTTCGAGCTTCAGCATCTTCCGGATTTGTCGCCCACATAAGCTTATCGTAGTCTGGAGACTTCTGCAAACGCTTATCTACTTCCTGTAAAATGCGCTGCGCGTCACCCAGTTCACAAGGATCTGCCGTCTCGATAAGATCTTCATCAGTACAAAGAAGTCGATAGATGCCATTAAGCGGATCAACTTCATATACATCCCACAGCAAACCACCGATTTCGATTGCGTCTATAGCCCTAAGACTTACCGGGCGAGCTTTAAATATGCAGTTACGGTTTAATTCTGGATGAACTCGCACAATTTCTGGCACATAGTTCTTGTGAAAATATACCATAGTATCTGTAGCCGGTTGATACGGAACTTCCGCGACAGTAGAATATATCACATGCGGCATGCTATCGATATTGCACTCAACATAATCGTACAACTTACTAATTGAGCCCTTACCAGCAGCGCTCATTTTAAACGCTTCATCGATGGTGCCGAATTCCAATGTACCAGTCATATACCCAATGGTGCCTTCAAGTGTTAACTTAGACAAATATCTGGTATATATTGCATCATTAATATTGAGTGTTACTTCGATAACCCAAACATAAGTGATTTCTGCCATTATTCTCCCTCCTTATTAGCGTCGTCAGGAAAGCGCGGTGCTATACCTGTCATTCGATTAGCCATATCAATAGCAGCCTGCTTTATTGCATCATCCACATAATCCATATTGGTCAGTGTTACGACTTCGAGATCATACTCACCTTTATATGGACCAACCGTAGCGCTATTCGGACCGAATTTATCGTACATATCGAGTATGTACATTACAGTTGCGGCGCTAATGGTTGGATGCTGTGTGGCACTGCCAAAGAACTTGATAGCGTTCTTGATATTGTCATCAAGTGCTACAATAGGACCGGCGTGCTTACTATCAAAGTGAATCTCTGATACATAACTTATATTGCCGGTGAATATGCTGGTAGCTTTAATTACACAATATTCTTGCACTTTATTTTCCTCCCATGTTTACACAGATATATGGTCTAAAGCCGCGCGCATTGCCCGGGTTGCCGTAGTTGAGGAGACTACCATCGCCGTTGACATACCACACATAACCCAACGTGTTGGCTAAAGAAGTCCAGTAAGAGCGGTCAGCCGATCGATGTATTGCCGGGATACTTTCTAGCATTTCTTTTGTCATTATACCAACCTTGAATCCGGATTGCGTTGTAACAAGCTCAGCAAAGCCCCGTTCAGCTTCCAGCGACTTATGCATATATTTGCATAACGTGAACAAATTAGATCTTCTAAAATCGGCTCCGGTGTTATCAACACAATGCTCTTTAGCATTATATGTCGGCTTAGCGTATTGGACACCACCAATACAAAATCTTGTCATAAGATACACTTTAGCGCTTTCCGGATCTTTCTTGACTACTTTCCATTCGATGCCCGCCCAGTGTGTAATATCACCAACGCTCAATTCATCAAACCGTTTTCCGGCAAACCTTGTGTTGGAATCTGCAGAATTAAAGCACGATTCGAAATCGACGATTTTAATAGCGTCCGCAAACGCAACTCCTGCCAGCTGAATCAAAGCTTTAGCTGTCGGCATGTCTCTAAACACCATAGCATATTTTGGGTTAGAATGATACTTAATATCAGCACCATTATTAGAAGTTTTAAACGACGATACGTATTGAACCGTACCATCGTTTCTTGTTTTCTTGATTACGTACATTGTACATACCTCCTATTCGTTTACTAAAAAGTTGCCGGTATATTTAATTTATACCGGCAACCTTATATGTCGTTAGAGCTTGCCTTTACGAATCGCTTTCTTCGTAGCTTCTTCATCTACAAAGTCAAGCACAATGAATCCATCCGCATTATGCTTATCAGCGCTAACGTTGGTATACGATTTGCCGAGCGGCGAATCTTCTCCAAGATACATAAGAGAATCGGCAACATAGTCGACACCCTTAGTCGTAACACAAGTCTTTTTGTTGACTTTGATTGGCTTCTCTGCGGTTGATTCAATATCAACATGCTCAAATACAAAACCATTGTCAACACCAAACTTAGTTGGTCTGTTACGCTCGGATTTGATTTTCTTAAGTAAACCAAGTTCTCTCAGATACTTGTAAAGTTTATTTCCGCCAATGTCGAAACCCCTAGCGGCCATATTATTTGCAAGCTCTGGAATCGTAAACTTAACTTCAGCCGTTTGAAGAATATCAACCAGCATAACCTTGGTCTTCAATTCCTCAATTTTAGCAGTATTAAGCTTATCCAGCTCTTTATACCTCTGAAGCTCTTTACGCACATCGCCATCAGAATCTTGAAAATTCTCTTGGTTAATTCCTAAAGCTCTCATAGATGGAAGAACCGTATTAAAGATCCAGGTCTGAAATTGTTTAGCTTCTTTGCGTCTACTTTTGAATATTAATCTATACACGCCCGATTCTCCAGTGAATACGACGTTAGATTTGTAGTTTGAACCAGGTTGGGAAATGACCAACCTGGTTTTTTCATCTGCCGGAATATTATCAATCACAGCAGATTTAGGAACTTTATACCCGAGCCCTTTAGCGATATCAATAGCAGCAAATAGCGTCGTGCCATTGTTATTAACACATCTAATAGTTCCAAAGTTAATATTAGTAAACACTTGAATATCTTTTAAAGTTGTATCCATAGTAAACATTCTCCTTTCTATATTTCTTATTCTAGAACCAACTTCTAGTGTCCTCCTTTCAATGCTATAATATATAGATCATTTACCTCCGGGACATTTCATTAAGATACCTCAAGAGGAGGAGAATTTTATGCAAATTAACAGTGTTACTACTGATAATCATCTATACGAAACTGTTGCAGATATGGGACTTGTCATGAGTCCTACCAAAGCCATTGAAATGGCTCGTAAAGCAAAACCGTTCTACAGAACTCTTCCGCTAAAGGAAGATGATGTGAACCATATCTGTTATTATGGTAAGCACTTTCAGGTTCATGCTTTCGAAATGAACGGCAGCGAAGTATGGATTGATAACGAGTATATTGCAAATGCTCGTATTGAATGGATTCCGAAGACAAATGATCCATATCATGTATACGGTGTTATTGATGACCGATATCCGTTTAACACCGAGATGACGTTCATGTATAATGAGAATATCATCTTCCGTCATTCGGAATATCGTCCAGAAGATCCCGAAAAGGTTTACACCTATACCACAACGATCAAAGAGTCTGACGTGACTGGCGTTGATATGTACAATGCTTGTTACTATATTAGCCAGAGTCGTTACTATAAAGCACAGGTCTCTTACAAGGATGGAGTATATACTATTATCTGTCCTTATATGGTGGATATCGACTTGTTTGTCGTTGGTAATATGCAGTATTGTGGTGATGTGGATGCAAATACCGGATTTGTTGTAGACGATGTGTTATCTACAAAGATCTATACCCAGATGATTCTGAACCATGATGATTCTTATCCGGTTGATGCTCGTTTCTATCCATGGCTCTGTATTGACAAAGATTGTTTCATCAGAGTATATAAAGACACTTATACTCAGATCAGAAACCCGTTCGCTTGCAGACTGATCAACTATCCGGAGTTTATTGATGTGGGTGACCCATACAATACCGATAATGAGTATCTGAACAATGTAAAGATCAATGACCAGATTATCGATGCTGCAGATTCTGATGAAGAAATCTACGAGAAGTTCAAAGAGATGGTCGGAGAATGGTATCGTTGTTTCGAGTCTTATCCGTATTATCGATATGATTCTGCGTTTGTTCTTCATTATAATACCGAAGATAAAACTGTATTCCATAAGGAGACAATGCTCTATAATGGAGAGAACCTCGATGTTATCATCAGTGATATTCCGTTTGATGTGAATCGTGATGTAATCTTCTATGAGGGTAAGATGCTGGATGCTTATTCTACAGCGAAGCTTCGTAAGATTCCGGATGAAGATCGATATGAACGAGCTCTGAAGACGGATAAGACATTCCCTCGATATGTACTTGATGGAACACTTGATCCGGATAAACTATGTGTAATTAAGTTTACTCCTACTGGTGAGAACACAACCATCAAGAATATCAACTATTATCTGGATATGGATAATATTCTTCACTTACATCACAAGATTCATAAGTTCTACCGTAATGTAGCAATGCTCCAGGATGCGGCATTTAACGTTGATGAACTTGGTGAGCAGGTATGGGTCGGTAAGAACGAACCGGGTGAAATGGATGAGAAGCTTTGGATTGAGCTTCTTACTGTAGCTGATGAGGATCTGGTAAGAATCCTTGCAAATCGTATTCCGGATTCCGTTACTGGATTACTTCCCGAATCATTATTGCAGAAGATTGCAGAGAATCCGCTAACCGAAGAAGAGATCTCTACGGAGCTTCATAATCTCCATCAGGATCAGGATATTACGATTGATCAGATGGAACACCATGACATCTGGATTCAGTGGTTGAATACGATTAAGGACTACGTTCATTTTACCAAAGAGAATGCAATCATCTTCCGAGTAAATGAGCATATCTATTACGCTGATATCGGTTTCAATGAAAACGAAAAAGAAAGCGTACAGATTCTTGCATTTGATGATATCGTACTGAATTATAGAGAGAATAAGTTTGCTGATCGTTACTTATCGATTCTTGCTGACTTGTATAAGTCTGGTATTGTAACTGATAAGGATCTTACGATGTATTACAAGAGGTTGATCACTTCAGCAGATAATTGTACTCCGAATCTTATTCGCCTATACACTTATACCAGCAGTGTAATCACCAAGGCTCCTCGTGAAGAAGAGGATATGTGCATTGTATATTCTCAGAACATGGGACGTATCCAGCTTACGATCGATCATTTTGATGGTGACGGTAAAGTGAAGCTGAATCATAATGTAATTGCATATAAGAATATTGATGATTTTGCCTACTTGCCCGATCGAGTAATGATCTATCTGAACGGTCAGTTAATCAATCCGAACGATATCCATGAGTATATTCCATATGAACTCTATATCGATGGATTTGATGAACAGATTGAAACAGTAGATATCATGTACAACCTGATTGATATTCCACTGATGAAGCTGAGACGACTTGCATTGGATGTACTTCCGGCAAGTGGAGAGAATCCGAGTGTGAAACCTTCTGTTAATAATATGGAACCAATTATACTGACTGGTGAAACTCGCAAGGGTTACTATGATGTGATGTTCCATGATTACATGGAGAATGGTGGAATGGATCGGAGACTCGAATACTATGTGGAGCATCCGGATGAGTATGAGGAGTTTAAGAAGGATCTGTTGGATACCTTTTCTCCTATTACAAATAAGAGCGGATTGCTGGATTATACGAACGCAAACAAGATAGTTCTGTGGGCATCGCTTGGTGCTAATAAATATGTAATCGGTCCGAAAGAATAAAAAAAGAGGAGGCTGTTAAGCCTCCTCCTTCTTTTCGTTCAGCCATTCCGGATATTCCGGACAGCTAACGCCTTCAATATACCGACCCTCCTCGGTATATGCATCGACTGCATAACCATAGAGTTCGATAAGGAACATTTTGGCAAGTTCCTTTTCGCTGTCGTTGAGTTTGCTAAGCCAGCGCTCAGCATCATTCTCATTCCTGAGAACCGGTACGTTAATAACTACACCCCAGCCTTCGACGGTTAGATCGCGGTCGTTGTGAGCATGCGCTTCGCGCTGAGATGGAATGCCGAAATTGGCGTTTCCGTGCGCATCAATACTGATACCATACGCCAGCGCACGACGTGTGCCAGGAATGCCTGCTACAGCGAGCGCAAGAAGATCGTGCTTGCGATCGCGGTCGAAATCACCGGTATCAGAATATTTTTCGAACGCCGGAGAGAAGTCGAAGCGTTTGCACGCCTTAGCAATAGCGGTCTTTTCTATTTCGTCTACGTAATGATTGAACAGCATAAGTCATTCTCCTTTTAATCGTGCTACGTCATAATTTACCACCGTAGCAAATTGTTGTTTTAAACAGTGATTTAACAACACTGTTTCTTCTTTCTACTACTATAATATAGATCTCTATATGTGAGTAAATACGGA
>ERZ1026868.410-NODE-410-length-28610-cov-7.789809_pt1 | contig 28610 bp, 25 predicted proteins | sample MGYA00380164_ERZ1026868 | MGnify/ENA primary metagenome ERZ1026868 (study PRJEB33269, sample SAMEA4719800) | human gut metagenome | biome: human-associated habitat; feature: organic feature; material: feces | place: Cameroon | collected 2013-10 ...
CGCCATCCTTGGCTCAGTGGCGGCTTGTTTGAACATCGTGTTCAAACATTGCTGACCACAAGCAGAACATCAAGAACTTCTAAGTTCCAAACATATGATATCGTGCATAAATGTGTATGGAAACACATGCCATCTACAGCCATCTACATTATGAATCTGTTTCACAATTACATTTATACACATCTACTAAAATGTATCGATAAATCTGCTGCCTTATTTATTAGCGGTTTGCTCTGGCGCCGTTAATGTCGGCAATCATGTCTTTGACTGCCTGGCGGCTCGCATCTGCATATCCGGTCTCACCGAAGGATGCGTATTTGTCCTGCTTGTAAGCAGCGATGATGCCACGGGAAGAGTTGACAATCGCACCAAGTCCATCCGGATTGAAGTAATGTACGAGATCTGCTGCCTTACCGCCCTGCGCACCGTAGCCCGGTACGAGGATGTATGTCTTCGGCATCAGCTTCCGGAGTACCTTACCCATTTCAGGGTATGTCGCACCAACCACACATCCGACATTGCTGTATGTATCGCCCATGCAGGCTTCACCCCACTCAACGACCTTCTCAGCGACAAGCTCATACAATGGACGGCCATTAATAAGCTGATCCTGGAACTCACCGGAAGATGGATTGGATGTCTTCACGAGTACGAAAATACCCTTGTTGTACTGCTTGCATACATCCACAAATGGCTTCACACCATCGGTTCCAAGATATGGGTTGACAGTCACGAAATCCTCATCAAATCCGGCATATTCCTTGCTTCCAACCTGAACTTTTCCCAGGTGTCCGACTGCATACGCAGTGGATGTGGAGCCGATGTCACCACGCTTGATGTCACCGATGATTACAAGTCCCTTCTCCTTTGCATACGCACATGTCTTGTGGAATGCGATAAGTCCCTCGATTCCAAACTGCTCATACATTGCGATCTGCGGTTTTACTGCCGGAATCAGATCGTAAGTTGCATCGATAATGCCTTTATTGTACTCCCAGATTGCCTCGGCTGCACCTTTTAAGGTCTCTCCATACTCAGAAAATGCTTTCTTCTGGATATACTCTGGTACATAGGAAAGCATCGGGTCTAATCCAACTACGATCGGTGCGTCCTTTTTCTCAATCTGTGCTACTAATTCGTTAATCATTTATTTGTCCTCCTAATAATTTGTGCCCTCACATTCGCTCGGCGGTCTCCTACTGGTCTTCTATAATTGCCCCATTATAGCGGAGCTCACCATCTACGATGGTCGTCAGAACTTTTCCAACCAATGTCTGTCCGGTATATGGGGTATTGTGTCCCTTCGATTCAAACTTGACCGGATCAACGACCCATGTTTCTTCCGGATCGAAGATTACGATATCCGCCTTCGCTCCAGGTGTCAGTCTTCCGTACTTCTCATCGATGCCGATGATCTTCGCCGGATTGTAGCTCATCTTCGTTGCCATATCCATGATATCCATAAGGCCCGGTGCTACAAGCGCCGTATATGTAAGCGCTGCAGAAGTCTCTAATCCGACGATTCCAAATGGTGCTTTATCGAAGAACTGAGCCTTCTCTTCTGCGGAATGTGGTGCATGATCGGTAGAGATTGCCGGCATCGTTCCATCTACCAGGCCTTCCACCAGCGCCTTTACATCCTTCTCTGTCCGAAGTGGCGGATTCATCTTGTAGTTGCTATCCGCTTCCTTGATATCTGCATCCGTCAATGTGAAATGATGTGGACAGACCTCCGCTGTGACATGCGCGCCAAGCCGCTTCGCCATCCGCATAAGCTCGACAGTACCAATCGTCGAACAATGGCAGATATGAAGCTTCGCCCCTGTCTCATGTGCGAGGAAAATATCACGTGCCGTGATGACATCCTCCACGGAATTCGGAATTCCCGGCACACCGAACTTCTCCGATGCCACACCCTCATTCAACACGCCTGTTCCAACAAGATCCTTGTCCTCGCAGTGTGCCATGATCACAGCGCCAAGTTCAGCAGCCTTCTTCATAGCCTCGCGGTACACGCGGATATCCATGACACTCTTGCCATCCTCGGAAAATGCGACTGCTCCTGCCTTTAACATGGCTTCCATATCAACAAGCTCTTTTCCCTCCATGCCTTTCGTGATGGAGGAAAGCTGCTTCACATGCACATACGCATGCTCCGCACGTTTTAAAATATCCTGCAGCACTTCCACATTATCGACAACCGGTTTTGTATTCGGCATCGCACAGACAGTTGTCACACCACCCGCTGCTGCCGCACGCGATCCGGTGATGATATCCTCCTTGTATGTCAGTCCCGGATCCCGGAAATGCACATGCAGATCGATAAATCCCGGCATGACATATTTACCTTTTGCATCAATCACAAGATGTCCATTTTCCTGGGCTTCGTTGTAATCTGCCTGCTCGCCGCGGCTTCGCACGTAAATCTTCTTTATACAATCCTGTTCAATCAATACGTCTGCGATCTCATGCAATCCGGTTGCAGGATCGACGACGTGACCATCCATTATAAGCATTGTGTTCCTCCTATTATGTTAATAATCATCCTCGTAATTGCGAAACCATATACAGTGTTGAACAAGTTATACATCATTACGAATTCTATGCAGACACGCTCTCGGGTATCACCACATCGCTTCGCTCTGTGGCAGGTTGTCGGGCGCATCCTAAATATGAATCTACGATTCATATGCGCCCTCCGTGCTCAGTTCATCACGCAGCGGTACTAAATTCACAGCAAACAAGTTTGCAGTTCATTAAGTACCGGCGTGCTTCAATGGTCTGCTTAAGAATTGTAATGATGTATAACTTATATTTACTATCTTCCCTGGTTTCGCAATCATTATTTCTTATACTTTATACATATTATACGTCACACTTTCCTTGTATAACATGTAGAATAACCTTCGTTGTGATTCGAGGGAATCTATGCCGGTCACACGCACGGTCACACTTACTGTATTGCCTTCGTATTTCACTGCGGTAACTTCGGTTCCGAAGTCTCCGAGTATGGAAAGCATATCCTGTATGGACATTCCCTGTTGCCTCTGCGGATCGGGTGTCAATTCGATTTTTACACATACATCCGTGTTGCCGGATTCGTCAAGCGCTGTCTTCACTGCGGTATACAAGGTCTCGAACTCTGCATCCACGATTCCCTGTTTGAGGAAAATCCCGTATTGATGATACCTCGATAACTGCATGACCTTCCGCACATACAGGCGATACAGTTTTTCTTCGTCCTCTTCACCCGGAAAACGTTCAAACACTTGTCTTTCCCGTTCCGGCTTATAGACACTATCCCCTGTTTGCAGCTTTGTTTCAGCCACCTCTTTTGAGTACCACAGACGATCGGCAAAATAATGATGCATCTCATCATCTACCTCATTGATCCTTTTTCGTATCTGTTCTAATTCCATATTCTGATTTGTATTCCTTCCTGAATCTATTTCAAACCATAATTATTTTTTATTCTACCATAACTCGACAAAAAAAGAAATGTTCTTGCTAGAATTTAACAGGATATACCTGCAAAAAATTCTCATACTATCCATATATATCAAATCAATCAGTAAACGGAAGGGAATGCATTATGAATCATACAGAGCAAGCAGAAACAACCATATATCTTTCCCTCGATGCAAGTACAATGGTTGCGTCCAGGCAGGTACACATCGAAGATATCGCATCCGTCTTTTGCAGCCAGCCGGATATTATGCACAATGTAAAGAAAATTAAACTGTTTACATTTCACGACAATGAACAGGGGCAATCCGTTGTCAATGCGCTCGCTGTGATCGGAGAAATCCTGAAATACGATAAAACCGTGACCGTCCAGAACATCGGCAGTCAGGATTGTGTCGTCTATTACCGGAACTTAAATAACGGACATAAACGCACCGGAAAAATCAAAGCTTTATTTCTGATGGTACTCGCTTTTTTCGGGACTGCATATTCCATCATGTCCTACAACGGAGACGTCGGTGCGATCGATCTGCTGCAGGATTTGTATTTTATGTTCACCGGTCTGGATGCCGGCACGACCGATGCCGGATACAAATTCGGCATATTGTCCTATTGTGTCGGACTGTTCTTCGGCATGCTGCTCTTCTTCAATCACGGATTAAACCACAAGAAAGCCGATGATCCGACACCTCTGCAGGTGCAGATGCGATTATACGAACGAGATGTCAACGACACGATTGTCGTAGACAGCGCACGGGAGGGAACAAGTCTTGATGTTGATTAAAACAATTGCCTACTGTTTCTTCTGTATCTGCGCCGGGAGCGCCGTCTCTGCCGGTTTTGTTGCGTTTATTACGATGCTTGGTATCTTCGACAAGCTGGCGGAACAGATGAAATCCGGCAAAAGCATCCACCGGCTGGAAGCTCTGATTATCGCAGGTGTCACGGTTGGAAATGCTGTTTATCTGTTCAGTCTCCGGATTCCGGCTGGTCTGGCAGGCTTCAGCATCTTCAACCTGTTCGGCGGAATCTTCATCGGTTGTCTCGCCGGCGCTTTGGCAGAAACCCTTCAAGTCATGCCAATCTTATCCCGCCGCTTAAGTGTCCGGACATGGTTGCCTTACGTGATTGCCGCAGCTGCTCTGGGGAAGGCGCTCGGATGTGCCTGGCAGATCCTGTTTTTCCCATCTTAAACTATAATGAAAGGAGTTTATCTCTATGAAAGTAAAACAAAATGATCAGGAATATAACCGCTATGTCGAGGCGGTCACGCCAAAACACAGCTGCTTCTCAAACTGCTTACATGCCTTTTGGGTCGGAGGATGTATATGCCTGCTCGGTCAGGTTCTATACAATCTTTTTTTTATCCAATTTCATTATGAAGAGGCAGATGCCATGAGTGCCTGCTCCATTCTTCTCGTACTTCTGTCTGTCCTCGCAACTTCCTTCAATCTATACAAACCTCTCGCCAAATACGGTGGTGCAGGTGCCTTGGTTCCAATCACCGGATTCGCGAATTCGGTCGCCTCACCCACGATTGAGTACAAGAAAGAAGGGGAAGTGTTCGGAAAAGGTGTCAAGGTATTCACAATCGCCGGTCCGGTCATCCTCTTCGGAATTGTCGTGAGCTTTGTCGCCGGACTTATCTATTGGATCTTCAAATTATTATAGGATGCGGACACGCAGAAAGGAGTCATTATGGAAACACATGAACAAAACACGCAAAACCAGGCTGTCGGGAAACAGACGATTCGCTTCGATTGTCCGCCGGCCATCTTAAGCCGCGCTTCTATCGTCGGAGAGATGGAAGGGCAAGGACCCCTGGCTTCTTATTTTGACCAGATTGAGACTGATCCTGCCTTCGGCATGGATTCCTGGGAAGAAGGAGAATCGGAGATGGTGCGCCGTGCAGTACAGACTGCCATCACGAAATCAGGCATTGCAAAAGAATCTATCCGCTACCTGTTTGGCGGCGATCTGCTCAGTCAGTTGATTGGTTCAACGTTCGGTCTGAAGGATTTTCAGATTCCGGTCTTCGGTCTATATGGTGCGTGTTCCACCTGTGGAGAGGCTTTATCGCTCGCTGCCATGACCGTAAATGCAGGCTACGCCTCACATGTGATTGCCGTAACCAGCAGTCATTTCGGCGGTGCCGAAAAACAATTTCGTTTTCCGCTTGAATATGGTAACCAGCGTCCTCTGTCTTCCACCTGGACAGTTACCGGAAGCGGAGCTTTTCTGGTTGCAGCCACCTCACCGGAACAACCCATGAACGAATATCCACGTATCACGGCTGTGACAACCGGCAGGATTGTGGATTATGGTGTACGGGATAACATGAATATGGGGGCATGCATGGCGCCTGCCGCCGCCGATGTCATCTATCAGTGTCTCGAGGATCTCGCTGTAAAGCCATCCCATTTTGATAAGATTATTACCGGAGATCTCGGTATCGTCGGAAGCGAGATTTTAATCAAGCTTCTCCGCGACAACGATTATGATATCGAAACGCAGCATATGGATTGCGGCGTTTCCATCTTCTTTAATGAAGAACAGGACACCCACAGCGGCGGAAGCGGCTGCGGCTGTGCAGCTGTCACACTCGCCGGATATATCCTGCACGAGCTTGAACAGAAGAAATGGACCCGCATCCTATTCGTTCCAACAGGTGCCCTGTTATCCACAGTCAGCTTTAACGAAGGGCAGACAATTCCCGGAATCGCACATGCGGTTGTGATCGAAATGAAAAATTAGTTGAAAGAAAGGAGCTTTTATGGAATATATTCTTGCTTTTGTAATCGGAGGTTTTATCTGTGTACTATCCCAGATTCTGATGGATACAACAAAACTCATGCCGGGCAGGGTCATGGTTATTCTTGTCTGTACCGGTGTAATACTTGGAGCTGTCGGAATCTATGAGCCATTCCTGAAATTTGCCGGTGCCGGTGCTTTTGTTCCACTGACCGGATTCGGATACAATCTCTGGAAGGGAATCCGGGAGGCTGTCGATAAAGACGGATTCCTCGGGCTCTTCCGTGGCGGTTTCACGATGGCTTCGGTCGGAACCTCAGCGGCTCTGATCTTCTCCTATTTTGCCTCCCTGATTTTCTCTCCGAAGATGCCAAAGAATTGAAATTTTGCACAAAAAAGAAGTATCTGACTACAGCTGTTTACTGTTTCCAGATACTTCTCTTTTTATTTTCTGTTCATTTTATATGATTCCGAACCTATACAGACGTATCATCCTGTCACTGCGCCGGTGCCTGTGTCGTCGGTGCTTCCGTCACCGGTGCCTGTGTCGTCGGTGCCTGCGTCGTCGGCGCCTGCGTCGTTTGTGCCTGCGTCGTTTGTGCCTGCGTCGTCGGTGCCGGTGCTGGCGTTACGTCGCCGCCTCCCGTGCTTTCAAATACCGCACTGATGGATGCCGGTGCCTGTACATCATTGAAGGTGTAGCTTGTCACCGCACCTACACTTGCTCCATTAACCAGAACATCCTTGATCCGGTATCCGGCATTCGGTGTGATGTAGAAGGTTACATTGGCTCCCTTGGCTACGTTCACCGACTGAGAGATCGTACCACCTTCACCTGCTGATGCAGTCAGAGCAATCTCGCCCTCCTCTAATGGCTTATGAATATCACAGACTTCATCTGTATATACATATCCTTCTGCAGACTCTCCATTCGAACCTACAAGAATCTTATTTCCATTTTCATCTGTCTCTATCGTGAATGATACCTTCTCCGGACATCCACTGTTTGCAAGCTTGTGTGACTCTGTACAGAACTCAATTGCCTCATGTCCGGTACAACGCTCCTTCGGAATATCTGCCTGCGCGTAGTAATCGGATGAGGTTGGACATCCTTCGCCAGGAAGAAGTCCGGTAATCTGACATACACTGATTGTCGTGATGCCCTCCGGCTTCTCGAAATCTGCGGATGTATCCTGTCCCTCTAATTCTACAATCTGATCCATGATAGATTTCCACATATACTTATGTGTATTCTGACCACCCATATCAACGTTACTGTCATAGCCCATCCAGATTGATGCTGTGTAATATGGTGTCATTCCACAGAACCACAAATCGTAGTTTGAAGACGTCGTACCTGTCTTGCCTGCACACGTCATGCCAGTCTGCAGCCGTGCAGGTGTACCGGTACCACTTGTAACTACCGACTTCATCGCCTCGATCAGCTGCCAAGCCGTTGTTGCTTTGATAACCTCATGGCTTGTCGGTGTTGTGTTGTCAATCACTACGTTACCATCGTGATCAATAACCTTCGAATACAGAACCGGCTGATTATATACACCGCCATTTGCGATAGACGCATAAGCTGCTGTCATCTCATAGTTCGTAACACCATGGCTCAGTCCGCCGAGCGCACAAGCCTGTGTCTTATCTGTCAGAAATGCACCTGTCTGCTTGTCAACTTCCTGATCGGCTAATGTCGTATATCCGAACTTCAGCAGATACTCAAATGCTGCCTCCGGTGTCTCCTCTGTGATTGCCTTAACTGCACATACGTTGATGGAGTTCTGGATACTCTTACGGATCGTACAATATCCGCTGTGTCCACCACCCGCATTACGCACTTCATTGCCATTTGCATACTGATATGGTTCATCATTAAACGAAGTCGCAAGTCCTGCCTTACCACTGTCAATCAGCGGTGCATATGCGGCAACGATCTTGAATGTAGAACCCGGCTGCCGTTCCGCAGTCGTTGCACGGTTAAATGCACGGTTTACCGTCTTCGTTCCCCGTCCGCCGACAAGTGCCTTCACGTATCCGGTATGCTGATCCATGATTGTAAACGAAAACTGCGGCTGTGGTGATACGTTAAACGTCTCTGCCACATACGTTCCACCTGTCTTCTCTAACATGGCTTCCTTGAACTCATCGGCTGCCGCGCGGGCTGCATCTTCATTCGCATAGATATTGTTATATTTTGAATTTCCAGTCTGTTCCACGAAATAATTAAGCAGATGACCAATGCTGTAATTATATGTTGTCTCCTTATCCGGTCCGAGAATCGTAAGCTCGTAGCTCAGTCCGACTTTATCCGAATTATTCACATACTCCGGATCGTTGATGACGTTATCACAGATCTCCTGGATCTTCTTATCCTGTACCGAATAGATCTTATATCCGCCGGTATAGATCATGTTCTCTGCCTCTGCCTTGCTGCAGGAGAACATCTTCATAAAATCAGCTACAAGCTGGTCAAGAATCGCATCTTCATAGTAGGTATTAATATCTTTCTCTGCAAGCTGTACCTCGTGTTCCGCATCGATTCTTGCATATACATCATCTGCCATTGCCTGATCATACTGCTGCTGTGTGATATATTCATACTGCAACATCTTCTCAAGCACCTTCTGACGACGCTTTGCATTCTCATCCGGATTTGCCACCGGATCATAACGACTCGGGTTCTGTGTGATACCTGCGATAACCGCAATCTCTGATACTGTAAGTTCAGTCATATCCTTGCCAAAATACTTCTCAGAAGCCGCCTGAATACCACTAACACCTCTACCCAAATAGATTGTGTTCAGGTAATACTCCACAATCTCTTCCTTCGTATATTTCTTCTCGAGTTCAATCGCCAGATACTGCTCCTGGATCTTACGTTCAAGTTTATCCATGAAGGTTGTCTCATCAAGTCCGACGTTGAATACCTGGTTCTTAATGAGCTGCTGCGTCAGCGTCGATGCACCTTCATTGAAATTTCCGCTCTTTGCACCATTTACAAACGCACGGAAGATTCCTCTTACATCTATACCATTGTGTGTCCAGAATCTCGCATCCTCAATTGCTACGAATGCATTCACATAATCCTTCGGAATCTGATCGTAGTAGACATAGACACGGTTCGAGTCAATCGTCGCAATCTCTTTCTCTACATTTCCATCCTTGTCATAGATGTTCGTCCGGAAGCCCTTCGGCATAATGCTGATATTCGAAGCATCCGGTGCATTGTCCAGAATTCCCTTCATCATACCAAAGCCTGCTCCGGCACCGGCTATGATAACCGCAATAATACAAACCAGCACTATCTTGAAAAAGGCAACCAGAACCTTTCTGCCATTTCTCTGTGTCTTGGAAACGAGCTTCCTCTGTTTCTTCTCTGTCTCCGCCTTTGAATAGCCCATTGAGCTACCTCCCTTTTTATTCCAATATAAGTATTCAGATAAACGCCATTATAACAAACTTTTCCATCAAATACAAGCGATTCACATGTTATTCACATATTCTAAACATTTTTGATTTGCTCTATTCTTTTTTTCTTTTTTTTGGTAAAATAAACTCAGGTGCCGCAGGAATGCCTGCGTGTAAATTCCCTGCGCGGTTTACATGCTCCACAATGCAAGCGCAGTCGGAGGATAAAGAATGAAAGGTTTTGTAGGAATCGGCTGTGCAGATCGTGTGGAAACCGCTGTCGAAGAAGCAACTACCGGATTGAGAAAAGCCGATTTTTTAATTTTAATTGCAAATTATTCAGCCATCACCAAGGCTGCTGAGATTCTCGCCGAGAAATACCCCCAGACCCCGATGATCGGGACAAGCGGCAGCGCCGTCGCCCGTCACACACTGACGGAAAACCAGCTTGTCGTAATCGGTTTTGCCGGCGTAGAAGTATGCACCGGTCTGATTGAAAATGTACGGACAACTCCCGTCAAATCAATCCCTGCATTTTCGAGTGCGATTGAACAGATCGCGCCGGGTGATCATGATACAATCTGTCTGGAATTTATCACCGGCAGCGAAGAACGTGTCTTATCCACATTACACGCACCGCTGGAAGAAGCAGGAATCCCATTGGTCGGTGCAAGCGCTTTCGGCGTACTGCTCGGCGAGAAGCATCTGGTTGTCAAGGACGGAAAGTCCCACACAAGAAGTCTTGCTTACGCGTTCCTGAAGAACAAGGGTGGTCATATCCATGTATATAAAGAAAATATATACGAGCGCCAGAGTAAACGTGCACATTTCGCAAACCTTGTGGAACCGGGTACGAAGACTCTTTTCCAGTTAGATGGTGGTCCTGCACTCGAATTATATCAGGGAGAAACCGGAATTGAATTGGAGAATCTCATCTCAGCTATGCCACGCCATCCGCTCGGACGTGCCCTCGGAGAAGATACCTGTATCATCCAGACAATGTCTGTGGATCGGAATGGTGTCATGTTTAACGGCAAGGCAATCTACGAAAATGACAGTATCTATATTATGAAGCCCGGTGATTACCGGCAGATACATGCCGATCTTCTCGAACAGATCCGGAATGTGTGCAAGCCTTCATTCCTGCTTGGATACGAGAGTAAAAACCGGCTTTCTCTCTTCGAAGAGGAAGGGTATCTGCAGGATTACATCACATCATTTGACAATCTTGCCCCCGCCGCGCTCTTCGTTGGCGACGGGCAGCAGCTCGATAATCAGCATATGAACCAGTCACTGGTTATCTGTGCATTCGAATAAAAGACATCACTCAGGAGGATATATATTATGTTCAAAAGAAAACAGGACACGCATGCCATCCCAACCGAGACTGCAACCGGGCTGGCACTGAAAGAAAGCTTAGCCCCAATCACACAGATTACGAAAAGTCTGAAGGCAAACCGAAAATCCCTCATCGAAGAAGAACAGCAGACTGCCAGTCAGATCTCCGATATCCAGAGTTCCTTCGATACGATTCTCGCACAATCCGATCAGGTTGCATCCGGCATGGATACGATCAAGCAGGAATTCGCGAATATTGTCGAAGTTTCATCCCAGATTGAGACAAGCGTCAGTGGTGTACTTACCGCCACCGATCAGGCAAACGAAAATGTCGAAAGCCTGAAGGAAAGCTCTATCAATGTATTGCAGGACTTCGAGCGTGTCATCGAAGTATTGAGCAAGTTCCAGAAGAGCTTCGATGAAATTCAGGAGACGATGTCCGGTATCATCGGTATTGCCAACCAGACCAACATGCTCTCTTTGAACGCATCGATTGAAGCAGCACGCGCCGGCGAACACGGTCTTGGATTCGCTGTTGTTGCAACCGAGGTCAGCACCCTCTCCGCCGAGATCAAGAAGCTGGTTGATACGGTCAATTCCAACATGGCACTGCTCCGAGATGATGCCTCCAATCTGAACGCATCGATGGAGACAGCGAACAAGATGCTCTCCCATGAACAGCAGCAGGTACAGAAAACAACCGAGCTTTTTGGGAATATCAAAGATTCCGTGAACGGTGTAATCGAGGTACAGCAGCAGATTGCTGCCGCCGTTGATAATTGTAACAACACCGCAGATCAGATCCAGGGTGATATCTTAGATGCCAAGGACGGTTACATCGGCGTATCCGAAACTGTCAATCAGTTATCCGGCGATATCACAAGGAAGAATCAGCTCTACGAGAATATGATCAATCTTCTCGATCAGGTAGATCCGATTGTTGAAGAAATCCAGACCAACAACATCAATATCTAAGAATCCGGATACCTATATATAAAAATAGCAGGCACTCTTATGTGTCTGCTAATTTTTTTGCGGCATGTTCCACCATAGCTTCTAATTCCGGCAGTTCGAAGACCCGAAGCTCCGCTTCTATCTCCCCCATCTTACGCCGGATACCGGATGCAAGCAGCTTCTTTGCATTCGCAACCGCCTCCGGTGCATAAGTCCAGTCAATCTCGCGGATCCGGTGCACATGCGTCCATGCATCCCCGGACAGCGAAAGCTCCGGAAACCGCACCTGATATTTCTCTGCAAAATATCCATTCATCGCGTCATAGTCCCCGTAATACAATGCTTTCGAGAAAAACTCCTTCCGGTCATAGACCTTATTTTTCTCTACGATTTCGACATACGCAACTTCCGTATACCGCTTCTCCGGATTCTTGTCCACTCCATAAAACCGGAAATGTTTCTCCCAGTAAGTATCTAAAAACATTCTATCCAGAAACAAATGCGCATAATATCCTCTCACATACGGTTCCTGCATATATGCACCATACTTTTCCAGAAAAAGCGAAAGATTCGGCCTCCGTGCAAGCAGCGGATAAGTTTCATCATCCCAGAAATGTGTTGTCCGTTTGTCCTTACACATGTCCGCGATCATATTTCCAAGATAGAACAAATTCTCATCCTGTTTTGTAAGCGTCCCTCCGGCAAGTTCCAGAATCCGCTTCGCACAGGACAGATGGATTACATAGCTTGGCATATCCGGACCTCCGACAACAGATCATCATCTAAGAATACATTCCCCAGATTCGGCATAGCTACGATCTTCTCCGAAACCGTTTTCTTCCCGGAAGCTGTCTCTGCCTGCTCTGCCATCCCTGGCTTTTCCATGCGGGACATTGCAACCTGCATCGGTTCCTCCGGCATACGCCACCGGTCTGACACCCGCTCCAGCTTCTGCTCTCTTACATCCTTCATGCTGTAAAAAAGCAATCCCTCTAACACATCCTCAATCCGGTCGGAAATGCCGATTGAAGACATCAGCCGTTCTTCGGTCGTCACAAACGTCCGCTTATAATCGATACACCGGATATAAATATCCGCAATACTTCCCAGCCTCCTGCGTTCAAAAATATCCTGGAACTGTCCCAGCGTCTCCATACGCACATCCGCTGTACCATTCACCTCGGCAGAGAGAACCTCTCCCATAGCTACCGCGTACACATATGTTGTCTCTGACACCTTCAGGTTCTGCAAAAACGCATACACCGCAAGCGATATCCCCCACATCTTAGAAGGGAATAAAATCCCAACGCTTTCTGCCTGGAGCAATTCCCCCCGGTATTCCGTATATTTCATCACCTTGCAGTTCGGCAGACATCGTTCCATCTGCTCTGTCATTGCCTGACGCCGGTCCATCTTCCATGCATGTCCCGCCGCCATATCCACATAGTCTGAGACATAGAATATATAATTCCTCGTCTCTTCCGTATCCATCTGTAAATCCATACCCCGTCTCAACCTTTGTATCCTCCCCTGCTATCTCTTCGTATCCTTATCCCGGATCAGTGATTCGTATAACGTCCGGAACGCAAATTCGCGATATGCTTCCAGCGTCATCCCGGTGTGCTTCGTAATCTCTTTTTTCTTCTGCTCAGAAATCTGTATAATTCCGGAAAGCGCAGACCACAAATATAAAACCGTTGATTTCACATCCAGTGATACAGCAAGCGTTTTGTTCTTCTTTCCCTTCTCTATAAGCAATTCAACCAGATTATATAATTCCTGCAGAATCGCCGGCAGAACATTGACCGCTTTCTTACGGCTGTTCGTCGCCTTCTCCTCGAACATCAGTGATGCATAATACTTCGGATACCGTTCACAGAATCCGACCAGGCTTTCGCACAGCTTATAGTAGCTTTGCTCAAAACTGTCATCGGTCTCGAAATCGGTCGTAAGTTTCCCAATTAAAGCATCCAGATAATCGACCACAATAGAATTGTATATATCCTCCTTGCTTTGGAAATACACATAAATCGTCGACTTACTGTAGTCTGCCTGCAATGCAATGTCATCCATCGTCGTCTCCTGTACTCCCTTCGTCTCAAACAGCTCCCGGGCCGCAGTCAGAATGTTGTCGCGATTAAATTGTTCCAACGCAAGCTTCTTGCGTGCTCCCATATTCTCTCCCGCCAAATACAACTATTGCACTCATTATACAACCCTAAGTATTATTTTTCAACTACAAGTTTCATCATTTTACTTCAAATACGTTTTCTCGACTTTTGTTCTTTCATATATACTTTTATATTATTTATTGTACTTTTAGTTCGATTTAAGAGAAACGAGCCTGTCCCTCATGCGAAGCAGTATTTTCTTCTCCAGACGGCTCACCTGCACCTGACTGATATTTAATGCTTTTGCGACCTCTGTCTGCGTCTGATCCTCGAAGAAGCGGAGACGGATCAGCTCCTGATCCTGCATCGGAAGTTCTTCCATCGCCTGTCCGATCAGAATCCGGTTCATCACATTCTCGGCTGCCGCTTCCGACTGTACCTCATCTACCAGACGCTCCGCAAGACTCACCTGTGCCCCATCCTTCCCGCAGACCGTCTGCTGGATAGATTCCACCTCCCGGTTTGCCTCCGTCGCAAGCACAATATCCTCCGGACAAAGCCCTGTATAAGCAGACAATTCATCCAGGGTTGCCTCTCTTCCATATTCATGCAGCAGCTTCTCCTTTGCCTTGCTGATCTGATACCCATTCTGTTTTAAGATCCTCGAGACCTTGATTGCTCCGTTGTCCCGTAAAAAACGTTTGATCTCTCCTGATATCAGTGGAACCGCATAAGTGGAAAACTGTACACCAAACCGGATTTCAAACCGGTCGACCGCTTTGAGCAGTCCCATGCACCCGATCTGATACAGTTCTTCAAGATCATAGCCTCTGTTCATAAATCTTCTTGCAATGCTCCATACAAGCCCTGTATTGTCTGAAACTATTTTTTCCTTCGCAGTTTTACTTCCCATCTGCGCCTGTTGAAACAGTTCCCATTCATTCATCTACTCATACCGGGGTGCAGGTGCACCGATCTCCTTCCACATTTTTACTACGGTTCCCTGCTGCAGCTTCGATTCCACCTCCAGCCGGTCCATGAACGCTTCCATGAAAGAAAAGCCCATACCGGAACGCTCCTCGTCCGGCTTCGTAGTAAAAAGCGGTTCCATCGCCTGTGTTATATCTGCGATTCCAACGCCCCGGTCCCGAACCTCTATGTACACGGACCGGTTCTCCACAATCGTTTTGATTTCAATCTTGCCCGGTCCGTTTTCATACCCATGTATCACCGCATTCGTCACTGCTTCCGAAACCGCCGTCTTGATATCCGATACCTCTTCGAGCGTCGGATTCGTCGATGTGATGAATGCTGCAACAACCACGCGCGCAAAGCATTCATTCTTTCCAATGCTGTCAAACTCTATCCTCATTTCGTTTGCGTTACTCATAATATCCTCCCTTTACCATCTCCTGTTTCAATGCATCCATCGTGTCAACCTTCTTCAGAATCTGATAAATTCCAGACAACATCAACACACGGTCAATCGTTTCATTCACATGTATTGCATATACTGCGCCTCCCTTATCATGCACGATCCGAAACCTGCCTGTGATAAGCCCGATTCCCGAGCTGTCCATAAATTGTGTTTTCGCAAAATCAAAGATCAGAAAACGGATATCCTCCTCTTTAAATACCTGCATCGTCTTCCGCTTGATCATATCTGCCGCATAATGATCAAGTTCTTCCGGCAGGTAATATATCATCACACCATTTTCAACTTCATACAACATACACAAAACCTCCATCTCAAAACAAAATAAAAAAAGAAAGCGAATGAAATCTTCACTCACTTTCTTTCGTTTCTTCGAATCCGCTTACGCTATTCTTTATCTATCATATTTTGTAAATCCGTATCGGACATACCGGATACCACATTGGAATAATCCGGCAGGTTTTCGCCCGCCTTTGCCGCACCGTTTTGCAATGTCTCAATCTGTTTATTCAGACTTTCGACTTCCGCTGACAGACTATTAATCGTAGAATTCTTGCCTGCCAGCTCCTCGCTGTATGTCTTAATCAGCTGCTCATTCTCGTTGCGGAGCTTTTTCTTCTGTCCCGGAAGAATAAAAAAGCCAAATAACAGTACGCCAAATACAAGACCTAACAACACATAAAGTCCGGAATACCGTGCCAGACTTACCGGACCAAACTCTCCGGTTCTGACCACATTCGTATTTCTCTTTGCCTTGATTTCCTGGAATATGTTCCGTTTCTCTGTCTTCTTCGGTGACTGGCCGTCCTCCGTGACAACAATCTCCTCAAGATAATCGTCATCAAGCAGTCCATCATTCTCGACATTCTGCTTGCGCATCTCGATGATGTTCTCCTCCGTATCGCCCATCTCCCGCAGGTAATGGATTGCCTGTGGATTCGCCTTATCAATCTTCAGGACACGCCGCAATGTCACACGTGCCTTCTCATAATTATCTTCGTGGATATATAAAAGTGCCAGAAGCAGATATCCCTTCACAAAATGCGGATTATCCGAAAGCGTACTCTTCAGCTGGAGAATTGCAAGATCGTAATCCTCACTGTGTGCATACTGGATTGCCATGTTGAACTTCCTGGCAAGCTGATCGGCACTCTCGAGCCGCTGCGGTTCCTTCTTCAACTCCTTCAGGTATCTCGTTGCGATATTGTTATCCTGCTGGTAGTTGATACTCATAACCCACTCGCTCATCGCCAGCACTGCTTCTCCCATCTCATAATAGATGAGCCCAAGCAGATTTCTTGCCTGAATATTCCGCTTATTATAACGCAATGACTGAAGGAGAGATTCAACCGCACCAGACAGATCCCGTGCCGATGCACGATCATAGCTGATGTTATAGTAATAATTCGATGTATTCTCCGCCTTTTTGAGCATTGCAAGCGGCAGGTAACATGCAGAACAATATCCATTTTTTCGCACCTGTGCGCCGCAGTGCGGACACAGTACCGGTCGCATTGTTGTTGCCATGTTATCGTCTCCTTGCATGCACAGATACCGCATTATCCAATATATTTCCTGTATTTCTGAGATCCTGTGTCATCTGTAATACTATGTCACTAATGTCCTTCAAATCATTATTGTAGATTGCTTCCTCCGCCTGATTCACTTCTGGAATCGGCGAAAAACGTTTCAATTCTTCTTCAAAATTAATCATAAGGTTCCTCCCATTGCAGCTTAGGCAATGTCCTTTATCTTTCCTATCAGATATAACGAGCCCACGCAAAAAAGCATGCCATTCTCCGGGTCGATTGAAGTATACGCCTGAGTAAAGCAGCTGCGGATATCATCTTCCGCATATACATGTGTCGTATGCCCATATTTTTTTATTGCCTGACGGAACAAAGCTGCAATATATTCTGCTGATATCGCACGCACAGAATCCAGCGAGGTCACATAGACCGCCTCCATCTCGAGTTCCGCCACCAAAGTATCAATCATCGGCTCGTAATCCTTATCTCCCGCCACGGCAAAAAGCAATGTTTTCTTCTTGTCCGGATAACACGCGTTCACGCTTTCCGCAAAACGCTCAATCGCACTTTCATTATGTGCACCATCAATGACCAGATTCTCCGCAAGTACTTCCATGCGCCCTGACCAGAAAAACCGGTCAAGTGCTTCCTGTATCTTCTCCTGGGCAATCGTCTCGCCAAGTAATTCATGGCATGCAGTGATTGCAGTTACGGCATTATCCGCTTGATAGGTGGCCACACTATTAAGCCTCAAACCATTGTAACTATAATAGCGGCTGTAAGCCGAAAAATCAATGGTTTTATCTGTAATTTCATCGATATTATATTCCACATTTGCGACATTTATTGCTTCTGCGGCAAGTGCGGATGCACGCTCTAGTACGACAGCATCTGCCTCAATATCACCTGTATGATACACCACAGGAATGCCGGTCTTGATGATTCCCGCTTTTTCTCCGGCAATCTCTGTAATCGTCGTCCCGAGATATTTCATATGGTCTAATCCGATCTGTGTGATCACGGTAAGCACAGGCGCCAGCGTATTCGTTGCATCCAATCTTCCACCAAGTCCTGTTTCATAGATTACATAGTCGAGATCCATCTTCGCAAAATACACCGCTGCCATCGCAAACAGGAATTCAAAATACGACAGGTGCTGCAGGTTCTTCTGCACCGCCTGCTCACAGGCTGCACGCACAATTTGATAACACCGGGTAAATTCTTCCTCCGTGATTCCTTCTATCCGCTCTGTAATAGAAACCAGATGCGGGGATGTGAAGGTTCGTACCCGGTATCCGCATACTGTAAGGATTTCCCGCATAAATAACACGGTAGAGCCTTTTCCGTTTGTTCCTGCCACATGAATTGCTTTGTGGGCAAGATGCGGATTTCCAAGTGACGCCAGCACTGCCTCCAGATTCTCATTTCCGGACTTACTCGGTCCAAACAACGGAATCTGTTCAATATATTTTACTGCTTCCTCAAATTGATTCATAATCTGTCAACTTCCTTCTGTCCTTAAAGCATGTCCAATTAGCGGTTGTCAACCTTCTCCGGATACAGATCGTGATGTACCAGCCGGTCATATGCAACCTGTTCCCAGTTTGTGCCTGGTCGTCCATAATTGCAATACGGGTCAATCGAGATACCTCCACGCGGAGTGAATTTTCCCCAGACCTCTATGTATTTTGGATCCATCACACGGATTAAGTCCTTCATGATTGTGTTCACACAATCCTCATGAAAATCGCCATGATTCCGGAAACTGAACAAATACAGTTTCAATGATTTACTCTCTACCATGCGCACATCCGGCACATAGGAGATATAGATCGTTGCAAAATCCGGCTGTCCGGTGATCGGACAAAGACTTGTGAATTCCGGGCAGTTAAATTTTACAAAATAATCGTTCTCCGGATGCTTATTCACAAATGTCTCGAGAATATCCGCCGAATAGTCCTGCGGATACTCGACATGCTGATTGCCAAGTAAGGAAATCCCTTTTGTTTCGTCTGTTGTTCTGGACATTTTTTCACCTCATACTCGTATCATTTTATTCAGATGGAAGGAATAAAAATATTTATCCTTCACTGGTTTGCCTGTTAATTGTTCCACAACCTCTGCGTAAGATTCAATCTGCGCCCGGTATCTGGCAAGGAGTACCTCTTCACTTGCCGCATCTGTCTTATAATCCATCACGACAGCGGCATCTCCTTCGTAGAAATATGCATCAATAATTCCTTGTACAACCAAGATGTCATCGGTTTCCACATCATATACTTCTGCAGCCGGAATGCCTGCCGAGAACTGCCGTTCCTTAAACAGATTTCCGCAGCGCGCAGCTTCTATCATACGGCATCCAAGCTCTGATTGCAAGAATTTCATGATTCTTCCATCCGGAATCCGCGCAATCTCCGCATCTTCAAAGATTCCTTCTTTGCAAAACTCCTTCTTCAAGGCTTTGATCCTGTCAACCGTCAAGGTCTGTACATCGATTGTCTCGAACGGCAGCAGCTCCATGAATTTGTGCATCAGGGTTCCGTATGCAGATCCGGACAATTCAAGCTTTGGCTTCTTTGTTTTATCGTTCTTATCTGTTTTCTCTGTCTTTCCCGGTGCTTCCGGTTTCATTTGTGCCTGTTGGGTATCCTGCTTTGCAAATTCTGTTGCCACATCATATCCCTGTCCATCATACGCCTTCATCCGCTTGATATCCGAGATTGACATCTTCTGCGCAAGCTCAGTCATACGCATATATGGATATTCATACACAAAGCTTTCTGCCTCCTGCTTATAAAATGCGTCCGCAGTCATATCCGCAGCCTGCCTTTCAATATCCATGAGTTCAAGCTGCTGTTTCACCTGTTGTGGTGAAATTGCTGTGAGTATCTGTTCTTCGTTCCGGATTTCGATCCGGATATTCTCCCCGGCACCGCAAGGGGCTGGCAGCCTCCCATACCTCGTCATACATGCAAGCAGCTGGTTCAGATAGCAGGACGCATCTTTCCGGACAGAATATGGCAGCAGCAAAGTCTGTGTGTCATTCAGATAAGAGAAAGAACCCATAACCCTTTCAAACTCACGCAGACATCCTGTCAGAATGAGTTTTTCTTTGGCACGCGTCATTGCCACATAGAGCACGCGCTGGCTTTCTGCCATCGCTTCTGCGTCCTCAAGCATAGCGTACATCTGGCGGATTGCCGTGTTGTACTTATATCTCCCAACCGGATACATCGCCATCGCGGCCAGATAATAATCCGGGTGTACCTGTACATTCTCCTGTGATTCCCGCTTATTGAAACGCTTCCCAAGTCCGGCAACAAACACAACCGGATATTCGAGTCCCTTACTCTTGTGGATACTCATAATCCGGACAACATCTTCCTCTTCGCTTAATGTACTCGCTTCCCCTTCATCCTGTGATATCAGCTTCAGCTTGTCCACATACTGCAGGAAAGAGAATAGTCCCTTATAATATCCATTTTCAAACTGAACTGCTTTATGTAACAGCATGTCAATATTTGCCTTCCGGATATTACCTGCCGGCATCGCCATCGCATATTGATAATAGCCTGTCTCCTGCAGAAATTCCCAGATCAGGTCGGATACCGATACGTGCTTCTTCTCCTCTTTGAGCTTCCCGATCAGGGAAAGCAGACGTCTAAGCTTTGCAGCAATCTCCGTATCCTCCCATGTCTCCGCATAATATTCGCAGATCTCATACAGACACAACTCCTGTTTTACCTTATTCCGGACTGATGCACACACAAGTGCAAGCTCGGACTCTGTCAGATCCCCGACCGGCGACAACAGTACCGCAGACAGCGGAATATCCTGCCTGCTGTTGTCTACGACCGCGAGCATCGACATGATCACCTGAATCTCTACTGCCTGGAAATACCCCTTCGACTTATCGAGATGTACCGGGATTCCCTGTTCACTGAGCGCATTGTAGATCGTCTCTCCATAACCCTTCAGGCTGCGTGCCAGAATGACAATATCCTTATATTGGATCTGCCGGTAACCGCCCTCGTCCTCATCGTACACAACCGTATGCGACGTTTCATCCATCAGTTTTTTGATTCTGTCAGCTATCATATAGCCTTCAAGCAGATCACTTCCCGGATTGCCATATGACTCCAGTTGTTCTTTGGTAAGCGTGCCCGGATCTGCCGCATCTGCCACAAGCAGTTCCACATCTTCAAAGCTGGTTTTTCCTTCCGGCACCTCCGGGAACACCTTCCCCGGATTCAGCGCCTGTCTGCTGTCATATGTGATTTCCCCCAGATCCTCTCCCATCAGCTGATAGAAGAAATAATTGATTGAATGCAGGCAGACCGCCCGCGAACGGAAATTATCGTTCAGCTCAATCTTGATCTCGTCTCCCTCATCCGAAAACCGCTTATATTTGTTCACGAAGATCTCCGGTCTCGCCATACGGAACCGGTAGATACTCTGTTTGATATCACCGACCATAAACATATTGTTATCGCCCCGGAATCGTCCGGAAACCGCTGTCAGAATATCTTCCTGCAGATAGTTGCTGTCCTGATATTCATCGATATAGATTTCCTGATATCTTGCGGCGATTGTCTTCCCGATCTCTGTCGGCACTGCACAGCCATCCGCATCGTAACCGGCGCACACAAGCTTATACGCCATGTGGGATATATCTGAGAATTCCAATATCTTGCGTTTCTGCTTCTCCTGCATGAACCGCCCGATAAATTCCTCTGTGATATCAAGCAGTGGAAGCAGATATTCGCGCATATGCTGCATATCCGCCAGCACACGTTCTTCCTTCTGCCTGAAGCATCCAAGATTCTTCAGGTCAAATTCCGCCTTATACTGTGCCCGCATCTCCTTGCATTCCGCGATCAGCTCCGGATCTCCGCCCTTCTTCGCAGACAGGCGCATCCAGCCCTCACTGAGTGCCTGTTTCATCGTACTGTAATCTGTTGCATGAAGGATATGCCCGAGCTTCTCCTTATCCGCCTCGAATTGTGGAATGTATTTTGCCGGTCCGTCCGGTTCCCCGCACAGATCCATGCACTGCCGGACAAGTGTCAGTCCCGCCTGTGCACTCTTGTGCAGCAACGTGATCGTCGCCTGCATCCATGCAGCACCATTCAGGTCATCGACCGTCTCGATCTCAAGCCCTTTGCGTGCCTGTGCCAGATAACGGTCCGGATCGGGAAAGCTTGCGATCTGCCGGTAGATGCGGTTGATGATGTTCTTCAGATCATCATCACTTTTTCCGTTTCCGAACAGATTCAGCAAAAGTGCGAATGCTTCCGCACCCCCATCCTTTAACTGCTCGTACTTCTCCTCGAACAGTGCGTCAAGCACCTCGTATTTGAGCATCTCCAGCATCCCCGGATCGCCGATTCCTATCGACGGATCCAGATCAAGGTTACTGAAATACTCCTTCACAATGCCGAGGCAGAAGCTGTCAATCGTTGTGATATCCGCACTCTGCACAAGTACATTCTGCTTCGCAATATGCTCGGATTCCGGGAATTTCTCCTGTGCCTCATCTAATTTTTTGCGCAGCTTCTCGCGCATCTGTGCCGCTGCCGACTTCGTGAAGGTCACGACCAGAAACTGATTGATATCGACCGGATGCTCCGGGTCTACAACCTTCTTGTAGATGCGTTCCACCAGCGTTGCGGTCTTGCCTGAACCTGCAGCCGCGGATACAAGGATTGTTTTACCGCGTTCATTTATTACTTTTTCCTGTTTTTCTGTCCATGGCATAGCTTCTGCATCTCCCTCAGTACCAATTCTTTCTCTTCCGCACTACGTTTTACACTCTGAAAATGATTCTGTCCATACTTCTCATCAAACCTGCATACATCCTTATACGCGCAATAATCGCAGGTTGTTGTTTGTCCTTCACGCTTCGGGTTCTTCGCGATCTCTCCCGCCTTGATCTGAGCAGCGAGCATGCCTGCCTTATAATCCGCATACTCTATGATCGTGTCAAAATCATCCACATCCTCTCTCGAAATACCGGCATAGACAAGTTTCTTATTTCTTGCCTGTTCCGCCGCATCGATCGTCTCGGCTTCCACATACGGATCCTGCATATGATAATAGTACATGCCCTCCGCAAGCACACGGTATTCCTGCAATGCTCCGTCATTATATGCCTCCTGCACAAGCGCAGTCATCACACCTGTATACATCGCAAGCTGAAGTTCAAGTCCATCATACACCTTTCCAATGTCAAATCTGTGTTCTCCTGATTTATAATCAATCACGCGAAGACGGATCGTCTTGTCTGCTTCATCCACATATATATCACTCCGGTCCACTACGCCCCGCAGGTCAAATTCTTCTCCATCTGCGGAGATTGTCTTCCTGAATTTGTACTCCAAAAAACGCGGTCTGTAATCATCCGTCATTAAAGCCTGCAGGTTCCGGACCGTCCGCTTCCCTACACGAACCAGACTGTTCAATAGCACTACATACTGCCCTTCGTCGATTTCCTGCCCCTCGTATTCCTTCTCGAAGCTCTGTCTTACGCATTCCTCTGTCTTTGCATCACGCCATGCATCCTCCAGCGTATCCCATTGGTTCGCGCGTTCATCCCGCACACAGGTGAACAACTTCTCCATTGCCTCATGAAGGATAATACCAATATTCCGGTTCTCGATTCCATGTACCTGCCGTTCTGACAACCGGAGAATATAACGCAGATAAAATGCATATGCACATTTTGCGTATTGTTCCAGTTTCGATACGGACATTGACATATCCCGAAGCCGGATCAACTGTGCTGCTTCTTTCGTCAACTGATCCGGAATATTCTTATAACGCATTGCCCGCGTAATCCGGTCTAACAACTCAGTATCTCCGATATCAAGATACAATTTATACATCTGCAATGTACGTTCCTTATGCGTCATGTCGCCCGCAAGCAACTCCTGCATTCCCATGACAAGCATTTCGATTCCGGACTGCCGCGTCTCAAACATGCCGGCTGCATCTGCCCCCCTCTTCACAGAGAGTTTCGGGAATATCCGGCGGATCCGTTCAAGAATATACGACGGGCGCATCGTATCGTTAGACAGATTCAGATTCACATAAGATAATCTCAGACCATCTGACGGTTTCGTCATATTCTGATACAGATAGAATTGTTCCGTATAGCTGTTCGCCTGCTCGGTCGGTGCAAGATCGACCCCAAGTGCCTGCAGACGTCCCTTCTCCCTGTCATTGATAATCTGACATCTGCCTGCCCGCTTCGGGATCACACCATCATTCACGCCGACAATGAATAATATCCGGATATCCGCCAGTCTGGTTCTCGTAATATCACCCACTACAAGCATATCCAGTTTCGACGGAATCACGCCCAGACTTACATCCTTCATTCCGACCGCAAATAATTCCGCAAATTCCGTTGCATCGACCAGTTCCTCCGGCATGATCTCCTGCATCTTATCAAAGATTGCCCGTACCTTCTCATATAGATCATCGCCCTGAAACTGATCTGCAAAGCCAAGCTGATCCATCCATTGCAGCATCGCATCTGCACAAGCCGCAATCTTTTTTTTCTTTCCGGACAATGCTTTATATACCGGTTTTAAGACATCCATGACGACCGAGCGATACTGTTCCATTGATGTATCCTCACCGTTCTTAAACGTCTGACTCCAGCTCCGGTAGCCTTTCCGTCCGCGTGCGAGGACATAGTTCTCAAGCTGTTCGGTTTCTTCCTGCTCAAGTTCTCTTACAACACCGGATTTGAGGAACGAGAACACACTGTCATAGCTGAAATTCTCTTCCACTACACGAAATGCATGCGTCAGTGCTTCCACACACGGGTGATTACGCACCGGCTTGACCATATCAATAAAATACGGAATCCCATACATCGGAAATACACGGTCACATACATCTGCAGTTTCCTCGAGATTACCGCTTACCACCGCAATCTCGCGATACCGGTATCCCTGTTTGATCACTAGCTCACGGATCTGTGCTGCCACCCCCGCAAGCTCCTGTACAGGATTATCATAGACCGTAATCTGCAGATCCGATATGTCGGCACGCCACTCCCTGTATGGATACCGGAACAGATTCTGCTCAAGATGCGCAAGCGGGTGATCCTTCTTCCACCTTCTGCAGCCATCTGCTCCGAGGAACATGATATCTTCCACTATGACCTGCTCCCGCTCTGCCGCAACGAGCAGACGGTCGATCGTCTGTTTGGTCAGTGCAAACAACTCATGCTCCGCGAGAGCTTTCTTCTTATAAGACTTCTCGTCGATCGTAAGCAGCACGGTAACACTCTTTGCCCGCCTCAGGAGAACAGAAATCAGGTTCATCTGGATCGGCGTAAATCCGGTAAATCCATCAAGCACGATATCGCTTTCCGCAATCAGTCCGGACCGTTCTGCCGCCTGTGCCAGCAGCTCCAGCATCTGCTCTGCGACAATAAAATTCTTCCCCTTCTTCTCCTCAAATGTCTCAAATATCTGAATCATATCCTTCAGCTTTCTTGCAAGCACACCATCTTCCCCGGATGCATCCATCTGCTTTACCGCTTCCAATAGTCTTTCCCTCGGCACGTCATACTGATAAAGCTCAGACATCAGTGACTTCACTTCATCGATAAATCCCATCTTCGAGAGGCTCCCCGCATATAAAGACAGCTCATCCTTCTTTTCCTCTGCCGCAAGGCGCAGCAGCATGGACTTGCCAAAATCCTCCAGCACTTTCGTTGGCCTGATGTGCAGCTCATCGAACAGCCGGTATGCCAGACGTGTAAAACCGATCACATCGATCTGGAAGCTTCCCCCTCGTGGATGCTTCTTCACGAGCTTGCGCTGGATCTCAAGGGAATACTGTTCCGGAACAAGTACAATATAATTACAATGCTCATCCTCCATCGTCCGTCTTATAATTTTGTCATATATGTATTCTGACTTACCTGCACCACTTGGTCCAAGAATCAACTGTAATGCCATAGTTTCCTCCAAAAGTCAAGAGAAGCCGGAAGTATTCCGCTTCCGGCTTCGTAATTATTCTCTTGTAAATAACTTATCCTGTACATCTTCGATATCCGGGTACCACACACCCTTGATCTTGATAAAGCTCAGTTCCACTTCCTGATACTGTCTTGGCACACCGTTTTTATCGGTCATCTTTCCCCGCAGCCCCAGGCGCAGCGTCACGCCTTCCTTCGCATCTGCTGTCTTTCCATGTGTAACCTGAATCTGATCATTGAAGCTGTCAACCTCCGCTGCTGTCCATTCCGTTACCTTGATGATATCAATCGCAGTGTAATGAGTTCCCTGCACCGCCGGAAGCATCTCCTCTACGAGCGCTTTATTCGCTGTGATATAGGATGGAACCAGATTCTTCAGTTCCTCTTCATCTGCATCATTGACCGCAACCTGAAACGCAGTTACCGCTTCCTCGTAAGTTGCCGGTCCATTCGGTTTCAGTACTACCTTCGTGACAAACAGGTAGATACCTGCTACAATTGCCGCGAACACCAAAAACTTAAAAATCGTCCCAAATACCTTTCCTGCTCCGCTTGGAGCCCCATGCTTCTGTGCTAATTCCTTCTGCTCCTTGATTTCTTCCTTCGTAATCGTCACCGGAGTCATACCACCTACACTGTTTCCGTCAAAGATATCTCCATAATCATCGGTTGGAGTGTATGCGGTTTGTTTGACCGGTTTCTTGCCATTCTGCCCTTTTAATTCCAGACTTGTCTTCATCTTCACAACCGGGCGTCCGCATTCCGGACAGATGGTTGTTCCATCTGGAACCTTCGCACCACATGATTCACATACTGCCATACTACTAACCCCTTTCATTTGCATCATATATGTACCGAAACGCGCCGATGCACATACAGGTTATCACGCTTCCGCACGTTAACATATACAATAGTATATCTCACTAAATCACGTAATTCAAGTCATTCTTTACATCTGATAAAAAGGTAAAAAAAAAGGATACAACCTGTATCCTTCTAAAGCAGTTCGTAGGGGAATCGAACCCCTGTTTTCGCCGTGAGAGGGCGACGTCTTAGCCGCTTGACCAACGAACCATCTTGAAACCTTTGTTACTATAACAAATATATAGCAGGTTGTCAACAACTTTTTTTAATTTTTTTAACATTTTTTCGATTATGGCATATTTTCGTAAATAAACCCGTTAATATTTCATAATCGAATCTGCTTATCCGGGACTTTTATTTTGATTTTTCCGGACGGTAAAGTACATCCACAAATGCATTGATGCTCTGCTCACAAACTTCTCTGGTTGTCTCCTGCTTCACCAGAATATATCGATCTGTATGTCCCTTCATCACATAGACCGGCTTTCCATCCTTGTCGATACAATCATATTCCTCCATCAGCACCGGCAGAAGTTCTCCGGAAAACTGCTGTTCATATGCTGCCTTCTGATTCGCCGTCAGCTCCAACAGGATATTGCTGCGCTTCTCCTTCACTGCATCACTCACCTGATGTTCCATCGTAGCCGCGATCGTACCGCTCCGCTTCGAGTATTTGAACACATGCATCTCATACAGGTTCAGTTTCTCGAGATTCGCAACCGTCGTCGCAAATTCCTCTTCGGTCTCTCCCGGGAATCCGACGATCACATCTGTCGCGATTGCCGGACGGTCATATGCCTTGCGGATCATATCACATTTTCCCATATACTCCTCTATCGTATATTTCCGGTTCATCCGCTTTAATGTCTCATTGCAGGCACTCTGCAGTGACAGATGGAAATGCGGGCACACCTTATCAAGTGCTGTAATTCCATCTAAGAATTCTTCTGTGATCACACGCGGCTCTAGAGATCCCATCCGGATCCGGCGGATACCATCCACCTTCGCAACCGCCTGCAGAAGCATCAGCAGCGATGCACCATTTCCATCCTCATAAGAAGACAGGTTGATTCCGGTGATCACAACCTCCTGTACTCCCTCGCATGCCAGTCCCTCTACTTCCTGAACAACATCCGCAAGCTTCCGGCTACGGATCCTGCCACGGGTATACGGGATAATACAATAAGTACAGAAATTATTGCATCCATCCTGTACCTTCACATAGGCACGGCAGCGCTCATTCGGCTTCACGAGCGTCATCTCTTCATATTCATTCGTGTGATTGATGTCAATCACAGCCTCACACAGTGAAGTATCCTCATAGTACTCACTTAAGATCCGCGCTACATCCTTCTTGCAGTTGTTGCCGATCAGAATATCAATCCCAAGATCCTTCGCAAGCTCCGTCTCCGCTGCCTGCACATAGCACCCTGCCGCCACGATTACCGCCTCCGGATTCTTCTTTTTGGCACGGTGCAGCATCTGTCTCGACTTCCGCTCCGCCATATTCGTAACCGAACATGTATTTACAATATAGATATCCGCATATTGTGAAAATGGCACAATCTCACAGCCGTTTTTCTTCAGAATATCTATCATGCTGTCCGATTCATATTGATTCACCTTGCACCCAAGTGTGCAGACTGCTACTTTCTTATTCAAAATATTCACATACATTTTACGCAAAATTCTCCTGCTGATTCTTGACTTTTAATCTGTAAACTCTTATTATAGTATCATAGATAAAAAAA
>ERZ1026868.413-NODE-413-length-28441-cov-9.176355_pt1 | contig 28441 bp, 20 predicted proteins | sample MGYA00380164_ERZ1026868 | MGnify/ENA primary metagenome ERZ1026868 (study PRJEB33269, sample SAMEA4719800) | human gut metagenome | biome: human-associated habitat; feature: organic feature; material: feces | place: Cameroon | collected 2013-10 ...
GCGAACGTGACGGATATGAGCGGTTGCTTCCAAGATTGCGGTTCTCTTAAATCTCTCGACACGAGCAAGTGGACGTTAGCGAACGTGACGAATATGTATTTCTGCTTCGGTGGCTGCGGTTCTCTTAAATCTCTCGACACGAGCAAGTGGACGCTTGCGAACGTGACGAATATGAGAGGTTGCTTCCATACCTGCCGCTCTCTTAAATCTCTCGACACGAGCAAGTGGACGCTTGCGAACGTGACGAATATAATGGAATGCTTCTACGCCTGCGAGAATCTTCAATCTCTCGACACGAGCAAGTGGACGCTTGCGAACGTGAGGGATATGGATTATTGCTTCCGCCAATGCTTGAGTCTTCGGGAAATAGACCTCAGCAGCTGCAATATCACGAATTGCACAGGCTGGAATGCTTGTTTCGCTTCCTTAACGAGGCTTGAGACGCTGAGGATAGGACTGATAGACTTTTCGCCGTGCGGCAGTATCGACCTCTTCATGTGGGGAACTAACCCCAGGGAGCTTACTGGTACGCTGAGGGGCATACGTAACGACTTCAGGGCAGTGTCAAGCCGCATGACCCGTGACAGCTGCATGGTCGTCATCAACGGTTTGGAGATGGTGACGGAGGCCAAGACGCTGACTCTCGGCGTTAACAACAAGCCGGTGAGCCTTGGCGGCAAGGGTTCAGACCCCATATCGGACGACGACCTGAAGATAGCTACGGACAAGGGCTGGACGGTGCAGTTTGAATAAACGGAATGATTAAAAAACAACATTATGGAAGAAACAAAGAAGATAAACGGCCTGACGGTGCTTTCGGCCTCGGAGGGCATGATGCTGAGGAACGGTGACAGCTTTTCGGAGACTGTTGTCCTCGGACGGTACGACAAGGCGGAGAACTACACGGAGGTAAGCCGTGACGAATATGAGGCATACGTGAGGGAGCACGCCGCTGAGCACGTTGGTGAAGGTTCTTCACCGGGTACGGAGGAGACGCCAGAGCCGCCCCATCTCGTGCCTACGCTCTCCGACGCTATTGCCGGCAAGGTGGCCGAGATAAACGCCTACAACAACTCCGCGGAGGTGAACGGCTTTAAGCTGGGCGGCAAGCGGATGTGGCTGACGCTGCAAGAGAGGCTGGCGGTGACCATCGCGCTGGACGCTTACGAGCACAACGGGGAGAAGATGATGACGAAGATGTGGGACGGCACGGAATACAAGATGCCGATAGAGACCTACAGGGACATGCTGGCCAAGATTGAGCAGTATGCCTCGGAATGTCAGAACGCGACGGAGAAGCACCTGCAAGCGGTGGAGAAGCTGACGACCGTGGAGGAGGTGCGCGACTATGACTACACCACAGGCTACCCGGAGATGATTGACTTTGACGCAAGCTCCAGCGAGGGGAACACAGGTCCCGCCGAGGGTGACGGCGAACACGGCGGCAAGGATAGCTTGGTGGGCTGAATAGACCTGACTGGCTGAATAGGCAATGACAATAACAACGATAACATAAAAAAACAGGAGGCAGAAAAGATGCTGGCAAGTGAATTAGTTAGCCTTTTCGGGAAAGGAAAGGAAAGGCAGATATTCGAGATAGTGAGAACCATGAACCCGTTGATGGCGGAATATGGATTCAATACGGTGAGGAGACTGAGATACTTCTTGGCGCAGATTGGGCACGAGAGCGCGGGGCTGAGATATACAAGGGAGATAGGCTCAGGAGCTGCCTATGACACGGGGCGAAAGGCGAGGATGCTCGGCAACACGCCTGAGAAGGACGGAGACGGTCAACGGTACAAGGGTCGTGGGTACATACAAATCACGGGGAAAGCGAACTATACGGCTCTGGCCAAGGATTTGAAGATTGACTGCGTGAACCACCCTGAGCTGCTGGAGCGGCCTAAATACGCGATACTCTCGGCCTTGTGGTTCTGGCGGCGGAACAACTTGAACATCTACGCCGACAAAGACGCTTATACGGCTCTCACCAAGCGTATCAACGGCGGCACGAACGGCATGGCCGACCGCTTGGCGTGGCTGAAGAAGGCGAACAGCTGCATATCGGAGGTATAGAGAATGTGAACTTTTATAGACAAGATAGACATGAACAAGAAAGAGAAAGACAATATTGTCGGGGTGATGGCGGCGGTGGCGTTCGCTGGCTTCTGCCTTGGGGCTGGGCTGGCTAACCACTGCAACCACCATTCGCGCGACGGCAAGGGAAAGGTGACCGTGGACACGGTGACGGTGAGGGACACGGTGCGAATTACGGAGCCCAGTGCGGCGGATAGCGTGGTAACAGGGGTGATACGGGTGCCGATGGCACTCCCCACAGAGCCGACCGTTCCCAAGGCCGAGATAGAGGTCTTTGAGCCGAGCCGCTTGTCTGAGGTTTTGGACGGACATACGGGCAATGAAGGTGACTCAAAGGCGCAGGAAATAGGTAAGTTCGCACGGAAGGACACGGTGTGGGCTGTTGTCCCTCGGACGCAGAAGCGATACGGGGACAGCACTTACATGGCGTGGGTGAGCGGTTACGAGCCGAGGCTGGACAGCATTGAGGTGTATCAGAAGACGGTGGTCGTAACGAAGAGCGTAGAGGGGAGAGTGAAGAACAGGCGCTTCAACGTGGGGCTGACGGGTGGCTTCGGGTATGGGGTGTTCACGAGAAAGCCAGACGTGTGGGTGGGCGTGGGATGCACGTGGAGAATGTTTTAGTTATGATGGAAGAAGCTCTTTGAGGGCGATAGGCCTTTGTAGACTTTATAGACTGATATAGATTTTTAAGGCAAAACAAGATTATGATGATTTCGATTATTGCGTTCGCGGTGCTGGCCGCGTATTTGGGAATTATGGCATGGAAATTCGGACTGCCCGAAATGGTGAGCGACACGTTCTATCAGCTTGAGGACTGGAGGAAGAATACGGGGTTCGTGTTCTCCATAGTGATGATGTGCAGCGCGCTCGTCATGCTGCCCGTGATGCTGGAGGCAGGCGGCGCGCAACCGCTGGCGTTCCTGGGCTGCGTGGGGCTCATGATAGTGGGTGTCGCACCTAACTACTGCGACAAAGACACGTACCCGGTACACAAGGGCGGCGCGATGGTGGCGGCCATTGGCTGCGTGGGCTGGGCGACGAGCGTGAACTGGTGGCCTACGGTGCTCGTGGCGTCCATGTACGCGGCTTATGTGGCCGTGGCGGAGGCGTATAAGATACTGGACAACGTGTGGTACATGAGCAGGGGCAAGACGTACTTCCATAAGCTCTACTGGGCCGAGGTGGCAGGGTTCGCGGACGTGTGGCTGACGCTGTGGACGAAGTGAAGGAAAGGAAAGAGCGAGGAAAGGAAAGAACGAGGGAAGAAACGATATAGGCGTGATAGGCATTGGGTAGACAAAGGTAAAAGAGATTATTCAGGATAACGTATTTGATTTAGTTTTTGGTTTTCTTTTTGTGATAGGTTAATTAAACTTATGAGGGGGACGGCCGTCGGGAGACGGCTGAACCAGAGGGCGTGGCTTGGCCGTGAGGTCGGGACACGCCGTTTTTTATCACTTTTATGCCCTTGACGGCATCACAAAAAAAAGATAACTTTCGGGTAAATTTACATCTCAAAAAAATTATGAGTAGAAAGAATGGTACCGGAAAGTCGATGGCAAATCTGGGTAGGAAATCTGCAAGATTAAACCCTACAAGCATGGGCGGCATCATGATACAGCATCCTAAAACTAAACAGGACTTTGAGCGTATTAACCGCGATCTCAATGGACGTGGCTATGTCGCCGTTGATTTGCTGAAGAATGGCGACGTGAGAAACATCAGTCTTGCTGTCGCAGATGCCGCCCGGTCTGGAGCACAAGATATGGCGTGCGCGTTAGGCGCGGGCTCTTGGAGCAATGGGCCATTGGCAAGCGTGGCGTGGAGCTTTTATAGTAATAACGAACCTATCGTCAAGCCTACGGGTGAAGATGGTAAAACGTTGGGCGATGGCTATGTCAAATGGGGAACTGCTGATAATATTCCATCCGTAATTCCACCTTTGGCGATGTCAAGTCCTTACACCGCCGCCCCACTCCAGTACCTCGCCGACCTTGCAGGAGGGTTAGGTGCCAGGCTTATGTACCGTCTCGGCCCTAATGACCTTGTAGAATACAAGGATGCAGGAGATGTTCTGCGGCAGCGCATCGACGAACTCGAGGAACAAGAGCGTTCCTCTGACGCGTCAAGCATCGTGTCAAACCTATACGAACCAACTCACAAAGACAGTGTGGCTTTGCAAAGGGCGAAGCAAGAACTGCAAGACTGGGAAAAATCATACTACGGCTACGAAGTATGTGATAATCCCAATGAGCCAAACGAGGACTTGCGCACCTATACCCATATTCCAGGGGCGAAGGAATTCATCGAGGAGAATGACATTGATTTGCACCTGTCGCAGTGCATGACAGACAACATGATGCTGAACATCTACTTTCCCACTGTGGGGTTGCAGCGAGGACGGTCTCGGCGTTGGGATTATCCAGAGAAACCTCGTATCACACGAATAGGTTTCTTGCCGTGCCATTCAACAAGGTTGGGAGTGATGAACAGGAACCGCTACATCCGTAATGTCTATTTCTCTGACAGTCTTCGCACCAAGGGTGCCTTTGGCACGAAAGTAGAGGTTGTCGGCACGCCTGTTGACAACTCGTTCAAGATGTATCCTTGTGCCATGCCACAACATCTTTTATCCGAGATACGCTATCTCGTGCAGTCGAATGTCAAGACACGCATCAAGGATCGCCCAACATGGATAGTATGCCCTACATTCTATCCAAGCGGTCAAAAGCCTTATTATCCCCAATGCACATGGTGGAGCGTGTTTACCTCCAAGGCTTTCGACTTCTCGGCCACCATCCTCTACGACAAGTATAAGCAGCGTGAGAACAACACGTCGTGGGGCAGGATTATCTACATCTCCCTTGACTACCTTGACCAAGTGTTTGCCGACGAAGGCTATAAAGGCAATGCCGAGAAGCAACGGGAGTTCATCGACAACCTCGACAGCAACGTGGAAGAGTTCTTGCGGCACAGGGAGAACAACGGCAAAATGATGCGTCAATTCATGTGGCTCGGAGCTGATGGCAAGGAGCACCATAACATCGAGGTGGTTGATGTAAAAGACACGTCCTCCGACACGGTGAAAGCCGGTAAGGATGAATTAGAGTTAAGCACCTCCCCTATCTTCCTTGCCCTGCAGGTGGATCCTCGTCTCGTGGGAGTGCCAATGGTGGCGGCCTCTAATGGTGGCACGGCACTGCGTGAGATGCAATTGCTCAAGCAACAGATGCTATCTATACACCAACGTGGCTATTGCCGTTTTCTCAACGCCGTAGCAAACTATAATGGCTGGGCGAAAGCCGAATGGCATATCAAGCAGCAGACGCTCACAACCCTCGATAACAGTAAGACCGGCACGGTGGAAACCATCTCCGGTGAGAACGCATAAACAGTGAAATCATGAAAATAAACATATTCAAACGCAAGAAGGCTTCCACCATAACGCCTTTGCGCATCCAAGGCATAGATGACGCGCCTATGACACCAGAACCAGACGATACGGAAATCGCAGCTCAGGCAATCCTCGAAATCATATTAGAGAAGAAAGACAAGAAATGGAAAAAGCATAAAAAAGACAAAGACTTGGAGAAAAGCGGAGATAGGAATGGGGTGGCTTACTACAAGCACCTCTCAGAGCATATCCGTGAAGCATATCATGCGGCTCGTCAGCGTGCCCTGCGTTTCCTTTGCTACTGCGAGCAACAGCTGTCAAACCCAGACGTCCCCGCCTATGGCCACGGCTCCATCGCCTTGTTAGAGACGGAACTGTATAAACGGTTCGATGTCGTGGAACGCGAGGGTGGCGACATGAAAAAGCGGTGGCAGCACTGTCTTGCGGAAGTGACGCTTCGACTGATGGAAGCAAAAAGAATAGAAGCGACAGAAGCAAAACCAAAAGAATCATAAGCCATGGCAGACAATCCTCTTTGGGCGCAGCGTGACCCGTATGGCGAGAAAATCCTTTCCGGCAGGTTCGACTGGAGAGATGAGCGCATCTTGGGAAGGATAAGCAACTTTGTCCGTTTCGGTCAGCGTGACTCCAAGGCCAACGTCGCCCGACAGAGTGCGGCGGTGGCGGAGCGGTACAACAAGAACGGCAAGACCAAGAAATATTCTTCTACGGGTCAGCTGCTCCGCTCTATCCGGTGGATGACATGGAACGAGGCGAACGGCAACGTACAGATATTCCATGCGCAGTATCTCTACTACGAGAAGTTTCTCGAGCTCGCCCTGGGCAAGGGCGACCCGTTCACACAACTGCCTCCCGACATTCCCCAGCCCAAGTGGATGCCTATTCCAGTTCCGGGCAAGACCCGCAAGGCCCGCCCTGCCGTAGCCACCGAGATGCGCCGCAATGCCTGGAAGTTCGTCACCTATGTGCAAGACCATTTCTCTTATGCCGGCATTTCGATCATCGCTTTCGCTATGGCTTCGGTAAAGCCTAATGCCGACCTTGTCAACCGTGCCCTCTTCTCACGTGGCATGAATGTAAACAGATAATCCTATTAACAGCAACACAACACAGACACAGATATGAGTGCTATTCCAAGACAAATCGCAGCCGTTGAGTTCCAAGCTGATGCCCGTCAAGCCAACCAAGCCATTGACAGTATGAAGCAGGAGGCGGAGAAGTGCAACAAAAAAGTAGAACTCCTGCAAGAGAGATTACAGCAGGGATTCAAAAAAATAACCCTCGAAGGTAAGCCCACCGATGTTGAGAAGGAAATCAAGAACCAGCAGCGGTTGGCCAAGTCGTATATGGAAGCCGCCGCCGCTCTTACCAAGGGTGCCAAGGCATGGGATGAGTTGTGGAAGCATGCCGCTACGGGCAACATCGAGGCGCTTACGGGTCAGCAGATTAAGGCGGGCGTGAACGGTGGCAAGCGGCAATACGACCGTCTCATCCTCGGCGATGAGGGCGACCGCCGCAAGGCTTTGGTCATTAAGGAAATCATCGACCAGGCAAATATCGTCCTCGACAAGCTCAAAGGCAGTACCAATGAGGTCATAGAAACGCTCAACAATGGTGGCCATGTGGCCGACGAGGTGTTGCAGCGTGAGAAGAAAGGGTTGGAGGATATGATGCAACTCACGGAAAAATTCAGTCCGGAGTGGCAGGAGTACAACCGCCAGCTGCAGGCCATCAGCAAAGGTCTTGAACAGCAAATTGCGCAGGAGAAACGCTTGCGTGGCGAACTCGTCGATGCCAACGACGCACGTCGTGAGGCTGCCAAGCTCGATGCGGATGTGGCGCAAGATACCAAACAGCGGCACGAGGCGCAACAGAAAATCATCGACGATGCCCAGGCTCAGATGAAAGTGCAGCAGGAACAGCTCAACCAGCACAAGGAGACCGCACAGAAGTACGCCGACGAGATAAGCAATCAGAACCGGCAGGTCAAGGCGCAGGAGGATGTCGTCAACGCCATCAAGCGCGAGAACAACGAGCGCAATAAGAAGAGCAGTACGCTGAACAAGGAAGCCCGTGAAGCCGAGCGTACAGCGGAGACAGCCAAGCGTGCTGCGGAAAAGTCGTCTAAAGCGGTGGCAGACACTACGCTTAAAATCAGTGAAGCCGACAAAAAAGTAGCCGACCTGCAGGCACGGCTGAAAAATCTCGGTAATACAAAAGCAACGCCGATAGTTGACACTGAAAAAATTGAGAAACTGAAAACGTCTCTGAAAGGTGCAAAAGACGAACTGGCCGCTCTAATGAAAGACGAACAGGCTGCCAACGAGAAGTTGAAGCAGTTTGGTATCACTGCTGCCGACACAGCCGACGACGTGAAGTTGCAGGCTGCCGCAGAACGCGCTTTGAAAATGGAAGAAGAGTCGCGGATGAACCTTCAAAAGAAGTCGGTTGCAAGACGAAGACATATGGGTTCAGAAGAGGTTGCGCTTGGATATACAAAACTGACTGGTACTAAACCCGAAAAGGCGTTCTATGCGAAGAATAAGAATGTACTGAATGATGAGTATTGGAGAGACCAAGCCGGTGGTGGCAGCATTGGCAGACGTTACAAGTACCTGCAAGACATATCTGATGACTCAGAAGCCAAGGCAGAGTTCGAGGAGAATGTCGGTATGTCTGTCAAAGACGCAATGAAAGTCGCTGCTCAACGTATGCGTGAGATCGTCCAAGAGGCCATGAAGCGTGGATTCAGAATAGATAACGCTATGAATGAGTTTGATGAATCCTATGGCAAAGGGCCTGCCGTAAAACTCGCAGAATATGTTGCGGAGTTTAATGATTTGGTCGATGCTCGTGAGAAGGAAGTGATAGAAAAGCGCAGGGAAAAGTTACGCAATATCCAAGACATCGTAACTGACCCTGGAGATGAACCTGACACGGCACAAGAACGTATGCGATTGGCTAAGGAGGACTTGAAGTTCATGGCTTCTCCTTACGACTCTAATATATCTTCCCAAGTCAAGCAGCAACGCGAGGAAGTAGCCAGTCTTAAAGCCGAGTTAAAGAAACTCAACGAGACAGGCACTCAGTCCGTTGACATTGACAAGATGCGTCAGCGTATCACGGAGAAGCTGAACAAGGAGAAAGAAAAGCAGACGAAGCTCGAAAGCGACTTGCAGCAGCAGATGCAGACCGCAACGGAGAAGATAGAGGCATCCGCCCATGCCGACGAGGTGGCTGCCGCCAAGCGTGATGCACTCAACAAAGCGCAGGGCGAGGGTGAGAAGAAACTGCAAGACGAAAGCAAGAAACTCACCGAGCTGCAAGGTAAGCGTAACGAGAATATCGCCGCACTAAATCGTGAGAAGGAGGCTATCAGGCAGAACAATGCCGCCGTGGACGAACAGGCAAAGGTCATCCACAACGCTCAGCAGATACAGGCGCAAAACCGCCAGCTCTCCATCGAGAGTATCGAGAAAGCCATCGAACTGCTCCGGCAGGAAAACCGTGTCATCGGCGACGAAACCAATCCACAATGGGTTGAGAACGAAAAGACCATTGGCCGACTGAACCAGCGGCTCAGCGACATGAAACAACATGCCGCCGAGTTGCGAGGGGAAGTCATGCCCGTTAGTCAGGCAATGGATATTAGCTACGTAGCTTCCGGTCAACGTGTAAGGGATGTAGAACCCGTTGATAGCCGAGTGGAACGTGCAACGGCGAAAACGCGTGAAACTCTTGCAAATGTTGAGGGTGAGATTGGCCGTGTGAATGGCGATATGGAAAAACTTAATGCGGAAATGGATAAGATTGGTAATCGTAGTACTAATCTAAATCCGTTCGTAGAAAGTTTGCAAAAAGCCAACACGCTGTTGCATGAGCAGGAAGAACAAAGAAAGGTTACTGCTGTCGGGTTTGCAAAAGAAGCCGAACAGCGTCAGAAAGCGATAGCGGCACAGAAAGAGCAGGTTGAACTTCTCAAAAGCGAAAAGCAATCGGCCGTTACGAACATAGACCAGCGCATACAGGCTATGCAGGCGAAAATGGCCGAATTGCAAGGCTACGAAATTAGGCCGAAAGACTACAAGCAGGTGATTGCATCTGTTCAAGATGAAATCAAAAAACTCGAAGAAGAAAAGGCAGCCATAGAGAACTCCGCGGAAGCCAAGCAGCGGTTCGCTGATGCCAACAGGAAACTTGCCCAACTTATCAAAGAGGATAGCGAAGCGGCCGCTTCGGAGAAAACAGCACTTGAAAAGTTGGATGAAAAGATTGCCAACACGCAATCAGAGATGAAGAAGCTCGCCGATTCTGTTCCTGGATTTGAGCTGGATGACATTCAGCACTATGCTGCTGAACTGTCTAAACTAAATGAGATCCTTAGCAAACAGAAACAGGAGAGAAACGACCTCGGCCGTACCTTTATGACCGAGAAAGCAGAGCGCGAAAAGGTTATTCAAGCTCAGAGAGATGAGATTGCCTTGATGAGACGACAGAAGGAGGAAGCCATCAGCTCTATCAACGCGCGCATCGAGGCGGGGCGCAAGATGCTTGAAACGCTCAATGCACTCCCAAGTGAACAGCGGATAAACGGACCAGCTAAGGGCATGCTTGATTCTACCCATCAGACTATCCGTGAATTATATGCACAACGCAGTTCAATCATTAAGGAGTCTGACACAAAGATAGAGCAGGCCACCAGCAAGTATGCGTCTTTAATGAAAGCTAACGAGGAAGCAACGGCAAAAGCAGAGGCGACCCTACGGAAATATGATGAACAGATTTATGCTACTCGGCAACAGATTTCGGAGTTTGCGCAAAGACTGAGTTCTGTAAAAGGTCCTGTGGATGCCAAAGAGTTGGAAGAGTCGTCCAAGCAGATGGACGAACTCAAAAACAAGTTGGCTTCACTGACTGCGGAACGACAGAAATATACCGACCAGTTGCAACGCGAGACGGAGGAAGCTACCCGTCTGGCAGAAGCTGAGAAGACTGCCGCGGAAGCAGAGCAAAAAGGTATTTCTATAGAACAGATGGAAAAGGCTATCGGTGTCTTGCAACAAGCACAGCGTGCCACTGACAACAATGTGGATGCTTCGAGGTATGCCAATGCCATTGACAATCTTACGCAGAAACTGAGGGAGGCCAAGGGTGAAGCCGTGTCTTTGGAGGACGCTCTGAACTTTGGCAAGCAGGGGCTTGATGGCTCATTCAAGGGTACCAATGAGCAGCTGCGGCAAGCCAGGCAGATATTGGAGTCCACGCTGGCTACCACCGCCAAAGGGTCAGACCAATATAAAGCTATTCGTGAGGCACTCGCCGGTATCGCCATCGAGGAAAAGCGAGTGGGCGAAGTCTCCGGAGAGGTGCAGAAGATTCTCGACGCTCCCAAGGGCCGTTCCTTCAACGAGCTGAAGGTGGCGGTAGAGCAGGGTCGCAAGGCGTTGAACGACATGAGCCGTACCACCAAGGAGGGTCAGAAGGCGTATGACGAGCTGGCCGAGAAGGTGCGCAATGCCGATTTGGAGATGAAGAATCTCGGCAATGAATCCAAGGGTACCACGAGTGCGTTTGAGAAGGCTGTGTCACGACTGAAGACCTATATCACGCTGTATATGGGTACCGCCGTGGCCATCCAGAAGATTGGTGGTGCCATGGGCGACATGATGACCCTCTCCGACAAGATGGGTGAGGTGCGAAAGACAACAGGATTCACGGCGGACCAGGTAGGACGGTTGTCTGATAATCTTGCCAAACTCGATACACGTACCCCTATTCAAGACCTTATGGATATGGCCGCCGCCGCCGGTCAGCTCGGTTTGCATACCGAGGAGGACGTGCGTGGCTTCACCGAGGCTGCCAATATGTTGCACGTTGCTCTGCCCGAGTTGGGTGAGGAAGGTGCTACGGAAATGATGAAAGTGGCTTTGGCAACGGGAGAAGTAAATAAGATTCGCAAGCAGATGGAGGACGGTACCGTAGAGGGTTCGTCTGCCACCGCCGTGGCCATGGAGAAGATCGCGTCTACCATCGACCGTCTGCGTGCCACCACTGCTGCCGCCGCCCAGCCCGTTGCCGACTTTGTGAAACGTGTCGGTGCCGTGGGTGCGCAGAGTGGCATCACCGTGGACCAGGTAGCCGCCCTCGGTGCTACCGTGGACGAGCTCGGTATGGGTACTGAGATGGCTGCCACGGCAATCTCCAGAATGATCCCGGCTATCAAAAATCATGCGTTTGATATTGCGCGGGCTATTGGTGTTACGCCAAAGACCATCCGCGATTTATATGATAGTGGTAAGGCTATGGATGTCATTCTGATGATTCTGCAACACATCCACGACCAGAATTTGAATCCAGACGGTATCGAAAAACTATTAGGTACGGGCGGCATGGGCGAGATTATGAAGGAACTCGATCAGCAGGGTGCTCGTGCAGGTATTGTATTCGCTGGTCTTTCCCAGAATGTTGGCGAATTGCGTAAAAACCTCGGTACGGCTAAAGAAGCCTATGCCGATAATATTGCCATTCAGCAGGAGTATGACAAGATGAACGATACAACTGCTGCCAGATGGGAGCGTTTAAAGAATCAGCTTCAAGAGTTTTTCGTTAATGATTCCTCTCAGCGGTTCTTTGGCGGTATCATTAGCGCTTTACGTGTATTGGTCAATTTCATTACCGATGATGGGCCTATTGGCAGAGCCTTACGATATACGGTTGTTTACCTCGCGATGCTGAAAGCGAAGTGGACTGAAGCTATCGGCTCTGGTATCATGTATTTGGGTAAACTCATCTTTAGTACGAAAGCCTCTACTGTTGCGTCAACCGCTGATGCCACAGCTAAAGCCTTCGAGACTACTTCAACCGTTGCGCTCGGAAATGCTAATGCTACCGCGGCAGCTAAGACGAATCTATTTACAACTGCATGGCGTAGGCTGAACGCAGCGCAAAAGGCGAATGTAATCGCAGCTGTAGCAATGGCTGTCGTATTCCTGACGATGACTGCGATAAAGTATGTTAGGCAACTTACTTCGATGACAAGAGCTCAGAAAGAGCTAAATAAAGTCCAAGACCAAGCAGAAGTAAAAGCGGCGGAAGAAAGTGGCCGATTGGAGAATCTGAGAAAAATCGTTAATGACAACACAAGGTCGGTGAAAGAAAGGAAGGCGGCTATCCTTGAGATACAGAAAGCCGTACCTAACTATATTGCTACCGTGAATGGAGAGGGGAAGGCCTATAAGCGAAATACGGCGTTATTAACAGCCTATATTAATAAACTCAAGGAAAAGGCTCTTGTTGAGGGAGCTAAAGAAGAAATGCAGTCTTTGGGTAAAGAGGTAGCTCATACAACGGTAGAAATTACCAAGCAAGAGAAAGCCATTAAAGACCGGAGTAAGGAAGCAGCTGGTGCTATGCAAGCGAGACCACAAACTTCGCAAGGAACCGCTGCCCCCGTAAGCGTACAAGCACGGGCTGCTGCGTCGATGGAAATTTTGGGAATGAAATCAAAGTTGAGAAGTCTGCAAAACAAAAACCGTGAGGCCAACGACGCATTACAGGCATTGCAAGACAGCTTCGGAAACCAAATTGCCGAAAGCGACCTTGCGAACTCTCTTGGTAAAAAAGGAAACGGGAATGGCAACGACAGTGGTACTGGCGGCGGAGGTGGTATCAGCGGCGGTGGTGGTGGCGGCACCGACAAGAATAACCCATGGGGTGCTAACCCCGATGCCGCATCCACCAACTGGTCGAAGATGAACGGCAAGGATCTCGTTGCCCGTCGCAAGCAGATGAACGAGTTCGTGCTGGCTCTCCAGGGTGACACCGATGTGGAGAGCGTGCTGAGTGAGGATCCGGCATTGATGGCAGCTATCAAGAAAGGAGCAGTGAAGAAAGATGCTGACAGCGTGATGGCATGGTATGACAAGCAGCGGTTGGCTATCCAGCAGGTGCTCCACTCCCGTGCGCTGTCCAACACTGGCAACTGGCAGGACCCGAAGCAGGCGCACAGGCGAGCGAAGTCCATCAGTAAGCTCGTCAAGGACGACATGGCTTACTACATGGACGAGCTCGATGCCTACTACACCGAACAAAAGTCGCAGATTGAGGACGCGCAGAACAGTGGCGAGATTACCGAGGAAGAGGGTTGGCGGCGGATGTTGCAGAACGAACAGGTGTATCGTCAGAAGCGCGCTGAACTGCAACAGCTCTACTCTAAGAACAGCAAGGAGGTGACGCAGCAGGAAGCCGACACCATCTATGAGATTCTTGCCGACCGCACGGGTGACAGCGTGGCGTTCATCAAGTCGAATATCGGTACCACGGTGAACTTGATTAAGCAGGTAGGCGACAAGAGTGCTCCTGCTATGCGCAAGATTTATGGCGACCTCGACAAGGGTGTTGAACAGGATTTCTTGAAGATGCGTGCCGCCGTGAAAAAGCAGCTCGACGCCATTGAGGAAATCGTCAGCAAGGAACGGCCTTTTGACGGCATTGTCAAGAATCTGCGTCAAAACGTGGAAAAGATGGGATTGCTCTATACCGACCTTGACAAGCGCAAGGAGAAGATTCTGCTCTCCGGCAAGGGTTATGGCAGTGACGAGATGCAGAACCTTAATGCCGAATATGGCACACAGCGCAACCCTCGACTCACGTTCCTCCTCCAACAGAGCGAGGATGCTTACAACATGACATGGGAGCGGCTTGTCAACAACATGCGGGTGAGTGGCTTTGGCGATTGGGCCGACGCCATCCTTAACAACGAACATGCCGAGGACATGAAGGAGGCGTTGCTCGCCCAGCTCCATACCGTCTTTGATACCGTGCAGGATGCCATCAAGAAAGAGTCGTCCGAGGTGAAGAAGCAGGTGGACATCGCGTGGAACGACACCCAAAACGCCCTTCTCCCAGGTGGCAAGAGCATGAAGCAGCTCTACGAAGCGGCTGCGTCGGCACTCGGCATTGAGCAGCAGAGCGTGAGCCGTGCCAACAGTCTCATCGGTGCGGGTGTGGCTTCAGAGCGTGTGGCCGACAAACTCGCCATCAAGCAGCTGGAGGTGCAGCTCCACATGCAGGAGCACTACTATGCTCTGGTGCGCAAGATTGGCCGTCAGCGCATCGACGACCTCAATCGGCTGGCGAAGCAGAAAGAGGAACAAGGTAAACTCGACGAAGCCGAACAGCACCGTCTCGATGCCAAGCACGCTGCCATGAGTCTTGACCTAAGCATCAGCGAGGAGGAAACCGAACTGGCCAAGCAGCGTGCCGACCTCAATGCGCGTGCGGAAGAGAGTCAGAACCGTCTCTATACCTCGTTGAAGGAATGGGGCACGCTCCTCTCGTCGTCGATGCAGAGTCTCTTCGAGGCCAGCAATACGGGAGCCGCTGACTATTACAACAACCTTGCAAAGATGCGTCTCACGGGCGAGGGAAGTGCTGGTGGCACCTATGTCGTCATCGACAACGCGGGTACAAAGAATGCCGCGGCCCATTATGAGAACCTCGACGGAGAGGAAGCGTTGAAACGTCAGTTGGAGATTGAGCAGCATAACTCTGTGGCCGACGCATGGAAAAAGGTCATGGACGACATCAACAAGAAAATCTCCGACCAGATTACCGACTGGATGAACGCGGCCTTGCAAACGCAGTCCATCGACGCCAACACCGCAGCGTTGGAGCAGAACACGGCGGCGCTCTATGCTACCCGTCCGTATGAGACCAACGACTTCACCAATCCCGACCGTGACAATAACGGCATGGCCATTGACAAGGAAGGTAAGGTTATCTATCCCATCGCTCCGGAAGAGAATCCTCAGAACGACAACGACCCGAGCACATGGCTGAGGGCACGACGCAAGCGTGCGGGACTTTCCGTAGATGGCGAGCCGATGGAAGAGACAACTCCCATCTGGCAGATGACACCCGAGCAACGGGAGGAGTACGAGCAGAACATCGCAGGACTGTGGACGGCCTATAAAGACTACGGTATCAGTGCCGAGACCGAGAAGGCCGAGGCACTACAAGACGTGCCGGGGTACACACCCGACATCCGTTCTGATGAACAGATGGAGTCGATTGCCAGTCAGAATATGCAGGTGGCTCAGTCGAAGATTGATGCCAGCAACGCTGCCACCCAAGCGGTCATTGCCAACAACAAGAAGCAACAGCAATCGACGGCTGACACGCAGGGCAAAGAGGTGAGAGGTACAAAGAGTACCTTTGCAGCCATGGCTGCTGCCATGAACATGTACGGCATTGCTTATCAGACCATGAGCAACGACAACATGAGCAGTACACAGAAGTTCCTTACCTTTGCCTTGCAGAGCGCAGGACAGGTGGCCATCGCCATGCTGACGACAAATATGTTGCAGACCGATGCGCAAAGCAAGGTGGAGCTGCCTGGTATCTTGGGTAAAGCCGCTTCCCACCTCGGCCCTATTGCGGGTCCTATCGCTTTCGCTGCCATGTCTGCAATGTTGGGCGGATTGATGGCCGTGGCTATGAGCAAGGTGTCGAAGTCGAAGTCTCAGATTGCGCAGGTCACGGGAGCATCCGTTTCTGCCGGTCGTCTCTCCACGGGTATGCTGACCTATGCCGAGGGTAACGTCAACGAGTTCACTGACCCGTCAACGCTCACGCCCGGCCAGCAATATAGTGTCGATGCCGCCGATGGTAAAACGTATCGCGCGCGATATATGGGTGCGAACCCAACTACTCACCTCACCAACGGCCCAGAGTTCCACCTTGTCGGTGAGCGTGGCCGTGAGGCGATTATCGACGCCAATACCACCCGCAAGTTGCAGATGAACGATACGGGCATTTGGCAGGCAATCCAGACGCTCTACAATGGTGGCCGTGTGCGTGCTACCCGTCAGCGTGGCGGTGGCATGAGCAACTTTGCCGACGGTAACCTCGATGAATTTGCCGATGGCGCGAGCGCACAAGGCTCTGCTGGCTCAGCACAACCTGCATTCACCGATATGCTTGCGGCCATTCAAGCAAGTCTTGACCGTAACAGCGAGGTTATGGAGAAAGCTGTCAGCAATGGTATCAAGGGTGTCTTTAATGTCTATGGCAAAGGTGGAATAATAGATAGTTATGACACAGGTAAGAAGAATGTAGAAAGATATGGAGAAAAATATTGATTTGGTGATTCCAATGGTGTTTCCCCAGGATGCGGACTGGCTCAGCGATTATCGCCGTTACCACGGCGATGACGCTTGTGCCAACGTCCGTTTCCGCTCGTGGGAAACGGAAGAGTTGTTGGTTCGTTGTTGCATGAAGTATATGCCATGGCTCCGTACCATCCATATCCTTCTCGCCCGTGAGAGTCAGGTGCAGCCGTGGATGTCACGCTACGATAAGGTGCATATCGTCTTTCATCGTGACTTCATTCCGGAGAAGTATCTTCCTTGCTTTTCCTCGCCCTGCATCGAGATGTTCTTAGGTCGCATACCGGGGCTGTCGGAAAGGTTTGTCTATGCCAACGACGATATGTTTCCGCTCTCACCTTTACAGCCGTCCGACTTCTTTCTTGACGGTCGTCCGTGTGTCCACTTCAAAGAAAAACTCTTTCCCGATGTGCCGAATATCTTTCATCGGAAATGTCTGAATCAGCAGAACATGATTGGCAGACCTTTTGGTAGACACTATGTGCGCACCTGGCTGACGACGGGCCATTCCTATGCGCCCATCCTCCGCTCTGCTTGCGAGGCGGTATGGCAACGGCATGGCGAGGAGATAGAGCGGTGGATGAGTCCTCTCGTTCGCAACGAACATTCGTTCAACCAGTACATCTACTTGCTCTATCAGCACTTCGCGGGTCTTGACATCGACCATGCCCCGCTTATGCAGTACGCCGACGAGGACACGCCCACCGCCGACCTCCCTGCACTCATCAACGACCCGATGGCTGGCGTCGTCTGTCTCAATGACAATGAGAATATCGCGGATTGGGAATCACGCGCTAAACTCGTGCGTGAGACGATAACCGCAAAGCTATGCGGTCGCACAACCGCAAAACGCACGGTGGGCATGGGAGCATAGAGAGACGTGGGAGTGATACTGGTCGCATCAATTCCTTTCCTTTGGGCGCCCACTACCCTATCTCTCAGCAAGCCTTGGTTGGTTGAATAATTTTAAGTTTAATTTTACGGATAATTTTACGTTTAATTTCAAGCTGCGAAGCGGCGCCCATATCACTCGCGCAGGCTCTCGGCTTCAATACGTGCGGTGTGAGTGATGGCCTTCAGCCGGGTAAAAACTTCTTCACCATAGCGGTTCTTTATGCTATCGGGATAGTGTGGGTCGTCAACGGTATTGGTGGAGAGGTTCGTGGTGATGATAAGGATGTTGCCAGTATGCTCGGCATTGTCGCACAACTCATAGAAACTCTGGTCGGTGTCGCCATAGTGTTTGCGTGGCTCCTTGCCGAGGTCGTCGATGACGACGATGCGCTCACGCTTCAGCTCTTCGAGACGGTCGTGCAGGTCTGTTGCCCTGACACTGACAACGGGACGGCCTATCAGTATCGGAAGAATCTTTTGACATATCAATGTTTTTCCCACCCCCGAATAGCCGAAACACAACAGTCCCCGGTTGTCGTTGTCGGTCAACCATCGGACGATATGCTCATAACCCGGTAGCCATGTGACAGGTTTATCCTTCAGATAGTATTTCAAACCATCTTCCAACCGTTCTCTTGCGTTGTCGATATGGATATGGATTTTACCCTGTCCTACCCCACCCGACTGCCGTTGCAGGTAAGCAGCCATATCAGCGAATGACGGCTCTTGCGGAGCTATATGGTAGGACAGCACCACCTGTTCCTTAAAAGTGGCCCGCAGAGCCTCATTGAGCGTTTCCAGTTGGTGCGTCTCGAGGTACTCGTACACATACTTCGACGGCACGTTGATACGCAACTGACGTTTGTCGGCATCATAGCTCTCAAACTTCACGTCGCCGTACCAGACGTTGAACCAGTGGTCGTACTTCTCGCCCTTAGGGTAACGGTCACGGATATAGTTAAGGCACTGCTGCCAGAGGGCGGTATAATTGGGTTTCGTTGTTCTTACCATTCGTTTAATGATTTTTGGGGTTCTGAAATAGGCTTGTCTTTTATCTCGACGGCTTCGCTGAAGAAGTTGCCTTTTCCTAAGATAATGTTTTGAAGGGACTTAACGGCATGGGCTCGGTAGTCCTTGATTGAGACTCCCTTTGCCCTCCCCTCTCTGACGTCTTGGTAGTATTTCATCAGTTCTCTTGCCTTGTTGGTTAGAGCTGGATATTGCTCGGCGGAGACTTGCTTCATCAACCTGTTTGCGTCGGTGATGGTGATATGCAGGTTCATCAGCGCATTGCGCAGCGTCACGGCCTCCTGGCTTTCCAGCTGCCCCTGCTTGATGTTCTTTCCGAGGTCTGTGAGGTGGATATGGAAAACTATCTTGATGTTCTCATTCGAGCCACGCTTCTTTTTTATTTCGTAGTCGAAAGTGCAGTCAATACGTTTTGCGACCTCCATGATTTCCTTGCGGGCCGGTTCGAGGACACGGCGCTTGAAATCCCTAATATCAGGGTATTTGTCACAGACATATTTATCATTTTCTTTGTCATAGGTGGTAAGGAGTATCTTGCGCAGCTCGTCGTAGTCAATATTCCATGTACCCAACTGCTTATTGGCATTGATAAGCAGATATATCCTGCCCGTATATCCGCTGTTGAATAGAAACACCGCGTCTTTAAGGTATCGGTGATAGGGCGTAATACGGAAGAGATATTTTGCAGTGCTCTCTGTCATGTGGAGCTTGATGTCAGTGCGTCGCTCTCCAAGGCTCTCGTCCGGGACATCGACTACGGGAAAAGCAACGATATATCGCTTATAAGTCTTTCCGTCGTCAACAATGCTTTTTTCATATACCAAAGAGCCCTGCATGGCTCTCGCAGCGTCCGAGACGTAGCGGTAATTTGCCGACGGTATGCCGAGCTCTGAGTATTTCACACTGAACGTGAGATACCTGCTCTTGTCATTTTCCCCCTTGAGCGGGGCGAAATCTTCATCGGAGAATAAGCATCCAGCAAAGCCATCATGCGCCCTCTCCTTTAAGAACTTTGCGATGCGCAGTTGCAGCTTCTCCATGATGATTGTCTGAATACGTGCCTGCATCACTGACATCTCACCTTTGATGTAAGCGAAGGTAACAGGCTGAGTAATCAGCTCCTGCTGCTGCACTGTGCTCAACAACTCTTGCTTGAGCTGCTCAGCCTTTCGTGATTTTCTTGCCATGTTTGTAGCTTTTAATGTGTGGTAGCTCGGACAGTTGTAGCCATGTCTTTTACCATTTGTTGGCAAAGTTATAAATTTGTCCTCAATTACACAAGGCTTTACGTGTTTATTTTCAGATAGTTTTGAATTTTAGCACTCCTTAAATAATTGATAAAGCTATAAAATTGTCCTCAATAATATGGAGTTACCTATTTGTCGGAGTTTCCAAAGCTATTAATTTGTCCTCAATTCATAGATAATACCTATTAATCCGTCCTCAAAAACCTATTAATCTGTCCCCCGAAACCTATTAATCTGTCCTCAAAAAGCTATTAATCTGTCCTCAAAAAGCTATTAATCTGTCCTCAATTCACCTTGCTATTATTTGATTATCAATAAGTTACAAAGCCTTATATACTATATACTATCTATACCAATAATTATATAATAAGAATCGAGTATTTTTGATTTTTTCTTTTAGCTGTTAATCTGTCCTCAATTTGGCAAAGTCCATAAGTTGTTGATATATAGAGTGGTCGATATAGTATAATCCAAATATATAGCCGTAACTGCCTAATAATTAGGCCGGTCGGAAAAACACAACTTTGATGACAGATTTATAGCTTTACCGACAAATTAGTAACTTCAAAGAATAATTAGAAATAGCTAAATTTGTAAACCTTTGAGTTAGAAGTATTTAGCAAGTTGAAAATCCCGACAAAAACGGAAGTGTCGGCTATAGATGTGAGCGCCACAACAAAAAAACGGCAAGGAGCCACGCTCCTTGCCGTTGAAGTGTCTGGTGTGGTGATGTACGCCCTACCCTACTCCGTCACCACGGTGTCCATCGGCTCCTCTGTGGGCGGTTTGTGTGTCGGCTTCTGACGCGTGAAGATACGTCCTTCGATGCGCATGGTGTTCTGCTCAGGATTGTAGGAAGCGGATTGGTCTTCACCGTACCAAAGACTGCCCGTGGTGGTGTTGACGTAGGTGAACTGATGCATCTGCACGCCTTGCCCCTCGATGGTGTACTTGAAGTGGGCAATAACGTCCCAGCTGTCGCTGTTAGACCATCCGGTGCCGTCCGACTCGAACACATACGAAACGCGGTCGCAATACCATGTTCCGATGATTTGATTCTTGTAACGTTGCGATCCGTCGTCCTCTTCGTCGTCGCTGCTGCTGCACGCGGTGAAGCTGATGGCCATCATGCCCAGGAAGAGGAGCATGAGAATAGTAAATAATTTTTCTTGTTTCATTTTCTTGATTGTTTACTTCTTTTCGTATGTCGTAGTTATCTGCTCGGCCATGTCGCGGAAGCGTTGATAGTCGGCATCATTGATTTCCCCAGCGGCATGCAGTCCGTCAAGGATGAAGAAATAGAGCGCACGGTGCTTGGGCGTGTCCTTGTTGATGCAATAGCGTTGCAGGGCCACGAACACATCCTTGGGCATGATGGTCGTTGCCTTCTTGGTTGCTATAGGCTCTCCCCCACCCCGCCCCAAAGTTGAGCTCTGCGATGGAGTTTTCACTGGTTTTGCTGGCTCTCTGGTCATTCCTGCCAACGGTATGTTTTCTGTGCTTGCCAACTCTGCGTCTATTCTTGCGTTTAGCGATCTGCGCTGCGGTTTTTCTTTCTTGTTCATATCTTATGTTTTTTGCGGTTGCTTATCTGTGCGACCACACAACTATGCAACCACATAGTTGCACATACGTGTGTTTTAGTAACTGCCCAACTGCTCAACTATGCGATTATGTAGTTAAGTGGTTGCATATTATTGCAGTTATGCAGTCGTGCAGTTGCATGGTCGTGCGGTTGTGTTACTTTCCCCACTTCTTGATATACTCTTCGGCAAGGTTGGTGAAATCTTCCTTGGCACGTCCTCTGCCTTTTTGATAGCTGAAGATGTCGTGACAGATACCGGGCCGTTCGTCGTAGTCCCGGTCTTGCGAGTTGGGCACATCGTTGGTGCGGCTGATGGTCGTCTCGAAAACGTCTCCCTCCTCACGCAGTTGTTCCTCGAAACTTCGTGCGCTTACCAGTCGTCGGTCTTTCTTGGTGAGCAGGATACCGTGGATTTGCAGGGATGGATTGCTCACCTTTTTAATCTTCATGATTTTACCGATGGTCTTGACATAGCCGTCAACGGCCAACGGCTCCAGTTCAACTGGTATGATGATACCCGTGGCCGCGCATATCACGTTGACCGTGACTCGGCTCATGGCAGGCTGTGTGTCGATGAAGATGAAGTCGAAGCTGCTTTCCCACTCTTTCAAGCCCTCGCCCGTGTGGTCGTCTATAGGTTCCGCGAAGAGCATCTTCAACACACGCACGGGGTCTGTCACCTCAGAGCTGTTCAAGTGGATGTCGGCATCTTCCATGCGCGGAGATGACGGCGTATAGTACAACCCTGTCTCATTGCGATAGACGGGGATGTTCTGTCCGAGGCATATCGCATTGAAGATAGTCGGCTCGCCAGGTTTGGTTCGCGTGCCCTCTCTTGTCGTGTCCCATCCTACAGAGAGCGAGAGGTTGCATTGAGGGTCAGTGTCGATGACAAGCACGTGGTAGCCTTTGCGCGCGATTGCCGCAGCGAGGTTCAATACCGTGGTGGTCTTCCCTGCTCCACCCTTGTTGTTGCTCACGGCAACTATGTGCCGGAGATGTGTAGATTTTACCTTACTCATAAATGTAGCTTTATATAAAATATGAATATGCGCAGATGTGCGACCGCAAGTTACTGCAATTATGCGGTTGTGCGACTGTGTAACCACAAAATCGAACGGTCTTGTTTTGTTGTAGCGATGCAAAGTTATTGAAAATTCTGCAACCGCACAACCGTGCGACCGCAAAACCGCATAATATTAAACATTTTTAATAATGAGAGTCCTTGCCCTTGCCCTTGCCTACTTGTCACGTCTGTATTATCTTTAGCCCAAAAAACAATTATATACCATAAATATGATATACCGGATAGCGTCTAACGAGTGGCTTAGAAGAGTGAGCAACATGACGGAAGGCGAAAAGCAAGACCTCTCTAAGAGGGTAGGGGAGTGGCTGAAGCGGGAAGCCAATATCCTTTTACCTAAAGCCAATGAACCGTCGGCGAGGATAATGAGCGTTGAGCAAGTGTGCGGTGGCTGGTCTACCGACGCCCAAGACGCCTTCAACGAGGGCGTGCGCCTAATGACTCCTTTTGCGGGAATTGTCGACACGTGGCTACCCACCATGATTTATACCAAGGCTGCCAAGCGCAGCATACACCGTATTATAGATGTCCTCACACAATGTCTGCAAAGACCAGGAGTAAAGCCAACACCAGGGCATGATACCACGTTGGTTGCACAACCGCAAAGCCGCACGGTCGTGCAACCGCAAGACAACACAACCGCAAAAATAAACGCTGTCGTCACTGAGGTTGGGGCAGTTGTCCCTCGCCCGAAGCATATTGACCAATACGCACATTTGTTACCTGAGGAGACGCGGAAGCGTGCGGCTAATTATGGTCAGATGATGAAAGACCTTGGAACTGCTCGCGGAAACATGCGGTTGCTCATGGATGACGCTGGAGCCACGGCTACAGAAAGGGAGCGATGGGCTAAAACTGCCGTGGCGCTCGACAAGGGAATTGGTGACCTCAGAAGGGAGCTCGATAAAGAATGGGATAAAGTGGCGAGCACCGGACGTGTTGTTGTGGATGATTTAGGCATGGCGCATGTCCTTGACGAGAACGGCAAGGTGGCGGATGAGACACGAACTCCGAGTATTGACAAGGGACAGGATGGTGAACGTCAAACAAGACACAAAAAGAAACGCGCGCCATCGAAGATATATACCGACGAGGAAAAAGCCGCACGTGTTAAATACCTCCAAAAGTGGCTGCGGGACCCAAGACCTGCCGGCACGCCTGAACATAAGAAACAATGGAAAGAGAACGCTAAAGAACTGATAGGGCTCGGCGTGGAACTCTCGGAGAGCATGAAAAAGACTGCTGCGTATTACAAAATCAGAATTCCCAAGTAACAAATCAAGCAACCGCCCAACCGCACAACCATGCGGTTGCATAATCAAGAACATAGATTTTAAGAGACATGACATTCTATTCAATAGTAGAGCATTGGTGTTCACGGTACATGTATATGCTGCATAATCCGAACAATGGGAACATACGGTTCATGTTCACCGACTCGTGGAAGGGAGTGGTTGAGATGGCCAAAGGCATAAGTAACATGCAGTCGCCATGTGTCGTGATGGAGAGCACCATAGAGAGCGACAGAGGCTCAATCCGCAGGCCAGAGTTCAATTACCCGGTTTATTTCTTCGTTCGAGCAAACAAGATGGCAGACGGCAATGACGCTGCCGTGGCAAAGCAAGAGGCGTTGCATCATGCCCGCAACTTCGTGGCGTGGCTCCTCGACAAGCACGACAAAGAAATAAACGAGGGGAAGATGGACGGCGACTACGCGCGTATCGCCCTCGACGATACCGACGTTTCTTATCAATCCGTTGGACCTTTGGAAAACGGCTGGTTTGCCGTCCTCGTACAGTTCACAAGAGAAGAGCCGTTGAACCTATGCGTTGACAAGGGCTTATACGTTTAGCCTTATTCGAGTCGCATAGTCGTGTAACCGCATAGCCGCATAGCTGCATAGTCGTGTAACCGCACAACCGTGTAACATAAAATCAAAAGGGAAAATCATGAGTAATGACAAGAAACCAACGTATGTGACGGATATTGACTCCGCAAAAAGCAACATAGAGACGATGGTCTTCTCATTTGTGAGTCGCTGGATGCCGTGGCCTAATTTCAACCTCGGTGTAGAGGTCATGGATGTAGGCCAACTTCGAGACGCCATGGGCATGCGAGCCACCATTGACATCGGAGACCCTTGGCCGGAAGCAGAGAGGATGCTTCTGGAACAAGGGTTCGTGTGGCACTGGTTAAATGGTCAGCGTGTCATGTACTTAAAAGAGAAAGACGGATATGTGGAGGAGACAGGATGGCAAGAAGCGAAACCTCTCTCCTTGAAGCCATCGCAAGAAGGTGATTAATTTGCATAACCGCATGGTCGTGCAACCGTGCGGTTGCACGACCATGCGGTTGCACAAAAGCGCATGTTTGCGAAACCGCAAAACAATAATCATAAAATTTCAAATTATCATGTACGAATCATCATTATCAGCAGAGCTCATGAAAAGCTCATTGCTCCATTTCCAAAGTGGCGTGCCAATCGATGACCTTTCCCTCCGTGCAGAACAGAAACGACGGTTGGCGAGAGTGGATCACGTTTATTGGCAGTGGCTGCGCAACCCGTTCTCCGTAGACTATAAAGGATTGCTTCGGCAGATTATCAAGAACAGTCACGCCTATGCCGACGCGCCGTCCGAGACTCACGCTTTGACCAAAGACGTGTTGCTCTTTAAGTTTATCCGTGACACCGTAAGCCCCATGAGCCGTAACGAGGCTAAGGTCAAAGTGCAGGTCGCCGCGGAGAAGATGTTGCGTATTGGCATGGAGACTGACAACGTGAACGCCCTCAACCTGGGTGGCAAGCGTCTCTTTGAAGTGGCGGGTCTCGACAAGCCAGAGGACAACAAGACTGACATCAATAAGGTTTCTTTTCTCCCGTCCGTGGTCGTCACGAACATCAAGGAGGTGGACGAGACAAAGGAGAACTATGACGACGAAGAGACGAAACGCATTGCCGCGAAATATGGTGCTTATGTGGACGACAAGCGCAAGATGGTGGAAGATGAAGTTGCCAAGATGGAGGCGCGTAGCGGCGAGGTTAAGGATAAACCAGGTGAAGTGATTAACGATGACGAGAGTAGGGACGAACGTAGGCAGGAGCAGTGACAAGCTTGAAGCTCGTATGCTCCCCGGCATGAAGGAGCAGGGGCAAGACGGTGGCGAGGTGGATATTGTCGGCGACGGCGTGCATAAAATCTACATGCATCGTGGCCAGCTTGACGTCTACAACTTTGGCGCGAGAAACACGAAAGTACGCGCCGCGCGTGGTTTTGGCAAGACCTCTTATATAGGTTGCCACATGATGAAATGCGTCCTCGGCATGCCTCGCCAGATGGGTGGTTTTGTTGGGGCGAGCGCCAAACAGCTTTACACCCGTACCATGCCCAACGCGCTAAAGGTTGTCAACCAGTTAGGCTTCGAGGGATTTTATTTTCTTGGCCAGGCACCCGCCAAGCTCCATTGGGACGTACCTCTTGCCAAGCCGAGAGTGTGGGAAAACTGTGTCCATTTCAGCAATGGCGTGGTCGTGCAGATGCTCTCCATGGCAGTCAAGGGAAGCTCGAACGGTCTGAACCTCGCTTTCCTTATCGGCGACGAGACGAAATACCTCCCGTGGCAAAGGGTTAAGGAGGAGGTATTGCCTACCCTGCGTGGCGATTTCATGCCGTTGTCGGCACGCAAGGCAGAAGTCAAGCGGTGGGGCTACGGCACAGACCCTAAAATCAATCCTTACTATTGCAGTCAGTTATGGGTCAGCGACGCGGGACTGACGCAGAAACAATGCGAGTGGGAGAAAGAAAAAGACTATGAGACTAAAGACGTCAACGCGCAGATTGCCGAGATGCTCGCGGAACTCAAATACCTGGAGAAGCATAGCCCGAAGACCGCCATTGCCTTGTCACGTAACGACAACTACCTGCGCAAACTCAATCTTTTACGTTCCAAGTCTGAAGTCTTTTGGCAATTTAGCAGCATTGAGAATATCGCCATGCTTGGTGGCGAGGCGTGGCTGCGCGACATGAAGCGAGAATTGCCAGACCTGATGTTCCGCCTGCAGATACTCGGTCAGCCGCCTGGCAAGGCTTCTGATGGTTTCTACTGCCAGTTCAGCGAAGAGCTTAACACCTATGAGAGTGCCGACTGTACGGATCTTATCCTCGACAAGTTCAGCCATAAGACAAAGGGACGTTTCCTCGACGCGCAACGGTGGCCTACCGATGTTGAATATATGACACTTGACATGGACGCCATGCAGAGCGCGGGAGAGGATTGCTCTTGTGACCTCGATTTGCGCTATGACGAGCCATTACGTATCGCCATCGACGCTGGCCACGACATGAGCTGCATGGTGGTAGGGCAGACTGTCAACTATCAAGGTAAGCCGAGCCTTCTCGTCATGAAAGAGTTTTTCGTGCAGGGCGAGGTGCGGTTGCGTGGCCTCGTGAGAGAGTTTACGAATTACTACCGTCCGTACCTCCGTAGAAGAAACAGCGCGGCTGGTGGGGCAGGGGAGGTAATCTTTTACTACACGCAGACCATCAAGCAAGGTGGAGCTACGGCTTATGCTGTAGAAGGCTCTGAAGATAGCCGCTTTGACAACGTCATGGTTCTGGAGCTGGAAAGCTATGGATGGAAAGTCACACGTGGGGAGTTCAGCGTGTGGCGTCATGAACGCAAGTGGCAATTGTTCTGCGACGTCTTCTCCTTCCAGACTTCCCCGAGCGTTTACATCTGTAAGGAGAGCGGACGATGCCAGTATCTCCTTACCGCTATCAACAACGCTGGCGTGCTCAACAACTTCCAAAAGGATAAAAGCCTGGAGAAATACAAGAGTGCCGACGGCGTAGCCGGTGACCCACGTACACGTACCGACATCACCGATGCGTTCGACGATCTCGTTATCGGTGTCAAGATGGGAGCCGAGGGAGAAAGGAAAGTAGGAGGAAAACTGAGAGGAAGATTCAAAAACCTGGTAATGCAAAGCTGAGGGACGACTTGAGATGACCGAGGTCAGCCACCCCTTTTACTCCTCCTCTGCCATTCTCTCCTCATGGCTTCTATGCACGTGTCGTCTATGTGGTAATCCTTGCAAAAGCTTTCGAGCATGTCTATTTGCGCGTATTTAGTGCCGAAATGGACTTTTCGGTATTCAGACGCATAGTTGCCCACTGACGCCCAAAAAGTCTCTCTGACGAGCCGTAGTATGGCTATGGCCTGTTGCTTCCCGAAACAGGTGTTGTTATCCCACGGACGTATTGCCCCATCCTGCCCTACGGCATAATCTGGGCACTCCACCGGCAGGTACTGGTCAAGAACCTCGCTGGTGATTCCGAACTCCTGTTCCATGCCCCATGGGTCCATCTCTATTCCTGCCGTCAGTGCCGCGTGCCACGTGTCACACATCACGTTGCCAGGCACGCCATCTCCAGGCAACTCATCGTCGGTAGACATGAGCCGTACCTGTTCCATCCCGTCAAGACTCTTAATGTCAAGCACAGGAATGCCTTTCACGCTCTTTCCGTTTCCGAGAGCCATGCGAGCCCATCCTCGCATATAATCCGTGATACGTAGCCAGCAGATATGTCCCATCAGTTGTTAATTGTAGCCTTTTGTTTGTCAGGTGCAAATATACGTAAAAAATTCGATAAGACTGTGCGTTTAAGGACTTAAATCTTTTTAAGTTGTCACCTAAACGTATTTATCGCTTAACACGCATTGATAATCAGTGGGTTATGGGATGCTTCGAGAAATCGGTTCTGTCTTTGTGGGAGAAAACTAAAACTATGGAACCGAGTTTTCTCTATTCAAACCATTTGAAAATCAAGCAATTACAAACCGACTGCTCACGACTTTAGCGAAATGTGCCATATTTGCCGAAACTTTCTCTCTCTATTATTTTTTATCGTACATACACGG
>ERZ1026868.415-NODE-415-length-28396-cov-4.019724_pt1 | contig 28396 bp, 43 predicted proteins | sample MGYA00380164_ERZ1026868 | MGnify/ENA primary metagenome ERZ1026868 (study PRJEB33269, sample SAMEA4719800) | human gut metagenome | biome: human-associated habitat; feature: organic feature; material: feces | place: Cameroon | collected 2013-10 ...
AGAGTAGATCGTCGGCAGCGTCAGATGTGTATAAGAGACAGGCCTATTTCCCGGGTCACTCGGTAACCGTCAAGCAGCGGATCCTCTGACAGCCATTTCACGGCATCCAGGAACGCCTCGACGCTAACCCCGGTGTTTTCGTGCCAGTTCTGGAAGACCTTACTTTCTCCCGCCCGGACACGCTTCTCTATTTTTTCATACTTCCATGCCATTTCGCTCATGCTGTTTTCCTCCTGTCGTATTATCTTCTTGACAGTTATTATTATATCGCATTTGTGCCTAATGTCAATACGTTATTTTAAAAATATATGTGCCTAATTATCTTTTAACTTTTTCCTTTCTATTTTATCCAATTCTTTTATAACGGTTTCCTTTATAAAAGCGTTACAACTTTTTCCTGTCAATTCTTTTATTCTTTCTTTTGTACCGAGAGGAAATTGACAGTTTACCCTATCTACTGTTTTCATAAAGTCCGCAACCGCTTTTCTTCTCTGCTCTCTTTGCTTCTCTGTGTATTCTGGCATCCTAATAAATCTCCTTCCTTTTTTTCTCCATTATATTATGTTTGTGCCTAACTGTCAATGTGCATTTGTGCCTTATGCGTTTTGCACAACTCTTTAGGTTTATATGTGCCTAATATTTGTGCAGTGTTGCATCTTGTATTTGTGCCTAATATGTATTATCATATAGCCATAAGGACAACACAGGAAGGAGAAATACAGATGAAGGAGATAGAGCAAACCATAACGACTCTTGAAATTGCTAATATGATAGGCATGAGACATAGCAGCATTTTAAGAAAGTTGGAAGGACAGGAGCAAAAAGGAAAACACATTCCGGGAATTGTGGAAATTTTAACTCAACACAATTTAGTGCCGAGTGATTATTTTTTAAAATCCACTTACAGCGACGCAAGCGGCAAAGAGAACACCTGTTACAAGGTAACCCGTTTAGGCTGCGATTTCCTGGCGAACAAATTTAACGGCGAAAAAGGAATCATTTTCACCGCCAAATATGTGAAGCGCTTCCACGAGATGGAAGAAGCGATAAAAGCCAAGGAACGCGTCACTATCCCGGAGTCACCGACCCCGGCAGCAGGCAAGCGGAAAATTCCAATGACAAAGTGGTTCTTTTCCAACAACTGGAAGTGTGACGCGATCATGGCAAATTTCGGATGGAGCCGGAAATACCTTTACCACAAGATTCTGGTGGAGCTCTCGGATCTGTACAATCTCCGAGATGTGGAACTTGCCTATAAAGAGTTCCACGGGTATCGGCCGGAATACAAGCTGGATCTGCTGGATTTTGACGAACGCCTGGCGAACACGGCAACACACTATTTAAATTATTTATTAGTTGAGGAGGCATAGAATTATGAACGAATTTGCAAAGATGATTTATGAAAAATGGGCCGAGGATCACGCAGAAAGCGCCTTATATTTCGACACCGGCGCGGAGCTGGTGAAACGGATCGAGGGGACGCTATCGCTTGATCTCGCAGACGAATTTTATACCCTGTTCTGCGACAGCTGTAAAGAGGTCGAATCCAACGCATTCCGGGAGGGCTTCGAGTACGCGTGCAAATGCCTGTCTAATGGCAAAATTGAGTTTAGCAAATAACAACGCCCGTCGGAGCTGATCCGGCGGCACCACCAGAAAGAAGGAAAGATTATGAAAAAAGCATTATTAGGATTTTTAGCAGGAATGGCACTCACAGCGGCAGTGTTCGCCACATACGCCCATTTTAACATGATAAACATGCCCCAGGTTGTGGACATCCAGACCACAGATAGCGGCGCTATGATCGTGATGGAGGACGGCTCCGGGTACTATTGGGAGCGGTAAATAAAAAAAGACGGGGATCATCTCCCCGTCTCCCGCTCCATGCGTTCCGCTATGGCCCGTTTTATGTATCCGTTAATAGTTTCCCCGGCTGCCTCAGCGGCGGCGGCCAAAACGTTATAATCGGACTTTTTGAGATCCAGCGGCACGCGTTTTAAATTGCCTTTTGCATATTTTATAGTTGCTCTTTTTTGGGCTTCTGTACTTGCCATTTTACACCTCGCTTTTTCTTTTGATTATAGCATATTATGGCATAAACGTACATATATAATATTGCACAAAAAAGCATCATAAACGTACGTTTATATTTATGAAGTATTACATATTGATATTAACGTACGTTTATATTATAATAACATCATCAGAAAGAGATAAACAATCAACACAGAAAAGGAGATAGAAACCATGAGAAAATTTAAAATTATCATCAACGAGAACGGAAACCACATCACAGACGCAGCAGGGAACACGATGACATTTGACAGCGATCAACAGGCGCTTGCTTTTCTCAATGGATCAGACGAGATCCGAACGGATTTCCCGATCTACCAGAAGGACGGAGCCGATGACGGCTATTACGATTCCTACTATGATGATGAGCGCGGCGATGATCCGACATGTGAGTTTGAGAAAGAATACATTTAAGGAGGAAAACAAGATGGAGAGAACCTATATTTTGCATTTTAAGAGCGGAAATAAGATGATCACCGAGTCAGCAGCAATACGCGAGGCACTCGCCCAGGAGAAAGACAGCGTTAAACCGTCGTATATCTGGACGGACCACAAAACTGGCGAGACTGTAGGCCGGCCCGGGTGGCTGATCTGGTCCACCTGGGAGGATGGCGCAGGCGTTGTCTATCGCCGGGATGATGGCAAGATAATAACCGTCACCGGATGGCAATCGGATTTTTCAATAGTCTAGGAGCTTCCAGAAGCCCCACATCCGCCGCAGAGGATGCAAGCCCGGCCCGTTACCGGGCGACGGTGTTTTCCGGAAAAGAAAAGAGGAATAACAACATGATGAATTTTATAGCTATTATGTGCGTATTTGTGGGCGGCTATGGCGTCCGCTGGCTTTGCGAAGTAATGCAGGAGGTAAAATAGACAATTTTCCCGGTGACGCTTTAGGCGTGGGCGGTTCAGTCCGCCTCCCGGATTTTCTGGATCATATCCAGAATGCAACACTATAAAAATAGCCGGTTGCACCGCTACCAACGAACACAACCGGCACCCCTACACGAAAGGAGCTATTTTATTATGGCAAAAAACAACAAAAATGTAAAGCGCTACGAAGTTATTGAGGATAACGGCGGCGGTTTAATGCTGTACGTGTTCGATGATGATGGGAACGTTGAGTATGCGCATGGTTACGAGGGAAGCGGCTGCATGCTCCATGACATCGAAGAAATTGGAAACGGTGCAGACCCAGCACGCGATTGGGACGGAAATGAAGAAGACCCACAGGGATACTATGACAGTATAACATCATTCGAACACGGTTGGGAAGTCGTAGCAGACAATGAAGGGCTCTACCCTGAGAAAATGGGAAACTCCGCGCTGCTCGAGTTTAGAATTGATCGCGAATGATCGAAAACATCACAGCAAAGAGGGTAGCCATATATACCAGGGTCAGCACCTTAGACCAAGCTGAAAACGGCTATTCCCTCGAAGCACAAGAAAAGGTGCTTCGAAACTGGTGTTCAGAACGAGGATATGAAGTATCCTTTCTGTACTCCGATCGCGGTATATCTGCGAAAGATATTAGTCATCGCCCAGAAATGAAGCATTTACTTGAGGATGCTAAAAATCACAAGTTTGACATGATTCTTTTCTGGGCACTAAGCCGCTTTACACGTAGCGTACAAGATCTGTATGCAGTCATGGGAAAGCTCCAGAAATGGGATATTGATATGGTGTCATATACAGAGGCATTTGACACGTCTACCCCAATGGGGCGCGCTATGGTCGGCATCATGGGAATATTTGCCCAGCTTGAACGCGAGTTAACCGGAGAACGTGTGGCCGCTGCCCTGTTAGCACGCGCTGAACAAGGGAAACGTACCTGCTCCGAAGTTCTCGGTTATGATCTGGCCGGAAAGGATTCATTTACTATCAATCAAAAAGAAGCCGAATATGTGCGTTTTTGTTTTGATTATTACATCAAAAAACAAAATCTTACCCGTGTGGCTGAAGAAGCGAAACGCTTAGGATACAGGGGCAAACGTGGAAAAGCTCCGACCGCTTGGAGTATTCAAAAGATTTTAATGAGTCCAATTTATTGCGGTTTCAATTCTTTCGCAGGAAAACTATATACAGGAGACTACGAGCCAATCATTGATATCAAAACCTACAGTTTAACGCAAGCGCTATTGATACAGCACGGCAAAAAATCACTGGATAGCAAACACTTAGAAACTCTTCAATTGTTTTCTGACTCAGCATCTTAAACGGTGACATTGTCACCCTCCCGCTTGCATGGTGGCGCATTTTCAGCGGTTCGATTCCGCTGGCGGGATTTCCGTATACATTCCAGCAAATCCGGAAAAAATGGATATGCACGCGCACTGGTAGAATATTGGTTTTTCCGTGGGTGAATGGAGGGGATCGCAAGCGATTTTTTAATAATGCCCTGGCATTTTAAGACGTGGAAAGATCTATACAACGGCATTATAAAGTATCTGGATGACGCAGACAAGCAAAATAAGCCGGCATAATGCGCCCTTTTCCGGGCGCTATTGCCTTATGTGGCGCTTGACATCCTCCGCCGTGCGTGGTACGCTACAAATGGTTACAAGCTTTTAAAAGGCTTTTGCGGCGGTTTCCTGCGTGTGGGTGGAAAGATCTACACGCAACACGTCAAAATCGTTTTGCGTGGCGTTTAAGGCTTGTATGTAAATGATCGCATGATAACGCAGTGACTCCGGCGCGGTGATACGGACCGTATTGGGTCTATTAAGAGCACCCTGGGATTTGGGAGAAATTTGAGGGAAATTTGAGAATAAGAATTTTTCGAATCCTGAAAATGGAATTTCAGCTCAAAAATCGGGACCCCTGGGGGGTATCAAAAATTTTCCGATTGGTCGCTGCGGAAGAAAAAAATTAAAGTTGAGGAAAAACGCATGATAGAAAGCTTCAATCACTACACATTGAATACTGGCGATTCCCGCCGGTCGCATCCTAGCGAAGTTGATAAGAGCATGTATCTTGTTCTTAAGGGCTTTATCCGGGATTCTCAGAAAAAAGAGTTCGTGGATCTATTCGATGGTGTCCAGTTCAAGCTTACCATGACGGAGCGCCGCTCTTATGTGTGTACTCTCTTCAAAACGATAAAAGGGGAGCATACTCCGTTTCTGATCACATTCGGATGCTGTGATAAGGAAGATTATTCCTATATGCTCGAACAGCTCCAGAATTTTTATGAGCGGTTCAATCACGAAAAACCGAAGGTTATTCCGAGTTTGCCATTTGTTGCTGATATGATTATGCCGGCCGCCTTATTCTGCCTGAAGGAACTTGAGTGGACCGGGGACTTCTGTCGGTGCATGGGCTGGGCGGTACTCAGCCCGGAGAGCATCCGACCGTGACCAGATCTGTGAGAAATTTGGCTCGGATTTTAGGCAAGGATTTTTCAGAAATTGAAAAACAGATTTTCACCTGTAAAACAGGCACCCCCGGGGGTATCGAATTTTTTCCGATTTGTCCCCAGGCGGTTCAGCATTGACGTTTATTCAGTTATGTGCTAACATAAATACATATATTTCAGAATTTTTAATCTGGTTTTGCGGATATGTGCAGGGGTGATCCGAATTTCTTTAATAATGCGGATTTTATTATTGAAACTATTTTCCTTGCAAACGCAGACGCAAGACAAACAGATATGAGAAAAGCCTCCGTGAGATACGGGGGCTTCTTTCGTTTTGGAACTAATAAAAAATTTTCCCACACTTGTTACATACGTACTTCTCATCAGTTACGACCTTATCCCGTCGTACGACTTTCTCTTTTTTATCTAACACTGTAAACGGCTTGAAAGGATTGAGATTTAACGTATATTTCGTTTTAGTCTTCCCAGGTATTATTTTCTGTTCCTGATATGGAGAGCAATCTTCACTTTTACATCTTGGACACCGGACTTCTATTTTTTTACCAAAGAGTGAGAATCGGTACATTCCGTTAAATTCTTCTTTTACCTGATTAGCTTCGATCTCTTTCTGAGTAAAGCGATATTTGCAACAAGCGCAATGAATTGTCCCCGGCGGATTATATGTTCCACATTTAGGGCACTCCATATAAAAATTCGATTCCGTTTGATTTGACTCTGTTTTCTTATTCAAAACTTTCAGCCCACAGTCATTGCAATATCCATCATCATCTATGGATTCTGAACCACAATATGGACACTTTATTACCTCATCTGCTTTTTGCGTCTGATTCATTTCATGAAGAACATATTCCGTTGGGCATCCGCAGTTTGGACACGCAGCTGCTTTATCCGAAAATTCTTTTCCACATTCCGTACATGTTATTAACGCCATATTAATGCCCCCTAATTTAAATCGACATATTCTCCTGCCGTACTATCTCCAATTTTTATGTAAACAGTTTTGTAAGAATACTTTGATAAGTCTACCACTTCAAATTCCACCAGCCATTTTGTCCTCACCTTGGCACCAAATGAATTTGTGGCGTCCACATAGCTCTGAACCCCAACGATATCGCCCTTCTTCTGCATACCAATTTCGCTTGAATTGGTAACAATTGACGGGAATTTGGCAGATCTGGGATCCTTTAAATTTCCCTTAACAATTTCTTCCGCGATCTGCATGTAATATATTGCATCGTATTGATCTATACTGCTGCTTGTATTCACATAATCAGAAACTTTGTGTTTTACTGCTCCATCAGAATAAAAAGTTGCTCCACCGCCAGGCTGGAAAATCCTGTATACGTCATCACTGGCTGTTAAAGTAAAACTGAATGAGTCTGAAACAAAGTCATAGTTATCATTTCCCATAGAATTCTTTCCTTTATAGCGAGCTCCGGAAAATCCAATCTGGTTTACAATAAGGTCATAGGCCTCTTCAGCAACCTTATCTGAAAGAATGGACTTTAAGGAATCCATCAAAGGATCTCCCGATGATGTGGTAGTTTCTTCCACACTCGGTTCGGTCGATCCTTCGGTAACGGCTTGTGTAGTGGCTTCTGGCACTGTCTCTGTAACGGCTTCTGTAGGAGGCTCAGTTTCCATTTCAGCTGATGCCTCGGCAGTAGTGGTTTCAGCGGTGCTCAAACTCTCAGCTTCTTTTCTTGCTTCCTCTTCTGCTTTTTCTTTAGCTCTCTCTTCCGATTGAATCCTAATCTCCTCTTTTGTGCTTTCTGGAATTGCCTTGACATAAATCACCATTAAAGCAATAAATGCAAAAAATGATATTCCGAAAAAAAGCAAAGATTTCTTAGCTCCTTTTTTCATGAGCATCATGATGGGTAAACTTAATAATGCTATTCCCATACAGATCACCGACAAGCATCCCAACAAACTAATTAATACAACCATAATAATCCCCCTTATATTTTCTAAATACATCATAGCACATCGCCCCTAAAAAACATACTTTTAAACGCAAAAAAAGCAGAGATTTTTCTCTGCCCCATTGTCTGAATAATCAGAACTGTTTTAAACTTGATTTTGCCCCTGCTCCCCTTGTTTACTTAGATAACTAAGCGATAATCATAGCGAATTTCGGTCTCATGCCCGTAAAGGTGCCTCGGATGCCTGTAAAATACTGTGCTCCGCACTGGTAACATAATATTTAAAAGGTTGTCATTACGGAGCACCGCTTTCCGATCATAAGTTTTATGTACTTTTTCGGAAGTTTTCAGATAAAACTCAACACTGGCATAATCGGTATCTTGTGGTGTAATGACGATTTTATCGATCAATTCATCCACTATCTTGTTGTCCAGATCTTCCGATTTTACGCCAGAAAAATCATTCAGCAGCTTAGCCGCTTTGTCCAGTACGCTATTCGATTTTAGCTCTACTGGTGACTTAGAAGTGAAAGAATCTATTAGGGACTGAGCACGCTCGATCTTTCGATTCAGCAATTTGGTATTGGAAATGAACTCATCATCGGATAAAATGCCCTGGAGGTTGTAATCGAGAAGTTTCTGCTTCTTCGCCATGTTATTCTCGATCTCCTTATTCAGTTCTGCAATCTTAGCAGATTTATCTACAGATGAGTCGATATTTTTCCGCAACATTTCCAGATACATCTCGCAGTATTTCTGGATATCAGAAGGAGAAAGTGTGATAAGATCTACTACCATTGACCGTATTTCATCCTCTTTTATCGGGAATGATTTGCAGCTATCTGTTCCGTTTTTTAGCTTATCACTGCAATACCAGGTTGAATCATCTTTACCTCGTAAAACGCGATGTTTTAACCAGTATGGAGCGCCATCCGTCCCACAATATATTTTCCCAGTGAATGTATTTGGCGTTGTGCATACCTTCCTGCGAGCTTTGATCGCGTCACCTCGTTCAACGAAATATTTATTCGCCAGTTCCCAGGTTTCCTCGTCAATAATTGCCGGGACCCTTTCACCTGTCTCATCCTTATACATGATCCACTCGTCTTTCGGGATAAACTTCCGCTTTTTCGTGAACATATCAATGATTTTTACTTTTCCGCCGACGTAGTATCCCTTATATTTGGGATTTGTAATAATATGCCCGATTACTGTCCGGCTGATCTTTTCCCCATAATGATTTCGGTATCCAGATGCATATATTTCCCGTTCAAGCATAGGGGTTGTATACACTCCTGTTGCGTATTTCTCATAGATTGATCGGACCATTTCAGCTTCATAAGGATCAATAACAAGCTTGCCATGATCTTTGTTGTATCCATAAAGCATAGAGTTCCCCATTACTACTCCCCGTTTTATGGATTGGGCATGTCCCATTCGGACTCTTGTAGAGGTTTTTAAGCTTTCGTTCTGGGCGATACTGGACAATATCGCTAGGTGAAGCTCTGCGTCCTCATTGATCGTATTCACGTTATCAGTATAGAACCAGACACCAACTCCGCAATTCAAGAGCAATCGGGTATACCGAATACTGTCCAGGGTATTTCTCGCAAAACGGGAGATTTCTTTTGTGAGGATTAAATCATACATTTGATTCTGTCCATCACTGATCATTCTCTGGAAATCTTCCCGCTTATCTGCCATAATTCCTGATGCACCATCGTCGATATATTTACCTACAAAAGTCCACGCCGTATGAGAAGCAATAAGATCTTCAAAAAAAGTGTCCTGGTTTACAGTTGAGTTTTTCTGCTCCTCCTTATCCGTGCTGACGCGCACATAGTAGACAACCCGTAGCGGGATGTCAAAAATACTTTGCTCTTTTAAAAGCTGCCTTACCTTATATATATCCATAATGTCCTCCTGCAAAAAATGCAGGGGCAAAATCAATTTGATTATATCCCCTGCATAATTGTTTTTCAATCAATTACTGACAAATTTCGACCTCTGAATGCGATTTTCTATTCGCTTCTTAGTCTCCTCATCAATAATTCCGCTCCGAAGCATCCGGTTATTGATTGCTCTTAAGATGCATCGTGCCATGATATCTTCATTTTTAGGATTTGCCATGTTTTGAAAAGAGCTAGGATATCCTTTATGCCGGCCGACAGCACCCCGTTCCTTTCTTATTTTTTTGAGTGATCACGTCTAAACTCCACAAATCTTTCTATTGCGTCGAAACATGTAGAGCATACATCCATTTCATGACGGATTTTGATTTTACAGAACCCGCCGTTATAGCTGCGACCGTTCAGGACGCCATATTTACGTTTGCAGAGGTCGCATGTGTACTTTTTGTCACCATTCTCCATATACTCAATCATTTGTATCACCTCACTTTTACGGGAGTATCTGTTCTATATTTATGCTGACTTTAGCAATTTTATACTCATCGCCGCATCCTCTTCTTCGAAAATCAATCTTCGCGATTTCCGGATCACTGTAGGTAATCATCTGCTCACTGCTTTCACGCTGATAGAACGGCCATCCATTGGATTTATCGGTCCCATATACGAATTTCTTAGTTTTAGTATTTAATATCGCGTACATTTTTATTCCTTTACTCGAATCTTTTCTCTTTTAACTTCTTGATTTTGTTTTCTAGCCTAGTGATTTCTCTTTTCCGCATTTCTTTAGCACGTTTCACGGCATCTGTTTTTCTCTTGTACCAATCCCTACTGCCATATGCTTCATCCCAAGCGTTTCCATAAACAGTAGATCCATCTCTACTCGTACTTTTTACTTCCATCTCAAATATGCCACGTGTGAGGGCATATTTGGTAATCCATACTTTCATAAATCTTCCTCCATGATTATTGTTTTAAACTTAAGTAACACATAATTCCGCAATCCGGGAATATTTCTGCATTCATGTTGCCACGATTCGGGTCTAATTCATCGAGATAGACCGGCTTTCCTTTGCTATCTTTCAAAATTGCATATCCTACTTGCCTCTCCAATCTTGCTCGACTTTCAAAAACTTCTGGGAAGTCTCTTCGGATCTTATTCCAATAACCCATGCCATACATGACCGGCCGCCGGAAAGAAAAGGTCCGTTCAAACAATCCATGAGCTTCTTCCTTCGACAAATTCCGTTCAATTAGTGGGAACTCATGCTCAGCCTGAGAATTCGCTTCTATGGTTCTATCTGCTCTATCTCGTTCTTTCAGATCAAATCCCCAGACATACGTCAAATCATATCTTTGATGTTCCAATTCCCATTCTTTTCGTACTCGCTTTTTCAGCCAGTTTGTACATGGTGAAAATCCGTTGGGGGCTCTAAATCCTCCAAATACTTTCACACAATCTTCAACGCAGCTATATTCCTTAGATCTCAGAATCTGTATCTCTTGTCCGATTGCCGCCTCACAATCCCGTATAAATCGTATGCTGTCTGGATGTTGATCGGCAATATCTATGTACAACCACTCATCCACATCTCCTGCTAAGTATCCAGCCATAAAGCTGCTCACTCCTGCACTGATCCAACATACTTTTTTCTTCGTCATAACACCACGCTACAAATGCTGTATCGTGGATAGGGCTTCACGCTTCCAATGCTACTTCAATATGGCTTTCACAAACTAGTTTCCACTCATATCTCCTTCACGCTACTGTCAGCCCTTTTGTTCTCGCCACTAATCACGCTTGGCGGTCAACCCGGTTTACCGGGCATTCGTTATTCCTTTCTTTTATTTTGGCGCACTTTTTGCTCCATATTTACTTTTTCAGCATTAATTTTTTCACATTTTGTTTCATTTTTTTGATTCATTTGACTCTTTCTGCTTCATGATGCCATTACTTTAGCAATCAGATTCTCATATAGCTCTTTATACGTGTCGCGCTGCACTTTCAATTTGATTGCTTCTGCTGTCGCTATGACTAGACCGTTGTCTGAAGAGTTGCTAGATTTCTCCTGCCGCACCTGAATAATCTCCTTCTTAAGATCATCGATTTCCTGCAACAGCTTTTGTATTGTATCTTCATACTGGCTTACTGCTTTTTCATTCCCGTTAATACCCAATGAAATCATGAGCGCAATGTCGATATTTTCCATTTCCTGATCCGTGACTCTTCCAATGTAGTTATTTACCCGTTCAGTAGATACGGATGATACTTGCTCACATAATGCAATAGAAATTCTTCCAGTGCTACGAATAGTCACATGTGTTGGAAGATCTGCTTTCGGTTGTGTTGTTATATATACAACTTCGATTACACTTGAATGCTTATTGCATTCGTTGTTACTGACTACGATAGCCGGTCTGTCTGCGTACTGCTCACTTCCTGTTGCAGCCCCCCCTCGGGCAATGTAGAATATATCTCCTCTTCTAATCTCATCCATAACTATGTTCTCCTTATTCGCTCGCCTTGAAATTGTACACAGGCTTTATGATTTTCACGACTTCTACGGTATCTGCAATATTTGCAATAATTTCTTCCATCGGCTTATAAGCCATTGGACTTTCGTCAATGGTGGAGCTATTGACAGAAGTCGTGAAGATTCCCTTCATAGAGTCCTCATATTCTTTAAGTGATATAAGCTCTTTTGCCTTGTTGCGGCTCATTGTTCGACCAGCACCATGAGGCGCTGAGCAGTTCCAATCCTCATTTCCCTTTCCAACGCCGATGATGCAACCGTCACGCATATTAATAGGAATAAGAAGCTTTTCACCAGCTTTCGCAGAGATGGCTCCTTTGCGAACCATGTTCGTTCCGAATTCAATGTAGTTGTGAACGGTCTCAAACATCGGTAAATCCCAGTAGGAAATCTTGCCTCCGAATAATTTGCTAACGATTCGGCTTGCGATTTCACATCGGTTGTTCGTTGCAAAGCGCTGGCATTCTTTCATGTCGTGAAGATAATCTTCCCGGTGTTTCCCAGTAAGGTAGCACAGCTCTTTCGGAATTCTAAGAGGATTCGGAGAGAACTTTCTGTGAAGCTCAGCAATCGCTTTCTGAATCTCTGATTTGCGCCCCTGTGCCTTATAATCGGCGATCAGTTTCTCTTGCATAGCAATGAGTTCATCCTTGCCTTGCATGGTCTCAATGGCAAGATTCTGATAATATTCGGCAACCTGTTTCCCTAAATTGCGGCTGCCAGTATGAATTACAAGATACTTCATGCCCTCGGAATCAGCGTCAATCTCAATAAAGTGGTTTCCACCTCCAAGGGAACCGATAGAGCGCATCAGCCGTTCCGGATCTTTGAGCGCCTTATAGCACCGAAGTTCTTTTAGTGGATTGGCAGAGCAAATAGCAGTCTCGTTCACCTCACGACCACTCGGTATGTTCTCTCTGATAGCCTTGTCGAGACGATCAAAGTCAATGTCAATCTTCCCCAGTTCCACGGTCAGCATACCGCATCCAATGTCAACACCAACAATATTCGGGATAACTTTATCTCCCAAATCAGCCGTAAAACCAATAACACAACCCGCCCCGGCGTGAACGTCCGGCATGATACGAACCTTGCAATTTGCGAACGCTGGTTGCTTGATAAGGGTATAAATCTGATTCAAAGCCGTAGGCTCAATGTTATCGGTAAAAATCTTTAAGTTACTCACTACAACCCCTCCTTCAAATTTCAGTTTGGGTAATATCTTCCGAGTCTAAATAAATACACCCGTCTACTTCATAATCTCCATTCTCCCAGTCCGCATCAAATGACTCCCGGTCTCCAATGTATCTACCGATCATGCCATCCTGCTCGATTAGATAATGTAATTCCTTATTTTTTTCATCATCGACCAGACCACAAAAGACGTACTTTCCTTCCTCTGCATTACTCTTAAGCACATACGCAGGCTCACCGTCCATGCGTTTGTAAATGCTTTCCCAGAGTGCGCGATCATCATCCTGGGTATCCAACTTATCGATCATTTTCTTTCCATTGAGAGTTACCTTTTTCATTTTCCATCGTCCTCCTAATATCAATTTTCAAAATCCAATGATGCAGTATCCACGCATCAGCCCATATTGGGGGACATCTCTCAGCACATACTTGACCAGCATGTTTACTACTCTCCCTGTATATTGGCTCCCATCCCATTCTCGTAGCGTGAGGATATCTCCCGCCTGGATATCATCCTCATCTTTGCGAATCTCGAAAGCCTTAATGCCGTTGACTACCGCATCGTAGTAACATGGCAATATCTTTTTGCTTACAGTCTTAAACATCGCCATCACCTCTAAAATCTTAATTCAATTTTGTCAAAATCTCGGATCTTATGCGTTCAAAAATCGCATATTTACCACGTTTTTTTTGACTTAAATCTTCTAATTTTTCTTGTGCCTCTTCGATATTTTCAAACTCGCCATATGGATACCAGTGGGCATCTATAACTCTATATTTAGCGACAACATACGTTATCTCTGCGTGCTCATCCCTTTCTTTGAAGCCTCCTATACGCATAATCTCCTCCAAATTTTAATTTAATATATCATCAAGGTTTTTTAGCATTTTCTGCATCTTATTCCAATGCGCCAAGGCAAGATACTGTGATTTAAAATCGAGACATCCGCCTCGTCCGCAATTAGGGCAGAAAACACTCCATTCTTGTCCCTTTGTTACTTTGAGTTGCGGCATCCCGTAATATACGCTATCTGCTGCTGTCGGCTCATGGTCTATGCACACGCACGTCTCTATATGGTCTACCTTCATTTGTCATCACCTCTCAAGTCCTACTCTTCTTGATAGATTGCCTGCCCGCACATCGGGCAGAAGTGATAGCATATCTTCTTAAAATCTCCATTAAGGTTTTCTGCACCACATGCCGGGCAAACATATTCATCGACATGTATCTCATTTACCTTCATAGGGATCTGTTTGGACAGTGCGTTTAGTATCAAATGCGTTTCCTTTTTATCGATTGTAACTGTACAATCAATTTCTGCTTTTCTGCATGATCTTATATAGCGTACAACTCTGTAAATTTCGTCCACAATCTCTGCCTCCAAATCTTAATTTTCCACCTTATGCGCTCAACCTCTGGCGTACGCTTCTCAGTGACTCCGTTGTGGACTGAGCGTAATACATACTGGTTACTGCCGGTGACGCGTGTCCGAGGATTTCTTGGATAATGCCGATATCAAGTCCGTGCTGCTTGAGATCCATTCCCAGTGTCTTACGCATCTTGTGCGGATACACACGGCACTGGATCTTCGCGCGCTTGCCGATTTTTCTCATGATAGTCCGGTACGTTGCCGTCCCCATCCTCCCTCGCTTTGCGCCTACGGTTTGGGTAAAGAGGTACGGGCTGTTATCCTTCCTCTCATCAAGATACGCTGCAAGATAATATCTCGCCTCCGCATCCAGATATAATGTTCTGGCATGTCCACCCTTCTCACCAATGATCGGGATGTCCCCGGTATACATATCCACTTGATCCAGGCGGATATCTGCGATCTCGCCTACACGCGCACCAGTGGAACGGAATACCTCGATAATGGCACGATCCCGCTTCGTTTTGCACGCGTCCCGTAGCTCAATTATCTCTTCCCGGCTGTAGTAGTCAATCTTTCCCATGACAACCTTTTTCGCGTCCACATTATCGACCGGGTTATCCTGTACGATCTTCGACTTGCGCATCCATGTGAAGAACGCCGAGAGATTTCGCCTCTCATTGTTGTAGGTGCGGTTCGTGATCTGCTCTGTCCTCACGCCTTTGTGTTTCTCATACTGTGCCAGATACCAATCAATATCCAGCGTGTCGATAAGATCCAGACGCTTCCCTGTAGCCAGTACCAGACGGCGTACCGATCCCATATATGCCTCGATCGTTCGCTTCTTAAGGTGACGTTTCTGGATCATAAAGAGCTGCACCAGATACGCATTACGCTGATCCACGCTACTTTTAACCTCTGCCGGAAGAGTCGTGATCTCTTCGACATTCACCTTCATAAGCTCATTAGCCAGCACAAGCTCCAATACATCAAGGGCTTCTCTGTCCTGGATATATACGGACATTGTAACGGTTACATTATTGATAATATCGGATTTAATGTTACTCATAAGTACCTCCTTGATTTTGGCGCTCAAGTCGGCTATAATGGACTTAAGCAAATGTTCTTAGCGGCGGAATCATCTTGGCGGGTGGTCCGCCGCTATTTTTCTATTCTGTATCGTCAAACATTGATATCTGCCCTTCTACGTTGGTGTCTTCCATCCACCAGCGGAACACATCGTCTGCGTTCTTCCATTGTGTCTCTTTTCCCGCCGCATGGATCGCCTCCAGCATCTTACCGAATGCTCTTATATAGGCCCGCTGATACGTTGGGAAATCGGCGAATTCCTTGTATCTGTGCTTCCCGGCCATTGGGCACCCGATACAGCCGACGCGGTAGTATCCCATTTTGTACAGATCATTGTGGGATGGGCATTCGTTCCAATAATATTCCCAGATGTCACTGTCCGGCCAATCGATAATCGGATTGACGATCATATCTCCCTTGATCTTGCACGTCTCAATCAGCGCTCTTTTCCTGTCGTTTTCGCTCATCAGCATGATTTTTTCTGCTGCCTTTTTCCCGCGGGGCTCGATGTCCTGACGGTTCTTTCTCTTGTTGCTCTCGGCCCATCGTACTCCAGTAGCCACAAAGCGATTGGGATTGACGTTTTCCTTGTACTCCTCGCAACAGTAACGCTGCATTCTGCAAGGTGGCATCTTCTTATGTGGAATAAGCTGCCACATCGTCATCTTCGGGTGGTGGATCGTTGCCGTGATTCCTGCCTCCTCGAGCCTCGCAAACGTCTCTTTGATGTGTCGCACTGTCGGCGGCGCGTCCACGGTTGTCAGGCCGTGGGAAACCTCGAACGGAACACCGGATCTTTTGAAAAGCTCTAACATCACATCACTGTCTTTTCCGCCGGAATAAGTGCAGATCAGCGGCTTGCCATAGTGGTGTAAGCTCATCTCCGATGCCATCTTGATTCTCTCGATGCTCTTCTGTTCGAGATCCATTGTTCATCACCTCCGGCTTCCAGTCCTCGCATCTCAGTTCTTCTCCTGCCTTGCTCCAGTCGCAGGCGTACTCATATAAGCAATTATCACAGCGTTCTTTTTCCATGCTCTCTTCTCCATTTCAATATTGATTCATCCGTCCAGTCAATGTGCTGCCCACAAGCCATACAATAACCAGCTTTGTGGTCTATATAGCTATAATGCGCATGACATGTTGGGCACTCCCACATTTTTATGGGTCGTATCAGATCAGCAGGGTTATAATTGATAATAGGTCTTGTTGCTTTACTTTTCCTAATTGCAACAGATATTTCAGTGATTCTTGTATCGTCCTTTTTCTCCCATCTTTCCCAGAATCTTCTTCTCTTCTTATCCTGTTGATCCACATCGATGATTAAGTCAAGCTCTCCCGTGATCTGCGCTACATCGGTAAATTCTTCGATCACTTTAGCTCTCGCTGCTTCTTCTGTCACCGGTGTAGGATTTTCTCCGCGCAATACCCGAGCCAGCTTCAATGCTGCTTTCCCAAGTTCGTTGCATTCTTCTGCTAACTGCTCATACATTGCAGGCTCTCCGATTGCGTCTACCATGTTAATCTCTGTCATACTGCTCCGCCTCCTTCACGCTCAGCCCCACGATCCCGGCGCTCTCTCCGCTATCAGTTGCCCGGAAGTGCGCTCCGACGATCGCCGGGTACATGTATTCAAACATGACGTAGTTCGCTGCGTCGCACAGGTACTCGGTGTTTCCGGTCTCCTTGTACTTCTGGATGCACTTCTGCATGGATCCGAGTGCATCCACATAGTGCTGACCGAAGTTCTCTGCTGCCGGGCCGTACTTGTAATAGCTCGTCTCTACACGGGCTTTTCGAAGTTCGTCAAACTTATCGCTGTATTCTTTCTTAATGTCACAGATCATTTCTTTGCGCTCCCTATTTTTCTCTAACAAGTCAGTTACTTCAATTTCCATGGTGGAGTTTACATACTGTGCATTGTCACTATATGAGGACTTGATTGTTTTTGTAATGGCAAACAGTTCTTGACCATTAACGCTGTAAACGTCAGCAATGGGGAGCTGTTTTTTCGTAACATATCCTGGGTGTCGAATAAGCCATTCCTTATCATATCCATACCGTTCAAGTTCTTTAAAAACCACGTCATCATAGTGCTTAGCAAAATTTTCACCAACTTCATCGGCGAGATTTGAAATTATCGTTGTATAGTCAAGTGTGCTCATGAATACCGTTCACCTACTCTTACTTACGAAACCGTAATTCCATTAACCTGGACACCATCTTCAAGCTCTACAACAAAGCATTTTCTTCCTTCAATTATCCGAATTGAAGTGATGTCCTGATGTTCATCTGCAATCTTTACGGTTCCAGCACTCCCCGGCAGTTTAATTTTTAAATCCTTTTCCAAAAGATTGTTCGCTAAAAGCGTTTCTCCACCAATAAGGCAATCCCAAGCATCAGAAAATGCTTTGATCTGTTCATCGCCTCCGCAAATAGAAACGATAACATCAGCCCTTTCTTTGGTGAGCATAACTGGTTCCCCAGAATCTTCTTCGCTCTCCATAGTATCTCTGATACACTGTCGGATGCTTTTTACCGCCTCGAAATTTAACGATGTGTTAAAAACGTTTTCTATCAATCCCCAAAACGCTGAGTTTTGGCTTCCGGCATCGAGTAAGCAACTGCATCCCAGAACATTTTCGCAAAACTGAGAATTGTGTTCTTTCTTTGCGTATGCCAAAATGCTATGGATATCTGTACTGCGATCATTGAATGCTGGAAATAAAAATCCCGTGTCTGGATCACCTACCATCCAATCGCGGCGGCTTGATTCAAACACTCGGTTCTTATCATTGTAGGAAATTCCTGGTCTTGAGAGATTTACCGGGCAGATGCAACACTGAACATATCTGTAAACTTCTTCAGACGCATCGAACAGCTCAGTGTTATCGGCGCTCTTGCCTGGGATATCATAAACGCCGTACACAAGCAGAATCATGTAGTTACCTGAATGATCATAATTTGCGATCACATTCTCATAGAATTTATCAAGAGAATCATCATCTTTCAGCGCAGAATCTCTAAGCTTCATCAGCAGTTCCTGCGGTCCACCAGGTTCTTCAGCCTCTATCTTGATTTCTCTTGAGAGTAAGTTTTTCCCCAATTTTCCAGACAGTCCTTTTCTGAGAATTTCCCAATATTTGAAGATTTCATCCTCTGGTAAAGAAAAAAATGCATCTCTATCCTTGAGGATAATGTTCTTTTCTGCATCCACATAGCAGACGCACATGCGCTCAATGGTGCATCCATCGGAACTGAACTTATTTATTTTCTTGATTTCAGCGATTTCTCTTTTATTCATTAAGTGTCATCCCTCCGATTAACTTATCTAATTTTTCTCTGACATTTTTCGGCATTGGAACAGATTGTTTCAGCGCTTCTTCACGTTCGGCGGAAATACTGAGTGTTTGGGTTCCTGTCTCGATTCTGTATTCCGGCTTTTCCACAGGGAGATTTAAAGATGCTCGTTCCTTGTCTCTTGCCGAAACAGCCCGATAAGATTTCAAAAAGTTCGATTGCAATACCGTCAGTGCCGGACCATCCACCTGCATCTGAGCCCATTCTTTAAGCTGTGATGGAGATCCTATTACCTTTTGCACGGTGGGTGGAAGCTTTGCAAACTCTTCTTCGGCATAATACGTTGACCGGCGGATTGCTTTGGTAACAAGCCCCCATGCAGCCAGTTCGCTCATATCATCCTTCCGAAATATTAGGTTCAATTTCTCGATTACCTGTCCTATTCCTGGTGCAAATCCGCTTTTATCGGATTTGATATACGCCACAGTTGCAGCTTCAACCTGCTTAAACGGATATTCCTTCAAAAGGTTGTGCCAGGTGTTTACCGTCACCGTTTTGTCCGGAACCGAAAATCTCGGATACGCCGCCTGGATCATCATGAGAATATTTATGGTTTCATCCCTAGTCATCAGGAATTCCTCCAATCGTTATATTCTTTAGAGGTTTTCATTTTCCCCAGCCGAGCCCATGTAATTCCTGCATAGTTATTCACTATAGAATCATCTACAACAGAAATGACCGAATCCATACCGTATTCCTGGCAATTCTTGATGAACTTGTTCAGCAACATCTTGATTCCTATTTCTGTGTCATAATGGTTCGACGCTTTCGGCTTTGCATCCTTGTAAGTCATCCAACGCTTAGCGCATTCTAAAATATCGGGATTATCATAGAAAAACATATACTCATCATATTTCTTCAAAATGATGTTTAGGTTTGTAAGGTTCGATGATCTTTTCGAGAACTCATTAGGGTTCGGCTCTGGCAACGCTCGAATTTCCTTCGGCTTCTCTTCAATCCGCTCCTGCTTTTTCTTTTCTCTATACCTTGATGCCCGTTCCCGGTTCTGCTGCCGGATTTTGTCTAATCCCTCCGCACTCTGGTACTCGCCCCATCCTGGAATTTCAAATTTTTCCTCATCTAACACAATCATGTCCATTTTTTCCAGAACGCTGAGCGCCAATACAATGACGCTTTCATCAAAATTCAGCTCATCGGCAAGTAGTTTTGGCGTATACGGAATGTTCTCCGTCAAATAGATCATTCCTCCAGCATTACACCTTCCGGCCATTGTCAATAACATAACCCAGATGAGGACGATGTTATTACCTTCCGGGAGTGTCCGGATATGCTTGATTTTGCGGTTCTCAAACATATCCGTAGTGAGTTTTATCCACTTCACTTCTCCCATACATTTATCACCCCATTTTCTTATCTTTGCGTAGATCTGTATGGAACATGGTACTTAGGTTTCATCACTGCTTTATCGTCAATGTAGACGTCAGCAGCAACCTTTCTCGGATCATTTCCCCAGATTTCCATTAACTCCGGGAGATTTTCATTCACAGAGTCAAATTCAAGCCCGTATTTACGGCAGAATTCAACTGCGTCAGTTAATTGCTGACCACACCGGCATGTCCAGAGAATCACTTTGTTTCCCTGGTTCCGGCGCTTGATGAGGTGTAAAATCAATCCCATATTCGGAGCACCAATGCCTGGGTATATGCTCTCACATAGTGTCCCATCGAAATCCACGGCATATACTGTATAATTCCTACTCATCAGATTCTCCGGAACGTTTTTCTTCCCACATCTGCTTGAATCGTTCAGAAGCTGCCGCCGCCTGCTCTTCCGACACCTTTCTCGGTGGGCTGATCTTGATGAAATTAATCGGTACATGGCACACCATTGATCCGTCATTATTAACATGTACTTGGTTCACCTCGTCCGGTCTCTGTTCCGCCATTTTCAAAAGCTTTGACTTCAAAGCCGTTCCACTCGGAACCGTGACTTCGGCATAGTCTCCGCCTTTAATCCAGTTGATTGCAAACTCGTTCACCCTTTTTCTCCCTCCTTGCGTTGATTGATCGGTTAATTATTTTTTTGTACTCAGTTCTGGCTTCAATACATTTAGGATGTTTCAATTTGTCCACGCACATTTGATAATGTTTTTCGCATACCTTATATCCAGATTTTACCGGGTTGCTACAGAAGCGACACATGTGTAATTTCTCACGCATTTCGAAACCGATATTATGACTTGTCTCTGCCTTCATTTTCCTATTTTTATCAGCGCATATACCACACGTGCTTCGCCCCCCCCGAAGAGCTTTCCGCTTTCCGCATCTTGTGCAGATTCCTTGTTCTTTCCTTTTGGCATACAAAATTCTTAAATACTCTCTCTGCTGCTCATTATAGTGCTCTCGGTCCTTGTTTCGACGTGCATTGACTTGTGCGCTAAATTTTGCATTGCATTCCGGGCAAGCTTTTTCGTCTCCCATAATCGGATGAATTCTGCACTCGGGGCAAACGCCACATTTTTGATACATTTTTCTCGTTTTTGCCTTTTCTTCGTTTCTCTTTTCCCTACATGCGTTACATCTATAAGCACCGTTCTCTGATGGTTTGCCGCATAGAACACATAGTCCCTGGCTCCGCCTGCGCTCTATGAAATTCTTCATGTTAGTCGATGTCATTGTAATCTTTTGTTAATTCTCCAATAATTCAATAATTTTCCCCGCAGATTCTTCCGGCTTGCAGAACATAAATTCTGTTCCATATTTCTCGTGCATGGTCCACATGATCTGTTTAAGCTGTGATGGCTTGCACGGAGACTTTGGCGGATTCTTTCCGGCGCGTTCTGCACGTTTCTTCGCGATAAAATAGCTTCTCCACCGCTTTTCATTTTTCCAGCGCTCAAGGTTCTCTACCGAAGTAACGCCATCGGTGTTTTCTATAAGAATGATAAGTCGGATTCCGTTGTTGTGCGCAAGGAAACAGCTGTCAGAAAACCGCTTATGTCCCTGCATTAAGCACTGATACAGCTCTTCACAATCTCTCTTTGTATCTACCGAGGTCTTAATCAAACCGATCAGGTCCATCTTTTTCAGCTTGTCTCCCCGGCGATCAATGACTTCCTGTATCTCCGGCGTGATTTCGATATAATCTCCAACAGGCACCGGGAGAGGGATCAGTTCATGTCCCATCTCCGCCAGCATGCGATGCTTCAGCTCATGCTTGCTTGCCTGTTGCGCTTTGTCCTCTCCAATTCTCATTACTTGTCCTCCGGAGAATCTGTTTTCCATTCTGAGCAGTGCAGGTCATTCCCTGCTTTACTCCAATTGCATGTATATTCGAACATGCAGTTATCACAGTGTTCATCTTTATTCATATCTATTCTCCTTTATTTATTCCAATACCATGAGTGAATTCCGTCTTTCATTTTTAACTCACGCTCCCTACCTAACTATGCAAACTTTAACTGCCCTTCCGATTCTTCGAGAATCTGCATGTTTTTTACTCGTTCATGCTTACACATTTCCGGAAGATTTCCTTTTACCAACGCTGCCGGAAGAGGCGGGCAGACCGCATTTCCACAGCGCCGTACCTGCTCACTTCTTGGATACGTTTTACCATCACAATCGTGGTCGATGATGTAGTCCTCCGGGAATCCCTGGCAGCCATACAGCTCTTTGGGCTCAAGCATTCTCAACCCGATATCAACGATCTGATATTCTGTGCCATATATCGTCACGAGTCCGAAGCGGTCCTGTGCCGTTACCGTATCCAGTGGGTCCGTAACGCTTTGTCCCGTGCCGGATCCGTAATACTTTGTTAAGAATGCCCGCACCTCTCCAAAATGTCCATCTCCGGCAGTGATCGTGTGCAGTGGTTCGCGAATATCCTGCCCGGTGCCGCTTTTGTAAAATTTGCTGATAAAAGAAGTCACCAAACCGTACCGGTTTGATCCATCCACCGTCATAATCGGCGCTTCGATTCCCTGCCCCCGAACCTCGTCTTTTGTTGTTTCAGAATGATACTGGATCAGCAGTGGAGCACATAAATAGTGTTTCCCATTTCCAACAATAGTCGGCAACGGTTTTTCTATATCATTAACCCTCGGTGGCTGTCCATTTCTCTCCCCATATCCTATCGGCACTATAAATGGCTCTGGATTGTCCAGAACGAACTTCTTTACACCACGGGCGATGCGATCCATGGTCTTTTTCGCTAACGGTCTGACCGCCCGGATTCCATACTTCTCCTTGATTTCTTCCGATGTATCAAAGATGCTCGGACACGGGAGTGAAAAATCCAGCTGTGTATATGCTCCAACATACGGCTTTAACAATCCCTGTTTCACTGCTTCACTGTCTGACGGTCCATGTGTGGGCTCTGGCCATACAATGGGTTTGCCATCGCACCGTGCAATCATGAAGAAACGTTTTCTCATTGTCGGCGCCCCATAATCTGCTGCCACAAGCTCCCGGAATTCCACCTTGTATCCAAGATCTGTAAGTTGCTGCACAAACTTCTGGAATGTCACGCCCTGTTTCGCTTTGATTGGATGATGCCCCCGATTTAACGGACCCCAGGTTTTAAATTCTTCGACGTTCTCCAACATAATCACCCGTGGTCTTACAAGCCCAGCCCAACGGCAGGCAACCCATGCAAGTCCACGAATATTCTTATCTTTCGGCTTTCCACCCTTAGCTTTTGAGAAGTGCTTACAATCGGGAGAAAACCATGCCAGCCCAACATGATGTCCTTTGCATGCCGCCACCGGATCTACCTGCCACACATCCTCGCAATAATGCTTTGCATTCGGATGATTGGCTTTGTGCATGCGGATAGCTTCTGGATCATGATTGATAGCAATATCAGGGGAAACACCTGTTGCAATTTCGATTCCAGTAGATGCTCCGCCTCCACCGGCGAAATTATCTACTATTAATTCATTATTTATCATATGATTTCCTTGTGCGTTCTAGTTAAACGGAAGTCCAGCATCTTCGATGCCGTCCGGAATATTCATAAATCCGTCTCCAATCTGAGGAGAATTTCTGGCACCGGCATCTCCACCAGTATTTCCACCACTACTCTTACTCTCGGCAAATTCCTGCTCCTCTACAAAGATGTCGGTTGTATAAACTTTCTTTCCTTCCTTATTGGTATAGGATCCCGTCTGAACTCTTCCGGATACAATAAGTTTCATGCCTTTTCTGAGATACTTTTCGGCCCATTCCGCAGACTTTCCAAATACCACGCAGGGGAGATAGTCCACGCTCTGTTGATCATCTTTCTTGATACGGCGATTCACGGCGAGCGTATAGCTTGCCATCGCTTTTTCCCCGGCATACCTTACTTCCGGATCTCGCGTCAGCCGACCACATAACATTACTTTATTCAAAATAGTTTCTCCTTTCGCTCTGTATTGCGAATTTCTTTTAAATAGTTAATGCATTTCCGATATACTTCCGGGTCAAACGGCTTCCTCTCATGCTCATATGAGCTGTACTCAGCAGGACTACATCCACCAATCCGCGACATTTGGTACATAGTCAGTCCTGCGTCCCGCCTTTTAGCCGCTACATATCCAGCTGATATCCCTCTTTGTGAGTCCATGTCCTGGATCTCAAGTCTTTTCTGAATGTCTTCTGCTTCTGCTGCTCTCATCAGCTGATTAACTTCGCATAATTCATTTTTGCAATCATAGAGAACACCGTGTTTGTCTTTTTTACCATCGTAAAACCCTGTTACATATTTCGATGGTTCTTTACAGGTATCACACTTTAGGTTTATAAGCATCTATGAATTCCCTCCTCAAAACGGAAATAAGCTTATGTCTCGTTCTAATCCAGGCTCGGCCACATCAACTGTAACTGCATCTCCAGTAATCTCTTTGATTTCATGCCGCATCAGTTCCGAATTTCCCCACGTTTCTGATATATGGCACAGAATCACGTTTTTCATCAGTTCGGTTCGGTTTGCCCGGATGACATTCTTCACAACATCTAAGCTGCTATGCCCTTTTATGGAATGCTTATAATTCACAGCATCCTTTTCCGTGTCCGCATCCAGATGGTTACACTCGATAAGAAATGTGCTGATATGCATTCCTTTGAATGTTTTAGGAAGATACATAAAATCTGTCGCATACATCATCAGCTGACCGTCTGGGATTTTTATCAGATACATATAGTTCGGGACACCATCGTGTGGCACATATAGAGGAATTACCTTGAAGTTTCCGATAGATATCCATTGTCCTTCCGGAATCCCGACCATCCTCTCTCCGGCCACAACATTGAAATGTTCCGCCGTCTCATCATTCGTATAAATTGGTATGCCAACTGTCATAAGATTTTTATAACATTTAGCGTGATCCATATGCTGATGAGTAAGCAGCGCACCGGAGACATTAGAGATTTTGAATTGTATTCCTTCCAGGATGTTTTCCCATTTGCAGCCAAAGTCCAGAAGTAAAAGCTCTCCATCATAATCCAGAACATAGCAGTTTCCTCTTCTACTGCCTGTATCAACTACTTTTAACTTTGTCATACGCTTTTTTCTGCTCTTCAATACGGTGGAGCTGCCGATCAAGTTTTCTCTTTACAACATCTTCAACTTCGAGTTCTGCGTTCATCAGATATTCGATCTGTGAAATCATGATTTTTACGTCGGCAATCTCTTCAATGATATTGCAGCGTTCTTCTGAAACAGCTCCGTCATTGGGAATGTTAGTGCCATTTTTCCCAACCCATTTGCAGATTGCCATCATGAGTTCCGACATTTCCTCGAAGATTTTCCAGCTCTGAGAAATCCATCCATAATGCTTTGCAATGATTCTCGCCTTTACTTTGTCAACCTTATTCATATTTCTCCTCTGTGGGTGACCGACTTGTGCCGATCACCCTTCATGCATTACATTGTTTCTGGCTTCATCCAGTCCGGAGTATCTTCGGATTTCTGATTTTCTACCGCCGGATCTAACGGCTCACTACCTTTACTTTCAGATTCCGGTGCTGTTTCGTTCGGCGGTGCAACGAATTCTTCTTTATTGGCGTTCTGGGCAAGATCTCGTTTTACCTCATCTTCCAGGTTGTAAACCTTGTACTCGCTATCAGCCATCTCATAAACCTCATCCGTTGTATAGAGACCGTTGGAAAGTTCCGGGCAGTTCATTCTTGAGAAGAAGGATGCTGCTCTGTAACGAAGCATAACCTGCGGCATGGTGATCCACTTAGAACCGTTTTTCTTGGTCCACCCTTCTGCTTCAGCCATATCCATAGTTACCTCGATGCCGGTAACTTTTCTTCCGTCCTTTGTTGTCCAGCATGTGCATGAGTACGGCTTGCCGTTTTTGTCTCTTTTTTCCTCGAACTGAAGTTCGATGTCGTACTTCTTCGATCTGTTGATCATAGCGATTAAGAATGTTGCTCTCCACGCCGGGCGACCCTGGATAACGTCTAAATTTTGCATAACCATGAATGGGCTCGTTTTAAGCCGATTCGCGATATCCATAGCGACTAATCCGTTTGCAAAGTTACCCTGATATTCTTTTGGGACGATTGTAGAGCTTGCAAATGCTTTCGCCATTTGAGTTGCCATGAGGAAGTTATCTGATGAGCCAAAGATTCCAAGGCTGAAATCTGTGTTGTGTTTAACCGGTGCTGAAAAATCCTGTGTTCCCTGGGATTCCGCCTGCTGAACTGCTGTTGCATTTTCCATATTATTCATCTTCCTTTCCAAAAAAGAGTTTAAAAATTGATTCTGGAATTCGCTCCTTAATCATATCGTCGATTTCCTTTTCACTTTTTAACCCCAAATCTACCATATCTTTGATTTCACTGGGAGTGAAAATCCCATCCTCGACAAAATTATGAATAAGAGTTGAAAACTCTGCCATCAATTCAAACTTTTTCCCTTTAATGAAAGTATTTCCGTTATTTTCAACTTTAATCATCAAATATGCCTCCTAGTCTTCATAATCAACTGTCAGCTGGCAATCATCTGCTTTGAGTAAAATAAGCTGACAATCTAAGTCTTTGATAAGTTCTGCTGTCTTGTCCGTGATTCTTTCAGCATTATCCACCCAGATCGGCAAGCTGACTTCATATGCTTTCTGGAAGGTTGCCGGGATGTCGATATCAATCAGCCCTTTAGCGCCATCGTTCAACCTCTTAGAATACATAGTTCCTTTAAATGTCGGTTCACAAATCTCACGATAGGATTCTCCATCCTGGTTAAATTCAAACAATTTCCACTGAGTGAACTGGAAGAGCTGATTTACTTTTTCCGTCAACATGTCACATTTCGCTTTGTTGAACTTTTTGAGAAGCTTCAGCCGTGCCTGGCAATCCGCAAGTGTCTGCGCGATTTCTGTTTTCTGTTGCTTAAGCTCTGCCACCCGATCACTCGCATCGCTTGATTGCTTAATATAAGCTTTGTATCTCTCGATATCAGCAATCAACTGATTCCGTTTTCCACGATTGAGATTTCTCTGTTCTGCGACATTATCTGCTGAGGATAATTCACTTCTTTTCTGAGAAATCAATGCAGAAATTTTCTGATGCTCATCATTGTTCGACATATCTGCTGACGTAGGCATTGCATGAAGCGCATTTTTCTTTTCTGCGATTTCCATTGCCAGTGACATTAAGTCCTGCTTGCATGTTGCAATGAGTTCCTCGCTCTTTTCTTTTGTCTCCTGGGATGATTTCAGCTGTGCGGCAGCCACATTGCCATCCTGGATGATTTCAGCTAAATTTTTCTTCTTGCTTTCTTCAAACTGACTCTTCTGCTGCACCTCATCATCAAGACGTTTCTTCTTTCCAGATTCCCACATGGATCTGATTTTGGTTTTCTGATCGTTTGGAAGTTCCTGTTTGCATGTCGGGCAAATCAGCGTAGTCTCGTTAAATTTCTCGGCTTCAATAGAAGAAATTTTACTGTCATCATAAGAAGACTCTGCCACATGTTTATACCGATTTCTTATTGCATCTAATTCCGCCTGATTTCTCTGAATTGCCATGCTCGCATGTTTACAATCCAGTTCGGCAATTTTAAGCTGTGATTCCAGCTCAACTTTTTTTGCTTCTAATGTGCTGATTTCACGCTGTTTTTCCTTCCGTTCTTCAATCACCCCGGCGGATAACTGTGTTTCAAGGTTCTGACGTTTATTCTCTAACTCATTGATTTCTGAAAGTTTCAAATCATATGATTTCCCGATTTCATCCAGCTGTTTATCTGCTTTATCGACCTCTGAAATCTGACAATTTAAAGTTTTAATTGCAAGTTCGCACTCTGCAACATCCTTAATTCCTTTGCTCGCCTCATCGATTCTTGTTGGTATATCATCCAACCGCCCTTTTAAGCCGCGGTCTCCTCGTCCTCTTCCGTTGATCTGGAAGTTTTCTCTGGAAATCAGCTCTTCAATACTTCCGTCTTTCAGCATTTCTTTAATAGGAAGAAACTCGTCGCTTTTTGCGACCACATCATCATCCGTCAGCCCCGGAATCATGTCGAAAAGTTTCTGTCTGCGGGCCGCCGTATCGAGTTTTAAAAACGCCGCGGAACTGGTGCAAATTCTGAACACATCCTCTGGAACGATTTCAGCCATGAATTCTTT
>ERZ1026868.416-NODE-416-length-28350-cov-7.114048_pt1 | contig 28350 bp, 21 predicted proteins | sample MGYA00380164_ERZ1026868 | MGnify/ENA primary metagenome ERZ1026868 (study PRJEB33269, sample SAMEA4719800) | human gut metagenome | biome: human-associated habitat; feature: organic feature; material: feces | place: Cameroon | collected 2013-10 ...
GGCTGTTATGATAGGCGGTATGGTTCCCCCGATTGCAATCGCACTTTCAACAACCTTCAACAAGAAAAAATGGACAGCGGAAGAGCTCAAATCAGGTCCCGTCAACTATCTTATGGGTCTCTGCTTCATCACGGAGGGCGCTATCCCCTACGCTGCTTCCGATCCGATTAGAGTTATCCCCTCATGCTTGGTAGGCTCGGCTGTTGCAGGCGCTCTTACATCACTGTTCAACGTTACATGCCCTGCACCTCACGGCGGAATTTTCACATTCATAGTATGCGACCATCCGCTTCTCTATATCGTAGCTCTTATCGCAGGCTCGGCAGTCGGAGCACTGATGCTCGGACTTCTCAAAAAGAACCGCACAGAAGCCGTAAATAACTGAATAAAATAATGCAGAGGGGTTACTTACCCCTCTGCAAGCATAAAAACAAGGAGAATTACCATGGTACAGAAAACTTTTACAATTACTAATAAAATGGGACTTCATATGCGTCCTGCAAACACCTTTGTAACGGAAATGTCAAAATTTTCTTCGGACATTGACATAATTTTCGGCGGCAAAAAAATCAACGGCAAGAGCATTATGAACATAATGGCAGGCTGCATCAAATGCGGAAGCGAAATTACCGTAGAATGCAACGGAGCAGATGAAAACGAAATGCTCAAAAAGGCCGAAGAGCTTATCACCTCGGGCTTCGGCGAAGAATAATATCGCTGCGGTCAAAAGAAAGGATGGGTTTTATGCTTAAAGGAATCGGCGCATCACAAGGCTTCGGAATAGGTAAGGCTGTTGTTATAAGGGATATAAACCTCGATTACTCCTTTGTAAAATTTACCGATTCGGAGCATCAGAAAAAGCGTCTGCGCTCGGCAGTTGCCGACTTTTCCGACGAGACAAAAGCACTTGCTGCGGAGCTTAAAAAGAACGCAGGCGAAAAAGAGGCGGAGATACTCGAAGGACATCTTGTTATGCTTGAGGATCCGTTTATGCTCTCGCAGATGGAAGAGGCAATCGATAACGGCTCTGTTGCCGAAGCGGCGGCAGACAGCGTATGTACAATGTTTATCGATATGTTTTCGGGCGTTGACGACGAGCTGACCCGTCAGCGTGCCTCGGACGTAAAGGACATACGGGACAGCCTGTTGCGTATTCTTTTGGGTGTAAAAAGCGTGGATATTTCATCCGTGCCTAAAGGCTCTGTCCTCATAGCAAAGGACTTTACCCCGTCTATGACCTCGCAGATAAACAAGGAAAACGTTTCCGCAATTATCACAGAGGTCGGCGGCGTTACGAGCCACAGTGCAATCCTCGCCCGTGCAATGGGTATCCCCGCTGTTTTATCGGTTGTCAATGCGGTTGAAAAAATTTCAGACGGCGAAATGCTTATTGCCGACGGCTTCAAGGGCAAGGTCTTTACCGACCCCACGGAAGCAGAGCTTAAAATATACAGGGATAAGCAAGTGGCATATCTCAAGGAAAAGGAAAGCCTCAACGAATACTTCTCAAAGGAAACCGTTACGAAATCGGGCGTCAAAAAGCGTGTCTACGGCAATATCGGCAAGGCGGAGGACGCACAAAACGTACTGCAAAACGGCGGCGAGGGTATCGGACTTTTCAGAACGGAATTTCTGTTTATGGACAGAAGCTCTCTTCCGACTGAGCAGGAGCAGTATGAAGCTTATTCGACCGTTGCAAAAACAATGGACGGCAAAGAGGTTATAATCCGCACACTCGACATCGGCGGAGATAAGGCAATAGATTACCTTAAAATCGAAAAAGAGGACAACCCGTTCCTCGGACACCGTGCGGTAAGATACTGTCTTGACAATCCGAAAATTTTCAAAACTCAGCTTCGTGCAATTCTCCGTGCCGCAGTTTTCGGAGATATAAAGGTTATGCTTCCGCTTGTAACGACGCTTGACGAGGTTCGTAAAGCAAAAGCGCTTATCGAAGAATGCAAAAACGAGCTCAAGGACGACGGGCTCAGGTTTGCCGACATTCCCGTAGGCGTTATGATTGAAACACCGTCGGCGGCGATTATTTCGGATTTGCTTGCAAAAGAGGTTGCATTTTTCTCCATAGGAACAAACGACCTCACCGGATATACAATGGCTGTTGACAGAGGAAATGCGGCTGTTTCCGAACTGTATGACCCGACTCAGCCTGCGGTGCTTCGCCTTATCGAAATGACAATCAAAAATGCCAAAAAAGCAGGCATACCCGTCGGAATGTGCGGAGAAGCGGCAGCCGACACACGTCTTATTCAAAAGCTTTGCGAATGGGGACTTGACGAATTCTCGGTAACTCCCTCCTCAATTTTGCACACAAGAAAAATCATATGCGAATGTGAATAAAATCAAAAAGCACGGCTTTTATTTCAGACAATCATATGTACAATCCGTACAAAATCAACCAAAAGTTGACTCTGTGCGGATTTTTTTTGCTTTTTTACTTTATAGTTGACGATTACTGTGGTAATATAGTAGGAAAGGGGTTGATATTTTGGAAAGGTTTAATTTCAATATAATTAAAGAGCTTCGTCTGAAGAACGGAATGACTCAAAAAATGCTGAGCCAACAGCTCGGCATAAGCAACCGTGCCGTTTCAAAGTGGGAAAGCGGACTTTCACAACCGTCTGCTTCGCACATTTTCAGACTTGCGGAGATTTTCAATGTGCCTATGGACGCCTTTTACGAGCGTTCGCAGTCCGTAGCTGTAAAACCCGAGCCTACGGGTATGCTCTCCGTTACCGATATTTACAAAATCGGCAGAGGTCCGTCAAGTTCACACACAATCGGCCCTGAAAGAGCGTGCGAAATTATTAAAGAGAGAAATAAGCAGGCGGATTACTTTAAGGTTGTTTTATACGGCTCACTTGCAAAGACGGGCAAGGGGCACGGAACGGACACCGTTATTCGCAAGACGCTTGCACCCGTAAAATGCGACGTTTGCTTTGATTTTTCACAAAATGATCTCCCCCACCCCAACACGATGCTTTTTACCGCCTACAAGGACGGAAATGAGCTTAGCTCAAAAAGAGTTTTCAGCGTCGGCGGCGGCGATATTGTTTTCGAAAACGAGCCTATTTCACAGAAAAGTATGGTTTATCGCCACACCAAATTCAATGAAATTGCACAATACTGTCAGGCAAGGCAAATGCGCCTTTGGGAATATGTCGAGGAAAACGAGGGCGACGGCTTCGAGGAATATATGAAAACCGTTTGGGAGGCTATGAAGTGCTCCATTCACAACGGATTGAACGACGAGGGAATTTTGCCGGGCGGACTCAACATTCAGAAAAAAGCCAAAACGCTTTATAATAATCAGCACATCGACGAACAAGCCGAAACAAGGGAAAACAGAATAGTTTGCTCCTACGCCTTTGCAATCGGAGAGCAAAACGCCTCGGGCGAAACGATAGTTACAGCTCCGACCTGCGGTGCGGCAGGTGTTTTGCCTGCGGTTTTGTACTATCAGCAGAGGAAAAACGGTTTTGGCGACACACAGATAATCAAGGCTCTTATGACAGCAGGGCTTATCGGCAATCTCATCAAGACAAATGCGTCAATTTCGGGTGCGGAATGCGGTTGTCAGGCGGAAATCGGAAGTGCCTGCGCTATGGCGGCTGCGGCATTGTCGGAGCTTTTTGAATTGAGCATTGACAAGATTGAATATGCGGCAGAAATCGCTATCGAGCACCATTTAGGTCTTACTTGCGACCCTATTTGCGGACTTGTTCAAATTCCGTGCATTGAGCGTAACGCAGTTGCGGCAATGAGGGCAATAAACGCCGTAAACCTTTCGAGCTTCCTTTGGAACACAAGAAAAATCTCGCTCGACAACGTAATCCGCACAATGAAGGAGACGGGGCTTGACTTGTCGTCGGAATACAAAGAAACCTCCGAGGGCGGACTTGCGAAAATCAAATTAAAATAAACACAACGGCAATATTTTGTGGAATATTGCCGTTTTCTTTTGGAAAGTTTTTCCGACGATTTTTGAAATGTTCATTACGAGTTCATTATTATACAGTATAATTATAACAATGTTGAAAATATAAATCCAATATCAAAGAGGTGACCGAATGACAGATCGCCGTATCAAAAACAAATACATTATGATTTGCGAAAAGCTATCGGAGGCGGCAAAAAGCGTAATTCCGATTGTTGCCGTCGTCCTTGTACTTTCGCTTACAATAGCTCCCATACCGACAGATCTTATGCTGAGTTTTCTTCTCGGCACATTGTTTCTCGTTCTCGGCATGGGTCTTTTTTCTCTCGGTGCAGAAATGTCCATGACGCCCATCGGCAGTAAAATAGGCACTTCACTTACCGCCACGAAAAATTTACCGCTGATATTGATTGTCAGCTTTGCTTTGGGCTTTGCCGTAACCATAGCAGAGCCCGATTTACAGGTGCTTGCACAAACCGTTCCGCACATTCCGAACAAGGTTTTAATTGTTACCGTCGGCGCAGGCGTCGGCTTTTTCCTCACGCTTTGTATGCTGAGAATTCTCACAGGCGCAAAGCTTCGTTGGTTTTTAATCGCTTGCTATACGGTGGTTTTCGCTTTAGCGGCTTTTACCGACAAGGATTTTCTCGGTATCGCCTTTGACTCGGGCGGTGTTACGACAGGTCCTATGACAGTTCCGTTTATCCTTGCGTTCGGCGTGGGAGTTGCTCATTCTCGAAGCGACAAGGACGCAGAGGCTGACAGCTTCGGTCTTGTCGCCCTTTGCTCGATAGGTCCTATTCTGTCGGTTTTGCTGCTCGGTCTGTTCAGCTCGGGTGCTGATGCAACGGCGGAGTTTTCAACGGCGGTATATGACAGCACCGTACATATAGGTCAGGCGTATCTCTCGGAAATACCTCATTGCTTTTCCGAGGTTTCGCTCGCACTTATGCCGATTTTCATTATTTTCCTACTGTTTCAGGTTTTCTCTCTAAAGCTCTCGAAGAGAAAATTCACAAAAATTATAATCGGCTTGCTTTACACCTATGTCGGTCTTGTTCTGTTCTTGACGGGCGTAAATGTCGGTTTTTCCTCGCTCGGTGCAGTGCTCGGAATTACACTCGCAGACGGCAAGCTTAAATATCTTGTAGTTCCGATTGCCGCTATACTCGGCTGGTTTGTCATTTCCGCAGAGCCTGCCGTAGCCGTCCTTGAAAAGCAAATCGAAGAGGTCAGCGCAGGCGCAATCTCGGGCAAAAGCATCAAGCTCGGGCTTTCTGTCGCAATTTCCGTGGCAATGGCAATTTCGGCGCTTCGTGTTATAACGGGAATTTCGCTTATGTGGTTCTTGATTCCCGGCTATGTTATTTCGCTGCTGCTCTCGTTCTTCGTTCCCGATATTTACACGGCGATTGCCTTCGACTCGGGCGGAGTTGCCTCGGGTCCTATGACAGCGACCTTTATGCTTCAGTTTATAATCGGCGTATGCAGCGCCTTCGGCGGTAATATTCTCCGTGACGCATTCGGTCTTGTGGCGTTGGTTGCCATGATGCCGCTGCTCACAATTCAGGCAATCGGATTTATCTCCGAACGCAAGAGAAAAGAAGAAAATAATTTTGTTCCCGAAGAATACGACGACCTTGATATTATTGAATTTTGGGAGGAGGCATAGCTTTGGAATACATAATATCCGTAGTCTCTCCGGACGACGTAAAAGAGCTTTCCAAAATACACAAGCAGATGAACATTCCGATTTTTCTGACGGTTTTTGCTCACGGAACGGCAGTTCAGAGTATGCTTGACCTGTTGGGTATTGACTCAAACGAACGGCGTATAATTATAGCCGTTGCAAATTCCGAAAAAGCGAAGAAATTGATAAAAGAAATTAAGCGTCGCCTCTATATAGGCGTACCTGGGCACGGAATAGTTGTTTCCGTACCGATAAAAAGTATAGGCGGAGGTAAAAGCATGAGCATTTTAAGTGAAGGCGAAATGCCGAAAAAGGAGCTTCCAAAAACAAGCTCAAGCTATGAATTGATTGTAGCCGTCGCAAACGAGGGCAGAACTGATACGGTTATGAACGCAGCCCGTGCGGCAGGTGCGGCAGGCGGAACGGTAATACACGGAAAAGGCACCGCCTCGGAGGAAGCGGCGCACTTTTTCAACATCTCCATAGCAAGCGAAAAGGAAATGATATTTATCGTTTCAAAAAAGGAGCAAAAAGCGCAAATAATGCGTTCTGTCCTTGAAAAAGCAGGTCCCGGCACAGAAGCCGGAGCAGTCCTTTTCTCACTCCCCGTAACCTCGGTTGAGGGCTTCGGACTGTTTGATGACTAAAACGAGCCTGTTATCTTTTCTTATATAGCACAAGCTCGGGATTTTCCCCGTTTTCTTCGTAAGTACAGACTAAAATAAAGTCCATATTTGCAAGCACTCCAAAACACCTGTCTGTGCCGAACTCACATTCAAGCTGATTTCCGAGATAAGTTGCGTTATCGTCTAAGAGCTTTACGGCTTGCCCGTTCGGAAGTCTGTATTCCAAATTAACATATTTCCCTACAAGCGAATTAAGCCTTGTAATTTTGGGCATACCGTCAATATCAAGAGCGTTTATTTCGTCAATCAGCGTTTGTTTGAACAGCTCAAACTCTCCGTTATCACTAAGCTCTTCGTATCGCCGCCAATAGTTAAGCGTGGGAAGCGTCTTTTGCAAATATGAGCGTATTTCATCTTCGGGATGAGCATCGTTTGCCATATTTTTTACACAAACCTCTATCAGCTCATCCATATCGCTGTACATATATTCGCCGTCGGCATAGCACCATTTGCAATAATCCTCGTTCAAAAACCCGTCCTTTTCCCTGCTGACAATGCTGTCCTCCAACGGCATACCGCAGCATTGGCAAATCAGCTGTCTCGGAGAGCCGAGCAAGGTGTTGATAGAAACATTGTATAGCCTCGAAAGCAGCTTGAGCGTTTCCGTATTCGGCACGGTTTCTCCGTTTTCCCAACGTGATACCGCTTGACGTGTTACAAACACCTTTTGTGCAAGCTCGTCCTGCGAAAAGCCTGCTTTTGTTCTTAAATTAAGCAATACATCCTTTGTTTGCATCTTAATCACCATAGCCTTTCAGTCAACAAATAGTTTATTAAAAATTACCGTCCTTGATAACATTATAAACCAATCATCCCTTTTAAACAAGCAACTGACTGTTGCTTGTTTTTTATATGCCACGCAGTTAAAATTAACATAAAAAATACTTTTCTGACAAGTTTGTATGGTGGAAAAGCTTTTTTGTTGATATTATAATTATAACAAAGATAAGGAGGCAGACAAAATGTTGGCTGATAATTTGGTCATTCTCAGAAATATTAAAGGGTTAACTCAGGAAGCCGTTGCCGAAGCCATAGGAATTTCCCGTCAATCTTATTCAAAATGGGAGCAGGGCGAAACAATTCCCGATGTGGACAAATGCGATAAATTAGCTAAATTCTACGGCGTTACGATTGACTCCCTTGTAAATCAATCCGATAAAATCGGAAACGTGAAAATTGCACCTGCGCCCATAGGCAAGCACATTTGGGGAACGGTCACAATCGGCACCAAAGGGCAAATTGTCATTCCGAAGGCGGCAAGAGACACCTTCGACCTGAAGGACGGCGACAGAATTGTCGTTCTCGGAGACGAAAAAGAGGGAATTGCGCTTATTAAGGCAGAGGTATTTGAAGAAAAAATGCAGGAAGCATTAAAATTTAGTCAACAGGCATTATTTGAATAATAAAAGGAGACGATATTATGAAATGTCCTAAATGCGGAAAAGAAATGCGAGACGGTTATCTGTTTTGCAGTAAAGACGGTGCGTTCAGCTTTGCAAACGAAGTGCCGAGAGTTTTTGAAAACGCCAAAAATGCCGACGGTTTCGTTAAAATAACCGATATTAAAGCAAGCCACCGCACCAAAATTCCGGCTTCAATATGCGAAGCTTGCAAAACCGTTATGTTTGATTATTAAGGAACAACTCCGCATAAAAAAGCTTAACCCCCGATACGTTTTTCATATCGGGGGTTATTTCTTGCTGTATTGATTTTAGCTTTAATCAGTCGTCGTCTTTTTTGCTGATAATTTTCGACCAGTCTACAAGAATGTTTTCATTGTAGAAGTTGCTGCGCTTTTCAAGCTCGGCATTAACAAAGTCCGTTCCGTCACGCTCAAAGAGAGTCGGCGTATCAGAGAAGAGGTTTGTACCGATTCCGACCTTATCTCCGTCAAATTCAACACCGATGCTTGCGAGCATTGTCGGAAGCATATCGAAGGTTGCCCACTCACGATTGTGGAAGCGATGCTCGGGAGCGGCTGCACATTTCGGAGCCGGATTAAGAATGAGGTTAAAGCAGGTACGTCTGTAATTCGGATCGAAATCTCTGAAGAACGCCTGATCCATGCTCAAATGGTCGCCGTTGATAACGATTGTTGTGTTCTCATAGAACGGCTGACTCTGAATCCAACGGATAAACTTAGTAGCCTCTGCCTGACTGTAGAAAATTGCGTTTGCATAGGGCTTTTCAAACGGTGCGGTTGCCTTTTCCGAAAGATAACCGTCGGGGAAATGCGTATCCGCCGTTTCCATTACGAAGTAGAACGGCTTGTCTTCGTTTGCAAGACGGGTAAGCTCGTCCTTTGCAAATTCGTAGAGCTTATCATCCTCATAGCCCCACCATACATAGTAGTCCTCGGGAATCATACCGTTGTCATGCGCATATTTCCAGTCCATTATTTTATAGTCGCCGTGCTGACGGAACAAATATTCAAGTCCGCCGAAAGCAGCCTCTGCACCGAACATTACAGTCTGATTATAGCCCTGCTCCTTTAATATATCGCCGAGCGTAGTAGCGCCGGGCAGGAAGTTGTCGGCAGAGCCGTAAGAGTTCGGGCTTGCAGGAACCTTCATAGGCAAGCCGCTGCACATATTGACCATTGACGCTATCGACCAGTTAGCACCCGTTGAGTTAGGGTTACCGCCGAAGCCCTCGGGAAGATCCGAGAAGTTATAGCCCTCTCTTGAGAGCTTTTCAAGCTCGGGCATAAGGTTTACGTCCATATATCCGCCGAGTTCCTTTGAGAAATAGGAGTTTTCCATAGACTCAAGGTAAATATGAATAAGGTTACGCTTCTTCTCGGGGAAGGTCATATTTATCTTGTTGGGATCGGCAAAATTTTCCTCAATATACGGAGATTCGTCCATATATGCCGTGTAGAGCTTTTTAAGCGAAAGCTTTTCAACGCCGAACATAATTCCGCTTGCAAGCATAAGAATTGAAAGGAAAAGTGCTACAAGACGTCTTGCAAGTCCCGAAAAAACCGTAAACTGCTTTTCGTGAAGCTTGTATTTGATTTTCCTTGTCGAGAAAGCGAACACGCAGAACAATATCGTTACAACAGCCGTTGTCAAAATCGGACCCTGTAACATTGTAATCATAACCTCGTCGCTTGTTCCGCCCGTGTTGCCGTTGAGGTTGATAAGCATCTGATCGGGTGTAAGACCTGCAAATGTCTCCGCAGCCCAAATCGAAGCTGTAACCGCAGCAGCCGAAAGTGCGGCAAAAAGTGCCGAGAAAATGCGGAGTATCCAAGCGCCGACCTTGTGCTTTGGCTTTGCGTGTTCAAAGGAGATTACACCCTCTGCAATTCCACGGCCGAACAGGAACACAAGTCCGATAGCCAAAACAAAAGCAAAATACTTAAACGGATAAGAGCCGCTGTGCTGTGAAAATACAAACATATTCGGTATTTTAAGCACAAATGACATAAGTCCGAGCGCAGCCGCATTGCTTACGATCACATCACGTACAACCGCAAGTATGCATGACGAAGCAGTCTTTTTGCGAGTAAGCAAAAAAATGTCCGCAACGCTCAAAAGAATTCCTGCAAGAATTCCCATAAACCAAAACATATATATCCCTCTTTCATCACTTTGTGATAGTGATTTTACCATATTATAGTTTTATTTGCAAGCGTATCACGTCGTAATATGTTGAAAAAGGGCTAAAACTAACAACGCAAAAACTTAAAGTGTTCAAATCCGTACTATCATTTTTATCAAAATAAAATAACTGTCTTAGCCCTCTGCTTTGAAATAACATATTAGTAAAATAATATAAAACGTCGTTTTTACCGTATAATTCTGTTGTTAAATTGTACAAATATACATTTTTCTTGAATAATTATACATAAAACACTTGATTTTTATGCGTTGGCGATGTATAATTTCTCCACAATCAAAATTTGACGCTTTTACTGACATTTGGAGGTAACAATATGAAAAAAGACAAAAAGGAAATCAAAAAGGTCGTACTCGCTTATTCGGGCGGACTTGACACCTCAATTATCATTCCGTGGCTCAAGGAAAATTACAATAACTGTGAGGTTATTGCCGTTTCCGGAGACGTGGGACAGGGTACAGAGCTTGACGGACTTGAAGAAAAGGCTCTCAAGACAGGTGCGTCAAAGCTTTACGTTCTCGATTTGAAAAAGGATTATATTGAAAACTACATTTGGCCGTGCCTCAAAGCAGGAGCTGAATATGAGGAATATCTTCTCGGCACATCGCACGCTCGTCCTTGCATAGCAAAGGGACTTGCAGACATAGCAAAAAAAGAGGGTGCGGACGCAATTTGTCACGGCTGCACGGGCAAGGGCAACGATCAGGTTCGTTTCGAGCTTTCACTTAAAGCCTTAGCACCCGATATGGAGATAATCGCACCGTGGCGTGAGTGGAATATTAAATCCCGTGACGAGGAAATCGATTATGCCGAGGCGCATAACATTCCGCTTAAAATCAACCGTGAAACCAATTATTCAAAGGATAAAAACGTTTGGCATCTCTCTCACGAGGGACTTGACCTTGAAAATCCCGCAAATGAGCCCTTGTACAACAAGGACGGCTTTTTGGAGCTTGGGGTATCCCCCGAAAAAGCACCGAACGAGCCTACATATATCACAATTCATTTTGAACAGGGCGTTCCCACAGCGGTTGACGGCAAGGAGCTTGACGCCGTTTCACTTGTTGAAAAGCTCAACGCACTCGGCGGCGCAAATGGTATAGGACTTCTTGACATTGTCGAAAACCGTCTTGTCGGTATGAAATCCCGTGGCGTATATGAAACCCCCGGCGGAGCTATTCTCTATAAGGCTCATGAGCTTCTTGAGATGATAACTCTTGACCGTGATACAGCTCACTACAAAAAGCTTGTTGCACAAAAATACGGAGAGCTTGTATATGACGGAAAATGGTTTACCCCCTTGCGTGAAGCTCTTTCGGCTTTTGTTGACAGCACTCAGCAGACGGTAACGGGCGACGTAAAGCTCAAGCTTTATAAGGGCAACATCATCAACGCAGGCGTAACCTCGCCGTACACTCTCTATGACGAAAACGTTGCTTCGTTCGGCGATGACGGCGGCGCATACGACCAGACGGACGCTACCGGCTTCATCAACCTCTTCGGACTTCCGATTAAGGTCAAGGCGTTGCTTGATAACGAAAGAAATAAATAATCGCAAATTCAGTAAATAAAGGCGTGACAGGAGTAATAAAATGCAGCTTTGGCAGGGTAGATTTCAAAAAACTTTAGATCCCAAAACAAATGACTTTAATTCATCAATCGCATTCGACAGCAGAATGTATAAAGAGGACATAGAAGGCAGCATAGCACATTCGTCTATGCTGTGCGCTCAAGGCATAATCTCGCCCGCCGACCTCGCTGAAATCGTTGACGGATTAAATGCCATAAAGTCCGAAATTGAAAGCGGCGCTTTGGAAATCGACCCGAATTCAGAGGACATTCACACCTTTGTTGAAGGAGAGCTTACAAAACGTATCGGCTCGGCAGGAAAAAGACTTCACACCGCACGCAGCAGGAACGATCAGGTTGCGCTTGATATAAGGCTTTATCTTCGCAAGGAATGTGACAGCGTATATGCGTTGATAACGGATTTGATAAAGGTGCTTTGCGAAAAAGCCGAAAAATATTCCGACGCCGTTATGCCGGGATATACGCATATGCAGCGTGCGCAGCCGATAACCTTTGGGCATCATCTTTTGGCGTATGCGGAAATGCTGCTTCGTGACCGTGACCGTTTGAAAGACGCAAAAGCAAGAATGAACTACTGCCCCCTCGGCTCTTGTGCGCTTGCCGGAACAACATATAATATTGACAGAAATATGACCTCGGAGGCTCTCGGCTTCACGGCTCCTCTGTCAAATTCGCTCGACGGCGTATCTGACAGAGATTTTTGTATGGAGCTTGCGTCGGTGCTGTCGATACTTATGGTACACCTCTCACGTTTTTCCGAGGAAATAATTCTCTGGTGCTCATGGGAATTCAAATTTGTTGAGCTTGACGACGCTTTTTCTACGGGCTCGTCAATAATGCCGCAAAAGAAAAACCCCGATATTACAGAGCTTATCCGTGGAAAAACAGGTCGTGTTTTCGGCGATTTGACAACTCTTCTTACAATGATGAAGGGCTTGCCGCTTGCTTATAACAAAGATATGCAGGAGGATAAGGAGGCAATCTTTGACGCCTTCGATACCGTAAAAATCTGCCTTACAACCTTTATCCCCATGCTTGACACCGTGACGGCTCTCCCCGATAATATGCGTAAGGCTGCGGCAGGCGGATTTATTAACGCCACCGATTGTGCCGATTATCTTGTCGGCAAGGGCTTACCGTTCCGTGACGCATATAAGGCGACGGGCGAAATCGTGGCTCTGTGCATCAAAAAGGGCTTAACTCTCGAAACGCTCCCGTTAGAGGAATATCAGAAAATCTGCAACCTGTTCGACAACGGCGTTTACGATGCAATAAACCTCGATAAATGCGTAAACGGCAGAACCTCTCTCGGCGGACCTGCACCGCAGAACGTGCTTAAAGAGGCAAAAAGAATCAAACAGCTGTTAAAGGAATAAAAATATGACAAAGGTATTTATAGACGGAAGTCAAGGCACTACGGGCTTAAAAATATTTGACCGACTTAAAAAAAGAGACGACATTGAGCTTATAACCGTCCCCGACGAGCTTAGAAAGGATGTAGCCGCAAGAAAGCAGGCAATCTGCGATGCGGATATTGCGTTTCTCTGTCTCCCCGACGCTGCGGCGATTGAAGCGGCTAATCTCGCTTCGGACTGCGACACGGTTATAATCGACACCTCGACCGCACACAGAACAAGCGACGGTTGGACTTACGGCTTCCCTGAAATATTCGAAAACGGCTTTGAAAAAATATCCTCGTCAAAGCGCATTGCCTCCCCCGGCTGCTACGCAAGCGGATTTATCGCACTTGTAAAGCCGCTGATTGACAGCAATATTGTCTCCCCCGATTGCAATTTTTATTGTCACGCAATGTCAGGATACAGCGGAGCCGGAAAAAAGGGTATAGCGCTTTATGAAAATGACGAAATTCCCTTAGAGCTTTGTTCTCCGAGGGAATATGCTTTAACTCAGGAGCATAAGCACCTAAAGGAAATGAAAAAAATTTCGGGTCTTTCCGTTACTCCGATATTTTGTCCGTACATATGCGATTATTACAGCGGTATGCTTGTTACCGTGCCGATATTCAAATCGCAGCTCAACAGCGGAAAAACCGTTGACGATATAAAATCGGTTTACCGTGCAAAATACAATTCGCCGATAGTCAAATACAAGGACTCGGTGGACAACGGCGGATTTATAGCGGCAAATTCAAAAGCAGAGCTTGACAGTATGGATATTGCCGTATCGGGTAATGACGACAGAATACTTTTGACAGCTGTCTATGACAACCTCGGAAAGGGTGCTTCGGGTGCGGCTCTCGAATGTATGAATATAGTTATGGGCTTACCGCCCGAATATAAATTAGATTTATAAGTAAAAGGAAAAATATATGGATATTAAATTCACAGACGGCGGCGTTACTGCGCCGAAAGGCTTTACGGCAAACGGAATACATTGCGGTATTCGCAAAAGCAAGGATAAAAAGGACCTCGCACTTATTTTCTGCGAAAAGGAATGTGATACTGCGGCGGTTTACACTCAAAATCTTGTTTGCGGAGCACCGATAACCGTCACAAAAAATAATATAAGCGACGGCAAGGCAAGAGCCGTTGTCTGTAACAGCGGAATTGCAAACACCTGCAACGCAGACGGAATTGAAAAAGCGGAGGGAATGTGCGAAATTACCGCCAATGCCCTCGGAATTTCAAAAAGCGATATAATAGTCGCATCTACCGGAGTTATCGGACAGCCGCTTGATTTAGAGCCTGTAAAAAACGGTATAAACGAGCTCGTTTCGGGACTTAACAAAAACGGCTCGGACTCGGCGGCAAACGCTATAATGACCACCGACACCGTAAAAAAGGAGTTTGCCTGCGAATTCACACTCGGAGGTAAGCCCTGTCATATAGGCGCAATTTCAAAGGGAAGCGGTATGATTCATCCGAATATGGCGACAATGCTTGCTTTCATAACCACGGATGCGAATATTTCCTCGGAAATGCTCAAAAGCTCACTCCTTGAGGTCGTTGCGGACAGCTTTAATATGCTTTCGGTAGACGGCGATACCTCCACAAATGACACGGTGGCGATTCTGGCGTCGGGTCTTTGCGAAAATGAAAGAATAACAAAGAAAAATGACGATTACCGCACGTTCACTTTGGCACTTTCATCAATTTGCGAAAAGCTTGTAAAGCTGATGGCAAAAGACGGCGAGGGCGCAACAAAGCTTGTTGAATGTGTTGTGACGGGTGCTTCCGATGTTAAAACCGCAAAAACGTGTGCGAAAGCGGTTATTTGCTCATCGCTTGTAAAGGCGGCAATGTTCGGCTCGGATGCAAACTGGGGCAGAATTCTCTGCGCTCTCGGTTACAGCGGCGTAGATATAGATGTTCACAGGGTTGACGTTAAATTCAGCTCCGACGGCGGCGAAATCGAGGTTTGCAAGGACGGCTCGGGAATAGATTTTTCCGAAGAGCTTGCTAAAAAAGTCTTGTCCTGCGACGAGGTATATATTCTTGTTGATTTGAAATCGGGAGCTTCCTGCGCAACTGCTTACGGCTGTGATTTAACATACGATTACGTTAAAATCAACGGCGATTACCGCACCTAATGCTTACTGAAAAGCTTAGTGCTTTAGGAGAAAAATATGGAAATATCAAATATATCAAATTCCGAACGCTCTGAAATTCTTGTTCAGGCGTTACCCTACATTCAAAAATATCAAAACAAAACAGTCGTAATAAAATACGGCGGAAATGCTATGATAAATGAGGAACTCCGTGACGCCGTAATGACCGATATAGTTCTTCTTCGCTCTGTCGGCGTAAACGTTGTGCTCGTTCACGGCGGCGGACCCGAAATATCGGAAATGCTCAACCGTATCGGCAAGCAAAGCCGCTTCGTTGACGGCTTGCGTTACACCGACAAAGAGACAATAGACGTTGTTCAAATGGTGCTGGCAGGCAAGGTAAACAAGCATTTGGTTCAACTCATCTCAAAGCACGGCGGAAAAGCGATAGGCCTTTGCGGACTTGACGGCGATATGATTAAGGCTCGCAAATACACAAAAGCAGATATCGGCTTTGTCGGCGAGATAACCGAAATCAACACGGATGTTATAAGCTATACTCTTGAAAACAAATACATTCCCGTCATTTCCTCTGTTGCGACAGGCGAAAGCGGCGAGGTTTACAATATAAACGCAGATACCGCCGCAGCATCATTGGCAGCTGCGCTCCATGCGGAAAAGCTGCTGCTTATGACCGACATAAGCGGTTTGTTGATGGATAAGGAGGACGAGGCGACCTTAATTCACGATGTTCAGGTTTCCGAAATCCCCTCCCTCAAATCTCAAGGCGTTATTTCAGGCGGTATGATTCCGAAAATTGACTGCTGCGTCGAGGCTGTCCGCAGAGGCGTTCTTCAAACGAACATAATCGACGGACGTATTCCCCATTCAATTCTTATGGAGCTGTTTACGGACGAGGGCTTCGGCACAATGTTTCACGGATAAAATATTCTGTTTTAAGGACTGATAAAATGGATTTTAATGAAATCAAAAGCATTTCCGATAAATATTTAATGCCTACATACAATCATTTTCCCGTTGCGTTGGCAAGCGGTAAAAATGCAACCCTGACCGCTTCGGACAGCAGAGAAATTATTGATTTTACTTCGGGAATAGGCGTAAATATTTTCGGTGTGAACGATGACGGCTGGAAAAATGCCGTTACACAGCAGATAGAAAAAATTCAGCATACGTCAAATCTCTATTACAATGAGACTGTTGCCGTTGCGGCAAAATTGCTCTGTGAAAAAAGCGGATTTGACAAGGTGCTTTTTTGCAATTCGGGCGCAGAGGCAAACGAGTGCGCAATAAAGCTCGCACGAAAATACAGCTACGACCGATACGGAGAAAACCGCAGCACGATAATCTCGCTTGTAAATTCCTTTCACGGCAGAACAATGGCGACCATAACCGCAACGGGACAGGAGCACTATCACAAGTTTTTTATGCCGTTTGTGGACGGCTTCAAATATGCCGAGGTCGGCAATAAAGAGGCATTTTCAGAGCTTTTGGACGGAACGGTTTGCGCCGTGATTTTAGAGGTAATTCAAGGCGAGGGCGGAGTTTTGATAACCCCGTGCGATTACATAAAATATATAAGGCAGCTTTGCGACAAAAATGATATAATATTGATATTCGACGAGGTGCAGACGGGCGTTGGCAGAACGGGCAAGCTCTACGCTTGGGAAAATATCGGCGTAAAGCCCGACGCGCTTACCTCGGCAAAGGGGCTCGGAGGCGGACTGCCTGTCGGAGCGTGTCTTGCGGCGGAGAAATTCGGGAACACCCTGACCGCAGGCACACACGGCACGACCTTCGGCGGAAATCCCGTTGTTTTGGCAGGAGCGATTGAAATTCTCAACCGTATTGACGACGAATTTTTGAAATCCGTCCGTGAAAAGGGCGAATACATAAAGAATAAGGTTATCGCCTTTAACGACGTTTCCGAGGTGCGTGGAATGGGGCTTATGATAGGCATTGACCTGAAAACGAAAAAGGCAGCCGACGTCGCAGCACGCTGTGTTGAAAAGGGACTTCTTATCTTAACGGCTAAGCAGTCGCTGCGTATGCTTCCTCCGCTTACCGTAACAAAAAACGAAATTGACAAGGGTCTTGAAATTCTTCAAAACGTCCTTGCCGAATAAATATATTGCTTCTGCTCGGCTACAGGTAGAAAAGCATATCAAATTTGTAGCAGGAAAGGTAAAGTAAACTACAATGAATCATTTATTAAGTCTTTTATCCGTCACTCCCGACGAAATATCGGAGCTTCTCAATCTTGCCGACCAGCTTAAATATGAAAACAAGCACGGCATAGCTCACAAAAGGCTTGAGGGTCAGACTCTCGGTATGATATTCCAGAAATCCTCAACGAGAACAAGGGTTTCCTTTGAAACAGGTATGTATCAGCTCGGCGGTCAGGCACTTTTCCTTTCAAACCGTGACCTGCAAATCGGACGTGGCGAGCCGATACAGGACACCGCAAGAGTTTTGTCACGCTATATTGACGGTATTATGATAAGAACCTTTGAGCAAGCCGAGGTCGAAGCTCTTGCAGAGTACGGCTCTATTCCGATAATCAACGGACTTACCGATTTTTGCCATCCGTGTCAGGTGCTTGCGGATTTAATGACCGTGCGTGAACACAAGGGTCATCTTGACGGACTTAAAATGTGCTATATCGGAGACGGCAACAATATGGCAAATTCGCTTATCGTCGGCGGACTCAAAACGGGTATGACGGTATCGGTAGCTTGCCCCGACGGCTACAAGCCCGACAGCCGTGTGCTCGACTTTGCTGAAAAGCACGCAGAATTTTCACTGTTCACAGAGCCTATGGACGCTGCCGAGGGTGCAGACGTTATTTTCACGGACGTTTGGGCATCAATGGGACAAGAGGGCGAATCGGAACAGCGTAAAGCCGTGTTCGGCGGAAAATATCAAGTCAACGAGCAATTGCTCTCGGCTGCAAACAGCGGTTGTATGGTTCAGCATTGCTTGCCTGCTCACCGTGGCGAGGAAATAACCGCCGAGGTGTTTGAAGCTCACGCAAACGAGATATTCGACGAGGCGGAAAACCGTCTCCACGCTCAAAAGGCGGTAATGGTCGCTCTTATGGAAAAATAATAGCTGCGAATAATATAAAAACCGAAGGTCTTAGCATAAGACCTTCGGTTTTACTTTTGTTTATACAATAACTCGATTACTGCTTTTTAGCCATACAAGAAGCCGTCAAAATTATACCGACGAAATTACAGCCGATTGACAGTCCTATCAAAATTCCGCTGCTGAAATCGCCAAAGGCGCTTACTTCGTTCTTGCAAAAATACAAATATGCAACACACAGCAAGCAGCCCAAAGCAATCAATACCGTTCCTATTTTAAGCCTTTTCACAACAAACCTCACATTTCGATTAAAGTTTTATTCGCTTTTTCTTCCTGCCGACAAGCGTTATGCCGACAGCCGCACCGCCGCTGACAAACAGCAGGGAAATCCATAATGCGAGGTCGCTTGCGTTGCCTGTTCGGGGAGATTTATCGCTCGGGTTGACAGCCGCAGGGGCTTTCTCGAGTGCGGCGATTGCATTTTCAATTGCCGTTGCCATAGCATCAACTTCCGCCTGCTCGGTAATATTCTTTTCACGGTCAACAGCATTGACTGCCGCATCAACAGCCGAAAAATCCTTGTATTCGTCCTTGTTTAAGGCTTTAGCTCTTGCGATTGCTTCATCTACCCTGCCGTAGTCCGCAGCCTTGTATTCGAGTGCGGCGATAGCGTTTTCAATAGCCGCTGCCATAGCGTCAACTTCCGCCTGCTCGGTAATATTCTTTCCTCGGTCAACAGCATTGACCGCCGCATCAACCGCCGAGAAATCCTTATAGAGACTTCTGTCCAAGGTTTTTGCCTTATCGAGTGCCGCATCAACCTTGTTGTAATCGGCCGAACGTACAGCAAATTTTACGGGTGTATTGCCGTCCGTTTGAATATAGGTATCACTATCGGTCTCATTAGTATAGCCGCTTCCTGCGATACCTCCCGAAAGCTCGAGAGCTTTTGCCTTGAGTGCCGTATTTCCTGTGCATACGGTATCCAATATGACCGTACCGCCGCTGATTGAGGCAGTATTGTCAAACAAATTTATTAAAGGCTGTGCGTAACCCAAATCGTTATCCTTCGGGAACACGATCGGCGTATATTCGCCCCAGTCCCATGCTGCGTCAAGCGTGCCTCCGCTGACGTTCAGACTTTTGCAGGAAATGGCAGAGAAGGGATAGAATGTATCTGTAGCTTTATCCTTATAAACAGGCTCACGCACCGTCAGACTGCCGCCGCTGAGCTCCACTGCATTTGCATTGATTCGTTCGCTTGCAAGCGTTCCGTTCGATAAAGAGAGCTTATTCGTACCGTAAATTCGACCGACTGCAGCCTTGCCGCCGATAACCGAAAACAGACCAACCATATCGCCGGGGTTCATTTGGTACATATATATATTACCTGCACAATCGAATTCGCCGCCCGATATTTCGATACATCCGCATTTCTCGTCCCGTCCCTCCTGCGTGACTGTAACGGCATTGCCGTTCTCAGCGGCAGTGTAAGCACGGAGCTTTCCGCCCGAAAGCTTCAGGTTGCCGCTTAATATATGAATTGCGAAGCCTGATGAAGCAAGCACAGAGGCGTTGTCCTTCACGGTAAGCTCGCCGTTTATCATATTCACACCGAAAGAAAGTCTGCCGCTTGCCATGCTCGGAACGTTTTCGGCAATAAGCTTACCGCTGCCTGAAACGGTTATATTGCCGTAACCGACGTCTGTGCCTACGGAAACCGTGCTCTTGGCATCATTCGGATTCTTGATGTTGAGCGACTCTCCGCCGACAGCGGTAAGCGTTCCGCCCGTGATTGACAAATTACCGCCCTTGTTAATCCGAACTCCGTAGGAAAATCCGCCTTCGGTGCTTGTAGCTTTGCCGCCCTGCACCGTCATAAAGCCGCTTTTAACCGCAAGGTCGCCTTTCGTATAAACGCCAATGGTATAAGTCCATGCGTTATCGCTGTTGATATGATTGCCTGACCTTACATAAAGCTTGCCCGTGCCGTTTGCTTCGCCTTGCACCGTCAGCGCGCCCTCGACATAAATACCGTAAATATAAATACTATTTGTATATCCACCGTCCTGCGATACCGTCGCACCGCCGCCGATAATTCGGTTTTCCGTGCCGTCCGCCGTGATAACCGTCGTGCCATCGGGCAGCTTTACCGCAATCGTCGCCGTAGTGGCAAAAGAAATGCCCTTCAGCGTGAGTGTCTTGGTGGTGCTGTCCCAGGTTGAGACCTCCGAGCTTGTTTTGGCAGCGTTCAGCAGAGCTATTGCCTGCGCACCGCCGTCCGCAGCGGTAAAGTCCGCCGTTTTATCGGAAAGCCTTTCCCACTTGCCCGTCAGCGTAATGTCCCCTGTAACGGGAGCCGTAAAGTCATGCTCAGAATCGCCGTCAAACCAGCCGATAAAAGCATATCCGTCCTTTGTAGGCTCGTCGGGCTTTATTGGTGCAGTGCCGCTTCGCAAGATTTGCTTGGCATAATCCGCACCGTTGACCTGATAGGTTACGGTTATTCCGGAAACAGTGCCGTCGTTTATATTAGCGATACCGCCGTAGAACGTACCACCCGAGATTGTGCCGTAGTTATTCATTACCCCGTCATAGAACGTACCGCCGCTGATTGTACCCCAGCTTGTAACGCTGCCGTAGAACGTGCCGCCGCTTACCGTGCTGCTGTAAATATGCATAGCGTCCGAGCCCGTTCCGCCTGCCGTGCAGTCGCTGACCCTAACATTGCCGCTGATGTTGAGCGTTCCTCCGGCAAAGATTCCGCCGCCGTAAGCAACGCTCTGTCCACTCAACGCTGCCGCCATACAGTCGCTGATTCTGCCGCCGTTCATATTGAACTGTCCGACGACATTAACGAACACACCGCCGCCGTAAGCACTTGAATCTTCATTATTGTTATCGTAGCCTACAGCAGTACAGCCGATAATATTGCCGCCCGTCATAGTAAAGCTGCCGTAGTTGCACACGCCGCCGCCATAAGCAACAGGACCCGTGGCAGTACAGCCGACGATATTACCGCCGGTCATAGTCAGCTGCCCGTTGTGTTCAATACACACACCGCCGCCGAGCGTATAATCGCCCATTACCGTTCCTGTGCCGCCGTAGATAACGCCGCCGTGCACTGTTTTTGTGCCGCTTGTGCCCCACTTCCACAGTCCGTTAGCGTCGGGAGTGAATTTGTATGTAGATGTGGGGTCGCTGTCTTTTATCGTCAGATGACCGCCGCTTTTTATCCTGATAACGCTGCCGTTTCCGGACATTTCAAGCATATAGCCGTAAATATCCAATGTAACGTTGCGGTCAACGGTCAGGGTAGTGCCGATTTCAATGTCGCTTTTCAACGTGATTACGTCCACGCTGCTGTCCGACAGCGCATTGACAAACTCCTGTTCCGTTTCAACTTTTCTGTTCGTCTCTCCCTCGGCAAATACGCTTGTCGGCACAAGGCATATCATCATACAAAAGACGAGCAGGATACTGAGTATTCGCTTCTTCATATTCTACCTCCGTATCGTTACGATTTTTTGCGTTTTGCTTTAATCGCCGTACAAGCACCGCCGCTGACAAACAGCAGGGAAATCCATAAAGCGAGGTCGCTTGCATTGCCTGTTCGGGGGGATTTGAAATTGCCTTTAATTCTTGCTGTTACCGTGTCGGCTTTTTTAATTTCGTTTATACCGTCTTTGTCGCTGTAATATTTATCACAGCCGCCGCAGTGCCAATACTCGATATTGCCCTCTGCATCCTCGGTCGCAGCCTTTGAATCGATATGCATAAGGTCGGCGTGGTTATTCGGGTCAAGCTCGCCGTAAGCCTCTTTGCAGATTTCGCAAACCGCCTTTTCGGTGCAGGTGGCATTTCCGCCCGAGCAAGCCATTGTTTCAACACCCTTGCAGCCGTCCACGGTACATTCACGGCTATGCGTGCCGTCGCCGTCGGCTTTCCAATCGCCAAAGGTGTGCCCGTCATGGACTGTTACGGTCATTTCGGCAATATTACCTGCTTTGTCGGCAACAACAATTTTCTGCTCGCCGTCTGCCGCGGGAAGAATAAAGCTGTTGTTCTCGTCAAGCTCGACCGCCGTTCCGTTTACGGTAACTGTCTCTATGTACTTCTCGTTAATTGTAACCGTCTGTGCTTCGCAATAGGTCTTGCCGTCCTCTATGCCGCCGATTACAGGCTGAACATTGTCAAGCGTTATTCGGTCGGAACGAAGGTATGTTATGTTCAGGCTCGCATCAACAAGCATTGCATAAACAATATATTCTCCGTTAGGCTCTATTAAAAACGGCTCATCATACGCATAGTACACAAGAGAGCCCAATTCCGCTTCGGAGAGCTCCTGATCCGTTATCAAATATGAAACAAACACAATTCCGCTGTTATCGGAGGCGTTTATTGTTACCTCTTGAGTGTCCTTAAAGAACAGTCCGAGGGTAAGCTTATTCAAAAAGCTATGCCATTTATTTGTACCTATGATAATTTCACCCGTGGGCTTTTCAATGTCTTTCCATTTCGCTTTAAGCGTTATATTCTCGGCAGGCATGGTCGTGGGAATTTCCATATCCCAGCCGATAAAGGTGTAGCCCTCTCTTGTCGGGTCGGCAGGGGCGGTAATTGCCGTGCCATAGTCCTGTGTAATGGGTGCGATTTCGCTGCCGCCGTTGGTGTCAAAGGTAATTGTGTATTTATTCGTGTTCCAAACGGGATAGAGCGTCAAAGCTTCGTTTTTGGTATAAACATCATCAAAGCCGTACACCTTTTCGCCGCCGTCAACGGTCGCCCAACCTGTCTGCGTATAGCCCGTGCGTGTGAACAAAGCGCCTCGCAGCGTGAGAGCATCGTTATAGAACTTAATATCCGTTACCGCATTGCCCGAGCCGTTTGTGCCGGGCTGATAGGTCACATCCCAAGCGTTTGTGATACGCACATAGGTCTTGTCGGAAAGTAAGGCAAGCATATCCTTCTGCTTTTTATCGGAAGCCTCACTTAATACTTTATCCTCTTCCTGCGTTAATGCTTCGCCTGCAAGATAGCGCTCATGCAGTTTTTGTGCTTCGGGGGAAAACTTCGGCAGGGCGGTATCTGCCGCATCCTGCTTTGAAGAGCCTGTGAACAGTCGCATACCGTCGCTCGGATAGAATGAATAAATAAAGCTGTGCAATGTCAAAGCCTGTGTATCGTCCGTTACGGTGAGTGAGCCGCTGTCTATGGTAAGATTGTAAGCCGTGAGTCCGTCCGTCATGGTAACACTGCCACCGCCGTATTGGGTGTATCGGAAAAGCCAAAGATTGCTGTTCAGCGTCAGCGAGCCGTTGCCGAGAACGCAAAGGGTGTTGAAACTCTCGCCAATTCCGTCCAGACTTCCGATAGTATTATTTCCGTCCGCCGTGATAAAGAGCGGGCTTTTCCGTCCGACATAATCTTCGCTCAAGGTTACGGAGGTCAGGTTGGCATTATTAAGCTTCAAATTCGGGAAAACACTGTTGTACTTTTCAAGCTTGCCGGTCGAATAAAACGCCAATTTATCCTCTTTCGTCAGAGTATCTGATACCGAAAGAGAGTCATAGGTTTTGCCTTTCGGAAGAATAAATGAGGCAGTCCCGTCGCCGAAAATATCGGTATAATTGTCCGGCGTAACCTCCACCGCACCGTCGCCGCGATCCAAAAACAGACCTAAGCCGCCATAGATAGCGGAGAGTTTCGAAACATCCGCGGGAACGGTATCGCCGGGCTTATAGAAGTTTCCGTTTTCGTCTCTCCACCACATAGGCGTGTCGGCAGAGATGCCATCGGAAAGGGGCAGTCCCTCGGCAGAGGGCGCAGTGAAGCTCTCGCCGTTTTTCACGATAATGTTGATCCAGTTCTGCTGTTCGCCGGGCATAAATTCACCCGTTAGCAACTCAACAACCTTCAGATTGTCGGCGCCAAGATCTGTCGGCAGCTCAAGCACGGGGCGGTAACAGAGACCATTAGAACCGCTTTCTTTCTCGAACATCAAGTTATTCACTCGATTGCGTGCGATTTTACGACTGTCGGAATCGCCATAACTGGCGGTATCCTGGCCCCAGTCTCTGAAAAGATCATAGTTGTTATCCAGCGCTTTTATGAAATCCGAGTTCTTGGTGATGAGCTGATCCCACTCGTTGTTATCCGGATTTCCGCGCTGAGAACTCTTAAAGTAACTGCCCATGGTTGGTGCGCGGAGGGTGTAGTTTATGCCGTCCGCAGTATAGGCTTTGCCGAAAATGAAACCGGCATTGTTTAGATCAATCCAACTGATGTTGGTAGTAACCTTGTAGTCGGCAATGAACAGACTATGCTCGTAAGCATATCCGTACTGTGCGTCTTTATCCTTAGCCACAGAAGCCTGCTCGGAGGAACCATCTACATGGTTGGATGCAGGTTTCAGCACATAGGCGTTGACCATGCCGACATAAGTAAAGGGCACATAGTGCAGGGTGCTGTCCGGCAAATTGCTGTTTACCGTTCCGGGAATATCCATTGCCGAAAGGTCAAAATAGTATCTGCCGCCGGGGGCGAGGGTAAACTGCTCGTCAACCGGCTTTTCAACCGTCAGCGCAATGTCTGTGAAATTACTTGCATAATCGGTATTATAATCGCCGTTGCACTGCTCGCTGAACACCTTCAGAGTATAGTCGCCCGGTGCAATGTCGGACGGGATTTTGATTTCAACCGTTCCGCTTTCGGCAGTAGGCTGTGCTACTCTGCCATAATACCGTGCGCCGCTGCTATCCGCAATGATGGCGGAGATATATTCATTTGTCCCAATGGTCGCCCCGTTGTAATGCAGCGTAACGGTATCGCCGGGGTCGCCGCTGGCGGTTGTTTCCGTTACGGCAAAATTGCGGCTACTATCTAAAAGGGTCAATTTCCACTCGTTTCCGCTGTATTCGGGAATCGGGGTCAGCCCTCCGTCGGGCTTTCCGCCCACGGCAGCAGAGGCAAAGAGTACAGAGTCCGAATTTAAGTTAAAAGCAGGACGAACGCCATACTCACTGCGAAAATCGTACAAACCGTGGTATTGGATGTTGCCGTTGCCATCCACATAGGCAGCTGCATTGGGAAGCTCGCTCGGGGAACGCAGCCACCAAAAGCTTGACGCCCAATCCGGATGCTCGGGATCCGCAACTCGCAAATCGCTTTTCACCGCATTAGCCTCTTTTGAGGAAAGCGGCCAAAAAACAGCATCGTTTACCGCAGAGCCATCCACGCAATCGGTATTTTCCCTGTCATAGCTTCCGCTTTCAAGCGTCCTTTTTTCAACAGCAGACATCTCCGCCGCCGTCAGCTTACCTGCAAGAGCGTCTATTGCCACTTTCAAATCGCTGTCAGCATAAGCGGCATTCGAGCCGATTTTTGTCAAGCCCATATTTTCTGCCGCAAACAAGGTTGTTTTTCCTGCTGCTGCGGCAACACCGTTTCCGTCATAGCCGATAACTCGCCATGCGGCAGGCTTATTTTCTTGGTTTTTCCCGAAATACACGGTCGGTGCGCTCGCTGTGTTTACAGTTTTATTCAGTGCGTCTGTGCCAAGCTGTATCGTCTTTTGCAAACGCAAACTCAGCGTGCTTTCCTTCTGAATATTGTAATCTGCCATCGTGCGCCCGTTCTCAAGCTCTTTTTCGCCCAAAAACAGTCTTTGCGCATCGGGAGAAAAGCCTGTTTTTTCCTGAATTTTCTCCTTGATATTGTCAATGCTGTCGCCCGACACAACCTCGAGCGTTAAGTTTGCCTGACCGACAATGGTCAAGTCAATGTAAATCTCAATTGCGCTTGCCATCATCGGTACAAAGCTCATCATCATACAAAAGACGAGCAGGATGCTTAGTATTCGTTTCTTCATTTTGCATTACCTCCGTTTTCGTGTAGGTCGGCTCAGTCAAGAGCAATAATGGTTATGTTGTACTGGGCGTCCTTAAAATTCGTATCTTGGAGCAGCATGGTTGTGTATTGAAATGTCAGAGTAATATCCTCTTCCGCTGTGTATATGGTGTTATACGCCATGGCCAGCTTTTCTGTTTGGTCGGCCTTCGGCGCAGTCACATAGGTTTGCGTCTCCAACGCCATTTCAGAGTTATATCCGTCGAAGAGTGCTGCCCCGCATGCTTTGCCATCGCTCTTGGCGCTCACTGCAATCGTTCCGCTGAACACAAGGCTATATGTATGCCCTTTTGAAAGGGTGATTGTTTTGCTTGATGAGTTATAGGAGATCAAATCTCCGCTTTTCTTTTTCACCGTGAACGGAAGCGATTTTCCCGCGCTGTACACACTGCCGTTTGCTGCAAAATATCCGGCGCATGATCCGTCTTTGCCGTCTGCACCTTTTAACACGGACAGATCATATAGATTCAGCCAAATGGTATCGCCTTCGTATCGCCATTGCAGCTGATTGCCATTTACCCGAAATTCGGGAGTTCTACCGTCTTCGCCGTTTGTGCCGTTTTGTCCGGAGGGACCTAAAATATCTGCGAGAGCCACAAGGTTTTGCCACTCGCCGCCCTTGTAACGCCATTGAATATACAAATCGGTCTTTTGGATTTCAATTTCCTTACCATTTGTACCGTCAATTCCGTTTATACCGTCTTTTCCGTCGTTACCCGCCGCCTTGATGCCGGTGTCGATTTCTCCGATCCACCAGTTGCCGTTTTCGCCGATAAAAGGTGTTTTACCGTCTTTGCCGTCAACGCCGTCTCTGCCATCCGCACCTTTTAATGCGGTAAGGTCGTAGAGGTTCAGCCATATTTCATCGCCGACATATCGCCATTGCAGGATATTTTCGCTTACACGGAATTCCGGTGTCTTACCGTTTGCTCCGTCTGCGCCTTTCTGCCCAGTAGGGCCTGTGATATCGGCTATCGCAACAAGATTTTGCCACTCGTCGCCCTCATAACGCCATTGTATGTGAGTTTCGGCTCGTTGCACCTCTATATTTTTGGCGTTAATGCCGTCCTTTCCGTCTGCTCCGTCTTTGCCGTTTATACCGTCTTTGCCGTTTGTGCCGTCTTTTCCGTCAGTGCCGTTTGTGCCGTCTTTTCCGTCAGTGCCGTTAATGCCGTCTTTACCGTCTATGCCGTCCTTTCCGTTTGTACCGCCTTTGCCGTCAAGACCGTTTTTTCCGTCGGTGCCATTTATACCGTCCTTACCGCCGGCACCGTTTTTACCGTCAACGCCGTCTTTGCCGTCAATACCGTTCTTTCCGTCTGCTCCGTCCTTGCCGCTTTCTCCGGCAGCGCCCTGCAGCTCGGAAAGCGCCACAAGGTCGCGCCATTCTTCTTCAGCGGGGTATCTCCATTGGATCGCCGTGCCGTTGTTCCGCACCTCCGGCAGTGCAGCGGCGTCGGTTTTTTCCGCTTTGCCGCATCCTGCGACAAAAACGATGAAAAGCACCAAAAGCATACATGTGAGCAGTTTTTTTCCTGTTTTCATCTTCTTTTCTCCGTTTCGCCGTCCATAGACAGCTTAAAATCATATTTCATTTCAAGCAAGGCAAACAGCTTATGCATAACCGTAACGGCAAGCTCCCGAATATCAATCGAGCTGATAAAAGCGAGCACCCTTGCCTGCTCCTCCTTCGGCACAAGATACACACGCATTGCCGCCGTTAAAAATCTGCTGAGCTTGCGCTCCAACGGGAAATGAATATCACATTTGCGAGCCATATAGTTACGCATAAGTCCTGCCGTGCCTATTTCCATTTCATAAAAGTCGCTGTCGCTGTAATCGGGGAAATTTGCGCCGAATATCTGCTTTAATTCCGCCGTAGTGTGCAAATAAATGTATTCCGCCGTGTCGGGTACCGAATAAGCCTCAATATATATTTCTCTCAGATTTTCATTCAGCTCCGTGAGAGTAATCTGGAGAGAGGTTTCCACCGCATAAGCAAAAACGGGCGGCAAATTTTGATCCGCAATGCTCCTTGCCACGCTGAACTGACCGCTGAACATTGTTTCGACTAAATCAAGCAAAATTTTATCCTTAGTCGGGAACAAATTCAGATAGCTTCCCCTTGCAACGCCTGCTTCGTCAACGATTTGGCTGACCGAGGTATTCTTATACCCCTGCTCCAAAAAAAGACGGACGCATGCGGTCAGAATTTTTCTCTTTGTCTCACTGCTGTTTCTTCTCAATTATAGCACCTCTTAATAATTATATTGGTATATATACC
>ERZ1026868.420-NODE-420-length-28272-cov-9.033703_pt1 | contig 28272 bp, 52 predicted proteins | sample MGYA00380164_ERZ1026868 | MGnify/ENA primary metagenome ERZ1026868 (study PRJEB33269, sample SAMEA4719800) | human gut metagenome | biome: human-associated habitat; feature: organic feature; material: feces | place: Cameroon | collected 2013-10 ...
GACGGCCTTGGGAATGGCGCACGCCTTAGCGCGCTTGCTTGAGATTCTTTTCACGCTTTCCCTCCCATTCGCCCAGCAGGGCGGCGAGCTTGTCAGGTGACATTGTCTCGATTCCTACTGACCGCGCATCCTGCATCAGGTTGTCTATTAAGCGGCTCATCTGCCGGGTGTCAAAGGTGGAAGAGCCGTAGTATAGGATCACATTCACACATCCGGGGAGCTTTGATATGTCGTCCTCCGTCTGCCAGCCCAGCCCGCGGGATTCCCATATCTTTCGGAGCTGCGGCGCGGCCTCTGCCTTGACGCACACGATCTCGGCATTACCGCCGACGTCGCGGACGGCGTTCCGGTATACCTCTGTTTTCGGTACGCCGGTAGCCGCCGCGAGCTTGTCAATTAAGACCCATGCAAGCGCGTTTGCGTCCAAGCTGCGGAGGGATTTCTTTGCTTTGATCTCGTATTCCCCCGGCTGGAACGCATACGCAAAATGCCGGGCGTCTACGTCCGCAGTATGGAGCTTGAGATAGCCGCCCTCCCAGACGGCGCTGTCGATCTTCACAGACGATCACCCGCGTCCTCGTGGTTGAGCGCTTGCGCCTGTTCTTCGAGCTTTTCCAGCTTGAATGCTGCTTTCTGGCAGTCCGGGCAGAGAATGCGGTCAAACCGGCGGAGGGAATATGCCGCAATGTCATCCGGCTGCCAAAGCTCGCCGTCACGTTTTTTTGTTGGCTGGATGGTCTTGCCGCAATCGGTGCAGACCGGCGTCGGGAAAACGCTCTTACCGGGAAGTGTTGCCGCCTTGCGGGTATAATTGGTCTCTTCGCTCGCGGTCTGATCGGGGTCGTCGCCGGTGCTGATCTTGTAGGCTTTCATAAGAGCGTATTTATCAGCGTAGGTCATTGCCTTACCGCTTCCCTTGTCCTGCGAATCGATACCCTCGGCAAAGGTCGTGGTCTCGATGAAGTCCGCCGGGTCGTCCGTGTTCACGAAGCGGTACACGGTCTCGATGCGCTCAAAGAACGTGGTCTTTTTCGTGACATTGCCGTTATACTGGTTCTCAGATTCCAGCGCCGCCGATTCAAGAACGCGGCGGGAGGCGGGATAAGAATACACGCCGTGCTTGGCTTCGAGGGGCTTTACCGCGTCGATCACGTCGCGCTCGGAAACGGCTTTGTATCCCTTGCCCTTTCCGGTTTCGACGTTCAGATTCTTTGCGACGGTTTGCAGCTCAGCGGTAATCGCCGCCATACGCTGGTGGATGTTTAAGGTGCTCATTCCGCCGCCTCCTTAACCTCTGCGAGCTTCTGCCGGAGATCGGCGATCACAGTCTCCAGCTCCTTGATACGCTCGCCCTGCCGGTAGCTTTCTGAGCCGTAGTTGATTGCCTTGTTCTCGGCGATCTCGCGCGCTGCTTCCGCGGCATAAACGCGGTGGATAAGCTCGCGGTACTCACTCGCTCGAACGGGGATATACAAATCTTCCTTCTCCTTGCGGTTCAGCTCGGCTGTGGCGTTGAGCATGATGTTTACGGTGCGTTCTTCCATTACATCCATTCCTCTATACCTTCTAAAATTTTTTGTTCTCGGATAACTTCAAATTTCTTCCGCTCGGATTCTGTCATAGTGTCATCGCCGACAAGGTAGGCGATAGAACAGCCGAGCGCATACGCAATCTGGATCGCATTAAACAGCGACGGCAGTTTCTTTTTTTGTTCATAAGTGGAAATAAGCTGGTATGGAATTCCCGCTCTCCTTTCAAGGTCGCGGAATGTGAGCCCTTGAATATTTCGCTCAAAACGGAGAACATCCCCGAAAAATAACGTGTTTGGCATTATTCAAGTTCCTTTCTTCGGTAGTTTTCTACTGCCTTTTCGTAGGCTTTCTTTACTGCGCGGAGATTTACAAGCGCGTCGGACAGGTCTCTTTCCAGTTCAAGGATTTTCAGTTTCTCCGCTTCTCGCTTTCCGTCTTCTTCGGTGATCGGGCCGTTGCCGAGCAGGTAATCCAGCGTAAGGCCGAGGGCGTTTGCGATCTTAACCGCCGTTGAGAGATTCGCCGAGTTGCTGCCGGTGACAAGCAGCGAGATCGTTGATTTGGTGATGCCGGTCATTTCCGCGAGCTTTGCTTGCGATATCCCGCGCTTTTCCATCTCAAAGCGGAGATTTGCAGGGAATACATCAATATTTAGCATCAGCGCAGCTCCTCCCCGTCATAGATTTCGTTTAAGGCTTTGATCTCTTCCGGGGTGAAATTGCAAATGAGAAGCTCATGGAATCGCTCGCGGAGGTTCTGCGCGCAGTCTCCGCAGTAGGCGTCCTTCGCGTAGCGTCCGCAGAGCGGGCAGGATACTCCACGCATGATCTCGCTCGAAGCGCACTCGGGGCATGTTGCGAGTGCCATTTGAGGATCGCGGCAGGAGGTATAGTGCACGAACTTCGGCATGAGAAATTCGGCGCCGCAATCGGGACATTTATACCGACGCACTTGACAAATCCGCCTCCTTCGTGTTATCTTTCGGATGGTTGTTATTCCTATAGAGAGCGCTGTCGGTGTCATCCCCACCGGCGGCGCTTTCGCTTTGCGCGAGCCATGCCAGCACAAGGGATTCGAGAAACGTCTGCATGGATGCGATGCCGTTTCGCTCCAGCGCTTGTTTAACACGCTCTGCGGTGTTTTCGGTCAACCGGCATTGCATTCTAAAGGTCTTGCGCCGCTTCTGGCTGTGGCGCTTCTGCTGCGTTACGGAGTCATATATCTCCTGCGCCCTTGCGCAGAACTTGACGCCGTAGTCGTTCGTGTGGAGCGCCATGGACACCGTGCCTTTGTTGGCTTTCGGGAACTCTTCCCGGAGAGCGGCGGCAATGGCCGTGTAACGGGTGTCGTTCATTCAAACCATCCTTCCAAAGCGTCATCAAGATTGCGGATCGGTTTCCCGATATAGTCGGCGTAGGACGTTTCTAGTATCGCGCCGCGGCTATCCGTCCATCTGCCCACGCCGCAGATTCCGTCCGCTACGTCGATCATTGCAAAGCAGATGCACATGTACGCGGCCCTGCTCATGCCCTCCGGCAGCTCGGCAGGGTTCAAGACGGTGTACCCCTTGGCTTCCAGCTCCGCTTTTGCTTCGGCGAACTTTGCACGATAGTTGGGATCGCCGGTGATCTTTCCGGCCAGATAGATAATCATTAGTGCCGTCCTCCTCTCTGCATGATCTGCATGTCCGGCATTTGCAGCCAGCGGCAGCAATCGTCGGCCAGACTGGAAAATCCGTACAGGGCGAAAATGCCCTCGATGATGGCAAAGCCGAGACCATTTCCGAATTTCCAGACGAAGAAGATCACAGCGGCCAAAAGTGCCATGATCGCGGTTGTGGCGAACGTCGCCTTTGTTTTGCTCATGGTTGTCATTCCTACTTTCTGCGGCGGTGAGCCGCTTTTTGTACTCTCTTTTTGATGTCGATGGTGTAATCGGCAATCGGGTGCTGCTTTGTCCGTGCGTCCCGCCGGGCATTGCATCCGGCCTTAAATTCCGCGTACCGGGGACAGGATGCATGGCAGCCGACATAACGCTCGGCGCAATCCTTACATGGGGCGATCATCGCTCGTTTCGGGCGGGCGCTTCGGGGAATTATGCGCCGCCGAAAAGATCGCCCATAGCATGTCAAACGCCGTCTTGCCGTCGCTGTCCAACTGCGGGGGAATGATTCCGGCCTTTGCAGCTTCGGCGTATGCAAGGTCTTTGTCCTGCATGATCTCATCGTAAGTGGGTTCGCTCATGCTTCGTCCTCCTTTTTGATCGCTTCCCCCTTTGCCCAGCGGATGAACGCAAGGCGGGGAATTTTCGTCCGGTTGCCGCTGCGGAATGTCGGGAACGGAAGTTTCTCCGGGCAGTCACGCGCCATGAGCGTTATGGCATACGGCGCGCATCCCAAGTACGCCGCCGCGACGTTCGAGGAAATGCATCCTTTGTCCATTGCTTCAATTTCTTCGAGTGTCATTGGTTGTTCCTCCTTGTCATGTCCCCCGGCGCGTGATAAACTTTCCCGCGAAAGGGGGTGATAAAATGGCCGATTCTGTTTTCCCGTCGAATCTGATTGACGCACTCGCTATGCTTTGGCTCGAAAAGCAAGACCTGTCGTCCGCGTCGCCGGAAGAGCTGTATAGTATGTACGCAGAGGCGCGGGAACGCATTTTGTCTGCATATCGTTCGCGTCAATAGTATTCGAGCATTTCTGCAAGGACGACCATCGCGGCGGCTGCTTCCTCCGCTTTGTCCGCCGTAACATCTCCGTCGTATGCCTTGGAAAGTAGCTGCAACTGCTTTTCAAGGCATTCTTTAATGCCCGTAGCGGGTTTTCCTCCGCATCGGTCGAATCCTCGGGCGAGCATCGCCGTCGCTTGCGCGTATTTTGGTTTATCGTCATCGTCCGCGCGCTCGAACGTTGCCGACATAGCGAATATCTGATTTTTCAGAATGTTAACTGCTTCATTTTTCATGCGGTATAAACTCCTTTCTGCCGTATTACCACCGGATAAAAGCCATATCCATCAGTTGGTCAAAGTGTTCCGGGACTTCAAAGGACACCTTGACCTTTTCGCGCTCGAAGCACTTGTTTATCAGATGAGCCACTCTGCTCCATTGCGCGTCGGTCATTCCCGCCACAAGCTCAACGATCTTGCGGGTGTTTTCTTCGTACTGTTTCTGCTCCACGGCCTGTCCTCCTTACTGAATCGGTTCCCAATCCAGAATCTCTGCCGAATAGAGCGACCATCCTCTATAATGGCTCTTTTTGTACTGCGCATTGAAAAGCCAGGCATTCAGCTCGATCTTTTTCGAGGTCAGCGCCGCGTCCTCTATTTCGGTTTGGGCAACATGGGATTCGATATACTTTTTCTGCTCTGCAAACAAGGCTTCTTCCGTTCTCGCGTGGACGGCGCTCACTAAAAGCGTGACGGAGCATACAACCGCAGCCATCGTAGACATCGCGCCAACCGCAATCGGCCACTCTTCACAGCATAGTTTTTTGTTCAACCAAAGCGCCGCCACGGAAACGAGAACGCATACGAAAAACAAAATTAACCAGTTAATTTTCCTCACCCGCTTTCCTGCACGCGCCCTTTGCGCAAGGCTCCGGGAGAATCGACAGAACCGTTGCTAAATGGCTCAGCGCTCTTTCCGCCTTTTCCAGATAGTCATAATGGCTATAGTCAAAAGCGTTTTCAGACGCCTTATAAATCAACCGCATTTCCATCAATAGCAAGTCCCGCGGGGAAGCTCCGGCGGTCAGCTTTTCAAGCTCTTCAACGCGCTGCTTCAAGGTGTCTCTTTCGTCCCGGCAGACTTGATATGCAAGCTTCGTTTTCGTCAACTGCTCTTGCGTCTCTGCGAGCTGCCGTGTGGTTTCGTTATCATCCTTTGTCAAAAGTTTTTTCACCCTTTCTGCAAACGTACCGCGTTCGTCATACTCGACGCCGTATATGTCCTTTTTCACGATTCGTCCTCCTTCTTCTTGCTCTGTTCGAGCATGTCCAGCGCCATTACAGCGCCGTCGATCTGCGCGGCCATCTTGTCCTGAAGCTCTTCCGGGAGCTGCGAGATTTTTTGAAGAAACGCTTTTTCTTTTTCGCTCATGTTCCCCACCTCCTTTGCTCATTGGATGAGTATACTATACATCATTACATGAGTATTGTCAAGCACAAAATACGCATTTAATGAGTTTTTCTTGTTGACATGATGTGCTTAATGTGTTAGTATTTGAATTAAGGAGGTGATACCTTGAAAGATCGAATAAAGGAACTTCGGAAACACGAAAAGCTTAATCAAACGGATTTTGGTGCGTTGCTCGGCGTTTCACTTTCTGCGGTACAAAAATGGGAATCGGGCGAAAACACGCCCGCCGATTCGGTGATAAAGCTGATGTGCCAAAAAACAAGCGTGAACGAAATCTGGTTGCGCACCGGCAATGGTGAGCCTTTCGCAAGCAAATCCCGTGAAGCCGAGATGGGCGATCTTGTCAGAAAACTAATGGCTGACCGCCCGGAGGCGTTCCGCGTGAAGCTCATAACGGCGCTGTTGCGCTTCGACCCGAACGGGCCAGAATGGCAAGTGCTCGAAAACATCTATAACAGCGTCGCCGGAGAAACAAAAAAAGCCGATTCATAACGAATCGGCTTTTCCTTTATGGGATTATTATTTTGCTGTTATGTAACTTAGAATAAATTCAAGATCGCCCCGCGGCAATGTTTCCAGCAGCTTTTTGATCGCCTCGATCAGATTCTCCCGTTCTTTTTCCATGCCGTTCCTCCTAAAATATATATTGTATTTGTTGTTTTCTATAAGTTTCTGTTGATTTAAATATTTTTAAGTGGTAGTATTGCATATAAAGGGGGAGGGCTGTTTGAAAGAAGTATTAAAAGTATTGAAGTATATTCTCTTTTATTTCATTATCGCCGTTGCTCTTGTGCCAATTTCAGAGGCGATGAAAATTCCAGACGATACAGCGTCGTTTGTAATTGTCCTTCTTCCGATTGCGATTCTCGTCGCTGTACCACGGCTGTGGAAATTAGCTTTCAGAATCACCCCGAAAAAACAAAGACAGAAAAATCCATATATAAAGCGGCTCGCGATTGCGCTTTTGGTTTACGCCGTTACATTCGTTATTGTTTTTAACATCGTTGCTCGCATAACCCCGGAAGTGTCAAGCGGTTTTCTTGCCGTAGCGATCATTGTCTGCGTATTCGGCGTTCCCGGTTTGGCTGCATTTTTTACTCTGTATTTGTGCGAAAAAAAGAAGCCAGAAGCACCGCCAGAGGAAGAGCAAATTGCCGTACCGCAAACGCCGACGATCGCGCCCGTTGCTAATCCAGAACCATTAAATCCGCCTGTCGCTGCGACACCAAAACCGGAACCAACCGTTACGGTGCCGTGTTCACCGCAGAAACCGCCGGATGAAAACCCGCCGGTCGAAAGTCACGATAGCCAATTCATACGGCTGCGGCAATACCGGGAAAAACTTCAAGAGTATTCGGAGACGCTCAAAAAAAGAAACAACGAGCTGGATAAAAGGAAAGATGATTTAGATCAACAGGGTAAGTTGTTGCGGGCGTATGAAAAGGCATTAAAAAGCGAAGAAAACCGTATCTTATCAACTGCTAAGGCAATAAGGACGGAAGAGCAGATGGAGCGCTACGAACAACAGCTCCACAGTTTGGAGCACCGCGTTTTCAGTTGGGTGCGCCAAAGAGAAGCCGATGAGATAGCCGCCTTTGAAGAATTGCGCAAAAAAGTTGAGGTATTCGTAAGAGCGCAGGACGCGCTTCAAGAAGAAATGTCCGGGCTTGAGTTTGAGCAGTATTTTTCCGGGCTTCTCGTGAAAAACGGCTACACCAACGTAAAAGTAACGAAGAAAACCGGAGACTTTGGCGCGGATGTTATTGCCGATTTGGGCGGCGTGAAATATGCGTTCCAATGTAAGTATTATTCTTCTCCGGTTGGGGTTGACGCGGTATATCAAGTTAACGCCGCAAAGACAATATACGGTGCTCACGTTGCGGTTGCGGCAACCAACAGCGTATTTACAAAACCCGCTCAAATTGCAGCGGAAAACTTAAAGGTTATTCTTTGGGATGGCGGAACGCTCTCACAGCTCGCCGCCGAGAAATCGTAATTTAAAAGTGCCCCGGCATTGGCGGCAACCTCTGCCGGGGCTGCAACAGATAACCACCTTGTAAACCGACTTATCTGCTACGCTTTCCATGGTAGCAGGAAGTCCGCGAAATTCAAGCGCCCGCACGGGAAAACGCTTGCCGTTTCTACCAATCACCATGTTTAAGCGCTTCCCCGACGGGAAAATCTTTTACGGAAGTGATATTTTTGCTACCAATTCAGGAATTACAGCCTAAATTTGACGAATACCCTTACAAAATGAAAAAAGCCCGTATGGATAAGGGCTTGACGCAGAAAGAACTTTCCGATATGTCCGGCGTTCCGTATTCCGCCATAACGAAGATGGCAACAAACAATCAGGACGCGCTGTTAAACTGCGCCGCGCTGTGCACGGTGCTCGATCTCTCGATGGATGAGCTTTTCGGTCTGAAAGCGTCCGACAGCAAAGCCGAATTGCAGGAGCAGAACCACGCAATGGCGTTGGAAAATGCTCATCAGGCGGGCGAGCTGAAACGGCTGGAAACCGCCAATGACGCAATGGCAGATCATTTGCTCACGCGGAAAACAATCATATACGTCCTGCTCGGCTTGTGCGGATTTCTCGCTGTATCCCTTGCGTTTTACATTTTCATAGATTCGCGTATGCTCAACTCCGGCATTGTTATCAACGGGAAATTTACCGTGCTCGCGTGGATATTGGTCTTGCTTATCATCGCAACGTTTTTGACGGTGATCGTCGTGATGATCGCCATCGTGAGGATGAGCCGGAGCAAAAATAACCCCCAGCCATAAGGCCGGGGGTATTGTAATAAGGTGATGGGATGAATTGCCGTAAATGCAAAAAGGAAATACCGGAGAATAGCGCGTTCTGCCTGTTCTGCGGGGCAAAGCAACAGGTCACAGAGCGCAAGCGCCGGAAGCGCGGGAACCGGCAGGGCACAGCCGTAAAGCGCGGGAAAACGTGGACAGCGGTATGGACAGCCGAAACGCAGCACATCGACGGGAAAATAAAGCAATCCAGAAAAACGCTCGGCGGCTTCCCGACGCAGACGGCGGCGTTGGCCTACGCCGCGAATCCCGTTGACAAAAAAGAAAAGCCGAAGTATACGCCGACGCTGAAAACGTACTATGACGTTTGGGAAGAGAAGGTCTTGCCGACTTACGGAGAATCAAAGCAATGTGCATTCCCTATCGCGTGGCGGCGGTGGAAAGCATTGCATAACGAGCCGATATGTTCTCTGACGATCAACCAGTTACAGGCGTGCGTTGACGATCAGACGGAGACATATTACCCGGCCAAAGACATGAAAACGCTCGCGTCACATTTGTTCAAGCGGGCGTATGCCGAAGGATACGCAAAATCGAATCTCGCGCAGTTTATCGAGCTGCCGCCGCTGGATGAAAAGGAACAGCAGCCGTTCACCGAAGAGGAAATAAAAAAGCTGTGGGATGCTTACAACGCCGGAGATCGTTTCCTCGCATACCCTTTGCTGATGATCTACAGCGGCATGATGCCCGGAGAGATCATGCGCTGCACCGTGGATATGGTCGATGTGGAAAAATGCGAGATCACGGGGTGCGGCTTGAAAACGAAAAAACGAAAGAAAACGCCTCTCGTATTCCCCGACTGGCTCGCGCCGATGGTGGCAGACATGAAAGAGACCACGACAAGCAAAAAGGGGTATATCGTCGGCATGAACCGGGATAACTTTTATGATGAGTACCACGCGGCGCTACAGCGCGCCGGGGTGCGCGATCTTCCGCCGTATTCCTGCCGACACACAACGGCGACAGCGCTTGCAATGGCAAAAACTGCTCCATCTCTGATTCAGGAAATCATGCGGCACACGAAATTTTCCACGACGCAGCGGTACATCCATCCAGATATGACCTCTGCGCATGAGGCGGTGAACGTTCTGAAATAGCTCGTTTGTATACTACCGTGTATACTACGGAATTTGATTGAGTGAAATTTGAAAGAATTTAAAGTCGAAAAAGCGCTAAAAGCGGGGAGAGACGGGCACCCCGAATTAAAACAAATGTAGGCATAAAACATGCCGGAAACCGCTATTTCTAACGATTTCCGGCATGTTTTTAAATATTTTGGCGGAGAAGCCGGGATTTGAACCCGGGCTCGGCTCATCACCGACTACTCCCTTAGCAGGGGAATAAAAACCATTGATTTTACTGTATTTTTTGATCCTTGTTAACTATTTTGTATACTACGCGCACGATAAAAGAAGGCGTGAAACGCACTCAAAATGACTGTTTATTTTATGCAATTTCCCTGACTGTTTCGGCATAAAAAGGAGGGCTGAAAAGCCCTCCTTTCTGTTTTGTTCACTCGACGATACACTCGTAATACCGGACGAGCTTATCTTCATCCGCGTCCCTGTCACAGAGGAACGCTTCGGCGAGGTCGGCGTAAAACTCCGTGTTGTTGACGTTGAATTTCTTTGCCACCTTGAAGTAGTCAGAGTACAGCATATTCATTGCGACATAAAACTCCATCGGATCACAGTCTATCTTCTTCTGTTCGAGAAGATTCTTGGTCTGGTCATAGCTCCAATGTGCGCCTCTGCTGCCGTCCTCGTTTTCAAGGCCGCGCATCCATTCGTCCGCCATTTCACGGGTCATACGGTCGTACCCTCCGGCATAACCGCGGTCATACTCTCCGCCGTAGCTCTCGCCCATGCGCGGCTCATACGAAAAGCCGATTCGGCGGCGGTCGTCGTAGTAGTCCGTGTATTCGTCGCGGTAGTCATTACGTGGGGCATAGCGCCCGTTATTGTAATGCTCACGGCCTCGACTGTCTCGGTACTTATCCTGCGGCTGATAGTCGCGGATTCGTCTGATTCTGTCCGCTCTCATGCGGTCGTACCTCCTGTCTCCGCGTTAATGGCGGTAAGATCATTGCTCGGCGAGCAGCACGGTTTCCCGATCATACGGAACGTGCCGCCCGTGGCGCTGGTGACTACATTCGTGCTGTACTTCGTCCGAGTCCGCACACCGCATGCGGTTACGGGAGCGCAGCAACGATTCGTCAGCGGGAACTGCGTTGTTCCCGTGCCGATGGTGAACACAACCGGCGCATTGATCGTCGCCTCCGTGGGGATGCTCTGAGCCAGAACGATACAGTATTTTTCGCCGTTAGAATAGCTGCCGTCCGGGAGGTTGACAACCAGATTCCCGCCGGTAAACGTAATCGCCTGGCTGATTATCAGCCGTCTGCACAGCTGACATACGGGTTTGCAAGCCATTTTAAACTCCTTTCAGGGGCGGGAAATCCCGCCCCGATTGACGTTGATTCAGTACCCGCAGCCGCTGCAAGTGTTACCGTTGCAGCAATACGGGTTCTGCACCTGGTACGACGGAATGGGAGAGGGTCGAAGCTGGGAAATCAGGTAGCTGTTCTGCGCGTTCTGAGACGCGGCCAGACGCAGCGCCTGATTGTCCGCCTCAAGGCTATGAATGCGGGACTGCGTAAGGAAATCGAGGATAGCGCGGGTTCCGGCGTTCTGGTTGTCCGTGATGTCACGCGCCACCGTCTGGATGGTGTTGCGGGTGTCGCACGCCTGCGTCGCCATGTCATAGCGCACCTGCGCGATAGCCTGACGGTTCTCGCAGCAGCACTCCTGAGACTGCATCTGCATGGCGTTGAGCTGCTGCATAAGCGCCGCCTGCTGATTGCAACGGGCAAGCTCCGCCGCCGAGAAGCCGCTCGTCACGGCCTGAGTGACACCGGCAAAGCCGTTGAGCATCCCGGTGTTCATGGCATAAAAGCCGTCGCAGATACCGTTGTTAACGCCGTCAAGCTTGCGCTCGATGTTGGCAAAGTCGGAGGTCAGCACATAGCCATCGACTACACCGCCGCCGTTGCCGTTACCATCATTGCCGCCGAAGCCGCCGCGACCCCAGCCGAAGATCAGCGCAAAGATGATGATTGCCCACCATCCGTCACCGCCGAACATTCCACCGCGGTTGCTGCCGTCGCCCTGCCCGGCGAGGAATCCGCTCATAAAATCGTCTGCCATAGAAAAAAACTCCTATCAGTTTATTTACATCCGGGCGCGCGCTTCCCGGTTGCATTTTCCGTCGGCAGTTTTTGTCAAGACCTGCCTAAAACTGATAGGAGAGTGTTTACTTGTTCAGGCCGAGCCCCTTTGCGATGTCTTCCACCGTCAAGCCTTTTTCTGCGGCCATGTTCTGTGCCATCTGCGCGAGGCTCTGCACGTCCTTGCCCTGTATCATGGAAAGCGCCTGTCCCATTTGCGGGTTCGTCGCCGCCATCTTTTGAAGGAACGGCATAAGATTGCCGTTTTTATAGGCGCTGACAAGACCCATGACCATTTCGGCCTCCGTCGCCATCTGCCCCATATTCTTCATCGTGCCGATAGCCTCCGTTGCCATGCCTTTTAGATTCCGCATCATCTGCGGCGGGAAGAAATTATTCATCGTCTTCCTCCACCCTACGCCGCTTCTTCGCGGTCAGCTCTGCCCGCAGGGCGTCAAGATCAGCTTTTGTGGCGTACTCTACCGCGGGCGTCTGCTCCGGGGTGCAAAGTTTGTAATCAAAAAAGTCGGAAGCGCCCGTCTGCTGGTTAAAGCGTTTTAGATAGATCATTCCGTGCCCGATGTCCGGCATAACGACGCCGAGAGAAAAATAGTCCGTGCTTGTGGCGATAGCCTCTTCGCGGCTCGTGACCGGCTTGCAGACGTATCCGGGCGCGATCTGCTGCGGCTGCTGGATAGGCTGCTGGATGGGCTGCGGTCGGGGATACCCACCATAAAACGGCTGCTGGGGCTGCTGGTAATAATTGTCCATTGCTTCACGTCCTTTCTGTCTCCATTTTCGCATAAAAAAAGAGGGCTAACCCATCGGTTAGCCCTCAATAATCCATCAAAAACCCATCATTCGATTGCAGCGGCGATCTTGTCCTTGATCGCCCGTATACGGCGCTCTACCTTTTCCGTGCCGTATAATTCCGTTTCCGTCTGCATGGCAAAGGAGATTTGCAAAACGCTCATCCCCTTTGCCCGCATGCGGAAGATTTTCAACTCTTCATCGGTAAAGCCGCAGTCCCGCTCGAACTGTTCGCGCAGCTCTCGCGGGAATTGCAGCTTATTCTTTGTCCCCGGCGTTGTTAAACTTCGCCGGATGCTCTCTGTCGTCATTGGCCACACTCTCCATATACGCTTCAAAAAGTGTCTCTGCGAGGCTTTCAGACGCCTCTACGCCATTGATGCGGCAGAATGTTTTTACGGATTCTTTCATCTGTTTTTTCTCCGTAATGTCGGTTTACAAGGTTTTTGGAAAAATTTTGCTTGTTGGGAAATTGGCAAACAATAAGCAAAGAATTTTGCCGTTTTCTTTGCTTACGCGGCGTTGAACTTGTCGTTCATTTCCTTAACGGCAGCTTCGAGCAGCACGCGGAGCTCGTCCTCCGTGGTCTTAATGCCTTTCTGGTCGAGCATGGAGGCGGCAACGGCCATAGCGCGGGACAGCTTCTCGTCACCGTGGATATCCTTATACACCTGCTCGATGTACGCAACGGTAGTTGCCGCTACCTTCTTCTTGGTGTCGGTGTTGACGTACTTCTCGTACAGCTTCGCAGCGTAGGACGCGGCAATACCGCAGACCGCGAGGATGATGTACTTGATGATCTCCATGCCGTAGGTAGTGATGATTTCGTTCATGATCTTTTCTCCTTACTTCAAAAAGTCGTTGTTTTTTAGGTGCCCTGCGTATACTTCGTTGAGATACTGGATAGTATTTGCGGCGCGGTTGTTCTCATAAAGCGGGTGGCCGTCACAGAACTTTTCGTACCGGTCAACGTCGCGGAGGATGTCCGCCCAATGCTCGGCGGTGTGAAGGACGCCTTGCCGCACCTCGTCTCCAAAGCGGAGAATACGGCTCCGCGCTTCATCTGCGCGGCAGTTTGCGTCGTCCTCTATGTGGTTGTCGAGCTTTGTCTCAATGCCGTCAAGCCTCTTGACGATTTCGCGGTCGGCGTCAGCCCTTGCACGCTCCCACTTCTTTTTTTCCGCGATGAGTGCGGCAACAGCGGTAACGGCTGCGCCGCCGCATGCCATGATTAGTGCTTTAATAATCTCCATTTACTTCACTCCAAGGATCCTGTTTACCTCGCCCTGCACGAGCTCATAGAACCACGTGCCGAGCTTCTGTTTTCTCTCTTCCCCGTTGCCCCATTTGGCGTTGATAACCTCCTGCGCCATAGCAGTAGCATTGACGATGATGTCCCCCTGTTCGGGCGGCGTATAGTCCCCGTCAAAATAGGACAGAGGGACGTGCATAATATCAAGGTCGAGAGGATCCCCCCGGTACTGGTGGATGACGCATTTCCCGGAGAGGTCGGGGTAATGCTCCCCATCGTTCCAGCCCCACGCGGCGATCCACTTGTCGTATCCGGTCTCGCCAATGTGCTCATCAAACCAGCTCTGAGAGGCGTATACGCCCGTCCGGTTCCCCGCCTCGACCATGGCCGCGCAGAAGGTCTTGCACATTGCGTTGATGGTCTCATTGGACGGGAAGCCGTTCTGCGCCTTGTACCCGTCTGCATCCTCCATGTCATACCACACGCCGAGCCGGGGCTTTCTGCCGTTCAGGAAGCGGAGGCAGCGCTCCGCCTCCAATTTGGCAGTCTGGACGTTCAGGGCGTAGGAGTACCAGTAGATACCCCACGGGATACCGAGTGCGTCACACTTGGCGATGTTCCGCTCTGCCCATTGGTCGGCATTTCGTATGCCGTAGCCCCCGCGGATGATGACAAAGCCGTCTTTGTATTGGGTGAAGTCGAAATCGCCCTGATGCTCCGATACGTCTATTCCGGTCATGATGTCTCCCCTCCTGTATATTCAGACAACGGTTTGATTTGTTTTGCATAAGTCGACCAATTCGACGCGGCCTTATAGCTATCTACGAGAGCGTCAGGAACGTAGATATAACCCGTTCCATTACTGATAGGCGTGTCGGTAAATGCGTTGGAGTTCGAGAGATAGCAGACTTGATTGACGTTGCCAATAATTAGAGCCGTCATTGTGGAGCAACCACGGAATGCATTGAGGTAGATGCTCACGACAGCAGGGAAATTTGCTGTTGTCAGTTTGTTACAGCCGTTGAATGCATAGTTTCCAATGCTCTCCGCAACGGGAAAGCTTATTTCAGTCAGCGCGACGCAGCCATCGAATGCGTTGCTATAGATAACCCCCGTGACGGGAAAACTTACCGTTACCATAGAATCGCAGCCGTAGAACGCATGGTCGCCGATGCCCGTGACGGAAGGGAAACTTATTTCGGTCAACGCGGTGCAACCGTAGAATGCATAGTCGCCGACTTTGGTTACTCGGTCATTTGTGTATTCGTCCACCGTCCGTTCAATGATGCCGTCCTCCGCATCTGTACCGCCGCCTCCGCCGTCCACAATGCCGACAAAATCAACGCTGAGTTCTTCCACGGTATCCGGCCTCCTTCAAACATTTGTCTACGGGCAGGGTCTTCCACTTTGAGAGCAGAGGTGTGCCCTTTGCGGTGGTGAGCGCCATCTGGTATTGGACTTCCCCCGTCATGAGCCTCATAGCGTCATCGTAAGGGATGGTCACGTCAATGGTGTTCTCGTTGATAGCAGTAGGGACGTATTCAAGGAACGTCCCGCCCCTCTGCCGGAGATAGAACTCCATATCTGTTGCGCCGATGAGCGACACGCCCTTGACGTTGAAGCGCAGGGTGCTTTGAATTTTCTGGTGCATAAGATCACCTCCGATTATTCCTCTGTCCAGCCGTAGACGCCCGGTTCCCAAGTGTTGTTGTCTACGTCGGAAACCCAATGTGAGCCATTGTGTGAGACCTTGTCGCCCTTACTGTAGGCGTCCGTTGCGCCGAAAGGCTGCACCCACGTCGGATATCCGTCCTCGGTGATACCGATCGCCTTGTAAAGGCTGGTGGCCGTGTCGGGCGTCCATTCTGCCGCGCTCGTGTGGTCTTGCAGCACCTGATAGAGCTGCGGATCACCGACAGCGTTTACGCCGAAGCTGATGACCTCTTTGGTTTTGTACGCCGTGCCCACTTCCCACGCAGGGAACACAGACGGGATTTCCAGCACCTTGTCAAGCTGCGTCTCCACATCCAGCGTGCCGACGAACATTTGCAGGGCTTTCCGCATTTCAAGGGCGGCTTGCATAATGTCCATGATTTACACCTCCTTCCCGGTCAGCAGAACCGTCATTGCCTGGCGGAGCTCCGCGATCTCTTTGTCTCTGGCCTCTTCGGCCTTCTGCTGCGGCGTCTTTTCGCCGAGCACGATCCACGAGCAGCTCTCGCGGACGATGTTGCTCAAAAGCACGCCGTCCTCGATCTGCTCGGTGCTGCCGCTTTCCGTATCGGTGATGGTGACGGTCGCCATGTTGTCCTTGAAAACGGCGTCGTCTACCGCCGTTTGGGCAATGAAGTTGTTGCCGTTGAGCACGAGATTTTCCAGCGTCGTGCCGTCGGCCAAGGTGATTTTGTACATTGTCACACTCTCCTTTATGCTTTGATGCAGACCGAAGGCCGCACACCGTGGGTTTCAGCAGCGCCGTCGTTGTAAGCATTGCAATTCGGCCACGTGCAGCTGAAGCTTTGCGGTCGCGCAACATCGCGCAGCCAGCATTTCTGGTTGTTGGCAATCAGATCATGCCGGAACGCGAAAAGCGGAAACTGGCTGTTGTCAATGGTGTAGTTAAAGGCATAGTTTGTGCCCTGCTGTCGGTTCGCAAAAACGCTGCCGCCGTACAGATTCTGTTCTGTCATCAATACGACGGTGACTTGATAGCCGGAGCCGCCGGTTTCGTATCCATTTGAAGCGGCGTTTTTGAGGTAGGCGTAATGCGACAGGATATGATCCTCGCCAAACGCAGCGTTCACTATTGTCTTTGCCTGTGTCAGGCCGCTGGTGTACATTTTCGAGCTCACATACGCACCGTCAGTAGTGTGTGTGGTGTTCATTTGCCCTTCGTACAGAGCCGTATCCGGCACGATCACAACGTGGTGATCGGTCACTTCGCTTGTCAGATAATAATCAAACGCCGCAATGCGCCAATTGACGCCGTTGATCTCCCAGTAGTCACCAATGAAAAGATCCGCAAACGTTCCGGCCTCGATCGCCGCCCACTGTGCGGCGGTCACCGCCGAGCCAAGGTTCTTCCCGCGGTAGACCGCGTTGTGCGCTCCCGCGTTATCGGCGAGTGTAAAGGCGTCTATGGCCATTTTGGGACGAGTGACTACATTCGCGCCGAGATTAGACGTACCGACAGCTCCGGCATCAGAGGAAAGAGCACCGAGATTTTCCCGCGCAGCTGCCGCCGTTTTGGCGTTCGTACCGCCCGCTTCGATCGCAAGAGGAGTGGACGCAAATGCCGCACGAATTTTAGAGAGGATGTTCGACCATGGCGTTTTTCTGTTCGCTGCCGCCGAAACATCATAGAACGGGAAGTAATCCCCATCCGCAAGCGTTGCTTCGGCGGTCAGGTCATTCGTCGCCGTCTGCTTTGCCGCGATTGCTTCGGGGATGGTCGTATCATCCGATGCGCTAACGGGGATGTTTGCCCCGGTCAGGGAGACATTCCCGTTTACGTCCGGAGACTGACCGTTTACGGTCACAACAGAGCCGGAGCCGTTCATTCCGTTGTAAACGGAGAAGGTAGTAAACTCCCCATTGTCGAACGTGATCTTGTATGTATCCGTCGTTCCGGCGGCATGCGTGCCGCTTTGCAGGGCAATGGAAGCAATACCGTTTCCGTTCGTCACGGTAAAGGTGGATGTGGTATTGTCCGTCATCGTGACGGTATAGGTATCCGTCAGACCGGACGTGCCGGTTTTAGCAATGCTCTTGATGGACGATCCGTTCGTCACGGTAAAGTTGACGCTCGTATTATCTGAAAAAGAGATTTTATAGGTGTCCACGAGACCCGAAGTATCTATTTTTTCGATACTCGTTATTGCCCGACCGTCCGTGCCCTTGTCACCCTTTGCGCCAGTAGCGCCGCGTACCGACGTCGTTGTGACCGTCGTTTCATCGGCCATCGTAAAGGTGAGTGTGTAATCGTCATTCAGGGTAATGCTCGCGATGCCGCCGTGCCCGTCGAGAGCTTCGGCAAGGTCGTTAATGAGCGTCTGCCCGGCCAGAGATTTTGCCTGTCCGGCCTGTTCCAGCACGAAAAGGTCTGTCGTGGTTACGGTTGATGCTCTTGGGAGCTCGCCAACTGCTTTATCAGCCAACGGTTAACCCTCCTTCGTTTCCGCCGTCATCAATTTCTCGATGAGCAGCTTGATATAAACGAGCTTCTCGAAATTCTCCCATCCATCGACGCGGAGAGTTCCGAGAAGCTCCTTGATCCTATTCAGTTCTTCCATGCTCAAACCTCGCTTGCGTACTTCTGCCGCAGCGCCGCCCGCTGCCCGCCGGTTTCGTTGACAAGGTATTCAAACTTTGTGTAATGCTCGAATACTGTCTCTTCTCCGTTGGCAGCGACATAGCGGATTTTTGCGGTCTTGTTTTCATCGCCGAAGATTGCCGCAGCCTCCACGAAGGAAAGGCCGGTCAAGGTGACATACAGCAGTCCCGCCGTAGCAAGGCCGCAGAACGCACACGGGTATTCGCTTCCGTCAAGAAAGATAATTTTGTCCATATATTCCCCCACTAATAACCAAGGCATTTTATTTGAACAGTATTTCCTACGCCGTCTCTAAACGTGTAAGTTGATAGATTTACAGTTTGCCCGTACAGCCGAAATGTACGATTCTCAGAAAATGAGCCGCTGTTTGCATTCATCGCGCTTGCGACGGCAGCACCGGAAAAAACGTCCCCGGCAAAAATCCCATTTGCGGCAGCGGTATTGAGATACGAATTGGTGTTCGCTGTCGTGATTGTGCCCAACCCTATCTGGCTTCCCTGAATTGTTCCGGCGGATCCGCCTGTTTGTATCTTGTTGGCATAGACATTCCCGGTGAACGTCCCATCCGTTGCGTATAGCTGCCCGTTGCTGTTTACGCGGAACTTTCCGCCGCCGAGGGCTATACCGTCCGCGCCGATATAGACGCCGTTTACCGTGCCGTACAGCGAGGACAGCGCATTATAAATGGCATTCTCCGTGATGGTGAATCCCTTGTTCTTGCTGCCGATGAACCCGGACGTGGCAGTGATCTTGCCGGTGATGTCTACGCCGTCTTTCGTGGCCTTAAACACTTCCTGCCCGGAGCTCTCTAACACAAACCCGTCCGCCGTCAGCGACCAGCCGAAGGAAGCGGAATTACCGCCTGTTTGCGTCACTCTTGCGGCGATCTCCTGCGCGTGCAGCTCCAACGCCGCCCGCATTTCTGTTTCACCCTTTGTTCTGGCCGTGACCTCCGCCTGAATGTTCGCGGCGTTCACCCTGAGGCTTGCCCGCGTCTCGGCAAACTGCCGGGTAGTCTTGCGGTCAGTCGGGGATTTATACGGATATTCGTGATCTACGGCGTTTTCCTGCGGGGCAGAGATACGTGCTGCCATCAGCGTAGAAAAATTAGTCTCATTAACGTAAATGCCGGAAAAAATTCCGTTGATGGTTACACTGTCACCCAGCTCCGCCGCCGGATCCAGCCGCGACCAGTCCGTATCATACGGGCGGTAAACGAAATCCTTGATGCCCGCCAAGATGTCTTTTGCCATCTGTTGTGAACCCCACGGGCATTCAAGCTCTAACACGTTGTCGCCGCTGCCGGCCTCGTAGCACGAATCATCGTCAATGTTGATCCGGACTTTGGTGTATTTCGGCAGCGCGGGAGTTGACGTAAAGCCGGACGCGCTGCGTCCGATAAAAACAGAATCAGACAAGGATGCGATCACCCCCGAACTTGATGGAATAACCGGCGCTGTCTACAAGGTAATGCGTCTCAATGCCGATCTCGGCTAACCGTACAAGGCGTAACTTTCCATTGTCCGACATGATGAAGTTTCCTGCGTACATCCCGGCGATGTACCCGAGGATTTCGCGCATAGAGTAACCGCCGGGATACTGCACGCGGTATCCGCGCTGCATGATCGTTGCCGTGCGTGAATCGACCTCGACGCCCATATACCCGGCGATAAGCCGGACGACCTGAATGTCCGTTTTTGGCCACGTCCCGATATCCCCGCTTACCGGCCAATCGTTTTCGGCTTTCAGCATTGCGTCATACCCGTGCAAAACGATCTCGCCGGTGCTCTCACCGTCGGAGCGCGTGTCGATGTAAAAAACGCCCTTCGGGATCCATTCGCTTGTTTTCTCATCGTTCACCGCGCGGATAAACGGCTTGATGGAGGACATGCGCTTGATCGTTGCCGTCGGCTTAATCATTGTGATGTCGATCTCCGCCGCTACACAGCACCCGACCATCGGCTTATCGTCCGTGAACAGGTGGTGCGTGGTCTTGATCTCCTTGAGCATGTTCATGCCGTATCCGCCGCTGTCGGAATCGTAATAAATCCGCGTTCCGCCGAACGTGATATAGTTGGCGTTTTCGTCGATCAGATAAAATTCGTCGCCGATCACGAGCTTGGTTTCGAACCAATGCGTACCGGCGACGATTTCCTTATATGTTGCGCTTATTTTCTGCATGGCTCACTTCTCCACAAGGGCGAGCGCGTCGATGATCCAGCGGTCTTTCCCGTCACCGAAGGACGTGTCTACCGTCGCCTTTCCCGTGCTGTTGTACATCGTCGTGACCTGCGTGCCTTTCAGCCACGGGTTAGTGTAAGTAACGGAAACATACTCCGGCAAAAGCGCCGGAAGAACGATCTCGGCGTCCTTGGTATAGAGCGGTTTAAGCGTTGCATCAATGCGGAATTTGGTTGCGATCCTTGCACGGTGCATGGTGTAATCCATCGTGCGCCCTGCGTCCGAGCTGTCGCCGTCCTCGCGCGACACGGTATACCCTCCGCCGTCCAGATAGGGGAGCATATCAACGCCGTTTACGATCAGCTTCATTTGCCGCGCCCCCTGTTCCGCTCCTCGGTATAGGTATAAACCGCCTCGCCGAGCTTGCGCTTATCAAGGTCAACGGTCGTGTGAATCTCAATAGGCTTGCCGCCGCTTGTTAAACGTTCGAGAAGCGCGTCCAGCTTGCTTTCCAGCTCGGGGGAAACACCATATCCATACCCGGAAGAAAACGCATTAGGCGACACTACGCCGCCCATAGCAACAGCGGGCATGGCAGGAAGCGCGACGTTTGCCAGCTTAGCGCCGATAGATACAGGCGTATCATTGACCGCTTCGATCATGCTCGTCGAAAGGGATTTTATCCGGCTGCCGAGACTTCCCTCGGAATCGTCCAAGCCCTCTTCGATGCCCGCGCCGATGTTCTCGCCGATCTGCTCGCGGAAGACCTTAGACGGAGAATGGATGCCGAGAATGTTTTTTGCTGTCTGCAAAAGGTTGCTGCACATCTGGCTGATTGATTCGGTCAGCCACTGCCACGCATGGCTCAAACCTTCGCCGATGCCGTTGACGATGTTCATGCCAATGTCCGCCCAGTTGACGTTTTTCAGTTCTTCAAAGCGGTCAACGATCCCTTCGATCAGTTCACGGACAGGATCAACAATCAAAAATTTCAGACTGTCGAGGACTGGCAGAATTCCGTCATCCCAAAGCCACCTCTTGACTTGCGGCACCCACTTATTGTCAAGATCAAGTCCGTTGACCGCCAGCGTAAGCCCCAGCCCGATTGCCGCGCCAAGCGCAGCCCCAGCCGGGCCGCCGACCATAAAACCGATAAGCCCGCCGCCGATCAGTCCAAGAACGTTGGAAAAAATTTCGAGCAGCGACATGCTTTTCAAGCCGGTTTCGTCTTTGGGAATAAGCTCTTGAATCACAAGAGACAGCCCCAGCCCGATTGCCGCGCCAAGCGCAGCCCCGACAGGCCCGCCCAGCGTAAGCCCGACGGCAGCAAAGCCCATCATCATAAGCGCGCTGAAGATCATGCCCGTAATTTCGTCGTAGCTTAATTCTCCGTCGTGATCGAATATGATGCTGTCAGCAAGGATTCCGAGCGTAAGGCCAACAAGTCCGCCGATAAGTGCGCCGGGAAGCCCGCCGACCATTCCGCCAATAACAACACCGGCCATTGTTGGGATTGCTGCGAAGCACTTTTCTGCGATTTGTTCCGGCGTAAGAGAAGACCAATCGAACAGAACATCCTTTATCGAAAGCCCGACCTGTCCCAAAAACGAACTTGTATCGATGCTCTCTTCTACCCAGTCGTAAGCGCCGCCGGAGCTTCCTCCTCCGCCTCCTCCGCCGGAAGAAGAATCCTGCGAAATTGTGAGCGTATCAATGCCCATGAGCTGCTTTTTCAGCTCTTTTGCCGACCCTGCGCCGGATGCCAGGTTGTCGCTCAATTTCTCCGTGTTGGCAATCGCCTTTTTGAACGTGCTTTTCCCGGAGATAACGGAAAGCAGCATTGCAACGGCATTCACTACATGCGTGATCCAATCGATCAACGTTTTCAGAATAGGAATAACCGCATTAAGGATTGGCGCAAACGCTGCGCCCCACGATGCCTGTAACCCCTGCAAGGATGCTTTCAGATCGTTTATTCTTTTCTGCGTTTCCGGATCATTTTCGGCGTATGCCTTGACCGCATCAACGGTATACTGCTTGAGCTTGCGGAACAGGATGTACAGCGAGCGGATGCCGATGCCGTATTTGAGTATGTTTTTGATCCCGCCTTTGATGGATTCCTGCGCCGCCGCCAGCGCTGCCTTGACGTCTGCGCCCTTGGAAGCATCGGTGATCTGCTTCGTCAGCTCACCGGCTCTTGCCTCCTGCTTTTCCAGCTCTGCCGTTTGCTTTTCGAGCTGCGCAACGATTTTTGCGTCCTGCGCTGCAAGTTTTTCCGCTGCCGCTTCTTTGCTTTTCAGGATTTTTTCCTGCTCCGCAAGCTGCGCTTTGATTTCCGTCTGGCGCTGTGTTTCGTCTATCCACGTCTGCGGATCAACATTTGCAGTAATGGCGGTTTTAGCCTCACTCTCGGCAAGCGCAGATTTCAGCTTATCAACTTTATCAAGAGCCGCTACCGCTTCATCCTGCGCCTGTTTGAGCTGTTCAACGATGGGGGCACGTTTTGCTTCACCGCTCGCCATGCTCTTTTTGAGCTTGTCCATGTCGCGTTCGAGTTTATTTAACTCTTTGGCGGCGTCTCTGGCGTCGATCTCAACCGGAAATCTAAGTTCAGTCGCCATCGCATCACATCCATTTCTTAAATATTTCTTCGTCCTCCGCCGTATACTTCGTCGGGAGCGTCACCAAATCCCGATTCTGCCGCAGCCATTCCCGTTCGTGCTTTTCGAGCTTTTTGCCTCTGGCGATCTTCGAGCGCAGGGAAACGATCTGCGAGAACACGCAATCCCCGCCGATTTCCATGTATGCGCCGATAAACGACCACCAGTGGAGATAAGCTACAGCGCGGCATTCATACCCTAAAACACGATTTACCGACGATGCAATATGCGGAAAATCCTTTTCCCAATCCACCAGCCGCGGAGAGCGTTTCCCCTCCGGCCGCCCTGCGTTGATGAACCAGAAGCACTGTTTCAGCGCCTCTTCTGCGTTCTGCGGGATTTCTTCATACAGCATGATCAACGCATCTTCGGCGCGTTCATGCTGATTTAGCGTTTCGTCGTTGAGCATCGTTATAATGTCGAGGATCACGCGAAAATCGCTGCGGATCGGGTATTCTGCACCGTCAACGGTGAGTGTCGTCGGCAGAGAGTAAAACATCACTTTTTAACGTATTTTGCCGTGTATTTGTCGATTCGCGGCGCGCTCTTCTTCTGCTGTTCGCTCATGTGGGCGAGCATTTCGTCGTACAGCGCAAACATGAGATTGCACCATACCGGCAGACCGTCGGCATACGACATAGCGTTCATACTGCCGTACAGCGGCGTACAGACGTCCATGCCAAACAGTGCGTCGATCTTCTCGCGGATTTTCCCGTCAGCCTCGCGGAGAAGCGCAAACATTTTCGAGGCGTCCGTCTGCGCGTTGACCTCATTGCTGCACTTTTCCTGAATTTCGCCCATCTGTTCGATAGCCTCGGCGACCTTCATGGCAAATTCAAAGTCCGACAGGTTGAGCCACACCGTAACTTTGCCGTTTATATTGACCTCTTCGAGATTGGTATCAAATTTTACTTCCGCCATTGGTAACACTCCTTTTTTGATGAATAGGGCGCGTAAAGACGCGCCCTGATTTTAAGTAGTTTCCGGCGTAAACGTGATAGCGCCGTCCGTGCCTTTGGTGGCCGTGCCTTTGGTGCGCGTGCCGCCGTAAGTAACGTTGATCGGCATGCCGACGCTGCCGCCGCCCTCGCCGCCGAGACCCGTAGCCTCGATCATGCAGGATTCGTACCGCTCGGCAAAACCGGAATAGGCATGGACGATGAGCATGTCCATAGACGCAAGCGCCGCCGCGTCCTGATCCACAACGGCGAGCTTCCAGATTTTCTGCTGCGCTGCATCGCCGCTGTCCAGCTCGCAGGGGTCAAACGTCTGCGTAATAATGGGCTTTTTCATCGTGCCGTAGGTATCGCCGAGAATGTCTTTCTTGCTCTCGGGAGACCAGTCATATTCTTCGGAGCTGTCCTCTACGCGCTTGCCCATCACCGACCATACGGGCTGCGAGCTCGTGCCGGTGTTCAGGTAGGCGAGCAGCTGATGACGATCGACAGTCTGCCCCGCAGTAGTGTTGAACGTGTATTCTGCCAAAACTAAATCACCTCGTAAGTTAAAGTTAAAAGGATCTGATGATCCTCCACATCGCCCTCATATCGGGCAAAAAGAGCCGCCGCCGTGTCGCGCTTGACCTTGCGCACCCGGATACCGTCCGCGATTGTCAAGCCGTCCGCGTTTGCTTCCGCCCACGCGCCGTATGCGTCCAGCACTTCATCCGCGTTCATTCGCTCATCGGCATTCTTCGCCGTAGAACGATATACAATTTTGAACTGGTACTGTGCTTGATATGATCCGTCAATAAACTGCTTGGTCTTGTACGCCGTTTGAATGGTAGATATACAAAGACCGCCATCATCTCCCAACCATTCAAAGTCGAGTTTTGACAGCGGTTTATCTGGATACGTATTCAGCCATTGCCGCACGGCGCGGCTCACATCTGCGTTTTCCTCCGCAGATACTAAGGTTTTGGGTTTCTCATTGTCCAAGGAAGTGTTTCACGCCCCTTTCGGCGACTTGCGCCCATGTCTTTCCATTGTCCGCGTAAGAGGCTTCCACCCAATGCGATTGTGCTTTCGGGCTGTGCTGTTGCGTAAAAACGAGGTTTTTGTCTATCGGATGAAGTTTAGAGCCCTTTCGATGCCGCCAACCTTTCCCCTCATAGAACACAGCGTGCCGTCCCTGCTCATCGACCATTACCTTGCCGTACCAGAGATACCGGACATAATCAGCCGTGTATATGATCGTATTCAGAATTACCTTTGTGTTCTTCTGCAATACGCCGTTAAGAAAAGGTACGTATTCGCGGGTGTCCTTTTCGATTTGTTCAGCTAAGGCAACTTCTTCTAATTTACAGGCAGCTTTGAAGTCTTTCCCACTCGCAGACTTTATCTTGAGCGTAATATTCATTTTCCGCCGACCTGCCAATGCATCATGTCGCCGCCGAAATCGCGCACATCAACCGTCGTTACGTCGAAAGCGAAATCATAAGCACGTTTTAGCTCCGCAAGGCTCATCATCTCGGAAACCTCGCCTTTGACAAAGTAAGTGGACGTGGAATTGCTCTGTCCGCCGCTGTCCAGCGTCCACAAGCCCTGTTGATCTTTCGCCGCATAGAACGCTTTCGGCTCGACATACGTTTTCTTATCGCCGGTCGTGCTGACCGCATCAACGGAAAAGGGGATATACAGCGTAGCGGCATCGGCGTCGGAAAGCCCCGTCTTTGCTACGTTCGTACCCTTAGACACATCCAGCAGCACCCCCCGCAGGATGGTGATGCTGTTGTGCATCTTTAGGTCGTCGTCCTCGTAGGAGTTAAAGACAGTCACAGTGTGTGGGAACACAGCGGCAACCTCCCCTGTACAAAAGTCCCGTACACGCCAGATAATCCATAGCGATATCCGCAAGCACTTTCCGGGCGGCTTCCGCCGTTTCCGTGCCGCTCGCGTATGTCTTGCTCCATGCGCCTACGGTCTGGCTCTTGACCTCGCCGCCGCTCATGCTCTGCGCTTTGGCGTTCTCAATGATCTGATACTGCTCCGCCAGCGCACAGCAGCACATTGCAAGCGCGTTGTCCGTGTCCGGGTAGTCCTTCGCCTTGCCCATCGTATAGTAGTTGATAAAGGCGTCTGCCCGCGTCGCTGCACGGGCAAACTCCTGTTCCGTCAGGGCGCTGCCGAAATATGTGTCGGTATAAAAAGTGTATGTTGCGTACATCTGCGCCCCTCCGGTTTATCAGGTCTTGACGGAAACCGTAGCGTTACCGGCGTTCTGCGCCTTAAAGGTGCTGTCCGCCTCAACGATCGTGATCTTCTGTCCCGCCGTCGCGGCGATATCGCTGAGACCATCCCAAGCGGGCCAATTCTTCACGTTCTGGCCGTAGGTGACCGTTTCCGCGCTCGCGCCGAGCTTGTACTTATACACGTTGGTGGCCTTCTCTTTGGCCGGGGTAACGGTGAGCGCCGTCGTGCCGCTATCCGTACCAGCCGCAGACTGCACCGTAAGCGTGCCGAGCGTCGGAGTGGCATCAACGTCGATGACCGCGATACCGTCGATGTACTCGGCAAACAGCGTAACGCCCATAATGGCGAACGCCTCGGAAACCGCCGTGCTGTAATTGCCCTGCGTGTGGAAGCCCAGCAGCGGGGTTTCCCCGTCAACGGTGAACTCAAGACCGGCGCGGGCAAAGTCGCTGTCCGCGGGGTCAACATAGTACATGACAATGTTCTCTACCGGGGTGGCGATAACGCGACCGCGCTGAATCTCATCCTCGGAGAGCAGGAAAACGGTGTCATAGCCCATGAAGTTCTTGATATAGTTGAATCCGAACTCGCTCTGAACCGTGATCTGAGCATTGCCGAGATAGTCGTAGAGGTCAAGCACGTTGACAAAGCCGACAACGCGGGTGGCGGTGCGGTGCATCAGCTTGAACTTGTTAAGTACCTGACCCATCGCCATAGCAAGGGCTTTCTGCCAGGTGGTCTCTTCGGAGGCAAGCTCGCCGCCGTTGAGATACTTATAGAAGCGGTTGGTAACGTTAGACTGAAGCTGGAACAGGAACTCGTCATCGGTCATCTGCACCGCGACGTCGTATCCGTAATCCTTGATCGCCTCGATGGAAACGCCCTTCGCGTACTTCTCGATGGTAATGGTGGCGTAATCCTTGGTCTTGATCTCCGCTTTGCTGTACGGGATTTCCTCGCCCTCGCCGATGTTGCCGTCCTGAAGCGTAAGAGTCGCATACTTGGACTTGAGCACCGTGCCGGGGGCTTTCTTGATCGGGCGCATAATGCCGAGAATATCGCGCAGATGCTCCCAGTTGCGGCTGAATCGCGTGACGAAATCGACCTCGCGCGGATTCACCTGAATGTTTGCAGTTTTGGTAAGGTTGTCCTTAGCCATTTAAAAAATCACCCTTTCGTAAAAAGTTCGTAGTTTTCGGCAATAGCTTTCTGCCGCGCCGTCGCGTCCTTGATTTCAAGAATCTGCTTGCGCGTCATTCCGCCGCCGCCGTTTTCGAGAGAAGCGCCGGTGTCTACACGGGCACGGCGCGGCTTGTAATCCTTAAGGAATTCATCCGCCGCCGCCTCGAATGTCACGTCATCGGACACTTTCTGCGAGATTTTGAAGACATAGTAATCAATGTCATCCGCCTTGACGCCCTTGCCGGTGAGATACTTTTCCCGCTCATACTGCGTGTTTTTGGCGGTCAGCTCGTCGAGCGTCTTTTTCAGCTTTCCGTTATCGTCGGTAAGCGTCTTGATCTTGTCGGCCTCTGTTTCCTGCGTTTTCTGCCAGTCACGGAATTTGGTAAGCTCCTCCGGAGTGGGCATACCCTCCCGCTCGCGCTTCAGGCGTTTGTCAATGATCTTGTCAACCTCTGCCTGAGTAAACGTTCGCTCAGTAGTGGTGCTGGTTTCTCCGCTATTTCCGGTTGCGTTTCCGTTCGCCATAGTCTCATCCATTGGTAAAAATCCTCCGTTTTCCGCCCGTCGGCGTAATTCCGTTTAGCGCCCGTCGGCAAACAAAAAAGGAGCCCGTCCCGAATGGGACAAACTCCTTGAATGTTTTATTAAATTGCGTGACCGCCGATGAGCAGTGGCGGCGCGGATTTGCTCTGTTTCCGCAAACAGCTTTTTTCGTTGGGGTCAGTTTATATGCCGTCCTCCCCTCGCCGGGCGGCACTCTCTGTCACGCTTTTAATATGCATGGCCGCCGTTGAGCAGTAGCGACACGGTATTTGTATCCCCCTCCGCAGGGGCAAGACAGAGGGAAAGGAAGGAAAACCTCTGCCGAAGCAAGACCGTTATTTCTGTACCCGCCACAAGGTCAGGCGGCGCTCTCTGTTATGCTTTTATCGTTGGTTTATT
>ERZ1026868.424-NODE-424-length-28119-cov-4.291441_pt1 | contig 28119 bp, 26 predicted proteins | sample MGYA00380164_ERZ1026868 | MGnify/ENA primary metagenome ERZ1026868 (study PRJEB33269, sample SAMEA4719800) | human gut metagenome | biome: human-associated habitat; feature: organic feature; material: feces | place: Cameroon | collected 2013-10 ...
CACATATGTCTAGTAATTATACGAACTGGTCGATCGGAAGATCAGACAGGTTCTTCATGTTGAGCTCGAGATCTACACCGTTGTCCTGTGCGAACGGAGTGTCGTTGCTCTTCTGGGAGTTCTGACGATTCGGGAAACCGCCAGTAGAACCGCCGCGATAACCAGTATAACCGTTACGATAGCCGCCAGACTGACCATTGTTGTTATTGTTACCATAGCGATTGCCATTATAAGACTTACGCTGATAACCGCCGTTACCACGAGAAGCGCCGTTGTTATCAGAAGAAGCCGCCTTCTGATACGGAGCCTTTGCACCACCGATGTCAACGCCAAGAGCTGCTGCAACAGCACTGAGAGCCTTAATAGAAGAAGTACGCTCCTTCTTGCTTACCTCCATAACAGCATGAGCCTGTGCATTGGTCATAGCCTTGCAAGCTTCGTGTACGAACAGATAGAAATCCTTCAGATCACGAACCTTATTGATGTCCTCCATCGCACGACCAGTATTGTGATCATAGCCACGAATAATGGTGCGAGTAGAGAACGGATAGATATCAAACTTCTGAGTTGCACGGTTTGCATCCCAATCCTTGTAGATTACCAGATACACGCCCTTGCCAAGACCAAGCTGCGGATCCAGGTTAGAACCATCAGTAATCTCAACCAGGTTGTCGAACTTAGAGCCGGCCGGAGCACCTGCCGGAGACAGCGAGCCAGTCGACTTAATAGACTCCAGTGCATCCTCAAGAATCTGATCCAGAGTGGTCAGAGTCTGGAAGGTCATTACCTGCTTAATGGTCTGAACGCTGCGCAGTACAGAGAAATCGTTCTCAGCATTCTCCGGAATGCTGCCAATCTCAATTACCACACCCTTGTTCCAATGAGAGCAAGCCAGGAACTTGTGCTTGTCATGATTCTTCAGCATAATACCATTCGTGTTGGTATTATCAGACGGGTTAGATCTCGTATTGAAATTCGTTCTGTTGTTATAATCTGCCATGATTAAGTACCTCCAATTGTTTAAGTTATCCTATTCGTATTAGGATGTTGATGTTTGAGTCAGATCTTGCATAAGGGTTCCGAGCCAGCTTCTAGCTTGGAATTCAAGATCCTTTTTACTACCAGAATTGTCAATCCTGTAATCATAATTGTAGTTATATACGCTTCTATCCGCCATGTTTGTATACTCAGTAGGATCATGTCTACCATATACAAGAAGCGTTCTAACTCCAATATCGATATTCAAATTCTTACCTGGAACACCGAGGACCTCAGCATACTTACTAAGAAGATATTTCGTTTCTTCTTGATTCAAACGCCATTTAGTGAGCTGAATGTTCTTCGGCTCTCTGCAATGGATAAAGATTAGCCTATCCATCGGATTCTTATAATTCATCCTACCAATAGCGTCAATCAAATGATCCAGAAGATACGTGTCCATTTCATAATCATTGTCAAACTGAGCCTTCAGTCTAGCCAGACAAGAACGGAACTTATCATCCTTCTTTGCTGCAGCTTCTGCTACTTCTTTATAATAGTGACCAATACACTGAATGATCGCCTTATAGAAATCAACTGTACTGAAGTTAATGACTTCCAGATCGTGTTCCAGAGCGACCCTGGTAACATCCTTTACGAATGTATCCTTACCATTACCACCAGAACCATTAATGATGACAAACATATTCTTCATCGCTTATCAATCCTCTCTACTTCAGATGTAGAAACCTGTACCATACCAGTATCAGTAGGCTTGATCTGGAATGTATAATGAACGCCGTCAGACTCATACTGTGCAGTAAAACACAGACCATAAGTCTTGGAGCTCGAAATGTAGATGTCAGGGTCGATCCCTTTCGGAATCGAATCCCTGAACACGTGAAGGGCATCGATAAAATTGGATAAAACCATGATGTGTCACATCCCTTAAATTCTAATTATATTTGTATAATACTGTGCGGCAGATCCATTTACAGAAGACTTGCCACTAACCAAAGACAGCGGAGAATAGATCTGAGTGAAAAGCTTCATATTGTCGCCTACCAGTGTATCTACATCGATAATCGACAATAACCAATCCGGAACTTCATCATATGTGCCAGGAAGCGCAATAGACTTAATTCCAGTAAAGTCATACAAAACTTCTCCTTTAGAGTTTACTCGTTCCTTAAGAAGATTCTTATCTTCCAGAAGCTCCGTAAACTTCTCATACATCCCCGGGAAATCGGCAAGTGGTGCAAAATCTTCCGGTTTATTCAGTTTCACCTTTACGAGTGTTACCGTACCAGGAAGTTCAATAAGATCCTTCTGTTCGCAAATCTTATTCCACACATATACAGCCTTGTACTGACCAATCGACATTGGTCTAGCATATCCATCGGCAGACTTTACTCGAATGGATGTCTTGAGATAACCCATGTCACCCATCTTAATGCGATCTACCATCTCTTCTTGATAACGATGGATCTTACTGAGAATTCTCTTAACCTTAATATTGCCATCCTTCGGTTGAAGAATCTCACCCATAAGAATATCATCGTAAATAAACTGCGTTGTATGCTCAGAAGACGTTGACTTAAAGAAGTTAACTCCCTTTACATCAAGCTTCGGAGGTTTTAGCATTACCTTCTCCTGTCTCAACTGAAGACCGAAATACGACTTCATCGCAAAAGTTGTTACAATAGTCGAATAATGGAACTCGTTCTTCATCAGAACAAACTTACGATCATCATCCGGAACGTTTACTGTACCAAGATAGTTTGCAAGTACGTTCTTAATACACACATCACCCAACACGACGACGATGTTCATCATTCGCATTGCAAAAGTCGGATCCTTCGAATAATCCTTATCCAGCACATTGTTTACCAAGAACGATCGTGTTGGTTCGCAATTAAAGAAAAGAGAGTCAGTATCGACCGTTGTTACTGACTGTCTCGGAAGACTCTTGGATCTATCTTCGTATTTATAAACGGAATGCTTATAAAATACAAACTCTCTGATAACATCCTGAAGTTTTGAGACAGGTTCAATAAGTTCTGCCGGAATCTTATTCGGATCAATGAACTCAACTGGAATACCTGCAATCTTATCAACAAGCTTACGGACATTCGGCTGCATTAAGAATGCTTTCAGATAGCACTTGTAGAATACCCTCTTTCGCTGTTCATCGGTAAGAGATTCATACACACCTTCGATTGCTTCTACTGGAGCTTTCTTCGGATTGATAAACTTACCAACAAACCGAGCAACGAACTGTTCCTTTGTAGGAACATCCTGGATATATTCATCCGTAATGAACTCCCATGAAAGAGACTCGTGAATAATATTCATCACATGAGTCATAAAGCAGTTCGTACTAAAGAACTTCACACTATCAGAGAAACCATTCTCAATTGCTTGAATTGCAGTAGAAGTCTGACCTCGACCAGCTGCCGTAACAGACATTGCAGAGTGAAGATTATACAAAAAAGAAGATTTCTCACCTTCGGCACCGTAGCCAGAGTTCGCTGCTTTCTTATCGTTACCCTGTTGCAAGTCCTTAATACCAGCAGTAATTGTATCTCCGGCTTCCATTGCCTTAAACTTCTCGCCCTTATGAATATCTCTCATATCGAGCATACATTCTTTAATGATCTCCGTCTGAAGACTTCTGCATTCTTTCTTCTGATGAAAAAATACACCGGACTCACAGATCAAAGGTTTCTTATCTCTGATCCAGTCCAGTGTACCGGCTAGCGTAATGTCATAAACGTTCTCATTATAGTTATCATAAATCTGACACTTTGTATCTTTGAACTTCTTCTCAAAGATTGCATCAACTTGTTTTCTTATTTTATCTTTACTTACATCTGGGTGTTTCATTGACAATGATTCTGTCATAGCTTTCACCCATTGTTCTCTAATTACCATTCTGTTCACCATCCTTAACTTAAGGTTGAGAGTATATTCAAAAGAGACTGTATTGGCATAGTAGGCCAACATTTTAATAACGATAAGCCATCTTTATCGGGTTCACATGTGAATTTTAATAAAATCTCTTTATAAGGAGGAACCTAATATGGGTATCAATCTTGGTATGCTGCGTGACTACGTTGACGGTTCGCTGGACGAGAGCGCAGTAGCAGAGCTGCAGGATGCAGCTACTGCATATGATCTGGATAGCGACGAGTTTGCATCTGAGGAGCTGCAGGAGGCTGCAGCGCTTGGCATGCCGATCATCATTCAGGGTGAAGTTGTAGGCGATTCTCTGGCAACCGCACTGGAGGAGGCAGCTCAGGAAGCTTATGCTCAGCTGACTCCGTATCTGGTTGGTCAGGGCTATCTGTCTGAGGCAGCTGCAATCCCGTCTAACCCGAAGATCAATGTTGTACGTCTGAACAAGCAGGCCACTATGAAGCGACTGACCACTATGTACACTCTGTACCTGGCTCGTAAGCATAACGACAAGGCATTCAAGAAGTACAAGCTGGCTTGCGGCCTGAAGAAGGCTAACCGCGAAATCATGGCTAAGAAGTACGGCAATAAGGCTTCCGCTATGGCTAAGAAGCATTACGCTGCTACTAAGGGCGGCAAGGTTAAGGCTACTGTTTCCACTGCCAAGGCAAAGGCTAAGGCAGCTGCAAAGGACTAATCAATAGATTGGTCAGACGAACTAACAATGCTCGATTTGCAGCAGTTAGTTAAGACATTGCCCTTGCGGCACACAAAAAATAACCCCGGGGAAATTCCCCGGGGTCTTTTATTTGTCGAATAAGCTGATAATCAATACTAAGATTATAGCTACAGCAAAATATGGAGCAAGTGGACTCATGTTTAGGCGTTAGTCGTCGCATGATCTCAATATAGAGACAATGCCAGCTACTATGAATCCAGCAAACAAACCAGATAAGAAGCCGATTAATCGTACTATCATTTATATATCACCTGCTTTACCATCCCATAAACCGGATGATCTCGATCGGAGGCTCAATGAATACGAATCTGACAACCAGTGCATATCCTAACAGAGCAATGAATATTTCTGCAACAGCCATTCCAAAATTACGATGTCTGAACTCGTATACAATAGAACCCAAGATGAATGCACTACATAACAGGAACACTGCGATGGAGCCAATAATGATTCCAACTCGTACCGCGTCACTCATGAAATAACCCATTAGTATACACCTCACTTAAAGTTCTGTATATACGAGATATACTGATCGGTTAAACCCTTTGCTGTCAATGTGATACAGTAGACAAACACGCCTTTGATCTTTGTTTTCTGTACAGCCAGAATCAATTGATCAAACTTATTAATGCCTCTGAAGAACGATTTCATCAGTGGCACCTGTACTGATTCGCCTTCTACTTTCACATCGCAGTAAAAGACTCTTGGATAGTTCACAACTGGCTCAACAAGGCCGTTCTCGATGGCATCTATCAAAACAACCTGTGTACCAACTCTATTGGTAAGGTTGTTCAATGACGTCATCATGTTATCGGAGAACTTCTCCCATTCATCCGTTGTAATGTCGGGACAGGGAAGCATAAATCCAATATCCTGGATTACGTCACCAATAACTTTGCTCTTTCTCTTTGATCCTGCCGGAGGGTCGACTAAATCATGAATCTGGAGCGATACTTCAATAATGAAAGCATTCTCTTCCAGATCATCTTTCGAACGATACTTGATACATCCGTCAACAACTCTTGGAGGCAACCCGAGTTTGGTTCTTTCCTCTTTTGCTTTGTTACGAATCTCAGCAAGCTGCTTAGTAAACTTCTCATTATCGAATATGAAATGACCATCATACAGATCTTCATATTCATCTGGAACATGCATGATATAATGCATTCCAACATCGGAGTCCTGTGTTAAATCGTAGAACCCCATGATCATTCTATTGTGGACAATAAACTTCTTATATCCAGACTTAGCAAGTCGTTTGGATATTTCATTGAAGTTCTTATAGTCTGCAGTCTTATTCTCCATCATGTTGCATTACTCTCCCATAACGGTTTCAGCTCCCAATAATAGTCGCACTGACCATAAAACTGAAACAATACTCTGATACCGGTTGTATTGTTATTGTATACCGTGTAGTAAGCTTGTACATCATCTACATTGTACTTCTCGCAATATTCAGAGAAGGACAAGATATCAGATGCTCTCATGTATGTATCAGAGAAGAAGATCGGATTAGTTCCGGTAAGTTTGAGTTCAGAAACATAGCTCTTCATAACACTGTTCAGAATCCTAGCTACGCCGGAGGTAAAGATAATGCGGTGATTTGTTTTCTGCTTCGGCTGCTTCACCGCAGCATTTTTGGCTAAGCTAATAATCGACTGAAGATCGATCAAGCTCATTTTACTAATTTGTGGATTCATATAGTCCACCTTCCTTTCACGAGTATAATATATAGTTTAAAGCTGGACCCGATTAAAGGTCCAGCTCTTTCTCTATATCATCAACAGACGGCAAGTTAAACCATACCTCGCCAAGATTCAACCAATCCTGTGCAATATAGTCCGAGATGAACTCTGCTCCAGGAATATAGTTCGGCGTATCCAACGGATTCTGTTTCTTGGAGATTCGATGCGGAATAAGCAATCTACCAATCTGCGTCGGACCGGTAACCGATCTTGTAAACTTTACATACGGATACAGCGACTTATAGTCAAAGTCAACGACATTCACAAATACATGCTTTGACGGAACTCCTTCTACAAGTTCAATACCATTCGCGCCGTTCAAGTTCGGATTACCAACAAGACCACCTTTTAGTCTCAGCGGTCTATCCGGACTATCTGCATAAACATCAGTAATCTGATTTGCTTTAATTACATCCGGATCGTCGTCATCATCCAAGTACTCGTCATAGGATTCTTCTTTCTTCTCGTCTTCCGTAGAATCTTCGTCAGACTTAGATTCGTCGTCATCTACATCAAGAAGTTTTCTCATCTTCTTTGCTTCACGAAGTTCTCTGATCATATCAGCTCGTTCATCTGTTCGTCCTGAAATATAATCATTGTTCTTATTCGTGCCAGCAATGAAGTTTCTTCTCAGATAGTTAAGATAATAAATCTGCTTCTGATAACGAGTCTGCTTCGTAAGGTTCTCGATCGCGCAAGCTGCCTGATTCGAATCGATAATCAGAGACAGAATATCATTCGTATAACGGTCAATCAGAACCTGTACCCAAACGTCGTTGATATTGTAAAGAATATAGTTCCACCAGTCTTTGGTCGGAGCATTCGTTACATCAATGCCAGGAGCAAATACTCGTTTACCAATACCAAGTTCGATATGAGCAATGTTATCCAGCTTATTCGAACCGTACGACTTACGACCTTTACGAATCTGTGCATACGTCTGCATCTGATCTATATACGTTGTCGTAGAAGCCATCTTGATGAAAGTCTTTCTATCTGCCTGATCAATCTGTGCTCGACGATCGATATTGAACTCCATGAAACGAAAATCCTTCGGGAAGATCTTGTCGCACATCACATCCATCGGATCTACACCAAGATGTTCCAGGCGTCCTTTCATCTGAGGTAAGTCGTATGCAATGTTCCATACTGCACAAGTATCCGGCTTTACCCGATTGATCATCTCGAATACCGCATTGATCAGTTCCGCTTCATCGTCATAAAACTTGATGTTATACTTAGCTTCCGTATTCGGAGCAATGAACTTCTTACCCTTGATCTTGAGCTCCATATGATCAAACTCATCGTGGCACTGCTTCAAGAAATCATCCAGGTGTTCCTCGAAATACTTCTGCTGCGGATACTTCACATAATCTCTCAGAAGAAACGTACAAACATACGGCTGTCCACCACCAGTAATCGCATTATTGATCGGATCATAATCAAAAATTACTGTTACTGCAGTGGTAGGCGCCTGATGATCTTCCAACTCCGAAGTAGACAATCCCTGAATGTCGTTCTCGATATCGAGGAATGCTTTATTTACGGTATGGTTCTGCATCAGATCATACTGCAATGCCAAATGAATACGATATGAATCTTCTACACTGATATCGCTCATAAAAGCATGATGAAACTTCATCATCTCTTTCTTGCTTCTAAAATCACCAGTCGCATTCGCCGACTCATAGATTTTAACTAAAGAACGAGATCTATCATCTGTGCATTTCTTCGCTTCCTGATAAACTCTGCTCAATACCTTAGTAGCTTCTACTTCTTCGGTATACACTTCATCAATAGGAACATACGCACGATTTGTTGTCCACTTATCGCGGAACTCGGGTTTGGTGAAACCGATCTCCATCTTCGGTTTCGGAATCATCTTTACGCTCTTCTTCGCATGCTCATCCTTATAGACAATAAAAAGAACGTTAGGCTGATATCCAATTGCCTTACGTTCATCTGGTGTTCTATGCTTCCATTGTGAATATTGCATTACATCGAAAATGGTCGCTTTCGACCCTTTCGGCATCGGTAAAATAGCTTTCATTATTACAACACTCCTTACTTGTTATTTCATGTCTGCTACACATTCGATTACAAAATGTAGGTCCAGGACATTTCATTAAACTATCGAATAGGAGGGTTTTTATGGCTAAATCAACGATTAACGATATCAGAGCATTTGCCAAGAAAGAATATAAGCGGGCTACGAAAAAGCCCAGTGAGTTCGATAAGGATATGAACCAGGTCGATCATGACGAAAATGGTTTCATTGTACTTTATCACAACAGTGAGCTTCCGGTAAATTCTAATACTGATCTTGTTACAGATCTTTCTGCACTGGAGCAGCGTCTTGATGCTTACAGAGAAAAGACAGAAGCTAAGCGAGAACAGGCTAGGCCGGAAGAATCGTTTAATGACGAGAACAAACCGAAGAAGGAAAAGAAGCTTGATAAGAAGTCTAAGAAGAAGCTTCTGAAGAGTATCTTCAACAATGCGGATAACCTGCAGGCAGCTAAAGAAGCTAATAGCGATAAGCAAGACGAAGAGGAGAAAGTAGAAGAGACTACTCTTGAAACTACTTATGGTAAGCGTTATGCGCCTCTTGTTACTATGGTGTATGACCTGATTGGTGAGTATGATGATATCGCAGATGATATCAAGAATGACCTTGCTACTCGTCCTAATATGAAGACGATGTATCGTTCTTCTCAGATCTCTAACTTGCTTACCGCAAAGAACTCGAAGTTTGCCGCTATCAAGGAACTGACTTCTATTGCTAAGCAGATCACCGATCTCGAGTACAAGAAGGAGAAGGACAATAAGTCTGATGATGTATCCGACGAGAAGGCTATCATTGGTCTTACTGCTAGATACCTTCGTGGTTCTCTTGATGATTCTAGCTACGATGATGTGGATGATTCTCCTAAGTCTGGCAAGAAAGACAAGAAAAAGAAGAAAAACAAAGTTGCTAGCGTAGCCTCTTCCAACAGTCCGGTCAACGATGAACCGAAAGAATCCAAGAAGAAGGATATTAAAGGTTACATCAGCACTGCTAAAGTAGAGAAGATGGCTGGCGATCTCGAAGATGAGGATGAAGCTGACGACTCTGAATTAGCAAATGCATTGGGTAAAGCGCTGATGAAACACAAGGATGAACTCAGCTTTACTGCATATGAGAAGCATATCAATATGGAAGGTAAGTATACGCTTGCTATATTGGCTGATGCAGATAAACCGTCTTCTAACTGGAAGTTCATTGCAGTTGATAAGGATGGCAAGGAGATCAAGGGGTTCAAGGACAAGTATGGAGACCTTGTCCCGAAGAAGTCTGAATGCCATATGTCGTTCAATGTAGCTAAAATGCGAGTTGTTGATAAGAACACTAGCATTACTTACAAGCTGTATCTCAAATAAAACAAGAAAAAAGGGAGGGCAATTAGCCCTCCCAATTTACTTATTACAGAAACTGCTCAACAGCAGATTCAATAATCGGTCTTCTCAATGGCCAGTTAGGATTTGCCTTCTCGGCGAAATCGTACATCTCCTTCTGCAATTCTCTCTCATCATCAGGAAGGTCATGAACTTCAATACCGATATCCTTCAGATCGAAATCGGTAGTCTCATTCGGATCCATGATATAATCATTGATCTTAGTATCCATCGTCCACAGAGACGACAATACTGCTGCATAATCCTTCTTGAAATCCATTGCAGGATCGAACTGGCCAGTAGCTCTATCGATAAACATATTTACCGGATTAAAGCATCTGAAATACTTTGCGAGCTTGGCATCTCGCACAGCTGCTAGAGTTAATTGCAACACTTTCGTGTCGGAGTACATCTTGACCCATTACCAAATGGCATTGGGGCCCCAACCGCTTCAGGCTTTCGCCCTACTCTACTCGCTTCGTGTAGCCATCTCAGACTACCTTATTTTCAACCCAGCTTATTACAGCTCTTATGGATTTATAGCTTTCGATACTCTCTGAACACCTAGCTCCTCTAACTCACGGGAGCCGTTAGCTGCTGATTATGCCTTGTATACGAATACTTAGGATTTAACCTTATATTCAACTCATTACTTGTTTCTACTTTCGTAACCATATAGGCTAATGAGTATTGGGCAAGTCCCAGCAGTTCAATTGGATACCTCTACCCACATTCCTGTAGGGAGGGACCAGTCCTCTGTAGGGCTCTAGCAAACCTTACAGGACAAATCACCATCATCTGGTTTACATCAACAGACTATCTCTTCATCCCAATGGGATCTCGGGGCTTCGAATCATAGCTTCCACCATAATCCTACTCACTTTCGTGATAGTCGTTACACCCTTTCGGGCACGGTATTTTATTCTCACCATTGCTGGTTCAATAATCTCTTAGAGAGTGTATTCGCGTTATTTTAGATCATACGAAATGATATAGGCGGGCTATTCCTATACCTAACCTTATCTAGCTCTTACCGTTAGCCGATTTACATCGACACCGCTTGTTAGGCGTTCACCGAGTTATTCTTGTACACTATTACTAGCGTAGCGGACCTGATGGCTAAGTGATGTAGCTTTCGCTAAGTCCGCGCCCAAGCCTGTCAAAATATCAGGCGGAAGATCCATAGTAAAGTCGTTGTAGACATTGTGGCACTTCTTAATCTTTACGAACGGAGTGCCCTTCTCGTTAATCGTCGGATTTCGATTGATCAACGTCCACAAGCCATTACCTTCCTTACAGATATCATTAAAGATATTTGCAAAGTTCGGATCGTAATAATATAATGCAGCATTAAATGCGCTCAATGCTTCTGCAATACTGCATCCATAGATACGATGATAACGATTGACAATGTCTTCCTCATAGCAGATCATTGCAGTCGTATACGGAATCTCGATCTCGTTCGGCCTCAAAGTCGGACCGGTCTTAATGACAACTCGAGAAGAATAGTCAACTCGACCAGATGCCATAAAGCGTCTGATGATACCAGTCTTACCACCGAGCTGCGTCTTAATATGATCACAGATTGCAATGAAATCCTGCTGGATCTGATTCAAAGTTCTCTGTGTTTGCAGCTGACCATGAATCTTAGAGATCGACAGAAGGTCTCGTCTCATCGTAACAATGGACTCATACTTCGTATTTACATCCAATACCGATACGCTCATACCATTCTTAATGAACGGACGGAGCTTTGCACTATATACCGGAATCTTGGAGCAGAATGCATACTTCTTCTTCAGTTTAGTGAGAGGATAATAAACTTCGTCATAGTTATTATAAATATCCATGATCGTCAGCTTACCATCCTTAACGAGCCTGCCCTTGATATCAATCTTGGACGTAGTCGTATATACAGCATCGAGCGGCTTAATAACCTTGCTCAGCGCATTGATACCGTGATATGTCATTACATAATACGGCGCGATATCAATATGACCAACCAGTCTCAGATCTGCTTCTACAGAACGAACTTCTGTTCCGCACTTCGGGCAAACATGACCAGCTCTAGCAGAGCCAGTAGTAGCATGACACTCGCACGAAAACAGCGGAGCGTCGTTATCATTCTCCGGACCGAACAACGGAGAGAAGATACCATCAATAGTCTTACGTCCGGTCTTAGGCATCTCGAAATCAACATTTGTGATGTCGATATTCTTGCCTTCCTTCTTCAGTTTAGCATATACCTCATCATGAGATATCATCTTCATTCTGACAGCTTTAATCTTCGGAGCATTAGACTTATAATGCTCAACCTGCTGCCTCTGGAATAATGGATATTCCTTCTCATTATCAATTACGATTTGACCCACAGTTGATACTCCTTTCAATGACAATGCTTGTACTTACATGTCATCTTAAATCATAGAGCATCACCTCCGATCTTGATTATAATATATAGATGAAATTCCGAGGGGAAATACCCCTCGGAATATTTGTTTAACGATGTGTTCTATAACGATTATGTACAGTAGCAAATCTCCGACGACGAGCCTTAGCGACTCTGATTACCTGAATATCATCAACTACCTCATCGCACGAAGATACAACTTTCTTAGGTTCGAGCATGTTCGTGATAAGCTCTATGCCTGCAATGATAGCTTCAAACTGCTTCTTGTTGACTTCGCCGTCAGCCTTAGAAAGATCTCGTATAGCACGCAGTGCATTGCCAAAATCCTGAAAAACAGTAAAAACATCTGCTATGTCAATAGTCGCTTTGGTTAACGCATCGATCTTATCTGCCAAAGCATCAATGCTGTTCGTGATAGAATCTAGCTTCGCGGTAACTTCATTGTGATCGCTGTCCCACAGTTCACGAAGCTTTTCCATCGATTCGCTGATTCTAGACACATTAAGCGTGAGATATCTAATGTTATCTCGATCAGTTTCTTTAAAAATCATTCTGTTCACCATCCTTTAATATGTGTTGCAAGTAAACTCAATAATTACTTCGCAAACATAAGGAAGTCGCGATCAGGATCGAGTTCATAAGATTTGATAGTCGTATCATGCTTAGTCTTCAGCGAAGCGTTCAGCATTGCGCCACAAGCAATATTCATTGCCAGACCGATATTGGTTACATCAATGCGATAAGATCTGTCTCCAAAACATACGTTACAGTAGCAGTCGTTCTTCATCTTACATCTATCAGGAACACGCATCTTTACATGCTTACCGATATACTTACCAACGGTTTTCGGAGTAAGCATAACCGGAGCGCCAGATTCCATAATGAAGTGATACTGACCCCATTCATCCGCGTTCTTCTCAGTGATAAGAATGTCTTCGGTATCAGTTGTCTTACAGTCAGATCCTCTGGGACCAAGACGGATGTTCTGCTTCGTAGCATTAAACTTCTTACCCTGATAACCAGCATCCTGGGTCTTTACACCAGAAGCATACGAAGAGGTTACAAGGTTATCTGCAACCTTTGCCTGATCTTCAATAGACAAGCCATTATCATAATCAGAAGTTGCAACCTTATAACCAGAAGGATAGATACCAGTATTATCCTTGACTGCGCCCTTCATGACAAACATAACCTTGTAGTTATTATACGGATCTACGCCGCATTTAGAATCGAATAGATCCATTGCAGGGTCTTTCTTCTTACGCATCTCTTCAAGAGCCTTCGTAGTAACTTCCTTCTCGATCTTACTTGCAACAATAGGATCATTGTCTTCAAGAAGCGCTTTCTCATTCTCTTTAACGAGCTGATTCTTGAGCTTCTTAGCTTCAGGAGGAAGACGAAGAATATTAGCGCTCAGAGACGGGTTGATAATATGAGCGAGCTTGCCGCCAAACAGCCACTGACAAGCGTCAATGTAATGGAAACACTGCTCCTGCGTAATATCGTCAGCAAGAAGTGCTGCAGCAACGATCTCATCCAGCTTACCTATTGTCTTCTTACTGAATGTCTTGTTTACATAACCGACAACTTTCAGGTCTTCAGTAATTGCTTTATTAGCAATATAGATACCTACTGTGGTCATGGTCGGTTTTACGCCAGGAAATTCCTTCTCGGTCACAGTGATCAGATCATCAGGATAATAGTCAACCTCCATCTTGCCAGTTTCTTTATTCTTAAACATGGCAAACATGTTGACTAAGACATTCGCCGTAATCTTAATTGGATCACCAAACGCTTCATAGAACTTCTTCTCTTTCGGCGTTCCTCTAAGGTCTCTAGACATAGTGTCTCCTCCTTAGCGAATATTCATTCGATAGATGAACGTAATCATCGACTCAGAATCCTTCAGAGCCTGATTCTCAAAGTTCAGAGCAGTAAGCTGCGTTACATCGAAGAACTCCTCAAGATTATCTACGCCAGTGCCGGGATAACCAGCAACAAGACCAGCAGAGTTAACCTTGGAGTTTACAGTAGAGCGATCCATGATCTTGAAATACTCACGAACATCCTTACCCTCGATAGTAAGCAGATACTTCGTATAATGCTTAATAGCCTTCGGATCCGAGATGGTAGAAATGGTAGACGGAACTTCAGTACCATCTTCAAAGAGGGTATAGATCGTCGGAGTAGAGTCGAAGTGCTTACCGTAGTAAGACACATAACCAGCGTTATCTACGACTCGCATGAAGTACTTGGCTCTGGTATCTTCATCGATAAGAACTTCTTCCTCCAGCTTCATCTTACGGAAGGGGATCATGCCAGGAACAATACGAGAATGAGCCAGTACCGGCTTTACGGTATTGTACGTATTAACAACGCCATCGATACCAATCGTCATACCGATAATCTTCTTCTCCTTCAACGTATCAACAGTCATCTCAAGATCTTCCTTCTGATGAATACCAAGTTCAACGTCAATCGTAACCGGTGCGAAAGTAGATCTCATATTATTTGCCTTCTCAGAGAAGAAGTTTGCTCCTCCAAGAAGCAGCTCATTGTGTCTTTTAATGGTCTTGGTAAATCGACTCTTACCATATCGAGATGTACAGAGGATCTCCACTTCACCAATAATCTCAGCTTTATGCTTGGACTTGGCAAGAGTGCGTCCGCCTACTTCAATGCCGTCAGTAATAGCAGCATGCTCATTTGCGTTAATATTATAGGACACTGTTATGCCTCCTTATTGTATATAAATCTTCGGTTCAACATTGACAAAGTCATCAAGAAACAGATACTTATGGAATCCAATTTCGTCATCAATAAAGATATCCTCGTTTGTAACCTTCTTAACCCATAGAACGTTTCTATCGATTACTCTGATCGGAACTTCATCACCATATTCAAAAACAATATTGATGGTAGAAAATTCTACAGAAGACGCTTTAAACAGCTCAATAGCGGTTCTGAGGTACTTAGTGATAAGAGTTCCTGCGACACCCGGGGTATTCAAGAATAGATACTTGAGTTCCTTGGAATCGAACATCACTTCCAGTTTCTGAAGAATATAAAGAATGAGCTGATCGAGCTCATCTTCGTCGTCTTCTTCAATAGAGTCGAGTTTCTGTCCGAGCTTCGGGTCAATATCATCCAGCATATCGCGATAGGTTTCTGCAAGAGTTCCATCAGACTTCGTAAAGTTCTTTGCGGTATACTCCGACGTGAATAGAATCTTCTTGATCTGAGACAAAGCTTCATACCGTTTATAATTCGTAGTCGTCTTCATCTCATCGGTGATCATTCTGTAAATATTAGTATTGGTTACATAAACATCCACAAACTGATCTGTAGTAAGGCTGCCTTCTGGCTTCTTCGGAACAAGAGAATTTACATCAATGTCTTCAATCTCATATAGTTCAAGAACCCGTTTCATATCAGTAATATCCGGATTATAGTTAAACTGCATGAGTTTACCACGAGTTTGGAACAGCGTATCAACAGAAAGATCCTTGGTATTCTTACCATTTACAGTATATGGATTACCGGTGTTGTTAACGACAGATGTAGCAACATCTTTCAGTTCATCCACATCAAACCCATATACATCAGCAACACCTTCCGGATCATAAACAATGTTTCCATCATAGCCAGACCGCTTAGCAAATGCCGATAGCAGGAACATTAGCATTCCGTACAGAGTTGTATAACCAGAAGTACTGTACATATTAGTAGTTCTGATACTTGCAGCATTTTGACGATTATTCAGAAGAAGGTTAATGAAGTAATTGGTTTCATATGTCAGATTAGAAAGCTCATAAGCCGCCTCAATAGAGATGTACTTAGACATCATGATATTATAACCATCGGCCTTGAACTTCGCTTCCTCTTCATCGGTAAGCTGCCAAAGAGGATCTCCGGATACTACAGTCTCGTAGTCAATGAAGTCCTCTGGGTTAAAGTCAATATCTTTATTGCTGATATCAGACTTGATGAACTTTAGATCGTACATCTTGTCATAATCAAGAGTTCCATCATCTTTACGGACAATCTTGATCTTGCCATTCTCATCTCGCACCGGAACCTTTGCCAGATAATAACGATTAGCAATCAGATTGTCATAGGCAAACAACTTGCATAGATCAACAAGAACCTGATCGGTGCCCTTGATCATAAGAAGTCTATCCATAGCAATAGCGAGCTTTCTCTTATAAGAGAACGGAAGTCTCTTGAAATACTGCAGTACGCCATAAGACTCCAGAATAGAATCAATGATCTCCTCAAACGACAGATACATCGATTCGGTAGGAACCATCATGTTTCTAATGGCTAGCATCAGCATAATAATTCCAACGGTAGCATGATAGTATCTGGAGTTATAGAACATCTTGTCGTTGTACATGGTTGCTAATACATATCGTCTAGCACCATAATACTCGCCCATGAAGGTTTCACGATTCTTCAGGTTATCCGGTACACCTAAGCGAAGAATCTCAAAGTCTTTTGCCCTTCTTGCTTCCAATGCGTCAATAGCGTGGATGCCAAGATAGTTAAGGTAGTACTTCTTCGGATACTTAGCTTTAAGCGTATCAAGAACTCCATAGCTCTCTAGAATGTCGATTTGTTCTATTGTAAGCTTATGAACAGGAACATCTTCCGGAATTCCGTGCTCTACCATGCCCATGTTTCTCACATAGATAAAGTCAGTGGCTTTGTCCTCCAATTCGGGCAAGCCGCTAAGCATTCTATAGTACTCATTCTTTTCTTCATAATTTGCAATAACTTTGTCAGACAGATCATTTACGATGATATTCTGAATGTCTTTAGGAAGACCGAGCAAATTATTAATATACTGTGGAACCTTATCTGCAGAAATATACTGAGCTAAGGTTTTACGATCAATCTCAAAATTGAGAATATTTGTATCTCCTGCTAAACATGCTTCGTACAATTCATATGCTTTGTAAGTTTCGAACGTCTCGTTCGCTTTTGCAAGATCAGGACGCTTTACTTCGATGACATCGACCATCTTTTGTACGTCTCGGTACAAAGCTTTGAGGTACTCATATTGCAAGTCTATACCCCCTTCTTTAGTAGTTTAATGAAATGTTCCGGGGTGTAAAAACGGGAGGGATTACACCTTCCCTCCCGTTAAAAACTTCGTCACATCTCTAGCATATACCTTAAATCCATGATTGGCGGTATCAACTTTAACGTGTGGCACATCTCTATAGCCGGTCCACTGTAACCATGCAAGGTATACCGAAAGTCCATACCGTCTGCCGTCCATGTCAAAGTCTTCATATCGACAATTGATCTCATCTTCACACTGTTGGGCAGCTTCAAGCATATTAAGCGATATGCATACATCTCGCAGGTTTGCAATAGCTGTAACATCATCACAGATGGACAAGTAAGTCTGGAAAGCAAAGCTGTTTGTATATGTAATATCAAAATCCTCGACCGTTCTCGCGTATTCCCTTTTCCGATTAAACAGTCCATACTTTAAAATGGACTTGAAGCCAGTATATTCCTTCTTAGCGTATGCACAGGCAGAAGTGATAGACTGCTGAATCGTATCGCCATTAATAGATGCGCACTGGATAATAGCCATAGAAAGTCACCTCTCTAACTTGTTATTAATAAAATGTCTCGAATGGGGTTGAAATGAATGAAGAATGTCTATATAGATAGCTTAGATAAGCGATCCAGTATTAGTTTCTTTGCAGACAAAAAAGAACTACTGTATGATTATGACCTGTATCAGAAGTTCATCAAAGGTTGTGAGCATACTGTTCGTAAAGATGATCGATACACAGCGTTCATTGCTGAATTAAGAAGCAACGGGTTTAATCATTGTGCAGTATTGGGTAATATCCCTACAGATGATGATAAGATCAAACTAGAGATGCACCATGGTCCGATCTTCACCTTGTTTGATGTATGTGATATTGTCGTTAGAGCACTGTTCAATAGAGGAGAAGAAAATATCACTACTTATAAAGTAGGAGACATTGTACTTACAGAACACGAGAACTTCAATATCCAAGTAGTCATGCTTTCTAAAACTCCTCATACCGGTAACCACAAGAGCAATGTATTTATTAACATCAAGTCGTCTATTGGTCGAGTTGATAAATTTATCGATAAATACTCTGATGGGTTACAGAGAAGTCACAGACAGCATATCAAACGATATCTGGATCAGTGTAAGAAATATAAAGGATCTCTTGACAATGGCCTATTCGACGTTGCAGAGAATCTCACGTCTTTCAAATAAAAAGAAAAAAGGAGGGGCAATTAAGCCCCTCCTTTATTTGCTCGACTCAGGTTCATCAGATTTTGTATCTGCATCGCCTGTTCAAAACTTTCTCTAACAGCCTTCGAATACGGCGGATTAGCAATCCATCTATCGATTTCGCCGCTTAATTCCAACATCTTAAATCTTGCATCAAACCAACGTGTGACATACCCATCGCCATAGCGTAACTCAATCGCACTTACCGTATCAGTACCAAGATACTTTATATACGATACAACTGCTCTACCATACAATTCAGATTTAATATCCGGATCCTTCTCAGTACCATACAGCGCAATCTCAATCTGTAGATACATCGTGAGTACTGTCTCTAGATATTTATCTAAGTTTTCCGGATCCAAGGACGCAATAGCGTTCTTACAACAACCGGACATCTGTTTGTTAGATTCGATCAGAGTCTTGTTTACTGCTGTCATCTTATAGGCATAATATAATGCATATAAGCAGATGATCAGCATGGTGAATGTGAATGTCATGGATAATCTCTCCTTACCAGTAGAATCGTTGAATGATCGGAAGAACGTAGAACTTATAGTTGAACGTGGTTATTAGTTCCTCTTTATATGAATCGTTGACCTGCGTATAATTAAACGAATACCCAGAGATGTCATATTTCGATCGATAACAGTTATACTGATTTAATTCCCGATAATACTGGTATGGGAGATTTAAAGCCTTGTAGTCATGGGAGAATTCCCTAAGATACTTCCGTAAACCCTCTTTGTTATCCGCTGTAAGATAACGCATTACAGTCTTAAGGAATCTGATCATGCCTACCTGATGGTCACCTTCCGTGAGAATGTCATCTGACAATCCCTTTACAGCGAGCTCATCCTCAGGCTTGTTGTAATAAAACTCCAACTTGTCAAGAGACAAGTATGCCGAGTAGACATTTTTAGATGCGAATTTGATATATCCAAACTCGGTATATCTCAGCCGTCGTCCGATAACGAATACAGCATCGTTCTTAATTGAAAGAACATCCTGGTCCAGGATTCTATTCGCAACGAATAGTTGACGCTTCGCATCTATAATGCCACTAGCTAGTTTCTTGCTTAGGTTTGATCCGTTTGCTTTATCAGCACGAAGCAGCTTACCAAACTCGATGTTTCTCTGTGCACCAAGATTGTCGAGCTTATCAAGAGCTGCTTTAGATATTACGGAATAATATTGCCGCATTACCGATATATTAGCATGGTGAATATCATACTCGGTTATTCTATCCACACAGTAATCGATAGGTGCTAAATAGTTCTTCTTGCGATACAGATCCGAATAATTCGGCTCCAATATAATGAACCCATCTTCGTTTCTGATATCATCCATAGTCGTTTATCGACTAGAGAGGTGATTCAGCACCTCTCTAATCTCTCCCGTGGTCAATATCCGGTGCTCGTTCCGAAGTGAGTCTGTCTTACTTGGCAGCTGCGGTAGCCTGAGCCTTGCGCATCTTAGTTGCCATAGATGCAAAGGTCTTAGCAAAGCCATCGAACTGTGCATTCAGCATACGATGTGCTTCAGCCATTGCCTTATTGTACTCCGGAGTACCGATCTCATAGTTGTAGGTCTGTGCTACAATATGAGCATAAGCGCCAGCGATGAACGCAATGTTCTTACGACGCTGCAGCCACTTGTCGAGCTTGACCATGGTCTTCTTCTTCATCTTCTTGCCAAACTTCGGAACCTTGATCATCTCGACCTTCTTGAACTGCTTAGCAAGCTTCTTCTCGTTCAGGTCCGGGTTCTTGTCCTTGACAATAGCCTCGATGATCGGATTGACCATCTCGCAGTAATCGTTGTAGTACTCGATAGAGTCCTTAGCGTTACGCAGGGTAGCCTTCTGGATCTTCTTGATGGACTTCTTGTCGCAGTTTTCCTTCCACTTGATCTCCTTGATCGCAACCTTTGCCTGATTACCGGTTACAAGACCGATGAAGCGGTTAGCCAGAATGGTATGGGTACGCTTTGTCAGATCAGACGGATCTGCAATGTTCTCAGTGGTGTGCTGCTGAACCTCTGCATAATGCATAGCGTTCATATAGTCATTGAGGAAGCGGCCATAGCTGGATACCTTACCCTTGATATCAGCGATACGGCCCAGCTTCTCCTTAACCTTGCTGCGCTTACCCTTCAGCCACTTCTTCTCGATCTTGGTCTGAAGTTCCAGGCCGAAGCGGGAGAACATCCAAGTCAGATACTTCTTGAACATCTTGTCGAGCTTCTTGGCCTCCTTGTCGGTGGTCTTCTTGCCAGTCTCCGGATCCTCACGCTTAACCTGAGGACGCAGGAAGATAACGATCTGACCAGCATTATCCTTGATCATATTGATCATTGCGGTCAGAGTCAGCTGAAGCTGAACTGCCTCCGGATTCTTGTAGTTCCAGGACTGCAGCTTCTTCTTGTAGTTGGACAGGATCTTCTTCCAACCGATATCACCGCGAACATACGCGTTGATTTCTTCGGTGTTCGGATAGAGATCGCCAAGATAGGTGTACGGAATGATGGTACCGTCACGCAGCTCTACAGCCTTCATAGAACGGTCAGTAGAGAATACTGCTACCCTCTTATACTTCTTGAAAATCTTCTTAGCTTCCTTTTCGGTAAGATACATTACCATAATAAATATCTCCTTTTCAATTTTTGCCATGGACTTATTTCGGATCAGCCTGTACCCATGATCCGTTTGGGTGGAGTGGATCAGAAGCGGAGTTTAATCGCTTCTGCAACCATCTTACCAAGCATCTCGGGCGTAATGACTTCCTTCCAGTCTTCCGGATTTTCATCAAACGCTACGAAAATACTAGGTCCGTTCTCTGAGAACGCCTTTACAACGTCTCCCTTAATAAAGACATTCAACGCGCAAGGATCTTCAGAGTACTCCACTTCGAGAGATGCTTTCTCGTCACTTCGATTGTATACGGTAACGCCAGTAGTATCGCCCTCACCAATGGACGTGCTAGACTGTGCAACACTGAAAGCCTCATCTTGATCAGTGTCGGATTCATCAATCGATTCCACGTCAGCAACCTTATTAACTACTTTGACGTCAACGTCTACGGAAGTGTTTAAAGCATCCTTATCGGGTGTAATACGATGTTGATCATTCGTTAATTCTTCACTCTCCTCGTCCATGAACTCCTGCATAGACTTGGGCCACTTAAGCTCGGACGGATCAAGATCATCGTCTTCATCAGATTCATCTTCATCGTCGTCCTCTTCGTCGGGCTCATAGTTTTCTTCAGGGGGTTCACCGTTAGGGAGTTCTTCCATAACGAAATCCTCATCCTCGTCGTCTTCATCCTCATCTTCGGAATGATCAAAAGGATCTTCTTCAACCTTATCCTTCTTCTTGATTCCAAGAAGCTTCATAAGATCTTTTGCACCTTCGAGTTTCTTCTCTGCTTCTTCCGGATGATTCTTGATCATATCCTTCATGTAATCAGGAAGATCCAGGTCATCAATCGAGGAAATGCCCTTAGTCTTTTTCTTCGATTCGATCTTGGGTTCTTCTTCCTTCTCACGTTCCGGGACCGTGAATCCGGATTCAGCGATTAACTCATCGGTGTATTTGCAAAGGTCCTTCATCTCTTTCTTAGAGAGACCAGTGTTAACTAACATCAGCCGCGCCTCCTCAGTTATTTCGACTTTCGGTCTAAGTTCACTTGGAACAAAGACTCGACCACATACTGGACATACAAGTCGGTTATAGTCAGCAGTATAATGAAGCTTAGCTCCACAGAACTTCCGCTTACCGTTCTTGAATCCAGCGATCTTCTTACATCTTAGCAAATCTTTGCCAGGTGGAATCGGAATCAAATCTGATCCATCGATAATAACGAGTCGACCGTCTCTGGATACTGCATAATTCTTGTAGTTAACCGGAGACATGTCGGCAATGACGTAGTCACGTTCAAGTCGGGTAAGCATATCATAAGCTTGACCGATAAAATCACCCATTCTATCCTTAGTCAGAATGGTAGCATATGCTTCCTGTACAGATACGATTCCGCTGGGATGTCTGCAGATAAATCGTGCATACATATCAGAATTAACTCTGGATAACCACTGATCATTGATATTATCATCAATACCAAGATTATCGAGAGCAATTTTGAATACTACTCCTGGATACTTTTTATGTCGGAGTACTCCTATATTAGTACCTAATCCGGCATCTTTGAATCCGAGGTGCTCCAGCTCATCTTTTATTACAAGGAACTTATTTTGGTTGCTAGATATAGCTTTACCTTCTTTATCCTTGAACGTCGCTTTCATGATCAACTTCAAGTCATGAATCACATCGTCTGTAAATAGTTCGAGATAATTCTGACCCGGAATGATCTTGCCGATTTTCTTGTAGAACTTACGTTCATCATCTGTGAGCTTTTCGGGAACTCGATAATCAACAAGAACCTCTTCCAGTTCCTTGCGATTCTTCTTGGCCTGCTTCTCAGCCTTGGCCTCTAACTTCGCTCGGTCCTTCTCATCCTTCCGAGCTTTCTTCTTGGACTTCTTGGGTTCACTACCCCAAGTTAAAGATACTTTGTCGCATACCTTTTTACTCATATTATACACCACACTTTCATCTAGGTCCACCGATATAATATATAGATCAAATGATAATATCTTAAATCATAAGATTATCTTGACCGGGTTTATATTTCGGCAGCGGACATTCAATGTCCATTGTCTTCCACTTGTTAGATACTTCATCATCATGCACAGATTGATAGTCTGCTAACTCAAGTGCTGTTTTAGCTTCCTTTACAAAGTTCTTTACTGACTTATCTTGCTTAGCAATGAACTTCTCGAGATTGTCATAAGTCTCTTGATTCATATCCGGATGGTGCTGTCTGATAAACTCAGCAAAATCTTGAACAGCGTATTTCAATCTTTCTCCCGATTTTGCGATTCTCTTATATTCTTTCAGTGCAGCATCTGCATCTCTACTAGCTAACGGGATGTACATTCCTCGCTGCCAACTATTCTTACCTCTAGACGACTTTCTCGGACCTTCTTGCTTCTCTGCAGTCTCCAACTTCTTCCAGTTAAACTTCTTTCGATACTTGAGTATATCTCCTGGAGATTTCAGCTTCTTATGCTTCAGATACTTACCAAACTCGTCCCAATCGTACAGTTTGATATTAGAACTATTCGCATAGAAAACCTTATCAGACTCTTCCAGTCTAATGCGGGGTTTCATATACTTACCGCAGAACGATTCCGGATCAGGTCTACCAGAGATAATCTCACGCTGGCGATACCTCTCATACGGAGACGGTTCATCTTCTTCCATAACCTGAGCGGTTAATGCATCAACGTCTTTTTCGTCGTCCGGATCATATTCATGGAACGATACCCAAGACGCCCACTGTACTGCGGCATCTTTCTTCTTACGCTTTTCTTCCTTGCGATCTTCAATGATCTTAGTGATCATCTCCAGCAGTCCAGTCTTTTCACGATAACGATCATACTCGAGCTGCTTAACTCGATCTAACTTATCATAGATCTTTCTAGCCTTCTTGCAGAGCTTCTTAAGTTCCTTCTTCTTGAGTTTCTTACGAAGCTTCTTTGCTTTCTTCTCAGCCTTCTTAGCATTCTCTTTCTGATGCTTGATGAACTTCTTGCTGGTCTTCTTGATCGCAGCTTTGCGCTTCTGCTTCATTTCCTTTGCAATCTTCTCTGACTTAGGTCCGATTGCAATAATCTTTGTTTTGGAAGCTGTTGCATATGCAGGAGTGTCTTTATCTCTTCTGAGGTTTTCCGTACCAGTAGGTAACCCCGCCTTCTTGAGAATCTTCTCTGTCTCATCAACTTCCTTTCGCATGATCTCCATACGAATTCTTCTGGTCTCGCGTCGAACCTCTCTCGGTAACGCATCATAATCTACTTCACCAGAATCAATCTTCTTCTGAAGATCGTAATACTCATCCAATGTCATTCCAGACACCACCTTCTTGGTCATCCTGTTCAAGAAGTTTAATCGTTGGAGTATCAATACCGCATTGTTTAGCTAACTTTGCAGTTTCCTCCCTTGCCATGCGATCAACTTCTCTATTATTCATGATCATCTCAAAGGCAACTGTACGGGAAATATTAAAACCAGAATCTTTGAACTTCCGTTTAATATATCCCGCACCGCCGTCGCCCATATGTGACTTTATGTGTATAAATGTCACTCTCATATTAGGTTTGGACATAAGCTTTGCCAGAGTCCTAAACATCGTAAGATCCGACTCGAACCTGGCTATTGCTTTATCGGTCACTCTCTTACCCTCATACCATCTTAGCAAATGTTTTTCAATCAAATTGATCGAATATTGGCTGTCCGATAATACAAGGACTGTTTTATTTTGTCCCTTCTTAATTCGGGATGCAATATACTTTAATCCGCCACAAATAGCGAATAGTTCAGCTCTGGCACTATCACCAGAACCAATGGGGTGTGCATCTTTAGCACACGTCTTCATGTGGTTGTTAATAACCAAGAATGACGAAGCTGCATATTGCATTACTTTATTCTTCTCGGTTATTGAACTGCCATCTGTAAATAAAATATAATCAGGTTTCATATGAATCCTCCTTTCTGCTTGTATAATATATAGATTATTTATTATTTAGATAAACATCTAAATAATCTGGTACAAGGGAAAAAAGAAATCCAAGGCGCCAACCCTTGGATTTCGGTCTTAGTTACTTGATGTAACCAGCATGCCTTAATGCGGCTTCGAACCAATAGAAGGTCCTACCGGTTCTACGCGTGTAATCAGCATAAAACGCATTGATCATGTTATACATCTCCTTTCCCAGATCAAAGCAATTTGGTACCCGGGGGCAACCGGGTACCATTTCATTGCTCAGTCTATGTTAGTGACTGTAATATGTATACACAAAAAATAATACCCCACGGAATAACCGTGGGGTATTTGTTCATAAATGCTCAGGTCTAGTAAGATATGGAGGAATATCGAGATTGTGGTCTACGTACCAGTTGATAGCAATCTTACGAAGCTTTCCACACTCTACAAAAACGATTGGTGCTTTGGCTTTGAGTTCCCGCCGCTCTTCGTTATCCATAATATCACCAGTATTCTCGGCATACTCCCACTCGGCATCGGCCTGCTGAATCGGGGTACGATCGAGCTTTCTACAAGTTCCCGGATGGGACTCGAAGAACTCGATGAGCTTATTGACGATATACGGATAACCGTCGGTAGTAATTCTAGTGATCATTCTAGTCATGCCATCTTTGCACATGGTAGGAACGGATACCATATAACCAAGTGCAATCATTTCATGCTTAGGATAATTCCAGGAACGACCTTCGTCCTTGAGCATTCTCAGATCAGTACGAAGAAGCGCGAACAGCTTATTTCGACCAACATCATAGCCGATCTCTGTAAGGCGATTTGCAATATCTTCGATAGAATATGTGATTTGGTGACCTTCAGTATATATCCTGGTATTACTAATCTCTTTGAGATAGTCTTCAGCCTGCATATACATCATATCAGCCTCAGCTCTCTTCTCTCGAAGATCCTTAAGCTGAGCAGCGTACTCATCGATCTTATGTTCATCCTCCATAAGTTCTTTCATACGCTTGCCGGTGACATACAATCCAGTTCTACGTAATTCGGGGAGAACCTCCTCAAACAACCAGATCTGAAACGCACGTGCAGATGGGAGTTTGCTGTTGACAATCAGTCGATACACATCGCTTTCATCGATGAATGTAGCGAAATGCATTCTGTTGTATGCACCAAACCGGTTTTCAGATAAAACACAGACCCGGCGCTTTATGGCGTTTGCGCAATGCTGAGAAACAGCATCTCTGCCATTTTTGTAACCAAGAGCATTAGTAATCTCAGACGCCCTAAACAGAATCTTGTCGAACTCAGTATCGTAAACCGGATGGAGGTCACAACCGAGATTAACATTGGTGAAATCTTGAAGATTTCTAACAGCGGTTTTTACGTTGTCTTCCATAATAACATTCTCCTTTCTATATTTTTTATTCTAGAACTAACTTCTAGTGTCCTCCTTTCAGTGCTATAATATATAGCTGAATCTATTTCATAAAGTGACAGTTACTCGTTTCAGGTAATGGTCCAACAGTATATTTGATCAAACGTCGTAAAACGCGACGTTTGTACAAAAACAAGAATCCCCAGGGACTTAACCCTGGGGATATTTTACTCAAATTTCTTATCACACGACTTTATCAAGTCCATCAACTTATCGGAGCTAATCAGATCATACAGCTTCGAATTAGAAATCATCAGCTGATCATCGCCCTTTTTATCCTTGACAGTGACGTATATGTACTTCTTACGGAGAGCTAGCGGTACAGTTTGCTCAAGTAATGCATAACCCTTATTGAGTACTCTGATGTTATCAAACTTAGTCATCAACGGTGTTTCTTTCAGATACTTGGAATAGATATCTACAAAAGCCTCTGGATTGCCGAATACTTTATCCAATGGAATGAATAAGTCGTTTGCTTCTGAATGAACGTACTCATGACAAGTTTCACACAGCGGATACAATCCAACTAGACCAAGATAATGCAGATACATTACTTCTTCAGCAATATCGCTCATCTTCATCGACTCTTGTTCTTCCTGTCGCTTTCTTACTACAGTATAAACAATATCCTCCATTGTAAACGGGGTATGATGAATATGAATCTGGAAACCATCTGATCGTTTTACATTTGGATGTACTCCACAGAAGTTCATTCCGTGTTCATCCTTTAAGAACTTCATCAGTTCACTATACTCGTAGGACTTTCTGGTATAATACTTCAGTCTGATAATAAACTGCTTAAATGCTTTCTCATTCTGAAACATTTCCATGTCATCAGAATATCCTTCTGGAACTAGGCTTAACTCCAGTTCTTCTGAATCAACTATCTCACTAGCTTTAACTTCAGAGATCTTTGCAATTCTCATTAGTAATATCCCTCCACAAACTTCCTGGATACGTAGGCGAATTGCAACGGATCACTTGGGTAGATAAACTCAGTATTGAACAACTTCTTCATTGTATCAGCAAGTTGATCCAGGTTTACAATCTTAGAATACTGAAGAAGCGAAATAGATTCAGCTTCTACCAAATTCTCCCTGAACTTCTTATTCATATACGAGTTGAATCCTCTAGCTACATCTGTTTCAGTAGCACAGATAACTTGAACATCTAGTTCGTCATCATCTTCATCTCTGGTTTCCTTATAGGATTCAACCCTATTACCAACCTTCTTGACAATCTTATCCAATGCTTCTGACATGAAGGCTACTGGAACAAATCGAAACTTCGAAGTTGAATCAGAAGCATAATTCTCCTGATAATTCTCAATCTCTGATGTATCCATTCCATCTTGATAATAAACAACGAAATGATCAATCATCTGTCTGACAGCTGTTACTTTCGATTCAGTCTGATAATAATGACAGATGATAAAATTATCATACTTATCTTTAACTGAAGTAAAATCATCAATTGGATTAGTTGTAATAAAATCAATCATTAAAACCAATTC
>ERZ1026868.426-NODE-426-length-28049-cov-9.077910_pt1 | contig 28049 bp, 20 predicted proteins | sample MGYA00380164_ERZ1026868 | MGnify/ENA primary metagenome ERZ1026868 (study PRJEB33269, sample SAMEA4719800) | human gut metagenome | biome: human-associated habitat; feature: organic feature; material: feces | place: Cameroon | collected 2013-10 ...
CCCATCGGCGGCATTGGCTGTCCTCCCATCGGCGGCATTGGCTGTCCTCCCATCGGTGGCATCGGCTGTCCCATTGGTGGCATTGGCTGACCCTGTGGACGCATATTGTTCATCACGCCAACTCTATTCACTTTGATTTCTTTATTCGGGGTTTCCGGAATTGCTGATGTATCTTTCTTGATTCCTTCATCGCGTGTATAGAGAAGGTTCATCTTCTCCATCTCCACATCCACCAGCTCACGTAATTTCATATTGGAATAATGATCTTCATTGATCAATGTCAGAATTCTGGCTACATAATTATCTCTATCCGCCTCATCGAAGCGCATACGGGATACAATATTCCGGAAGAAATCCGGGATATCTGATTGTCCGAGCGGATCCTGCTTCACCGGTACCATCAGGCACTTTACCGCAAGACTCTCCGGATCTACATAAATATAATTGGTATCACGAACAAGATAACAGATCTGAACACCTGCAGCTCCTACCTCGAACGCACACAAAAGTCCTTTCAGGATTGCAAGTACATCTGCCTTCTTCAATGTCTGCTTCAGCATCATCTCCAAAGAATTATCCTTATGCACATAAGAAATAACACTTCGCTTGCCATCCTCATCCTTATACTGAAAAGGAACGATATTGCCGAGCGGAGCAACCTTGTCTGCAACTCTGTCATCATATACATCTGCCGTTCCAAGGCGATACTCCACCAATGTCATTCCATTCTGCTTTGTAACATTCAACTCTAACCCCTTCATTTGCTACCCTCCTATATAATATGTAACCAACCTTATATCCTGTCCGGACTCTGCTTAGCGGATCTTAAATGTGAATTCTTCATCGCCAAGCCGGACAAGCGAATCGTGTGTCAGGATTTCTTCCACGCCATCCTCTACACGTTTGCCGTTCACATATGTATGATTTGTCGACTTGTTATCCTTGATATAGCATACGCCATCCTTCTGGATGATAAATGCATGCTGACGGCTGATTGCACCATTTCCGCCAACTGTATAGTCGACACCTCTCGTTGCCTTTCCAATCTTGAACACTGCCTTGTTCAGCATGATACGTTCCTCTGTGCTGACACGGATCAGATATGGTAATGCCTTCGGTGCATTCACAGTTGCTGCGCTGACCGCGCCAACCGCATCCTTCACAAGCTCTGTCACAGATTTGTTCAGGATTGATGTACTCTTCGGCTTCTTGTCTTCGTCCGTCTTCTCGATGTTCATGTCATCGTAGATATCTTCGATCACAGGTACCTTAATATTCTCCGTCTGTCCGGTTGTGGCAGTCTCTTCCGCTTCCTTTGTCTCTGTTGCTTCTGCCTCCGCAGCTTCCGCTTCTGCTGCCTCAAGCTCAGCCTCCGTCTGCTGGATGATTGCTGCACGGTTTACCTTAACTGTGTTCCGTTTTACAACCGGTGGCTTGCTGTCCAGGAAGTTATCAAGATCCTCCAATGTCTGGATATTCTTCTTTGGTGCCATAGAAGGCTTCGCCGATGGTACTTCACCAACCAGTTCCTTAATACGGTCCTTGATCAGATTGATATCGGACTCCTTCTTGCTTGTCTTAAGCTGAAGCTTCTCCCCGCTGTTTTCTTCTTTCTCTTCCGGCTTCACCTGCGACAGAATAGACGCTGTCTCCGGAGAGACCTTCGGCTGCTCCTCAACCGGAGCTTCTGCCTTTGCTGCAGGTTCTTCCACCTGTGGTACCTGCTCTGCTTCCGGTTCCTGTGCTTCAACCACCTCCGGTTCCGATGCTTCAACTGCTTCTGATTCCGACGCTTCAACCGCCTCCGGTTCCGGCGTTACTGCTTCTTCCTGTGCCTGCATACCTGCCGGGAGGATACTGTCAAGCTCCTCATCTGCCGGTGTATCGTTCTCTTCTTCTGCTTCCTCTTCCTCATCATCGCCGATCTCAGGGAGTGGTGTATCGTCCTCCGTCTGCAGGCTGTTCATGATGTCTCCGATATTCTCTGCAGGAGCCTCTTCCTCTGCACTTACAACCTCTACCCCATCTGCATCGATAGCACCAGCCTCCTCGAAGCTGATTCCTTCCTCCTCCATCAATGCCTCTGCAAGTCCGATCAATCCACGCAGGTTGAAGTTATCTCCATTGATATACGTAAGCAGCTTTCCGACATAGTCCAGGTCTTCTTCCACATCATACTTCATATTCGCAAGAAGCTGTCGGATAAAGCTCTTGAATTCAACAGAAAGCGCACCCTTGCTCTCGATTGGCAGGCACAAAAACTGTACCGTCTTCTTCTCCGCATCCACGTAGATGAATCCACGATTCAACAGCACGTAAGAAAGCGGGATTGCCTGTTCCTTCAGAGAAATCATCTCCTGTGCTACATTCCGAAGGATCAAAAGCACACTTTCACAATCATGTTCCTGCTGGATGTATGTCTCCAAAGACACCTTTCCTGTAACCGGATAGGTCAGATAATCATAGTCATCGTCTTCTTCGTAGATAATCTCAATCAATTCTTCCGGGGCGTTATCCTGACAATAATCCAAAACATCTTCGTCCAGCTCACAATCTTCTCCCATTGTGTAGGACAGATATTTCTCTTCGCCAATATTACGCGCTCTAAAATTAAACGTTCTCATATTGTTCCTCCTGCATTACATTATTCCGTTCCTGTATCGCCCGAAGTATCTTCTCCGGATGTATCTCCACTCTCTGTGGAGCTGCCTTCACCATCTGCCGGTACACCATTCGGTCCACCGATAATCTGTGTATCTATATGTTCTTCATACGTCTCTGTGAAGATATGTGTTCCTGCCTCTTCGTCACCAACGTGGTAGTACATATAGTTATGTTCTGCCGGGTAAAGCACTGCATCAATACATGCAATTCCCGGATTACAGATTGGTCCAACCGGAAGTCCGGTATTCTTATATGTGTTGTATGGAGAATCGAGTTCAAGATCCTCATACAGAACCTGACTCTGATCATACATACCATCCGTAAGCGGATACAAAACCGTCGGACACATCTGCAGCGGCATATCCGCCTTCAGACGGTTGTTGATAACACCTGCGATGATCGGACGTTCCTCATCTACCTTCGCCTCACGCTCTACGATAGATGCCCGTGTCACGACTTCAAATGCACTGTATCCAAGCTCTGCCGCACGATCCTGCAGATCCTGCGTATAATAATTCTTAAATGTCTGAAGCATCCATGTCACAAGTGACTCCGCAGTTGTATTCTCGTAGATATCGTAAGTTGCCGGGAACAGGAATCCCTGTACTTTATATTCTACCTTCGCACCTGCCGGAACATCTGACAGATATTCAAAATCCGACTTCGTCACTGATTTGCACGCATTCTCAAACTCTGTTGCCGAACAGATTCCCTGCTCCTCACAGCGTGCCGCAATCATCTCTACTGTGAATCCCTCCGGCACAACCAGCTGCTGGATCGGCTGATCTTCCTCATATACCGGGCTCATCGCCGCCATCATCTCAAGTGTTGTCATACCGGTATTCAATGTGTAGGTACCACCATGCAGTTTGCCTCTGTACTCTGAATCCTGCAGACGCTTCGTGAATGCCCGCGGGTACTTGATCAGACCTGCTTCTTTCAGAATACTTGCAATCTGCTTCACGGATGCACCTTCCGGAATCTCCACTGTCACATCCTGTCCCTGTGTCGACTCTGTCCCCTTATATTCCTCCATATAGTCATCATAGTACGAGTGTACCTGTTTGTATGTCAGATTGCCAAGTGCAAGGATCGCTACGACCAATATCACACCCTTGACAATTCGAATTACTGAATTTGCCACGGTTTTTACCTCTTCCTATTATTTTAGTTTACATAACATCTTAAAAAATTACATACTTGATGTAATTTTACAATGATGGTATTATACTAACATCTTTTATGAAAAAAAACAAGAAAGGATGATAATTTTGGAAAATCCAATTGTTACAATGACTATGGAATCCGGCGATGTTATGACATTTGAACTGTATCCGAATATCGCACCGAACACAGTAAAGAATTTTATTTCTCTGATTAAGAAGGGATTTTACGATGGATTGATCTTCCACCGTGTCATCAACGGTTTTATGATCCAGGGTGGCTGTCCGGACGGGAACGGTACCGGAGGTCCGGGATATTCGATCCGCGGAGAGTTCGCGCAGAATGGTTTTGCGAATGATCTGAAGCATGAACCGGGTGTTCTTTCTATGGCGCGTACCATGATGCCGAACTCCGCCGGTTCGCAGTTTTTCATCATGCACAAGAACAGTCCGCATCTCGACGGAAGCTATGCTGCTTTCGGCAAGATCGTGGATGGTCTGGATATCGTGAATAAGATTGCAGATGTTCCAACCGACTACATGGACCGTCCGCTTGAAGACCAGCGTATCAAGACCGTTACCGTCGACACGAAGGGTGTCGAGTATGACGAGCCGGAGAAGATGTAATCTTCTTAAACGGACGCACAGCGTACAAAATAGAAATCCCCTGCAGACCGCAATGTGTTTCTATCAGTCTGCAGGGGATTTTATTTTTTGTACCCTGTGCTGTGTGTTGATGAATGTAAATACTATGTTTCCGGATTCATCAACTTTATTCCATCTGTTGTTAACTGCATATTTTTGTAGGTCTTATACATCTCTACATCTCCTGCATCTTCTTCAGGAATGCCTTGGCACGGTCAGTCTTCGGGTTGTCGATGACATCCTCCGGCTTTCCTTCCTCGACGATCACGCCGCCATCCATGAAGATTACGCGGTCGGATACGCTCCGGGCGAAACTGATCTCATGGGTTACGATCACCATCGTCATCTTCTCTGCGGCAAGCTCCTTCAACACCTTTAAGATCTCGGCTGTCAGCTCCGGATCGAGCGCCGATGTCGGCTCATCGAAGAAGAGCATCTTCGGCTTTAACGCAAGCGCACGGGCAATCGCCACACGCTGCTGCTGTCCGCCGGATAACTGATATGGATAATAGTCACCCTTATCTTCTAAATTCATCTTGCGAAGCAGCTCCTTCGCCTCGGCATATACCTCGTCCTTGTCACGCTTCTGCACATGGATCGGTGCATCTGCGATATTCTTCAAAACCGAATAATGCGGAAACAGATTAAAATTCTGAAACACCAGTCCGTAGTAGCTCTGGATCTCTTTCAGCGTTGCCCTGTCTGCATAAACAGGAACACCGCTGTCGGAATTAACCGCTTCCTTTCCGCAGTACTCCATGCTTCCGCCGTCAATCTTCTCCAGCATCGTCATACAGCGCAGGAAGGTTGATTTTCCGGAGCCGGATGGTCCGAGAATCGAGATAACCTCGCTCTCTGCCACCGACATACTGATATCTTTTAGTACTTCGAGATCGTCGAAGCTTTTCTTAATATTTTTTACTTCCAGTAAGTTCATACGCGCTCCTCCTAATAATATGTATTGCCCCCTCACATTCGTTCGGCGGCATGTCGTCGGCCGCATCCTTATTACGTGCTTCGCACGTAAGCGACCTCCTCCTAATGATAATAATTCATGCGCTTTTCAATCTTCTCCATCACAAACGCAACGACAAAGTTAAAGATGTAGTAGAACACGCCTGCGATAAACAGCGGCATGATCGTTGTCTGTGCGGCAGCGACCTGCTTGGCAAGTGTGAACATCTCTGTATAAGAGATAGCAAACGCAAGAGACGTATCCTTAACCAATGTGATAACCTCATTTGTGACTGAAGGCAGGATGTTCTTCGCCATCTGTGGGAACACGATCTTGAAGAACGTCTGGCTCTTGCTGTATCCTAAGATCTTCGCCGCCTCATGCTGTCCCTGTGGCACAGCCTGAATACCGGAGCGGTAGATCTCTGCGAAATATGCTGCATAGTTTAAGGCAAATCCAATGATAACCGCCTGGAAACGATAGCTTGTCGTAAGCGTCGCGCCAAACAGATAGTATGGTCCGTAAAATACAACCAAAAGCTGTAACATCAGCGGCGTACCACGTGCGATGGAGATATAGAACTTCACCAGCCAGCGGATCGGCGCGATCTTACACATTCTGCCTGCTGCAACCAGAAGTCCAAGCGGCAGGGAGAACAAAAGTGTCAGGAAGAAGATTACCAGGGATGCGAGCAGACCTTCTGCAAGCTGCTTTGTGATCGAGCAGAACTTATCCCAGAAGCTTGTGTTCTTCTTGCCTGTGGATGTGGTATCTGTCGCAGTTGCCGCAGCGACATTTCCATCCTGCACCTGATCGTCCGGTGACAGGCAGATGGACTCCTCCAGACCCCATTTCTCTGCAATCTCCTCAAATGTACCATCGGCAAGCATGTCAAGCAATGTTGCCTGTACTTTGTCCCGAAGCTCTGTATTCCCCTTTTTAAATCCGATTCCGTATTCCTCGGAAGACAAACGATCCTCGAGCATCATGAATTTATCCCCGCGGGATTCGATCTCGTAGTTTGCAACACCGATATCCATGCAGATTGCATTGACCGCACCCGACTCCAGATTCATAAATGCACTGTTGTAATCGCCTACCTGCTGCAGCTCCTTGAATGTCTCTGCAAGCGCTTTATTCTCTTCGCTTGCATCCTCGCCGGTGAGTGCCGCAAGCGCAGAACTGTCTGCCTGAACGGCAACAACCTTCCCTGAAAGATCGTTAAGCTGTGTGATACCGGAATCCTTACGCACAACAACTACCTGCGAATTATCGACATATGGCGTCGTCCATGTATAGGCGTCTTCTCTTCCATTCATTGTAAATCCGTTCCAGATACAGCTGATCGAACCGGAATTTAATTCCATATCCTTCGAGTTCCACTCGATTGGCTGTTTCTTCAAGATCCAGCCGTTCCGGTCACATACCTCCTGTGCCAGATCCAGATCGAAGCCGACGTATTCGCCGTCATCGTTTTTATATCCATATGGTGGGAACTCCGCATCGAAGCCGACAACAAATGTATTGTCATCTGCGGTTGTCTCTTCCTGTACCTCATCGTCTGCAGTCAGACAGATGGACTCCTCCAGTCCCCATTTCTTTGCAATCTCCTCAAATGTACCATCGGCAAGCATGTCAAGCAGCGTTGCCTGTACTTTATCACGGAGCTCTGTATTCCCCTTTTTAAATCCGATTCCGTATTCCTCGGAAGACAGACGATCCTCGAGCATCATGAATTTATCTCCACGGGATTCGATCTCGTAGTTTGCGACACCGATATCCATGCAGATTGCATTGACCGCGCCCGACTCCAGATTCATGAATGCACTGTTGTAATCGCCTACCTGCTGCAGATCCTTGAAGGTCGCACACAGTGCTTTATTCTCCTCACTTGCATCCTCACCGGTGAGCGCCGCAAGCGCAGAGCTGTCCGCCTGCACGGCAACGACCTTCCCAGAAAGATCGTTAAGCTGTGTGATGCCGGAATCCTTACGCACGACAACCACCTGCGAATTATCGACATATGGCTTTGTCCAAGTATAGTCATCCTCTCTGCCGTTCATCGTGAATCCGTTCCAGATACAGCTGATCGAACCGGAATTTAATTCCATATCCTTCGAGTTCCACTCAATCGGCTGTTTCTTCAGTGTCCAACCGTTCCGGTCGCATACCTCCTGTGCCAGATCCAGATCGAAGCCGACATATTCGCCGTTATCGTCCTTGTAGCCATATGGCGGGAACTCCGCATCGAAGCCGACAATAAACGTATTGTCGTCCTCTCCGTCCGCCGCCCGTGCCGGTGTCTGCATCGATACAATCGGTCCAAGCAGCAGCGCCATCATCAAAATTGCGGTCACTAGCCGTTTCCATTTTGCGTTCATAATGTCTTCCTCTCCTGTTTTTCTATTTAATATGCAGAGATATAGGATCTTGCTGTACTGCCCGGAGCTGCCTGCCCCTTCGGCACAAGCCGGATCTCTATCCCTTCCAATCGTTTTGCATAGCCGGCGGTTCCTGCCGGTGCGCCGTTTTTCGCCCAGCCTAGCCAGCCGAAGCTCTGCGCATGCACACGATAGTATACATCATAATGCCGTTGCATGTCTCCTGTCAATGCAATACAGATGGCTTCGAGTCTTTTTGCCTGCCCGGATGTGCCGCTCATCGTTCCATTTCTGCGCCATGCAGATGAATTGTTTGTCGGTTCCTGCCAGCCGTAACTCTGAACATGGGTTGTATAACAGATGCCGCCGGAATACGGTGCATTCGTCAGTTTGATCTCAATTCCTTCGAGACGTTTTGCCTGTCCGGATGTGCCGCTCATCGCCCCATTATATTTCCAGCCCTGCCAGCCATAGCTCTGCACATGGGTACGATATGTAACATTCGGGCTGTCCGCACCCGCGATCTGCGGATTCATGCTCTGTCCCGGCACCGCGTAAAATGCATTCGCAAACTGCGATGCGATTCCCTGCATATTCCGGTTGAATCCTGCGCCCTTCTTCACGACCACAATCTGAATGCCTTCCAGCCGTTTCGCATAACCTGCGGTTCCCGCCGGCGCGCCATTTGCCGCCCAGCCAAGCCAGCCGTAGCTCTGCGCATGCACGCGGTAATAGACATCATATTTATCCTTGTCGGATCCGGTCAGTTGGATCTTGATTGCTTCCAGACGTTTTGCTTCCCCCTGCGTGCCGTTCATGTCACCGTTCGCAGACCAAGGCAGCCAGCCATAGCTCTGGCAATGCGTCGTGTACTGGATTCCAAGACCGGAATTACCGGATACTTTGATTTCGATTCCCTCCAGTCTTTTCGCTTTTCCGGAAGTCCCGGACATCGTGCCGTTCTGCCGCCAGGTGTTCTCCCATCCGAAGGTCTGGATGTGCGTGCGGTAAGACACTGTCACATCCGGCGTTACAACCGGCGTCGGTGCCGGTGTCGGTGTTGGCGTCGGTGCCGGGGTTGGTGTCGGGGTTGGTGTCGGTGTCGGGGTTGGTGTTGGCGCCTCCGTCGTGGTCGTAGCCGCCTCCGTCGTGGTTGTTCCCTCACCACCCGTTCCCGGGTCCGGGTTTGTTCCCGGGTCTGGGGTTGGTTCCGGTGCCGGTGTGACCGTCACCGTCTTCACCTTCACGACCAGACCGGAATCCGACTGTCTCCGGTACGCAGCATACAGATTTCCATTTTCTGTACAGATCGTCTGCGAAGTGGAATAAGAATCCAGTGCCACGCCTTCCTGTGCGAACTGATTCGTCGTCACATCGTAACGGTACAGGTTTGTATTTTCGTTTTTCGATGCCAGCACAAAGAGAGTTCCCTGCCTGCAGACTGCTGCCATATCCGAGATATTTGCCCCCTGCATCTGCGAAGTTGTCCATGCCACCTTATCATAACGCCACACTGTAATTCCGTTCTGATTCGTGACGATATAGAGATTCGTTCCATCGGTTGCCGTCACATACGTACCGCCGGTTGCAGACGCATCACCGATCTCCGTGTAAGAACCGGGATTATCCAGACGGAAGGTGTGAATCTGATTTCCGTTTGAATCTCTGACCGACGCATACATTGTCGTTCCTGCCACAGTAAGCTGTGGCTGTCCCAGATAATTCCCTGACGTGTAATAGCTGCCACAGTCGGTCTGTGTGGACAATCCACCCGCAATATATTTTCTGACATACGCCGTTTTATCCCCATAGAGATACGCCACATAGATGCCATCCGCACCTGCCTTCATATCAAAGGAATAACTGCCTGTCGTAATCGTCTGCTGTTGCGCTATCGCGTTGCCCGCGCCATTCATCTTGCGGATATGGATTCCGGTTTCTCCCTGATATGCATAATAGATTGCACCGCCATACGCACATACCCGGATACTGTTCACATAACTGTCCGTCAACGTCTCGGTGAATCGCTTCGTCCACGTCTGATTCTGACAGTTGTATAAAGACAACGCCTGGTCTTTTCTTGTGTAGGTAAGCACATATGGCACATTTCCCATCATCGTCATGCCGATCTGGCTCCATGCATCCGACACCACCTCCGGGAACTCTGTATTCGTCCAAAGCTCAGAGCTTTCGACCTTCGGGAAATCCACCTTTAAAGTAATCTGACTGCCCTCGGCACTGCCGACCTCACTGATCACGATTCCCGAATTCGTCCCATCCGAGAAGGTCAGTGCGCCATCGGAAAGCCCTGCCGAGAGATCCGCCTTTCCCATCGTTGTCCGTCCGGATTCCTTCGATAAAAATGCACTCGATACACTCTGCATGCCATCGTCTGCATAACCGGCCTGTCCCGCCTGCGGACGGAATACATAGACGCCTGTGCTGCCGTACATATTGCTTAATTCCTCCACTGCCGGATTGATCCGATAGACGATCACCCCTGACCCGCCGATAAACCGGTCATAGGTGTCCGGGGTATATGTTTTTTTCCGGAATTCCACGACAAAATATTCGTTTTGATTCAACGGAGATTTCAGAATATATGCCGGATGTCCTTTCTGCTTATCCTGTGTATCAAGCGTCAATGTCTGCGATTCCGTAATTGTCTCAAGCGTCAGCCATTTCCCGCAATGCATCCGCATATATGCGAGCGGATATGGCGGAATATATGGTGCTTTTCCCATGATATCCCACATACCGACCGGTGTCGTTCCATCACTCGTATACAGATCCGGAAAACCGACCGTATGCAGAAACTCATGCGCAATTACAGCACATTCCTGTGCAGAAGCATCTCCCTCTGTCTGTCCCAAAAGCTGAACCGTGTTAACCATATTGTAATGTCCGACTGCGAGATTCTGACATTTCAGAGTTCCGGCATAAAACTGATGGTGGGAAACCAGTGAGTTCCCGGACGTCTCCGAGGTGTTGTGCGAATGCAGAATCACGGTAACATTATCGATATACCCATCCCCATCATAATCAAGCACCCCATTTACCGCTCCAAGCTTCTGCAGTGCCTCCGTTATAATTGTTGAATCCATATTTCCGCTGTCTTGTACGGTCTGTTCCGTCACGGATAATTGCAATGGTGTAATCTTTGTTCCATCATACTGTGGGAAATAATTCTTTACGCGTAACTGTCCATAGGAGATATTTTTCAGATAATTTGTAAATGAACAATTCTGCGCTCCATCATAAATCCGCAGAATGCTGGAGGTATTCTTCTCGAAATAAGCTTCTCCGTCCGCATCCCCCGCGAAATAAGCAAAGACGACTACATTTGCAAAGTTTGCATCCGCAGCATGTACCTTGTCATGTTTTGCCAGTCCCCAAAAATCCGTAAGAAATAAAAACCCCGCCAGCAGGATCGTCAGGATACGTCTCCCGTATCGTTTGTATGGCATATGTGTACCTCCCAATTTTTGTCATAGCTTCATTATATTGGAAAGTGTAAAAAATAACAATTAAAAAAGAAAAACCGCGTACAGATTTTTCTTCTCTGCACGCGGCACACACATTTTCCATTCAGAATGGAGGATTTATCTTCTTTTTCTTCGAATTACGGCATACCCGGTCAGGCTTCCTGCCAGAACAAGCATCATCCCTGCAACCGGCATCGCATCTCCGGTCTTTGGCGAAGCTGTGTCATTTGTCTTTGCCGGTTTCGTATCCTTGGCTGCCGGCTTCGTAACATCTGTATCCGGCGCTGCCGGTGTCGTCGATGGCTTGTTCACGCTTGCATCCTTCGACTTCTTTACAATAATATAGGTTGAGAACTGATTTGTCTCGAAGGAAATCGTTCCCTGCTCGACCGTTGTCGAAAGCTCGGTCAGCTTGCCATTATGGTTACGCACAACCGTATAATCATAGTTTGCATCGTAATTATCCAGTGCGAGATTCAATGTGACCGGTTTCTCAAACTCTGTAATATTGTTCTCCCAGTTCGAACCATTTCCCTTACTCACAATCTGATCCAGCTTCAGATCTACTGCCTGCGCAGACTGTGCTCCGGATACCAGCGCCTGTGCAGACGTTGTGTCATAGCCCTCTGCATCCGATACCGTCAGTCTCAGATTACCGCTTGCGGCTGCATTAGCACCATTGGTAATGCTTGCAGCCTCAATCTGTTTGCTGTTTGAATTCACAGTATCCGATACCTTCGTGAAAAGTCCCTTCATATGAACCGGACTATTACCCATAACAAATGTAAACGTCGATGTCTGCGCATCATCCGGTTGCAAGGTCACACCACCGTTCAACTGCAATCCTGCGACCTGATAACCATAATCCGGGACAAGTTTAATTGTTACCTTCTTTCCTGCCGGAACCGCAATATTTCCGCCCTTTTCATCTCCCGGATTGGCGCCAAACAGAGTTGAAAAATCACTCACACCCTCAATCGCAGTTATCTGTGCCTTACCGTGTTCGAGGTATGCGTCCGCGCCGAAGGAATCGCTGTCATACGTCCAGGTTACTGTCAATGTCTCAGATTTCTTATCAATCTGGATGTGTTGCATACCGGCTGTGATTGACGCTGCTGTACTCTCTGTATTTCCAATCGTTATTCCTCCAAATGCAGACAAATCATAGTTAGCCACATCGTAAGTAATATACACTTTTACAGGTGTAATTTCTGTTTTAAATTCATAAACACCATTTCCTTTCGATGTCACAACACTATCTGTAACCAGCTGGCTCATTGTCTTATACCCACTACCTGCATCTGCATAAATTTCAAAGTGCGGGTCTGCCTGCTTTAATTCGTTGTAGAAGTCATTTGCACTTCCAGAAAATGCATTACCCTCGAGCTGTAACGTAACGGAACCTGATGGCGATGGTCCTCCCGGATTTGGATCACCACCGGAGCCTTGACCTCCGCTTCTGGTGAATTGCGCTTCAATACCCAGGTTTTGATCTGTGCCTGTCGCCGTAATGGTTCCTGTCATGGTTCTTCCCTCACCGCCTGTCAGCGGCACAGTGTTTCCATTCAACCGAAGAGTTACCTGATATCCTTCACTTGGCGTAACAGTAATGGTGAATACCGTATTTTCCTGTACCTCTTCTATCAGTTTGCTCGACTGCTGGAACCCTTTACTATCACTTGAAACTATCTTCATAGTCCCCATCACACTGGTTCCATCCTTATAAGTAAACGTTCCATCGGACGCTTCACACGCTCCGTGAGATTCATCAATCTTCACTGTGTACGTCCCTGCCGCATAGCTTCGCATCACCGGCAGATAGCTCACGATCAAAAGCAATGCCATAAGAAGCGGTAATAGTCTTTTCTTCCTGTTCATAGCTTTGTTCCTCCTCTTTCTTTTTTTGATTTTATTTCAGCAAAAATACCCATAAACTAAAATAACCATAGCAGATTTTCGCCTGCTATGGTAGTTGACATATGTCTCAAATGCACTAAAAATACGCTATTTTTCAGGGTTCCACCCATAATAGAACTGAATCAGCCCCATACGCGCCTTCGTCGCGGTCTTCTCATTCATATTCGAGATGTGACGATAGATTGCTGCCCGGGAGATACCAAGTGTATGTGCAATATCCTGCACATTTTCTCCTGAAGAAAGCAATGCCCGGAGCACTTCCCGCTCCCGTTCCGTCAAGCTGTATTGTTCGCCGAAGGCTGTGAATTTATCCATCTTGGACAGACCGGCCTGCTTATCCTCCGCTTCCGCTGTCCCGCCTGTCTGTGGCATCAATGCGGATGCCGCAGCTTCCATGCTTCTAAGCTCCATCCCTATCAGAATGTTTTGGTACGAAAACGCCAACACGCTGATCAGGAAAAAGAGAATGACCGCGACAATCATCACTTCATATCGCATAGAAGCGAATCCGCCTGCCAATGTCATGATCATCAGTGCGCATACATTATTCACAGCCCGGCCCAATCCGGCCCAGAGCTTCGGTTTCGCACTATGATAGGAGATATCCATAAATCCAACTGTGAAATATACCGAGAAAAAGCCTGCAGACAGATAAAATACAAGCAGCCCCAGCAGGAACGGTCCGCCAAACCCAATCACGATCACGCAGATTGTAGACAAAAGCGTCACGCAATACATAATCATATGCATCCATCTCCGACCGCGTATATCATACAGAAAGCCAGCCGCAATTCCGCTTAACGCAAGCAACAGGCGCGGCCATTGTCCGATATCCACGCCGCCCGATGCATGCACCGCAGTAACCGCATTGTCAAGCGTTGTAAATACAATCGTCTGGAGAAAGACAATTCCGATCAGCATAATCCCAACGTAAACAGGATATTGTATGTGCTTCTGTCCGGCAGCCTCCTGCGATTGTCCGGCGATGGGATATCCACCCTCCTGATCCTGACATGGAAGACTTCCCTTCCTGCCCGGAGTGCAAAGCACAAACAGCAGATACCCGGTCCCTGCACACAGTGCAACCGCCTGGGTGTGATTTTCATGAATCATATTATTATTCAGAAACTGGAGAAAGATTCCCCCTGCATACGCAAACCCAACACATCTCGCAAGCATTGCACGATCATAAACCGAGTACGCCATCTGGTAATGTACACCAGCCCCAACCACGCCCAGCAGGAAAAACAGTACTCCGCCCGCGATCATCATCTGCACATATCCTGCATGCAGGATAATACAGCCCATGCATCCGGCTCCAATGCCGAACGCAAGCAGTCCGGTTCCCCCGGTCACCCACGGACTCTTATCCGCGAAGAAACCGGAAATCCAGTTGTATAGCAGAAACCCGATTGCGCTTACGCCAAGCATCTGATTCTGCGCACGCACTACGCCTGATGCATCTGTCACGTACATCATACAATTATCAAACAGGTATTCCGTTCCCAGAAATGCGAAGAAAAATACCGCAAGCATGATGATATTCGCATATATAGTTTCTTTTTTCGCATTTGCCATCATCGTTTCTATCCTTCCGGCTTCCCGGTGTTTTATTCCTCTGCACTTTCATCGGCAGCGTCAGTTTCCGTATCATTTGCAGGCGCATCATCCACCGTTTGTTCCGCATCGTTGTCCGTGTCCCCGGATTCCTCGTCCAAATCCTTATCAACCTCTTGCAGCAATACGCTCTCATCATGTGCATGCAGATCTTCTTCCGGCAGGTATGGCTTGAAGCATCTGAGCATAATGTACGCCCACAGATATCCAACCGCGCCGAATCCGATCAGCACATATACAATAATGGAAATAACAATGTCATAATAGAAGCACCATGCAATCACCAGATACGTCAGTAGCAATAAAAGTGTCATCGGGAAATTCTTGATACTTAGCAAAAATGCATTTCGAAGCTGCACCTTCCACGAATTATCGAACTTCGCCTGCAGGGCGAATGTATAGATAAACGTCATAACTGTCAGGGTAAGAAGCACGACACTCACGAACAAAAACGGCTTCGCGAGTACATTTCCGGTTGCCTTCCACTGTGTCATCCAAAACCAGATATCTACCGACAGGATGAAAAATGCGACTAAAAAGAGCAGCCATATACCGGTTGCCTGCTTGAAGTTCTGCTTGAAGCTCCGTGTATAGAACTTCCAGATATAACCGTCATCGCCGGAGATTCCTTTCATCGCTGTATAGTAAAGTGAAGTAAATGCTGCGCCGATCGTGATAATCGGAACGCATGAGAGTACAAACAGAATGGAAAGCACCATCGCATCACCCACTCTGCTCAGCATCCTTATAAATATATTGTCATAGTTCATTCCTGATTCGCCGTTATCTGCCATGTATCCAACACTCCTGTTTTCTTTTTATTTTATCCCACCAACGGACTGCATCCGGTCCGCAGTCGTTTCCGGTATGTTCCAGCGTCGTATCCGCAATCATTTGTACCAAAACCGCACATAATAATTTATGATACCATCTTCGATATTTATTTTCAATTAGATATCAAGTTTTTTACGCCATTTTACTTGACAAAACGCAGTTTTACTTCTAGATTATAGAGAGCGTGAATAAAAAGGCTTATAAACAGAAACACCTACTACATACAGGAGGAATATCATGAAGACACCATTTGTAACGAAAGCACAGATCGAAGAGATCGTAAAGACATACCCGACTCCGTTCCATATCTACGATGAGAAGGGAATCCGTGAAAATGCAAGAAAATTAAAGCAGGCATTTGCATGGAACAAAGGTTATAAAGAATATTTCGCAGTCAAGGCAACTCCGAACCCAACCATCCTGAAGATTCTAGCAGAAGAGGGCTGCGGTACCGACTGTTCTTCATATACGGAGCTTCTGATGTCAGAGAGAATGGGCATCACAGGTTCTGACATCATGTTCTCATCGAACGACACACCTGCCGAGGAATTTGTCCTCGCGAAGAAGCTCGGTGCGAATATCAACTTAGATGATTACACACATGTACAGTTCCTGAAGGATACATGTGGTGTTCCGGAGACAGTATTCTGCCGTTACAATCCGGGCGGAACCTTCTCTATCTCCACAACCATCATGGACAACCCCGGCGATGCCAAATACGGCATGACGAAGGAACAGTTGTTCCAAGCATATACGGAGCTGCGTGACGCAGGTGCAAAGAAGTTCGGCCTGCATTCCTTCCTTGCAAGTAACACGGTCACAAATGACTACTACCCGACCCTTGCAAAGATCCTGTTCGAGGTAGCTGTTGAGCTGAAGGAAAAGACCGGCATCAAGCTTTCCTACATCAACCTGTCCGGCGGTGTTGGTATCCCTTATACACCGGATAAGGAAGGCAATGATATCCTGAAGATTGGCGAAGGTGTACACAAGGTATTCGATGAGGTGCTTGTCCCTGCCGGACTTGGCGATATCAGCCTGTTCACAGAGCTTGGCCGTTTCATGCTTGCCCCTTATGGACACCTTGTTACAAAGGCAATCCACGAGAAGCATATCTACAAGGAGTACATCGGCGTGGATGCCTGTGCGGTAAACCTGATGCGTCCGGCTATGTATGGTGCTTACCATCACATCACGGTCCTTGGCAAGGAAAATGCACCTTGCGACCACACCTATGATGTGACCGGTTCCCTGTGCGAGAACAACGATAAGTTCGCGATCGACCGCAAGCTTCCGAAGATCGACATGGGCGATTATCTTGTAATCCATGACACAGGTGCTCACGGCTTCGCAATGGGTTATAACTACAACGGCAAACTCAAATCCGCAGAGCTTCTGCTGTGTGAGGACGGCAGCGTAAAGCAGATCCGCCGTGCCGAGACACCGGAAGATTACTTCGCTACGCTGGATGGTTTCTGGGATGTAGAGGTGTAAGAACATATAAATAAGAACGTGTAAGACGGAAACACCCCATCGGTCATAGATCGCACCGGTGGGGTATTTTATATTTAAAAAGGAAAGGGTTTTTAATTGTGATTACTTTACATTTTCTATTCCGTCCCCCTGATAGGCGACACGGAATCTGCCATAAGACACATACGTCTTAGCCTTATGTTCCGGATCCAGAGGATCTGTCACGGATATGTAGGTTGCTGTCCCATCTAATATACTATCAAATGCATGGATCGCATCTTCTAAAATATCCGGATAGAGGGAATTGCCGAATCCTCTGAAATCATGATGGGAATTATACATCAAATCATATTTGTCCTTCATGGAACGCAGACGTTCAAGTCCTGCCTTCGCTTCCCGAATCCGTTCTTTTTCCCGTCCCGGCTCCGGAACCGCCAGATAATAGTTGCAGTTGCAGGCATCTCCAAGCAACAGCGTCTTCGTCTTGTCATCCAGAAATACCATCTCGCCAAATGTATGTCCCGGACAGTGATATGCCGTCACCGTCCTGTCTCCAAGCTCGAACACCTGCCCGTCCGTAAGTGGAAGCTTCTCCGGTGTCTTCGGCCATGGCCGCACATCCTCATCCAGATTATAGTCGTAATGTTTATCCGCCCGGTCTGCAATGATCCTTGCATAGCTCTTACGGAAATCCACAGTCGGAAGTGTATTTCCGCTATCCCAGTCCATATCCGCCGGGTGAATATAGATGGAGTCGAAGAATCCGGCTCCGCCAATATGGTCGCCATGGTTATGGGTCGCCACAACATCATACGGTTTATCTGTGATTTTGTTCTCTATGACCCATCTGAGATCCCCGATTCCGGTTCCACAGTCTATCACCAGCGCCCGCGTGCTTCCAACAATCACAAACACACTCACACAGTCAAATTCATCAATCTCGTAAATTCCATCTGCAAACTCATAATACGGTAATTTTCTCGTCACCATGTCTCACGCCTTCTTTCTCTTCTGTCCGCCCTGGTAGCAGTCGATTGCGACTGCAAGAAGCAGAATCAGTCCTTTAATAACACTCTGGAAATTGGAATTAACACCCATCAGCACAAGTCCGTTATCGAGGATACCAAGGATGATAACACCGACAACCGTACCGCTGATTTTTCCTTCACCTCCGGCGATGCTGACACCACCTAAGCAGGCTGCCGTCATACAGTCAAATGCATAGGAGCTTCCTGCGCCCGGCTGCGATGCGTTTGTTCTGGCAACCATGATGATTGCTGCGATGCTGGCTGCAAATCCTGCAAAAGAATACACAAGTACCGTCAGTTTGTTGACATTGATACCTGCAAGTCTGGCTGCTTCTTTGTTTCCGCCAAGTGCATAAATATTTCTGCCAAGGTACGTCTTGTTCATGACAATCCAGCCAAATACGATGAAGATCACAAACAGAATAACCGGAATCGGAACCGGTCCGACATATCCCTGTCCGACTGTCAAAAATGCTTTCGGCATACCGGTAATCGGATAACCGCCGGTGATCAGATATGCCACGCCCTGCAGCACAAGCATCATGGCAAGTGTTACAATGATTGGCGCGATATGCAGCTTGATGGCGACGACACCATTGATGGCACCAAATGCAACACCAAGTGCAATGCCGATAATCACGGCAACTGGAATCGGTAACCCGACATTTACCATACAATAGCCCATAACCATGCCGACGACCGCCATGATTCCTCCGACCGACAAATCCATACCTCCGCCGATCATGACCATCGTAACGCCGATTACAACAATACCGAAAATAGATACCTGACGTAAAATATTAATCAGGTTTGCTACAGATAAAAAGTTCGGTGCAATAATCGAGAAGATAATAACAACAGCCGCCAAAAATACATATATACCAAATTTCTTATAAAAAGTTATAAATTTATTACTTGTTTTTTCCATGTTCCTCGCCTCCTGATGCTAGATCCAGAATATAGTTCTGGTCGAATTCTGATTTCGCAAGCTCTCCGGTCTTCCTACCCTCGTAGATGGTGATAATCCGGTCAGACATTCCCAAAAGCTCCGGCATATCCGAGCTTACCATAATGATTGCCTTCCCTTCACCGGCTAGCTGATTCATCAGTTTGTAAATCTCCTGCTTGGCACCGACATCGATTCCCCGCGTCGGTTCATCAAAGATGATGATTTCACTGTTTGCCGCAAGTGTCTTTGCGATTACAACCTTCTGCTGATTACCGCCCGAGAGATTCTCCACCCTTTGCTCCAGGGATGGTGTCTTGATCTGGAATTTCTCCTCGTAATCCTCGGCAATCCGGTTTTCCAGCTTCTCATCAACAAATGGTCCTTTGGAGATGCCACGCAGGTTATTTACAACGACATTCCATTTGATGCTCATCCGGAGAAATGCGCCATGCGCCTTCCGGTCCTCCGGGATATATCCGATTCCGTGCTGGATTGCCTGTTGACATGTACGGATATTTGTTTCCTTGCCATTTACAAAAATCTTTCCGCTTTCAATCGGATCAGCACCATAGATTACCCTCATCAGCTCGGTACGGCCTGCGCCGACCAGTCCGGCAAATCCAAGGATTTCTCCCCGGTGCAGGGTAAACGAGATATCATGGTCTCCATTTCCTGTCAGATGCTCTACCCGCAATGCTTCCTCGCCGATCTGACTGGTACGCGACGGATACGATTCTTTGAGTTCACGACCTGCCATCATCGTGATCAGCTTCTGCCTGTCGATGTCTTTTATATTTTCTGTTCCGACATAGCAACCATCCCGCATAACCGTTACGCGGTCCGCAAGTTCGAACAGCTCTTCCAACCGGTGTGAGATGAAGATGATCGTCACACCTTTTGCTTTTAATTCACGCACAATACGAAACAGCGTCTCTACTTCGCTGACCGTCAGTGGTGCGGTCGGCTCATCCATAATCAGGATCTTTACATTCCGGCTGACTGCCTTCGCAATTTCGACAAGCTGCTGTTGCGCCGGTGACATCGTCTTTACCTGTCGGGAAACATCAATATCTACCTGAAGGTCATCAAATATTTTCTTCGCACGCGCTTCGCGATCTTTGATGTCGCAGAACGCACCGGGTTTCGTCTTGTCACCGAGAAATACATTTTCCGCTGCGCTTATGCCAGGCACCAGCGTAAATTCCTGATAGATGACCTCGATCCCCAGATCTTTTGCAAGCTTCGGTGTCATCTGGTTGTATTGTTTGCCTTCCAGCTCAATCGTTCCGGAATCCGGAACGATTGCTCCCGACAATACCTTGATCAGGGTTGATTTTCCTGCTCCGTTTTCACCGATCAGAGCGTGGATCTCGCCTTCTTCTACATCGAACGATACATCATTGATTGCGATAACGCCGGGATATGTTTTTACGATATTTTTTACACTCAGTATGTTTTTCACAGAGTTCATCCCCTTTCTAAGAATGCCTCCGATGATTCACCAGAGGCATTCTTTTTGCAATCTTTATTTGTCTGCTTTATAGTAATCTGCGATATTTGCCTTTGTTACTGCGTGGATCGGAGTTTCGATTGCCGCATCAAATGTCTTGCCGTCAACCAACTCCTGGATATATTTCGCTACGACACTTCCAAGCGCCTCGAAGTACATCGTACCGCGCATGCATGTTCCGTCATTGATACCCTTCAAAGCCTGATTTGTACCATCACAGGCGAATACGCCGAAGTTTTCGTTGTCCTTGCCTGCTGCCTTCACTGCCTCAACAGATTCTACCGCTGCCGCATCACCATAGCACACGATTCCGTTCAGGTTCGAATATTTCTGAAGCATCGTCTCTGTCGTTGTTGTTCCGGATCCTACAACATCCTTACCGATATCAACGACTTCCAGAATGTTGACATTCGGAGCTTTCTCCTTGATTGCATCCTGGATACCCTGTCCACGATCCTGCATGTCCTGATTCTGATAGGTTGTATATACTACGATGTTTCCTTCGCCGCCGAGCTGGCTGTTCAGCCAGTCTGCTGCCATATCACCGATCTGTGTTCCGATAGAATACTGGTCAGTTTTGAGCACGAGATCATGTACTGCTGTCTCAACACCACATTCAATAATCTTGACGCCCTTTTCCTGTGCTGCCTTCAGCGCATCGTCACAAGATGTATCGGATACCATCGCTACGATGTAATTACAATTTCCGGTTACCATGTTCTCGATTGCAGATACGGCTGCTGCCGAATCGTTATCGAAGCTTGCAGATACATAATCCCATCCACGGTTGTCACATTCCTCGTGAAGCTTCTCATCGATTCCAATCATAAACTCCGTCTGGAGTGTCGGCGCCAGGAATCCTACCTTTACACCACTTCCGGATGTGCCGCCCTTTCCTGCAGAACATCCTGTCATCATTGCTACTGTCATAACTACTGCCAACAAAATACCAAACAATTTCTTTCGTTTTTTCATAGTCATTTCCTCCTCATTTTCTTTGTTTTTTCTTCCGTCGGATACAGGGAAATGGCAGAAGCACGTCCGGCTTCCGGTGGGATCATTTCGATGTATCTATCTGATGGTTTTATTATATGGAGGATCTGCCCTTCCCACAATCGGACAAGTTTCGGATTTAGGGAGAGGATTTTCAGTTCTTTCTCTCCCTTGCGAAAATAACCACCGCAATTACAAGAATTGCGATTTCCCAGATATAAGAAAAATAGCTGTAAAGAGAAAGCTCCGCTGACAGATTCAGAAGAAGCACCATGGACAGACTGCCCAAAACAGTGCCGCGCAGGTTTCCCTTTCCTTTTAGAAAGTTTATTCCGCCAAGACACGCTGCCGCAATTACCGGATACAGATATCTCCTGCCAAGACCGGCACTGCCGCCATTGGTGATGAACAAAAAGATCAGTGCCACCTGGGCAAATACAATACCACTGATTCCACAGATAATCATGCGGCAGATATCAAAACGGATTCCGCTGTTTTTGACTGAGGTTTCATTTTCTCCCAGCATCCGTACGTATTTCCCATAATATGTATGTGTAAGCAGCAACTGCAGGAACACGTAGATTACAACTGCAATACCGGAAAAAATCATCCAGAACATGTAGGAACCATAATAATCCCTCGGGATCGGTGCCTGTATTGCATCCCCGAACACGGCAGCTATCCCCTGATAGATCTGTTGCAAAATGAAGGTCAGCAAAATAGGGTTTACACGGATTTTTCCGATCAGAAGTCCCTTTGCCATCCCGAACAGCATCTGTGCCAGTATCATAATCGTTAAGCTCACCCAGACCGGAATCCCTGCCCGCAGGCATAGTCCGCCCAGGCATGTCACCATTGCGATTTCCGCCATGAATGCGAAATCTAAAACACCACTCAGCATCTCGAGCGAGAGTCCCATCGTCAACAGTACGATAATCACAAACTGATGCAGTACATAGTCTGCAGAAAGTCTGGGGAACAATACGATAGCAAGAATCAGGATCAACACGATATTTCCGATTTCCATATGATATTTATCATAAAATGACCGCACAGTCTTCAAGCTATCACCTCCAGCCGGTCCGCAACATCCACACAGACTTTACTCTCGTTTTCGAGCAGAAGGACGCTGCTTCCTCTTCCCACGATCTCCCGCAATTCCCGTTTCAGCCATGCGACTTCCCGGACGTTTAGATTTTGCAGCATGTTTTTCAGGATCAGCACACGCGGATGAAACAGCTTATAACGATAGATTCCTATTTTCCAGGCTTCTGTCTCAGGGTTCAGCAGCTCGATGTCCCGCCTGTCCAATCCCAGGAAATTGTCTTCCAATATATACTTTTGCTGCTTCTGATAAAACCCGAATGCTGAACATATGCGCGGATAGGTCGGGAGAAGAATGTTTTCCTCGTTGGTCAGATTCTCGCAGATTTCCGTATGGTTTCCATACTCCATAAGCGCAATCCGGTGCTTCATAAGCTCCTGTATGTTTTTGTAGGCGATGATCTCGTCATCTAACTCAAACCGCGACTGCATGGCATTGGAACGAAGGATGTCCGACCAGACACCATCCACCTGTCCAGGTGTACCGAGTGCCGCAAGGATCTCGCCTGCCCGCATCGAAATCTGCGGCTGCCAGCTGCCATCCCGGAACGTCTCCCACACGAAAAAATCCACCGGCTTTCGCTGTGGTTCCCCGCTGGCATCGCGTACTTCCGGTATGGTGGTATCTGCCGCCTCCAGACCGCGTTTTAATATCTCGTCAATCATCCATGTATCTTCGCTTTGACAGATCTTTTTGTAGATTGTATGATGCCGGAACAAAATCACTTCATCAAAGAAAGGGTCCGTGAAATCTGCCCGATTATCGATTGATATAACCGTAATCCCGTCCTGCTTCAACCGGTTCACAAACTGTCTCAGCTTCCAGCGTTCTTCTCCCGGAAAACACGCCACAATCTCCCGCAAAACAAGAATACGCGCCCCCTGTGTGATGGCGCGTACCATCCCGATCAGAATACGGTCTCCGTTCTTCAGATGGCTGCTATGTTCATCTGCCGCATAAGGCAGATCGTATTTTTCAAGCAGTGCACGTCCCTGTATATGCAATGCCTTTTCATTCAACCGGATTTTACGCAGGCTGTTTCTTCGTAACAAAAAAAGATTCTCGCTGACATCGAGCGAATCCATGTACACCGTGTCTTTGGAGATCACAAAAATACCGGCATCCTCAAAATCCCGTTTTCCTTCCGGCTTCCATGGTTCGCCATCCAAGTAAATCCGTCCTCTTGCGAGCGTTCCTTTCCCCTCGAAAAAGTCCGCCAGTATCTCCTTGCTGTTTTCCACGCCTGCAACTCCCATGCTGTACCCCCGGCAGATAATCAGGTTCAAATCTTCAATCTCATGCCTGCCCGGTCTGCTTATATTCACATGTTCCATCCGAATAATCTCATGTCTCATAATCCATGCCTGCTTTTTCTTTCCTGTTTTTCTAAATCACAGATCGTTTCTGTCTACTTTCTTTGGAAGCCAGATTTCTACATCTGTTCCGATTCCGGTCGTGCTATAGAGACGGAGGCCATAGCGGTTTCCAAATGCGAGCTGGATCCGCTGGTTTACATTGCTCAATGCAATTCCGTTTCCACGCTTCTCGTTCCTGTCTGTTCCATGTGCATCCATCCCCGCTGTCTCTCCGTGTATGCTTCCATCGTCGCCGCTCTCCCGGCGTTCCTCCGTCTGTTCCAGCTCCTGTCTCATAGAGACAAGGGTATCCCAGTCAATTCCTGTTCCGTTATCCGATATGGCAACAACCAGTTCCTGATCTGTCGTATAAATCCGTATTGTCACCTTTCCGTTTTCCGCCTTCGTCTCTAAGCCATGGAAGATTGCATTTTCCACAATCGGCTGCAGCGAAAGCTTGGGAATCAGATAATTCCCGACTTCTTCCCGGTCATCCTCCACATTGATTTCAAGGGCAAATTTATTTTCAAACCGGTAGCTCTGGATCAGGAAATAATTCTCAATATTCCGAAGCTCATCGCGGATTGTCACAATGTTTTCTTTGTTGCTGATGCTATACCGGAAAAAAGCCGCCAGCGCCTTCGCCATACGGGCAATGCTGTCACATTCATATAAAAGCGCCTCACTTCGTATACATTCCAGCGTATTGTACAAAAAATGCGGATTGATCTGACTTTGCAAGGCTGCAATTTTCGCCTGCTTATTCTGTACCTTGACGGAATATTCCTCCCTCAGCTTCTGCTGCACGCGCTGTTTCTCCCGATAGTCATCCTCAAGTTTCTTTATTTTCTTTGTTTGTATCCGATGCATCAAAAGGATTGTCCCTGCCCAGACAATCACCGCACCCACACATATCCAGATTATTTTTCCCATGTTGTGTCCTCGCGTTTCACTGCGTCTGTCAATAGTACAGCTTCCGGTATTCTGCCGGCTTCACACCGACAACCTTCATAAACTGCTGGCTGAAATATTTGGCATCCTTATACCCCACGCTTTCGCCGATTTCATACACCGGAATCTTCGTGTCACGAAGCATCTGCTTTGCTTTCTCCATCCGGATTCCAAGCAGATAGTTCGAGAAGTTCTCACCGGTTTCTTTCTTAAACAGTTCTGAGAAATAATTCGCATTGAAGCCGATGGTGGCGGCTACATCCTCCAGCGTGATCTTCTCTGTAAAATGCTCTTTCATATAGGCGATTGCCTCCAATACCGGCTTGCGTTCACGGTTTTCCCGTTCACTACGGCTCTCTGTGATCACGTGCTGCACCTGACGGATCACATAGTCTCGCAAATCCGCAACTGTCGACAGATTCTCCAACACCTCCTGCTGCACATCCACATCAAATGTATCTGGTATTTCCAGAATTTCATAAGTACTGCGGAGCAGCCATAACCCCATTGCATAAAATTCACTTGCAAAAAGAGCCTTATCGCTTGCCAGCCGGAAGCACTTGTGAATCTGGTACTGACAGGCATCCGGCTGCATTGTCTCAACCGCTTTTGCGAATTCCTCATATTCATTCTGAAAGTCCTTTGGCGAAAATAGAGTGTGCGGCTCCTGACAATATTCGATCCGTCTGCCGTTTCCCTTGAAGAGCCGGCTGGCAGCCGCCTCTTTGCTCATCTCAATCGCAGTACTGATCTGCTCGAAGCTCTCGACTTCACTGCTCACCCCGACAGTAATCCTGTAATGCTGGAAGTTCTCCAGATAATCACTCAGTTCATTGAAAAAATCCGTAATCCGGTTGTCGATATTCTCCTGCTCCGTCTGGAAATAATTTAACAGCACCTGCACGGAATGATTCGACTGCACGGCCGCAATCAGGTCGATGGTGCATGCCGAAAATGCATCCTCTGCCTTCTGCATGATCTTGCGGAGAACAAACTGCATCTGCTGTGTATTCTCTGCGACATCAATATTCCGGTCAAGCTTGAAGGTTAATCCCCGGAAGCACTTGTTCTCAAGCTGAAGTCCAAACTCCGTGTTCGCAGCATCAATATTTTCCTGCTTCTGGCTTAGTATCTGTCTGAGGAATTCTTTGTGTCGCAGATATTTACTATCCTCCAGCTTTTTCTCAATCTGATCCACCTGTTGCTGCTTATCCTCACGTTGTTCTTCTTCCGCGACGATCTTCTGCAGCTGCCTGTTCAGCTCATCCTCATCGATCGGCTTGAGCAGATAATCTTCCACACCATATTTCAACGCTTTCTGCGCATAATCAAAGTATTTATATCCACTGACAACTATAAAATGGCATTTCACGCCCTGCTCGGATGCCTTCTGGATCATTTCCAATCCTGTCAACACCGGCATCCGGATATCCGTGATCACGATATCCGGCGATTCGGACAGGATCTTCTCATACGCTGTCTGCCCATCTGTCACAAGTCCAATACAGGTCAGTCCCAGCCGATCCCACTGTATCAATCGTTTCACAAGCTGTCCCACTTTTATCTCATCATCTGCAATTAATACCTTTCGCATTCTGTTCATGTTACTCACCTCTGTATGTACCGTCTTATGCTATCTTATACTATCTCGTACCATTGCTTGCTAAGGTTAGTTTATCATGATTCATACTTTGGAACTATCTGCTTTTTGTTATTTTTAACAGGTTTTTGTGCATGATTCGCGGTTGGTTATTCTATAATGCCGCGCTCCTTACTTCTTCGTCTTTATCATACACGCACACGCCATTCCGCGCAGAATCCTCAACATAAGATCTTACCAACTGCTCGTTGAATAGAATATCTGCATTATAATTCGTGATTGCATCTGTCCTGTTTGAGCAGAAGGGCTGCAACACCCGGATTATGTCTTGCCCTCCTGAAATATTCTCTTTCATCCCCGCGCTTCTTTGCTACTTTCGATTCGTGCATATCCTCATCCATCCTTCTTTACCATTTCCAATACAAATATCTATATGTGTCTAACATACTTTCATTCTTCGGCAATAACCTGCTCCAGAGTGTCACTATCCTGTGGTACAAATTTGAACCAATAATCATCATATAACTGGCGCCCTTCGCTAATTCTGAAGATTTCTGCTCCTATCGGTCTTATACCGGCACGTACACATTCGGATAATAAATTGTGTCTGTTATCATCAGGTAACCGGCTTAATAACCATTCGTGGATATTTCCTGCCGTTATTTGTTTCTGGGATTCATCCCTATATTCTCCCAATATATCTTCTTCGCTATACTTCTGTAAATGTACTCGTTGTATAAGAAGAAGCGCGCTGATGCGCGCGTAGGTCATCACGCTGACGCGTGGTGACAAAAATCAAAAGCCACATGTCCCGGATAACATCGCGGTTGCAAATTCTTCAGCACATTTTCCCTTTTAGTATTCGGGCTCATCATTTCCTAAATTCTTACTGTTAATCATTTTTGAAAAAGTCCTTGACATGCTTAGTTCAATTATGCTAGTCTACAACCAAAGCATAAGTTTCATATAGTAGTTGTTAGACAGCTACTTTCTACGAATAGTCAAATTATTTATTCTTGAACATTCATGCTTTTAAATTCAATTCATTTAATTTAAGATGCAGGGGTATTCAAGGAAGGTAGTTTAAGTCTATGTTTGCAGATGGATTTCTCCTGCGAAAGCCAAAGGAGGACGAAATATGGCAAACAGAGAGTACAAAAGTGATGTGTTTAGTATGTTGTTGGAGGACAGAGCGCGAGCGTTGGATGTCTACAATGCGATGGCGGGAACGGCGTACACGGATCCGGAGATTATCGAGATTCATACGCTGGAAAGCGGTGTATCACTGACCGTGCACAACGATGCATCGTTTGTGGTGAGCATGGATTCGGTTCTGAATATCTATGAGCATCAGTCAACGTATAACCCAAACATGCCACTTCGGGAACTGATTTATTTTGTGACAATCATCAAGAAGCTGGTCG
>ERZ1026868.427-NODE-427-length-28034-cov-26.796597_pt1 | contig 28034 bp, 36 predicted proteins | sample MGYA00380164_ERZ1026868 | MGnify/ENA primary metagenome ERZ1026868 (study PRJEB33269, sample SAMEA4719800) | human gut metagenome | biome: human-associated habitat; feature: organic feature; material: feces | place: Cameroon | collected 2013-10 ...
ATTAAAAATCAAAGTGAAAAATGAAAAGCAGTAAAGACATCTATTTGGCTGTCGGCGAGCGTCTGTTGGCTCGCCGCCAAGAACTGAATCTGACCCAGAGGGAGGTCGGAGAACGATTGGGAATTGGCTACAACCCGATTCTTAAATGGGAAAAAGGCAAAATGGGCATGTCCGTGAGAACGCTCAAAGCTCTGTGCGATGCCTTGGAGATGCCCATCGAACTCGGAGGGAAAAAGCTAAAAGGGAAGTAATTTCCGATTTTTTTCTCGGTGAGTATCAGAGAGAAAGTCAGAGATTTACAATATTTAACATGCAAAGACTTGACAGGAGTGGTGTTTTGGTTGTACTTTTGCGGTGCTAATCATTCAATCTTCATATAAAAAGAAGAATATTTTACAACAAGATAAAGGCAAGCCCGCCATGGTGGCAGAAACGGAAACGTCTGCAACCCCAGAGATTGGATGGATTAGCACACCTACAGCGGGCGTTGCTTTTTATCGCAATTCTTATAATATGTTAAACAATAAGAATGCAGGCAGGACAGGAAGTCTTGCAATGGTCACAGTAGACCGCAACCGCTTTGCGGCGGAAATCCTACGCGGAAACGCAAGAATCAACATGACACAGATGGCGAAACCCTTCGGAAGGTCAAAAAGACCAGTTGATTGGCTAAAAACCACAGAGGCAAAGGATTACATCAAAGCGGTTTCCGTGGTGAAGAAATGCACCACGGCTGATTTAGTGGAAGTTAGGCAGGGAGGCTCTCCTGACAAACAAGGCACATGGTGCAATGATTATCGGATAGCGTTGCGGTTTGCACAGTGGCTGAGTCCGGAATTTGCGGTGGCGTGCGACGATGTTCTCATCCGTATGATGTTCGGCGATGCAGTCTTTGCAGAGGCTATCAACGGCGTAGAGCCTGTGATAGTCGAAGGCAAGACATGGTACAACTACCGAGATGCGATGGCGAGCTTCGGACGAAGCCGCAAGAACAGTGCATGGCGGCGAAAGAAAGCATGCCCTCACTGCTTCATGAAGCTCTACGGACGGAACTTCATCTCAAGGGATTACTTCCTCGCGATGCAGGCGTATTACAAGTGGGTCGAACGCAGCCGTCAATTAGAGTTGCCTCTCGACAGAAAGGAGGGCGGAATATGTTAAGGAGGGAGAATGGAAAGCTCGTAATTGAGATGGAGACAGGGGATGCGGCATTCGAGACATGCTCGCTGATGCACAATATAGTCTATGCAATGGGTGCGATAGACAAGGAACTTGTGAGCAATGGCACGGACTGCATATCTTCGCTGTGCCAACTGTTGGCAGCTATGCTGCCGAGCGAGGAAGATATGAGAACTATCTTCGAGGAGCGGGACAGGAAGTAATTGCCGCAATTTTTTCTCGGTGAGTATCAGAGAGAAAGGGTGTGTAGTAGTAGTACACACCCTTGGCGAAAAGGCAGGAAAAAATGAATTTCCTGCCTTTTTTTGAGGAAAAGGCTTGCGGGAAAGAAAAATTGTTGTATCTTTGCAGGCAGATGGGGGGAAGATACGTAAGATACATACCCTCGCCTGCAAGTAAAAAGGGAGTGTTTCACTCCCTTTTTATTTTCTCAAAATCGTTATCGTCAAACAAAACCAACACCTCTTCTATTTCGAGATTTCGGGGGTCATTTCCCATATTGTTATTTAGATATCTGATTTTGTTTTTGATGTAGTTTATCGTTTCTTGTTTTTTTACTTCAACATCGAACCTAATTACTATGTAATGGGCTTGTTTTCTCCCTCTTCTAATACTATCTTCTATCGAACGTAACGTTCCTTCGGAGTTGATTTTGAATTCCAGCTCGATTCCGAGACTCATGTTTATCGCGTCCGCTGTTTTTTTTGATTGCTGATTTACGGCTTTCTTAAGATACAATTCCCAGCCAAAAGTGTTAGCCAAGAATTCGGCTGTTTGAATGTTATTCGTAAGTTCTTGATCCCCTTGCCTCTGATAGACAACCAATCCCTTCTCTGTTGGGAATATTACCTCCATATCCGTTACTACATCTGTTACTTCTTTTTCTGCCTTATAATATGGGTGTTTGGGCGGGAAAATCTTCTGATCTTTGCCCGGATTGAAACGAAAAATTTGTGCTTTATTTTGCCCTTTTGCGTTGGGCTGAAAAGTTGCAGCACGTCCCCGTTGGATTGCTTCTTCGGAATTGCTCTCGGGATAGCGTTTTGGGTTGACCTGAACGACGGAGCAACGGCAATTCCATCCCAGCGGAACGTAGTACTCGTCCCAGAACTTATCGCTCGGCGGCAAGGTTATACCGTCGAGAAGGCGGTGCTGCTCCCGCACACGTTCGTCCTTTGCGGTGCGGTACTGCAATAAGAAGTCGTCGCCATCGGCGGCAAACTCCTGCCAGCGTGCAGCAGCCTGCGACGAAGCAACAGCGAAGTTGTATTCGGCTTGCAGATATGTCTTGTTGTAGTTTTTATCGATTTTTTGAATGTCGCTTAAAAAGCGATTAAAGGGCTTTATCTGCCCGCTCTCGTCCCGCAAGAGTGCGGAGGCTTGCCGCAATTCCGTGTGGGTCTTAAAGCCGCTGAACACGAATACATTGTCTTGCAGATACATTCGCATTGCGGTCGGAATCTCGTTGTCTTTAAGCCCGTAATCGACGGCTTCGGAGAATGCTTTATAGGTTTCGTCAATCAATGGCTTAACCTCCTTATCCGTCAGGTACTCGGCTTTGTACTCTCCTTTGCGGTGTATGTACGCCGCCGCCTTGTTAAAGGCATCGGAGATACGATGCCATATCTTATCCGAGATTTTGTAACGGATAGGCTCGTCGGTCAAGTCATCATACAGGTAGCTGATGGCAGCGTCGAGAGCGTCGAGGTAGCTCCTCTCCTGCTCCCTCCGCTGCCTTAGCCGAAAAAATCAATCTCCTTGCTATTCCGCAAGCCGAAGCCTGCCTGCTTTGCCGCCGTTACCTCGATGCCGAATTTTTCTTTAAACCATTCAGGGTCAATGTCGAAGTACGCCGCCGCCTGAATGGTCTGAGCGAACAGCTCGGAGTTATCCTCCTGCTGAATAAATTCAAAAGTGCAATTCGTCGGCAAACCCAGAGCCTCCAACGCCGGCAAAACAACGGCGTTGATGTGATTGGTAACGTACTCCTTATCCGCGTCGATGATGTCTTGCAGCAACTCTTGCGAGGACTGCTCCTTTGCATTGCTGCCGTATGCGGTGTCCTGCCCTACCATCGCTCCGCAGATAAGCAACGAAATCTCGCTCTTACAGAGGTTTATAAGATTTGCATAAACCTCGCCGTTAGTTGCGTTGGTGGAGGCGAAGCCCATTTCGTCGTCCAAGTCGAGGACGTAGCTTGCTCCGGAGCCTATATTCGCCAATGCCTGCTCGTACTTCTGAACCAACTCCTTGTCGTTTGTGTTTGTTTTAATATATCTCGGAGGCATGCCGTATATTTCGCATAACTCCGACCAGCAGGACTGAGCGAACCGCTTGAATAGGACGTGCGGTGCAGCCTGCACCAGCAAGCCGTTATCTTCGTGGTTGAACTCCAAGAGGGTTTTTCCGTATTCGGGTAATTCCCTATAAGAGAGTGCAGAACCGAGGAGAGGGTCGGCATATAGCAGGTGGTTCTTCGGGTCTATATTCCGCCTGTCGATGGGCGTAAGGCTTCCGTCAGCTGTGTCAAGCAGCACCATGGAATAACCGAAGAACAGACTATCCAATGACTGCTCGATGAGGGACTTAACAGTCTTGTCGAAGTCCTGTGCGTCTATCTCCTTTTCGCCTTGAAGAAGTCGCCAAGGCAAGCCGAGAGTTTTGTTCTTTCTCAATGAAATCTGCGATTGCAGGTGAGCGTCGAACATCAGGCTCTCATATAATTCTTGCAGTTTTATCCATTTCGGGGTAAGTGCAAGCGTCTGATTGATGGCGAGTTGCCAATCATGAATATCCTTACGCTCGAACTGCTTCCGCAGAATTACCAAGCGTGTCGCTATATCGTTGTTTTTTCTCTCTCTTTTTGCCATGATTATACGTAATGGGTGAATTTAGGATTTGAATTTATTCTTAGCGAGCCGCCTTGCGGATTGCCCTCCGCATCGAGGGCGGCAGGCAAATCAAGCATGAGGCTGCCCTCCGCAACCTTGGTCAGATAGCTTATGGCGTCATTGTATTGTTCTCTGTATCTGTCGTATAGCATATCGACATTCGCCAGCTTCACAATTCGCCATACTGCAATCGACTTGCATAAGTCGAGAATAAGAGGGTTGCGGTTCTCGCCCTCCTCGGCGAAGACCGCCTGCACATCGTACCTGCCTGCAAGGTAGGATTTCACTTCGGCAATCGCCGCGGAAATCGCCGTCTTGACGACGGAGCTGTCCTTCTCCGTAATCTGGCAGAGTTGGTAATCGTAGATGTGCGTATTCAATTCGTTGGTCTTTAAGTACATATCCTTTATTTTTTTTAGAAAAGTCGTGAATGTTTCCGCTTCTCCACCATGGTGAGATTGGTGGAGTTGCAGTCCTTGCGTTGGAGGAGGAAGATAGCTCCCTCCAAGGCGTCAGGTGCGTCGTCATGCACCTTGGAGCCTCGCTGGAAGAGAAGGAGTTGCTCAATGAGAACCTGCATTCCCGCACTGTCCTTCTCGTATTGATTGAAGAATATAAGCCCCTGACTGAAAAGAGGTTCGAGTGCTTCGATACGTGCGAACTTGTCAGGCTTCTTGCGGCTGTCGCCCCGCAAGGCGATGATGTCGCCCTTGGCTTCGCCGAACTTACGGAAGTCGTCCAAGTGCATGGATTGGATGAAGTTGCTTTCCATATAGTAATATACCGTGCAATCCTCTACGTATGAGCGAATCGAGTACAACCACTCGTACATGGTGGAGACGCTCTCCTGTGCTGCGAAGACCTTCAAGACGTGGAAGTACCCCTCCTTGGTCTTACCTACCAAGACGGTAGCCTTATAGTCGTTGTTCGAGGAGTTCTTGAAGCTCGGGTCGGTGTAGCAGATAAGGCGGGTGTATCGCCTGAATGGCAGAGGCTTAGTATATTGAATTGTCTCCGCCTTGAAGACAGCCCCCTCCGTAATGGGATTGTTCATATACTCCTTCTGAAAGGAGCGTTCGCCTTGTTCAAGACGCAGTGCTTCAATCTCCTCAATGGTTTGGGCTTCGCTCCATGAGGGCTTGCCGTTGCGGTCGATAATATTAACTCGTGTATGCTTGTAAGTCTTGTTCGCCGCAAGATTGGCAAGCACTGAACGATTGCTTATGCGGTTACCCACAAGAATGAAACGTCCTCTACCTACCTGCATGGTTCCGAACAACGCCTCGTTAACCCAATCGGTGAGCAGGGACACACGTGCTTCGTTGCGGCAGAGCTCGTCATCGTCTATATCGTCGATGATTATATAGTTAGGCCTTAAACCTCTGTACTTTACACCTCTCGGGCTTTGCCCACGTCCGCAGGAGCAGAAGAAGGAACCGTTCGCAAGAACCAATTCGCCATCGGTGGAAGATAGAACCTTCATATCTTCCTCGTAATCCTGCCTTAACAGTTCATTAGTAAGGAGTTCGCCCTGCAATTCGGATAAAAGCCGGTCTGCCATCTCCTCGCTCTTGGAGACAAGAATAAGGCACAGCTTCTCCTTATGGCAGAGGAGCAGCCAGAGGGGAATCATCAGCGACATATTGGAGGACTTGGCAAGCCCTCTCGCCCACTCATAGACGGCACGTAATCGCTTGTTCCTCAATATCTCATTCGCCGCCTTGACATGGAAGGAAGCGGAAGGAGCGGTAGCAAGGTGGGGGAAGTAAGTACTGCAGAAGAAGGCGTAATCTCTCCTTGCCCTGCTTATCCTCTCGCCCTTGGAAGCGGTGGATAAGGCGGTTGCGGAGAAGCCCTCGGATAGTATGAGTTGCTTTCTCGCCTGCCATGCCGCAATCCAATCCTGTGCTTTCTTTCTATTCATTGGCAAGGCTTTTTAGGAAGTCATCCTGCATTCCGACGACGATTTTCAAAACTTGTGAGTTGATTTCGGAATCCCTGCCTGCCTGCAATCGCATATAATCGATGAACTTAACCATTACCTGATGGTAGTCGTTGATGGTCAAGGCTGCACGGTTCAGCTCTCGAAGTTGCTTGCAGTACTTCGCAAGGCTGTCCGCGGAGAGTTCTCCGTTGTCTATATCTGAATTTATCTTGCTTAATATCTTGGGTACGAGGGTGTCAACGCTTATTGCGATAGCCGCCTTCTCCTGCTCCCATGCTTCCTTCTTCGCCCAAGCCGCGATGGTGGAAGCGGGAATGTCAAGCATTGCGGAGATTTCTCTTTGGGTTTTGCCTCCTCTGATATACAAGTCCTTGACCGCTTGTTTCGTTTTTTCGGAATATTTCATGTTGCAAAATTCTTATATTATCGGGTAAAAGGTATAAAATTACTTGAAATTCAAACAAAATCAAGCAGTTACGTAAAATCCGTACTAATTTTGCCGCATGAAAAAAAATGAAAAGCTGACATTTGTTCTTTCCGATGAGAGTGTGAACTCTCATGGTACTTGGGTGCGGACGAGTGGAATCAAGCTCGACCGCTTCAAGGCCAATCCGGTGATGTTGTGGGCTCATGATGATTGCCTCCCGCCTATCGGAAAGTGGGAAAATATAAGAGTGGAAGAAGATAAGTTACTTGCGGATGCTGTGTTCGACGAGAATGACAGCTTGGCGGCTGCAATCAAAAGCAAGGTGGAGCAAGGCTTGTTAAAGGCTTGTTCGATAGGCTTTTACGCCACGAAGTACAGTTCGGATAAGGACGACATAAAGCAGGGACAGAGGTATGAGACGATAGTGGAGAGCGAGTTGTTGGAAGCGAGTCTCTGTGCTATCGGCTCGAATGCGAACGCAATGGCTCTTTACGACAGGGCAGGCAAGCGAATCAATCTTGCTGCTCCGGAGGATTACGAGGCTTGCGGATTGAGAGAATTGAAAAATCTTAAAAACAAGAATATGAAAGAATTGGAAACGGAAGAGCTGAAGGCGAAGTACGAGGCTCAAGTGCAGGAATTGGCAGAATTGAAAGCCTACAAGGAGAAGATGGAGCAGGAATCCAAGGAGAGGAAGAAGGTTGCTGTCGAGGCATTGGTTGCGGCAGGCATAGAGAGCCGCAGGATAACGAAGGAGAACGCGGAAGTGTGGAAGCAACTTGCGAATGATAATTACGAGAGTGCGAAGATTGCATTGGAGGCGATTGTGCCGAACACCCGCATAGAGGAGTTCTTGAAGAATGGAAAAAAAGATGCTTCGGAGTTCGCGGGCAAGAGTTGGAGAGAGCTTGACCGCACAGGCAAGTTGCAAAGCCTCAAAGAGAGTGATATAGAGTTGTTTAAGTCCTTATATAAGGCGGAGTTCGGAACTGAATACAAGGGATAGAGATATGGCATTGAACAAGGAAATATGGATTAACGATATTATCGAGGGCTTCTTCCCCGATAATCAATTCGTGAGCAGGAGTGCAGACCACTCCTTGTACGTGAACAACAAGACAGTACACGTACCTAATGCAGGCTTACCGCCTGAAATAAAGAAGAATATAGGCACATTCCCCGTAACAGCTGCAAAGCGTACGGATAATGATTTGACCTATGATATAGACACGTTCTATTCCGTGCCTATACATATACAGAATTCGGAAGTGGTTGAGTTGTCCTACGACAAGAGGCAATCGGTTCTTGCACAGATGAAGGCGGAGTTGCAACGTGCGGTGATGGAGGCGGTTTTGGCGTCTTGGGTGCCTGCGTCGCCTACCGTATTGGCGACTACGGGAGAGGCTGTTGTGTCTCATATTCCGACAGCAACGGGCAATCGTAAGAAGTTGACAATAGAGGATATAAAGAGTTTGAAGCTGATATTCGACCGTCAGGACATACCGTCGGACGGCAGATATATATTGCTCGATTCCGATATGTACAATGAGCTGATGGGCGAGATGACGAATGCAGCAGTGCTTAACTTCTTGGCAGGGGCGAACCCTGAGAACGGAGTGATTGGTACATTCATGGGCTTTAACTTCTACTCCCGCAGCAAGGTCTTGAAGACTACCGCGGCAGGTGCTTTCAAGGAATGGAGTGCAAGCGGTGCAGCTACCGACTCCGCGGCTGGATTGGCATGGCATCAGTCGAGCGTAGCGAGAGCGATGGGTGCGGTGGATTTGTTCGAGTCTTCGCAAGACCCGCTATATTACGGAGACATAATGAGTTGCAGCATGCGTGCAGGCGGTCATTGCGTCCGCAGCGACAAAAAAGGCGTTGTCTTGCTATACCAAGGCACCGCAGAATAGGAGGCGATAATGTGGGAGGTGATTAGTAGCTTGATTAACTTGCTCTTGGGTGGCGGCTTGCTTGCAACGCTCGCCACTCTGAAGGCAACGAGGCGAAAGGCTGATGCAGAGTCGCAGGAGAAGTATATGGAGCTGTCAAAGCTATATGTCGACGAGTTTCAAGCGAATATCGCCGCCCCTCTACGAGAGGCTGTAAATGAAAGTAAAAAGGAGACGGCTTCGCTTAAGCGAGAAACAGCCAAACTTCGCAAAGTCATCGAGAAGAGCAAGGCTTGTACTTATTCCAATGATTGCCCTGTGCGTCACGAGTTGCACAAGCTCGAAGATTGCGAGCAGGGAGAGCAAGGAGGAAGTGCATGCGAGACATAGCGAGGTAATAAGGGTTGATTCATTGGTATATCGAGACTCTGTGATATACTCTCTTCGGAACGATACCATACTGATAGAGAGGATAAAATACAGAGACAGGTTCAGGATAGACACGGTGAGGCTGTGCGACACTGTAAGGGTGTCGGAAATAAAAAAAGTGGAAAAGGTAAAGAGGGTGACGGATTGGCAGAGAGTGATTTGGTTTTGCGGGTTCGTCGCCCTTATTTCGTTAATAATCAGAATAATAAGAAAATGCAGAGTTTTGAGATAATCAAAGGACAAGGGGGAGTTCCCAAGGATTTGGAGGGGAGAGACCATATATGCGGAATGCTGTTCTTTTTGCCTGATGATCAGTTGAATCAGGTGAGCGGAAGCATGGTGCGTGCGTTCGCTTCCTACGAAGATGCGTTCGCGGCTTACGGTGCTCAAACCGGTGCGGGCTTCAAGGTTGCCTTGTATCATATTAAGGAGTTATTCCGCATGCAACCGGCTGCGAAGGTGTGGGTCAAGATTGCATCCTGCGGTTCTGCGTCGCCGTACGATGATGCCGACCTTACACTCGTCAAGGATTTGCAGGCTGCGAGCGGCGGGGAGTGCCGTCAAATCGGCGTGTGGAACGGCTATGCAACCGGCACGATGGGAGATGTGCAAGTCTTACAACAGGCAGCTACCGCCTTGGAGACGATAGGCACGCCGTGCAGTATCTTATACGCTTCGGGTGGCACGACGACCGCATGGGCTAATGCAGCAGGAGTATTTAAGCGGACAGCAGGTTACTGCAACGTGAGTTGGGTAATAGGTCAGGATTTGACCGTCGTCGGCGAGGCGGCAGGGCTTGCCTCGCAAAGCAATGCACCTGCAATCAGTGCATTGGGTGCAGCGTTGGGCTGCGTCGCTCTCGCCGCAGTCAATGAGAGCATTGCGTGGGTTAGCAAGTTCAACGTGGGTTACGACAAGGTGGGTTTTGTCGATAAAAAGACCAATGCACAGGTCGGTTCTGCTGCCCTCGACACCCTCGACACTAAGGGCTTTATATATCTAACGACATACGACGGCTTGGCAGGCAGCTATTGGCAGGACAGCCACACAATGGACTTGGCGACAAGCGATTACAACAGCATCGAGGCGGAGCGGGCAATTGATAAAGCGTGCAGAGGAGTGCGTACTTATCTGCTCCCTTATCTCGGCTCGCCGGTGTACCTGAACACCGACGGAACGCTGCGTGCCGACAGCTTGGCAATACTTAAAAACGTTGCCTCGCAGGCATTGGAGCAGATGGAACGTGCCGGTGAATTGAGCGGCTTCGCCGTCGAAATCGACCCCGAACAAAACATATTAGCGAACTCGACCCTCGAATTCGTGATTAAAAACGTTGCGGTCGGAGTGATGCGACATATCAAGGTTAAGATAGGTTATACCACAAGCATAGAATAAGGAGGTAAAATAATGAATAACAACGGAATACCCTACATTAACGGGGAATTGTACCATTGGGCTCAGATTAAGACCAACATCGCAGGAGTAGCGGTTACAGGTATTACAGCGATAGAATACAAGGAGGAGCAGGAAACGACAACCATCTACGGCAGTGGCCGTTACCCGATAGGTTACGGCAAAGGCAGAATTACACCATCGGGAAGCATCACCCTCTTGGAGGACGAGATAGCGAGGTTACGACTTGCCGCACCGAATGGCAGATTGCAAGATATTGCACCCTTTGACATCGTTGTGTCATATCTGCCGTCGAACACGGCAAAATTGCAAAATCATGTAATCAAGAATTGCCAATTTACCAACGACGGCGTAACAGCAAACGAGGGCGACACATCGCTATCGCAACAGCTGACGATAGTGTTCTCGAATATTAAATGGCGTGATTAACAACAGATTAAAAAGGGATTAAATGAAAGCAACGGCAGAACAAGTACAAGCGTGGAAGACGAAGTACGATTGCAAGATTTTTGAATTCACAGCCCACAAGGAGGGCTGCGAAGATAAGAGAGCGTACTTTCGCTCCATCACTCCGGAGGTCTTGGAGGCGTGGCAGCAAGTCCGCAAGACGAGCAGCCTGCAAGCAGATGACATAATTATATCTAATTGCTGGTTGGCAGGCGACGAGGAGATACGTACCCGCAACGAGTACAAGCAAGGATTAAGGGATTGGTTAGGCGTTCTCTTGGATAAGGTAGAGGGTGAAATGGTGGAGCTCTAAGCCTCACTCGGATAGGAACTAAGCAGACGGTGTACGAGGAGATGAGGAAGATGCAGGCAGTGGTGAGAGTGATGTGCGGTTACAACGATTCGACATTGCGTGCAATGGGTTGGAAGGAATTGGCAAGAGCGTACAACGATTGCGTCTGGGTGAGGGATAACACAAGGCGAGATGGCTAAAACTCAGGAGGTAGTATATAAGATTAAGGTACTCGACGTTGCGAGCGGCAAGCTCAAAGAGTTGCAAGTGTCGATGGAGGGCGTTGGCAAGAAGGCTAAGCAGACCGACAACGAATTGCACAAGCTCGGCAAGCGATTGAAGTGGCTCATCAATGGAGGCATCACCGCCACGACCATCGGCGTGGTAGGCGGTGCAATCTTCGGCGTTGGCAAGGCTGCTGTATCGGCAGCAGCCCAAATCGAAAAGTACAACGCTACATTGGAGACCATGCTCGGAAGCAAGAGTGCCGCACGAGACCGCATGCAGGAGTACATGCAAATCGCTAAGACTACGCCTTTTGAATTGACGGAAGTCGTCGAAGCCGGTAACCAACTGCAAGCTCTGGGCAGGTACAGCGAGGACACGCTGACCATGCTCGGAGACTTGGCGGCGGCAAGCGGTAAGCCCTTTGAGCAGGTGATGTCCGCGTACTCCAAAATGGCAAGCGGACAAAAGGGTATAGCCGTCGACATGTTCCGCGACCTGCTAATCACGACGGACGATTGGACTAAGGCGACAGGCAAAGGCAAAGCGGCAAGCGGAGAGATGCTTGCAACGACGGAGGAGTTGCTCCAAGCCCTCCCTAAGGTGATGAAATCAAAGGGTTTCTTTGGCTTGATGGCGAAGCAATCCGAGACGACCGAGGGCAAGATTGCGAACCTCGAAGACGCTATATTTTCATTGCGGTCGTCTGTCGGAGAGCGACTTACGCCGACGGTTAAAGGTGTGGTCGGAGCGATGGAGGGCTGGGTGAGTTCGATGGATAGAGCGATTAGAATACCAATCGAACAGAAGATTGCAGCAGAGCAGGCACAGCTCAACATATTGGTCGAGAGGCTGATAGATGCCAACGACAATGAGGAGCAACGCCGCTCCATCATCGGCGAGTTGCAGAGAGATTACCCCGAATTTCTGAAAAACATAGATGCCGAAAAAGCCTCGACGGAAGAGTTGCGAGCCGCACTGAAATCTGCTAATGGCGAGTACGAGAGGAAGATACGTCTTGCTGCGTTCTCGTCGCAGTTGGAGGAAGCAGATGAGGAGGCAGCAGACGCGATGAAGACACTCGTTAAAAATGAAACCATCCGCAAAGCCCGCGAGGCTAATGTCGCAAATTACAAAGAGTGGAATTCGCTTTTTGGCACGGGATTCCGGAATAATATGGGAACAAAAGGCAAGTGGGGGAAGGACTCGAGGTATGGGTACTACTACATGCAAGGCGGGACGAGAGTCTATCTGAATGAGGCTAATCAGAAGAGAGCCACGCTATTGGAGGCTAAAATTCGCGGGAATGAGAAGTTAATAGACGATAACACCGGTTGGTTCGGCAACGGCTCGGATTATAAAGCCAAACAGAAACTCGAAGAGGCTAAGGCTAAGAGGGAATTTTTGGAGGGCATGATGGACGGTGAGCAATCTATGGACGAGGCAACTTCCTCCGCTCCCGCTCCGTCTTCTTCTTCCGCAGTTGCGGGGAGCGGAACGACGGGAGGCGGAAGTCGTGCAAGCGGCACGACGATAGGCGGTTCCGGCGGAGGAGGAAGCAGGAGCGTTGTAACGAATATAGGCACATTGGTGGGCAAGTTGGAGATACATACTACAACTTTGAAACAGAGTGCGGCGGAAATTAAGGCGATAATGACACAGGTACTGACGGAGGCAGTTAGCGAGATATGAATGAGGGCTTGGAATTAGCAGTCAGAGGGGTGGATTACGCCGCGGTGAAGGCGGCGAATATGAGAGGTCTGAGCATAAGGGTAGGTCGGCAGAACGATTACGCTCTTGCAGGCGTGGAGGGTGCTGACAGGCAGGAGGTGCTTTGTCTTCGCGGCAGGAGCGGAAGCGTGGAATTGAACTGCGTCATGAATTGCAGCCGCTCGAAGAACATCGTTGCGACGGCGATTAACGGAATGAGCGGCACGATTAAGGAGTTCGTAAGCGAGGGGGATGTGCAGATAGGCTTGGAGGTAACTCTGCTCTCGACTGACGGGAGCTATCCCGCTGAGCAGGTGGAGAAGTTGTGTTCTCTCTTGGCGGAGGACGAGGCTCTGATGGTCGGCAATCCGACATTGAACGACGTCTACGGAGTGTCGCGTGCGGTGGTGAACTCTTGGAGCATGACGCCGACGAAAGCGTTTAATTATCAGACGGTAAGCGTTCAGATGGTGAGCGACGAAGCCTATGTAATCATGGAGGAGTTGGAGGGATGATTCGTCTGTGTTGCAGGGTGGAAATCCGCCGTGAATGGTTAGATGATGAGGGCTTGCTCGGGGCTTCGACCTGGACGGTGGAGAAAGTTGAAAGCATAGAGATTACGGGCGACGGGGATAGCTTGCAAGATACTTGCGTCATCAAGCTCCCGAAGAATGCGAGATGGGGGGTATCCGGCTCGGAGATACCTATTCGCAGGGGGGATAATGTGAGGGTATGGCTCGGTTACGACGGAGTTCTGAAGCTCAGGTTCGTGGGCTACGTCAAGGAGGTTGCGGCGAAAACGCCGACAGTGATTACCTGCGAGGACGAGATGATGAGATTGAGGCAGAAGGCAGCGAAGCAGAAGATGTACAAGTCCGTGACGCTCTCGCAACTCTTGGACGAGCAGTTGGAGGGCATGGATATAGTGCGTTATGACAGGGAGAGCGAGGCGGAGGTGCAGTTGGGTTGCTTGCGGATAGAGGCGACGACGGTAGCGGGGGTTCTCTCGGAACTCAAACAGAATTACGGGATTACGAGTTGCTTCGCCTTGGTGAATGAAGTGCCTACGCTGTATTGCTTCACGGTTTTGCCGCAGTTGCGGAGAAATGCAGGGAGATTCGAGGAGGGCGTGAACATCATAAGCAATTCCTTGGAGTACAGGCGGAGCGAGGACGTGCAGGTGAAGATTAAGGGTGTCTCCATACAAGAGGATAACAGCAGAATCGAGTACTCGGAAGGCGAGGGAGAGGAAAGGACGATATACCGCTACGGATTGAACATGAACGAGTTAAAGATTGCGGTGAAGAACGAATTGAAAAGGGATAAGTGGAGTGGCTTGCAGGGTGATTTTGAGACTTTCGGCATGCCGAGGGTGGAAAAGATGGATGTGTTGGATTTATATGCCGCGGGTACTCGCGGAAGGTACAGGGTTAAGGGTGTGAATGTTTCGTTCGGGAGCGGCGGATACAGACAGAAGATACAGTTGAAGGAGAGGCTTGTGGAGTTATGAACATAGACGAAGCAATTAAGAAGATGAGCAGGCGTGCCGCGGCTGCGGATATAGGCAAGGCGGTGAATGTGCGGGAGGCAGAGGAGTTGTGCGATGTGGAGATTTCGGGCAAGGCTTCCGCCGTGAATGCACGCTTGGGCTTCGCCTCGAGCGGCTCACAAGGCTTGCTCGTGCTGCCGAAGGAGGGTAGCGATGTAATTGTGCTGTGGGTGAGCGACGTGCTGCCCGTTGTCGTGGCGGTTGCGGAGCCGGAGCGGATTGTGTTCCGCGGAGGTGAGAATGGCGGATTGATAAACATAGCGGCATTGGTAGATGCGGTTAACGGCTTGATAGACAAGTTCAATTCGCATACGCACCAAGTAACGACGACAGGCACCGCGGCTGCTCAATCAGGAAGTGCCATGGCGGTTGCGGCGAGGGTGCAAAGGGTGAGAAGAGAGGACATTGAGGACGAGTTAATTAAGCATTAGTATATGATTAGGGATATATTACTCGGGGAGAATGACGAATGGTTGGTGCGTGAGGGGACGCATGATGTGCTTATGGGCGAAGGAGATACGCAGGTGTGCGACCTGCTCGCCACATCGGCGACGGGAGAGTGGAAGAATGCTCCTCTGTGCGGTTGGAACATAAGGGCTTACAGCGGTGCTCCGCAGAGTGCGTTTGCACTGCTGAAACCGCAGATAATGGAGGACTTACGCCGCAACAACATAAGCGGCACTGTAGTAATGGATAAGGGTGTAATAGATATAAGGTTATGAGCTTGGACGAGATAAGGGAGGAATTGGAGAAGAGGTTCGTAAGTGCTGCTGCGAATGCGGGCTTGTTGGACTTAACTGCGGAGGACGCTGACAGGTCGTTTGCTTCTCTGTTCGGCAGAACGTCGGTGATTGCCGTTCTCATATATGCGGTTGCGGCTGCTATGTGGGCGAAGGACAGATTGTTAACGAATTGGTTGTCTGCCGTTGAGGAGACTGCTGCGGGTACCCGCTACGGTACTTATCAATGGTGGGTGAAGACGGCGAAGGAGTTCCAAAACGGTGATAATACGGAGGTTATAGATGGAAAGGTGGGCTATGCAATCATAGACGAGAGCAAGAGGATAGTGCAGGCGGCTTGCGTTGTGCAGAACGGCAGGAACCTGACGGTGAAGGTTGCGAAGAGAGGTGCAGGCGGCTTGGCTGCTTTGTCTTCGGAGGAATTGGAGAGGTTCCGCGGTTATGTGCAGAATGTCAAGCCGATAGGTATAGTTGTGGACGCTGTAAGCTCGCCGCCTTCGCAGGTGAGGCTGTGGGCGAAGGTTGCCTACAATGCGGATAAGAGCGAGGCGGACATCAAGGAGGAAGTGCGTTCTGCGGTGAGCGATTACTTGGCTAATATAGGTTTCGGCGGAACGATATACACCTCGCGGATAGTCGAGGCAATGATGGGCGTGAAGGGCGTGGTGGATGCTCGTATCTTCGGAGTGGGTAAGGTGATGATTGACGGGCACTTGTTCATGAATGAGGCAGTGCCCGAGGCGGGATACGCTACATTGGCAGAGGCAAACATAAGTGTAACAGCTGATTATGATAAGAGTAGATAGTTTGACCGGCTTTGTACGGCAACTTATTCCGATAAGGTTGCGGAGGAGCAGAAGTTGCGGTGCTTTCCTCTCTGCCATGCTGAGGGAGATGGATTCGGGCTTGCGGGCTTCGCAGGACGATATGGATGTGTTGCTGAATGAGTTGCAATATACCTCGCAGGTTCAGGCGATTAAGGACTTGGTGATGCAGAGGTATGACGACAGAGTGCAGGTAGCCGATGTGAACGAGAACGGTAATTTGGTTCTCTTCGCTGCGGAGGCGGGGGAGACGCACGATTACAGGCAGTTCGCCGCGGCTGACGGGGCGGGCGAAAGGCTGATGGTTTATAGCGATGCAATGACGGACGCAGGCTGCGGATTTACGGTTTACGTTAGCTCCGGCGAGGATAAAGGAGAGGTAGGTGCGTTCATTCGGAGGTATGTGTTATTGGGTATAAACTTCAAAGTTACAGATATATGAATATAATAGACGGTAGTGCGGATAGTTCGGTAAGGCAGGTGGTTCCGCAAGATTTTTCCTTCCTCTCTACTGCGGATATGCAGGTGGTCGAGGCGTTGGAGGGAATTATAAGGGTAATGTTCGGATTGGGGGATAATCCTATATGGTGCGGCAGGATGGTGGTGGAATCCGCAGGTTACGTGAATAATGTAAGGCGGTGGGTTCTTCGGGCAGGTAAGTTGCTGTATAAGGGGGTGATATATGATGTTGAGGAGACGGATTGCACGGGGGCGAATGCGTTGATTGCCAAGACGAACACTTACATTCAGTTGACGGAGAACATAGTTGCTCCATCGCCGGTATATGGTGCTGATGGGAACAAGTCGGTGAGCGTTCACAAGCGTGCAATCGGCTTGGGCATTGCTCCGGCAAGCGTGAATCCTCTGCCGGAGGGGATATTCCGATTGAGTGATATAGTGGTTCTTCCGGAGGTGGTTACGCAGAGAGAGAGGAGGATTGTATTACCATGATTGTGAGGGTAACAGCGGGGCAGTCGATAGCGGACGTGGCTCTGCAACATTGCGGAAGCGTGGATTATGTGTTCGAGATTGCAGGGCTGAATTCCGCGGTGCCGAACATGTCCATAGATTACGTGGCACAAGGGGAGATGGAATTGCTTGTGCCTGAGGTTGAGAACTTGACAAAGAAGAAATTAAGACAGAAAGGAGTGGTTATATGTACGGGGAGAGATTAGTGAGCTGCGAGAGGGGTAATATGTACTTCCAAGGGGAGGATATAGTGCTGCGGGTGAGCGGCACGGATTCGGTGGACTTGGACAAGGCGGAATTCACTGTGGCTCTGAACAATGCGGATTACTGCATGAAGAAGACGAAGGAGAGCTGCTTGCGGATTGGCGAGAATATGTATAAGTGCGTAATCAAGAGTGCGGAGAGTGCGGAGATACCGGTTGGGACGTATGATATCGAGGTGCTATTGCTGACGGAGGAGGAAAGGCATATTGCGGTGAGTCGCAATGCGTTAATAATGGCTAAAAGTTGTTTCGGCGATGAGTGAGAAGGCTTCTGTATGTGTGGAATTACTCCATGTGGTAGATGGGGTTGAAGTCGCGGCAGGCGACAGGGTGCTGATTGAGTTCGGCGTAGGCGTCAAGGGCGACGCTCCCGTGAAGGGGGTGGATTACATGACTTCGGAGGACTTCAAAGAGATAACGCAGGTGGTGAACGATGGGCTGAGCGAGCAATTCGGGAGCGAGGTGGAGCAGATAAGCGTCCCGATTACCATGGACATGAGAGAGTTACGAATTGATTACCGCTGCAAGAAGAAACCGAGAGCGAAGATACTGATTGCAACTCCTGACGGGTATACGGAGGCACAGGCAGCGGTGGAGTACATAGGAGTTAACACGGTGAGGGTGTCGTGGGGCAAGGCGATTGAGGGCGAGTTAATTGTGAATTAAAAACGATAAAAACAGAGATTATGGCAGACATGCAATTTTTGGACAGTCTCGACCTTAACGGTCGGGAAATCAAAGACGTAAGAGTTGAGAGCTTTGAATTTGCCGCTCTACCGAGTGCGGCAGCGAATGAGGGGCGAATAGTCTATGACACGACGAACAAGGCGTTTTTGTATTCGAATGGAAGCGAGTGGGTTAACGTCAAAAAGACTGACATCGAATTTTTGGCGAATGGCAAAGTCAAAATCGACGGAACGGAGTACACCTATATAGGTGGTAGCGGAGATGTAACGGCGGATGCAAACAAAAATCTACAAGTCGGTGCGAACAAGATTACCAACGCTAAGTTGGCGAAAATGCCTGCGAAGACGGTCAAAGGTAACAAGACCGCCGAAGCAGCTACGCCTACCGACATCACAATCACCGACTTAAAAGGCGAATTGAACCTGAATGTGGAGGTAACGGGTAACGCTGATGAGGGCTACACCATCAAGCAAGGAGGCACGACGCTTGCAACGATTAACTTGCCGAAAGACAAGGTGATAAGTGCCGGTGAAGTGGTTACGGGTACGCTCGTTGATGGGGTGTTCACACCGAACGAGGGAGGCATCAAGTACCTGCGATTGACCGTTGCGAATGCCGATGAAGCGAACAAGTACATCTATATAAGAGTGTCCGATTTGGTCGATGTCTATACGGCATCGAATGCCGCTAATGCAATGGTTGTCATCACTATATCCTCGGACAACAAGGTGAGTGCCGACCTTTCGCAAGCAACTAAGGATAAGATTGCTAAGATTGACACATTGGAAGCACGCACGGAGACCGATAACAACTTTACCGATGAATTAAAGACCAAGTTGGAGGGCATTGCTGCAGGTGCAGAGGTTAACGTACAGAGCGATTGGAACGAAACCAGCACAACGTCAGACGCTTACATCAAGAATAAGCCGTCAATCCCTGCGGCGGCAAAGGATGGCATCTTGACAATCAAAGCGGCAGGAGTTAGCAAGGGTACATTCTCCGCGAACCAAGCCACCAATGTGGAGATAGACATCACGACGGCGGATTTGGGATTGTCTGCGGCGGCAAAGTACTATAAGACAGGGGCTTTGACGGGTACGACGGGTACAATCACAGCGGCAACGCACGGTTGCGGCAAGCTTCCGCAGGTGCAGGCGTACCTCGCTGGTGAGCAGGTATTTTGCAGCATTAAGGTCAACTCGCAAGGCACGGTTACGTGGACAAGTTCGATTGCAATGACGGCTTCAAGCGATTTTCGCTTGGTAATCGTGGGCGGCGTGTCCCCTGCGAATGAGTAAGTAATGGTGTAATTCGGGAGCGGCAAGAACCGCTCCTCTTGATAAGTGAGATATGGGAATTAAGTTTTTGCAAAATATTGATGCAGAGAGGAATAAATTCGAGGAAGCGGGCTTCGAGGTGGTGAACTCGCTGCCTATAAGGGATTTGTTCCCGGGAAGGCAGGTCTTCTATAACGGGCAGGAATATACATACAATGGACGGCTGTGGACGAGCCAGTTGGACCCGGAACAAAAATTCATTGATAACGGGGCGTCAATTACCTCCGATATTGAAGACCTGAATGACCGAAGTCAAGAATTCTTATTGTGGAATAGCGAAGTATTGCAAATTCCGACACTACTCAGCGGGGGGAGTTATTCCTCGTTATTCGACCATATAATCTCGATTGATGATGCCTTAATCGAGAGACAAGATACTAATTCGGAGACGTGGACGTCACAGAACTCATTCAATACAACTCTGACATTAGGACAGAAGCTAAGGATTACTGCTTGGAGGCACGACGTCAAAGGGCTTGCAATTAAGCGTCCTGAGATGGTGAAGTCTATTTTCATTCCTCATAATGCAAGACGTGGAGAAGAACGAGTTACGATAGAGTACCTTGTCTGGACAAATGCAACGGGAGATGATAATGTTGAGAATGCTTCTAATTATACGTGGTGGAAGGTCTACGAGAAAGAGTTGAGCAGTAGGTCTTATTGGATATTCCCATTACAGCGGAACTTGTATTATGAGCCGCGTTCGGGCGCAGTAATTCTCAATGTGAGGATTACAATAGAGGTGACGAGAGTTGAGCAAGCAATCGCTCCTAATTCCATGATAACAGGATTTTATATCTTCACCTCTAAAGAAGTACGAACTAACACTACTCCTGTATATCTCAATTATGATGCGATAATCCAACCAACACAAACTGCTAAGACTTATAAGACGGTACAGTGGATTCTGCAATATCTGACGCAAGGCGTTAATTGGTTGAGAAATAATTATTTGCCCCTTACAGGCGGAACTTTGTCAGGCGACCTCGAAGCTCCGAAGTTCGTCAAGACGGGAGGGACAAATACACAAGCTCTGATGGCTGATGGGAGCGTGAAAGACGTGAGCGAATTTGCTTCGTCTTCGGATATTCCAGATGTGCTTCCGAACCCCAATTCTTTGACAATCAAGACAGCGGACGGCGTGGCAGCGGTTAATTACGACGGAAGTCGCAGCGGAGGGGTGAACTTAGCGGCTGGCGATAATATGGAATTGACTGCTACGCAAGATAGCGATGACACGATGACGGTGAAGTTCGGTGCAGTCGTGCCACAGAAGTTACCGAATCCGCAGGCGTTGCAAATACAGGTAGTTGACGATATAAATGCTCAACTTGGCTCGGATATACTATATGATGGCTTGACAGCTAAGATATTAAAGCTCGTTGCAGGCTACGGAATTGAGCTTAACAGCGTTAACCTCACAGGTGGTCAAGCTGTCGGAATCAATCTCAAACAGATTGCAGGCACAACCTTACTCGGCAATGCTAACGGCACGACAGGCACGCCGCAAGCCATTACGATGGCACAGTTGCGTACGATGCTCGGTAGCTTGACGCTCAACGACATAGATGTAACGCTCGGAGACAATAGCAGCTACACGCTACCTTGCTACATCGATTATAACGGTACACGCTATCAGTGCAGAATTAGCAAGGATGCCACAGGATTGCAGATTTATCGCAACGGTGCATGGGTTACAATCGGCAAATTCTGCCGATGCAGCACGAGAGGCACTATAACCAACAGTAATATAGATAATTGGTACAATGATACAGTGCCTAATTACGAGTTGGACGATAGCGTGTCTGCTGATTTATACGGCAAAAACTTAACTGGCAAGTTCGGCACGTCGATTGCCGGCAAATGGACGGGCAAGACGGTAACGCTCAACCTTGCTTCGGTAAGCATAAAGGACACAAAATCAGCGTGGGAGACACTCAAAAAGAACATGGGTGATTGCTTTCCGAGCGATAGCGTGGAGAAGATTAGGTACTACTATAATGTGGCAATTCCAAGCGGCGAGGTGAAGACGAGAATTGAGATGAGTTATAAGGGGGATGTCGGAGTTGTTACGACGACATTTTATACGGAGGGATAATGACAGAGAAATGTATTGAGTTGATTAAGAGGTTCGAGGGTTGTCGATTAGAGGCTTACAGATGCCCTGCCGGTGTACTGACGATAGGTTATGGACATACAGGTAACGTCAAGCAAGGACAACGCATTACGCAGGCAGATGCTGACAGGTTATTGCGGGAGGATGCGGCGAAGATTGAGAGCGGTGTGCGTGCTGCTCTCGGTAGTGTCCAGCTGGCAGATTGCAAGATAGATGCGTTGGTGTCGTTTGCGTTCAATGTGGGCGTGGAGGCGTTCAAGCGTAGCACTCTGCTCCGCAAGTTGCGGGCGAATCCTGATGACGTGTCGCTTGGTAATGAGTTCAGGCGATGGGTGTATGCAGGCGGGAAGCGTTTGCAGGGCTTGGCAGATAGGCGGGAAGCGGAAGTGAGGTTGTTCTTCTCGGGCTATTAACCGCCCAAAAAAAATGCAGCTAACCCTGCCGCTTAATTCATGGTTAGCTGCGGTGATTAAGCCACATTATCGTTGCTCAATCGATGGAGTAACAGATAATGTGGCTTAATGTTCATGGGAATGGAAGATTTTTATTTGGAAATTGTTTCGCAGGTGTGTAAGTATATGGGTGTCAGCTGCGAAGATTGGAGACATTGTCATTGCGACGATTGCGTACAGCTACGCAGGGTTATTGTCAAGATTATGGCTAAGGTTGGGTTCACGAGACACTGCATTACCCGCCTGACGGGTTGGTCGAGAAGCTCTGTGTCGGAGTATATATCAGTGAGAAGCGAGGGCGTGGCAGTGGAGATGCTTATGTCGGGAATTATCCGCAATCTGTCTGTCGGGGAGGGTGAGAAGTGAGTGGAATGGGGTAATTTTGCCTTGTAACGAACGAAGTACAAGGGAGTTACCGCAAGGCTCAAAGCGGTAAGAGAGCGGAAAATTTATAAAGTATGAAAATCGAAACGAGTGGCGGAGCGAAGAGTGTAACTTCGCAAGCCCAAGGCAACTTCAACACCGTGGGAGGTGCGGCAGGCATTGCGGCATTGTTGGGGTTGAATGCAGGTAATTTGTTCGGCAGAAACGGCGGAAACGGCTGTAACTGCGGCAATTCCGACGATAATCCGGTTACAAGGTACGAGGCGAACATGATGCTTGCCCTCAACGCAAAGGACGCAGAGATTGCGAACCTTAAGTCCGATCAATACACCGACCGCAAGTTGGTGGAGGTGACGCAATATCTTGACGGTAAGGTTAGTGCCTTAGCGGCAGAGGTGAGAGCGAACAAGGAAGAGCAGCAAGCAGTTAACATGCAGCAAGCGGTGTACAACGGTGCGAATACTGCTACCTTGCAGTGCTTGCAAGGTCAGGTGCAGCAACTCTTCGGCTTGACGAAGTTGGTTGTGCCTAATTCGAGCGTCTGCCCGGGCTGGGGTCCGGTAAAAATCTCGCCTGAGACACCGGCTGCAACCGGTGCTTAATCGGTGATTAAGCGATGTTTAACGGAGGGGAGTTCGCCCCTCCTTAATCTTATGAATCATGAGTAATACGGAGATATTGAGCGGCATCGTGGTGGATTGGGCGAAGCCTATGATTGACGATGTTGCTAATCAGTTGATTGGAGAGAATGAGAGCGTGCAACGTGCTAACGCATGGATTAGGAAGTATTTTCCCGTCTCGGAGAATTACAGTGTATGGAACGATTTGTCTTTCTTGGCGTTGCCGCTTCTCAATTTAAGTATTTTGCCTTTCCTTGCGGCGGGGCTGCAAAAATTCGGAGTAAGCGATGAATTGGTGCCTGACTATGCAAGAGGAGTTGCGGAAGCAATGTGCAAGGAGGCTGAGGAGAAGGGGCATGTCAGGCTGTTGGAGCGGTATTCGTTTACGGCTGAGGATATGCAGAGATTAAGAGATTTGGTTAACGAGAGGCTTCCGCAAGCCTCTGAAAATGCGTAAAGTATGTATAAGGAGATTATTAAAAAGAATTGGCGTAACAGTTCTGAAGAGGTGATGAATAGAAGCGTGGACTTGGTTGCGGAGCTCTTGGAAGAGGTCAAAGAGAGTAATCCTGAGGAGTATTGGAGGTTTATTCGCAAGCAACAAGGATTGATGAGCGGCGGGCATTACGACGAGGAGTTCGCACGCTATGATGTCAAGCAGATGTGGCACAGCACGCAACGAGGCGAAAAACGCATGGGGGAACATTGGAGCGTCGAGCAGGCTAAGCAGGTGATGAGGGAACATGGATTGTCTGCTCCCATTAACGAGTTCGACGTGTACGTTGCTTTGAATGCATTTTGGCACGACCTTTCTGAGGTTATAACGGAGGAGGGCTTGCTGATAGAGGCGGCGATTGCGTTTTGGTTCGAGGATGATGATTTCAAGGCTTCGGATAAGGTGTGGTGGTATATGTGCAATAAGGCGGAGAAATGAGGACGCCGATAACGTACTACGGTGGCAAGCAACAACTTGCCCCACTTATATTGGGCTTGATTCCGCAGCATGAGGTGTATAATGAGCCTTTCTTCGGGGGTGGGGCGATTTTCTTCGCCAAGCGACCGGCGAAGCGTGAATTCATTAACGACATAAGTGCGGCAATGGTTAACTTCTACAAGGTGTTGCAATCTGATTTCGAGGCATTAAAGGAGCTAATCGACGACACTCTGCATTCGGAGAGTACATTCAAGGAGGCTAAGGAGTTGTATCTTAATGGTTGCGAGGATAGTGTGCGTTGGGCGTGGGCGGTATTTGTTTGTTCGCATCAAAGCATGTATTCAATTCTTGATGGCTCGTGGAGGGTGTCCACGGTTACCAATTCCGCCAAGGAGTGGCAGACCTGTAAACGTTGGTTCTCTGACGTTTATGCCAAGAGATTGGAGGCGACGAGCATATTCTGCCGTGATGCTGTCGCACAGATTAAAGCCGTCGATGATGGCGTGGCGTTCCACTATTGCGACCCTCCTTACTTCAATTCGGATTGCGGCTGTTATGAGGGCTATACGGAGGAGGATTTTCGCCGCTTGCTCTCTGCCTTGGAAGGGATTAAAGGTAAGTTCTTGTTGTCAAGCTATCCGAGTGATGTGCTGACGGAGTTCGTAGAGCGTAACGGCTGGCGGTCGATGTCCGTCTCGATGAGCAAGTCGGCAGGCAGTAAGGCAGGCTCGCAGAAGGTGGAAGTGCTGACGTACAACTACGACGCAGAGAGGGATAGGCAGCGGTGCTTGTTCTGAGGCTGTGAGAATGCACGAGCGGCGAGGTTTTTGGGGTCTCGCCGCTCGTTGCGTATATGCCTTTTTTTGGTACAATTCTATTTTTGGATTGGTACAATTCTATTCGCCGATTATAATTGCAGGAATTTGTTTATCGGATTTATGGTGTTTTTCGGCAAGTCCGTTTTCATGATTTTGCTTTGTTTTATTCCCATTTCATCAAACCATTTCTTCCATATTTATTCCGGAAGTTTGAAATGAGATCGCGACACAGTGGGTAACCTCCAACATCAATACCTCCAAATCGCTGAGCTATCCAAATTTCTTCTCTTTTGCTTAGAGAAGATCAGTATCAAAACCGTTCCGACTTCTTTATAAGACATAATAATCCAACAAAAATAGGATTACTATGCGGCATAGTAATCCTATAATCCTGCTTCTCAAAGACTGCTTTGGCGTATTTTCTCTTATTGCAAAAGTTTATAACAAACTGAAAAGTACGTATAGCCAATGGGCTGCAACACCTGCAAATAAACCGCCTATGGTGTGGGCAAGTATTGCTTTGGAGATAAGTTTTCTATATCCCAAGGAGTCGAGCATTGCGGTATGTGTCGAGAGAAATCCGCTCCAACACATTCCCATTGCTGTGCATACTGCGATGGCATTGCCGTTCACCAAACCGTCTTCGATAAATCTGGGCATCAGACTCAAGGCTGCTCCTACTGCTCCGAGAGATGTGATAGGGAATGCTACCAATTCTGTATGCTCAAATCCGAATAACCATTCGAAAACCACGCTTATCTTTCCTGCCAAATAGGGTAAGGCTGCTACTCCTTCGTATGCTGCTCCTGTAAATTCGCCTGTTTTTGACGGTCCGAAAGTAAGCATCATTACGAAGGTTGAGATGACTAAAACGCCGGGGATAATGGCAAGTCCTATTTCTACGCCGTTTTTGCCACCGTCCAATATGGAATTTAATATTCGCATAAATACGTTCCCTTCACTTTTGTAGGAGATTGCCTCCTCATTTCCACCATCGCCAACGGCTTCTTTCATTTCCGGATATGCTCTAATGGTGAATGTTTGCATAAGTCTTGTAGAAATAATACTGCCTATGATTGCTCCTGCAAACCCGACTAATGCACCTGATGCATATCCCAAACCTGTCATAAAGACGATTACTATAAGTCCCATTCCGAAGGCTGTGCCGAAATTGGTAAGGGAGACCAACTGATATTTTTTGAAGTAAAGGCTGAAATTTTTGTCCTTTGCCAATGTTATAATTGCCGGATTGTCGGAAAGAAAGGTTACAACACCTCCTAATGCCGATACTCCGGGAAGATTGAAGAGAGGTTTCATGAAAGGTCTGAGTATTTGCTCCAACAGACGTACTACTCCGAATTCCACCAATAATTTACCCAATGCTCCGGAAAGTACGGTTATTGCCATAAGGTATAATACCGTATTTATCAGGAGGTCATAGGATGTTTTCATTATGGTGTTGAGCATATTGGCAAGCCCCATTTTATTGCCGACATAACCGAATACAATAAAGAATATTGCAAGGAAAACCAAGGCTTCGAGGCTTCTTTTGAGTGAAAAGCCTAATTGTTTGAACTTCATTTGACTTAGATTTATTATTTTGTTGATTTACTTATTCAGAACTTGCATTTTCCATGTCAAGCCGAGGTTAAAAGTAAATTCGGTAGGCTCAACATCGGACGAAGCAACATATCCGTGTATTCTTATGTCTTTTTTATTTTTCAAAGGGAAAAACTCGAAACCTGCTCCGCCAAAGGTGTAATTCGTCCCCGGGGCTACGCATACGTCCCATCGGCGATCAAGCGGTGTAGATGCTTCTTGTGCTTTATTTTGATCATATCCTCCTTTTACGAATAAATTCCAACTGTTATTTATGCTGTATTTCAGTTGAGCAACTATGGAAAAATCATCAAAGAAATTGTCTTGATTGCCATGATAACGGTTTGTGTAATCCAGTTCAAGACTTAAATTATCTATTTCAAAGCGATTTCCCAAGGCTATGTAGTTTATATAGCAGTCTTTCTTGTATTCTATCATATTGACAGAGTAAAGTGTTTTGAAGAAATCGAAGTTTCCGTTCCAAAGGAGGTTGTAGGAGTACATATTATCAAAAGCCGTTGTGATGAATGGTGAATTGCTTATTTGAAATTGCAGAGAATGTTTTCCGGAATTGTCCTTGAAGCCCAAAGAAAGACCGAGCTCGTAACATGGGATATTATTACAGAAAGCAGAAAGGAAATAACCGTCTATCGGAGCATAGTCGTATTCAAATCCTCCTATTGCAACGACTTGTTTACCTGCTGAAAGAGAAAAATTATCGTTTATGTGATAAATAAGATATGCCCAATCGGTTGCATCCAATAATCCTCCTATGCTGCCGATAGGAACATTCAACCTTTGACGAAGGTGATACTCAAACGTGGAGTTTATTTTTCCATCTAACATAAGGTTGAGATTTCGTCCGTAAAAACCGGCTTGGTCTTCGGCATCTTTTATTTTAACGTAGTTGTAATCCGCTCTGGCATCGAATTTCAAAGAAACATTGCCTTCTTGTCCGAACATATTTGTGCCGAATGCGGCGATTACAAAAATGCAAATAAGTAACTTTTTTCTCATCATTGACTATCTTGTTTTTGAGCCGGCAAAGTTAGAAAAAATATTCATTGTAGCAAAGTAATCGAAGAAAGAGCAAAAAAACGAGCTTCTGTTTGGCAATCTGTGGAATAATAATTAACTTTGCAGTCGCATTAAAATGTGCAAACAAAAGTGTATTTGAAAACATTATTCCACGGACACAAAAGATGGATTATAAGGATTGTATCATAAAGGAGAACTTGCCGAAGCATATTGCGGTCATAATGGACGGCAATGGACGGTGGGCAAAGAAAAGAGGTGAAGAAAGAATAGTTGGACACAAGAATGGCGTCAATGCAGTGAGACAAATATGCGAGGCTTGTGCGGAATTGGGTGTGGGTTACCTGACTTTGTACACTTTTTCCACTGAAAATTGGAACAGACCGAAGGAAGAGATAAATGCTTTGATGTCTATGTTGGTTACAACCATAGCACAGGAAGAAAAAACTTTGATGGACAACAATATAAAGTTGGCGTGTATCGGAGATTTGGAACACATCTCTTCGGAAACTCGTAATGCTTTGCTTGAATGTATGGAAAGGACGAGTAGGAATAGCGGCATGGTATTGATACTTGCTTTGAATTATTCTTCCCGTTGGGAAATTACGGAAATGACAAGAAAGATAGCAGAAAAAGTAAAGAGAGGGGAGATAAATGTTGAGAGTATCAATCAAGAATATATATCGTCTCAACTTGCAACAGCCGAATATCCGGATCCGGATTTGTTGATTCGTACAAGCGGAGAATACAGATTGAGTAATTATCTTTTGTGGCAACTTGCTTATTCGGAACTTTATTTCACTCCTGTTTTATGGCCTGATTTCAGCAAACAAAGTTTGTATGAAGCTATTGTGGAT